>Ga0209810_1000058_pt1 | contig 329483 bp, 290 predicted proteins | sample Coa_R1_7_FD_187159 | JGI IMG/M metagenome (GOLD analysis project Ga0209810, IMG submission 187159) | Surface soil microbial communities from Centralia Pennsylvania, which are recovering from an underground coalmine fire - Coalmine... | ecosystem: Environmental > Terrestrial > Soil >...
TTCGGCTTCGCCAGACTCTCCAGCCACGCTAAATCCTCGCTCGGCAGCCAGCAGCATTTGCACGCCCCGCGCATGACACCAGCGTAACGCGAATGGGTAGAAAGGTTACAGTGTCAGGTGGAAGCGTGGCAGGCCGATGTCCAAATGAATGTCCAAATGGAAGCGGCAATACCCGCCTATTTTCGCCTGCTGTCACCTACTAGCACCACGCGGCAAGAACACGCTAAAGTCCGCGCCAATCGCGGTGTTCAGCGTCAGTCAGTGACCGAAGGTAGCATCAGGTGATAACTTACAGTTAGAACTGTCACGTCGGAGGTCGCGGGTTCGAGCCCCGTCGTCCCCGCCATTTCCAATTGAAAACTTCCAGGCTTTTCACTGCGCCTGCCGCGCCAGCCGGAACGCGGGAATCCCCAGCAGCACCACCCCCGCCCCGCACAGTGCCTGCAGCGGATCGTGCAGCGCCAGCAGCGCCAGCAACCCGGCGACGAGCGCGAGAAACGCCAGCGGCGTGAACGGATACCCTGGCACGCGCAGCGGCATCCGCGCTCCCGTTTCTTGCCGCCGTGCTCGAAAGATGCCGGCCACGGTCAGCCCCAAGAAGCACACCGCGGCGAAAATGAAATACGCGACGATCTCCTCGAACGTGCCCAGAGCGACCAGCAGCGAGGCCAGCCCCGCCTGTACGGCGATGGCGCGCGCCGGCGTTCGAAATCGCGGATGCACCTGCGCCACCTGGTGAAAAAACAGCCCGTCCCGCGCCATCGCGAAATAGACGCGGGGCGACAGCATCACCAACGCCGCCAAGCTGCCCAGCACGCATAAGCCCACCAGCGCCACCATGACGCCGCTCCCGGCAACGCCGAAGAGCCGTTCGCCCGCCTGCGCCATGAACGTCAAGCCCGGCTCGATGCCGCCGATGGGGACGAGATAGAGGAACGCGCCGCTCACCAAGATGTATACCAGCGTGACCGCCGCCACGCCGAGCGTGAGCGCGCGCGGCATCACCCGCTCCGGATCGCGCACCTCCCCGGCGATCTTCGCCGCCTCCCACCAGCCACCGAAGGAGTAGAAAGCCGCCATCGCGCTTGCCGCCAGCGCCGGCGAGAGCGGAGGGGAGGCGGCGCGCCGCGCCATGAAGGGGATGAAGTGCGACCAGCTTCCCAGCCGCAGCGCGATCGCCCACGCCGGCAGCAGCGCCAGCGCGCCGATCTTCAGCCACGTCAGCGACTCCAAGAACGCCGCGCCCAGCCGGGCGCCGCGAATATTCGCCGCCGCCAAGCCCGCGATCGCCGCCACCCCCAGCCCCTTCTGCTCCAGCGGCGTCAGGCGCGCGGCCACCGCGGCATACGCCGCCAGCCCCGCGGCCAGCGAGGCCGTCACCCCGGGGTCCACCACCAGCAGTTGCATCCAGCCGTAGAGGAATGCCGTGCGCGCGCCGAATGCTTCGCGCAGATAGACGTAGGTCCCGCCGGCTTCGGGAAAATACGCCGCCAGGCCGCCGAAACAGAGCGCGCCCGTTACCGCCATCGCGCCCATCAGCAGCCACACCAGCAGCAGCCAGAAGGGCGATCCCAGCTGCCGCGCCATCTCCGCCGGCGTCAGAAAAATTCCGACCCCGATGGCTTCGCCGGCGGCGGCCGCGACCGCCGCTCCCAGCCCCAGCCGGCGCTGCAAATCGGCGGGCGCGCGCGCGGCCGCGCCGGCGCTAGCGGGCAGGCGCGGCTTCCCCGGCGGCCTGCGCTTCGGCGCCCGTCGCCGCGCCCTCGCGCCCCACCCCCAGCGCGTCCGCGACGCGGTTGATGTAGTTGAACCAGGCGGCGATCAGCGTGATCTGCAAGATCGCCTGGTCGTCGAAGCCGGCCGCGCGCAGCCGCTCATGGTGTTCCGGCCCGATCCGCGTGGCGTCTTTCGTGAGCTGCACGACGTACTCCACCATCACCCGCTCCGCCGCCGTGAGCGCGGCCTGGGTATAGTCGGTTGCGAGCGCCCGCACCAGCTCTTCATCCAGCGTGACCCGACGCAGAAACTCTGCGTGCGAGTCGATTCAATAGTGGCAGCGGTTGGTGACCGAGACCATCGTCGCGATCATCTCGTGCTGCCGCCGCTGCAGCGGCAGCCCCGCGGACATCAGCACGCCGAAGGTCGAAAACGCATGAAACAGCGCTTCCGGAATCAGGCTGTGCGACTCCACGATCTGCGCCCCGCCGCCCTCGGAAGGGTGCACCGGCGTCGCGTATTCGATCGGATAAAGCGCTCGCTGCGCCTCCATTGCCCGGCGCAGCGCCTCGCCCGCCTCCGCCATCGGCACGGTCTTGATCCAAGCCATAGTGTCCTCGTTTGTCCCGGTTGCAAACTGCGTTAGGCTATCTGCCGGCAAATCGCGCGAACGATACTCTGCGAAAACTAATCCGCTAATTTAGAGTGACTACCGCGCGCGCCCCGCCCAGGCCCCTCGTCGGCGGCGCCGGAAGGATCGTCGCGGCGCTCCAGCCAGGCTGGATTGAGGCGAGGCCCCGCGACTGCGCCGCGCTAGGGCCGATGCGAGAACCGAACGTCAGGCCGGCGCGATGGCTATTTCGATTCGGGAGAAGCGGATGCGGGAACGGCGGCGGTGGGCGCGGCGGCGGCGAGGACGGGCGTCGCGCCGGACGCGGGAGCCAGCCGCGCATCCACGGCGCGCCAAAAGGCGCGGAAGCTCGGGTATTGGTCGGGCTCGATCTCGGTCGCCGCTTGCGTCACGCGCACCGTCGTGGTCATCATGCCGGCGGCGCAACTGCGCGTGACCGCGAGCGCGCCGAAAGGACTCGTGAGCGAATCGGCAACGCCGCCCGCGCCGGCGCTCGCGGCGGCCGCGCGACCCGGGCAAGCGGCGACCGGCAGCGTCCAGCGGTCGGTCACTTGCCAGCGCACCGGCAGCCGCTTGGGTTCGCGGCGCTCGCGCTCGCTGGCAAGCAGGTTGGCGTAGCGGGCGGGGAAAAGCGTCAGGTCGCCGCTGAAGTCGCGGCGCGGAATCAGCGCGCGAAAATGCAGGCGCACCGCCCCCGGCCCGGGTTCCGCGCTGGTGGCCAGCAGCCGCGAGCGCGGGAAATACCCGCGCACCCAGCGCGCCAGCGCGGCGGTGTTCTCGGCGTAGATCTCGCTGCGCCAATCCTCCGCCTTGGCGCCGGTGGCGACGATCGTGCCGGTCATCTCCCATTGCTCGCCGCCGTGCGGCGTCAGGTGAATGTCGCGGGTCACGGTGTTGGCGTCGGCGGCGAGCACGGGAATGTGCCGCAGCCGGTCTTGCCCGGGCGCCACCACCAGCGCCAAAGCGCCTTGATCGCTGGCGGGCAGCTCGCCCACCGTCAAGTTGGGCGCGGTGGTGTCCACCCACAGCTCGAGCTCGGGCACGTAAAGAATGGCGTGATCGAAGGCGGCGATGGTGGCCGCGGCGTCGGCCACGCCGCCCATCTTCCAGGTGCGCACCAGCGCCAAGTCGGCGGGGATGCCGTCGGCGCGCAGCCACGCCGCCATCAGCAGCGCCCCGTCCTTGCAGTCGCCTTGGCGGGCGCGAAACACTTCCTCCGGCGGCGCGGGCAGAAAACCGTGCACGCCGGTCTCGGCGCCTTCATAGTCGAGATGCGCCGCCAGATAATTCCAGATCGCGCGCACCGTGGCCAGCGGCGTTGCTTGCGGCGGCACGATCGCGCGCAGGCGGGCGCGAAAGTCCGGGCTGAGCGCGCCGCGCGCCGCCAGCCGCGCGCTATACCAGTCCACCAGTCCGCCCCAGCCGCTGAAACTACCCGTCTGCACGTAGGGCGACGAGTCGGTGATCGAGGGGCCGTCGGCATCGGGCCAGTACGCCGGCTCCGGTCCGGCGCTCCAGAGATAGCGCGTCCAGCCGCCCGGCTCGCTCGCCGCCGCCGCCGCCGGCAGGCCTACCGCCGCGACGGCGATCGGCTGGCGCGAGCGCAGCACGTACGTCACGCGCTCGGCGGGGTAGGAGTCTTCGAAGGCGAAGAGATCGCCGAGATAGCCGGTGCCGAGCGTGGCCCAGGCTTGCGGCGCCACCGGCGTCAGCACGTACACGATGTCGATCACGTCGCCGCCGCGCAGCGGCGGCATCGCCAGCCCGCGGGCGCGGTTGCCCAGGCCGTGCGGATCGGCGTCGCCGGCGTCGCCGATGTCGCCGCTCGTGCCGTCCGCGTGCCGCACCACGCCTTGCCACAGGCGAAACGTCCAGCGCGAGGAGTCGTACCAGAAATCGTCGTTGTCGAAGCTGTGCGCCCCCGCCGCCGTGGGCAGATAAAAGACCCGCTGCACCACTTGGCTGGAGAGGCCGTTGGCCTCCACCTCCTCGTAGCGCAGCCGGTACAGCTCGACGACGTCGCCGCCGATGTCCTTCGCTTGCGCGGCGATCACGGCCGAGGCGGCGCGCGGCGCCAGGCTGTGCCACAGGTACGGATTGGCGCGGGTCACCAGCGCCGTCAGGCAGGCGTTGTCGTTGATGTCGCAGGGCGCCGCGGCGCGCGGCAAAGGCGCGGCCAGGACCGAGCAAAAAAGCGCAAAAGCCGCGAAGGCGATGCGCAATGCAGCGAGACGAAGCAGCAAGGCAACTCGCACGAGGCCGCGGAAGCGACGCTCGCTTTACTCTGCCCAGATCGCCTTGGAATTGCCATGAGGTGTTCACCTCAAAACGCGCATCGCGATGGCGTCGTTGATTCCTGGACGCGAGGACAGGACGCGTCCCTGCCTCGCCGTTCGCCGGCGGCGGCAGCCCTCGAGTCCACCACGGAAAATCCAGCCATCCGAGATCGAGAGACAATGCGCAGCGCAGCGTAGCGCCAAGAAAAGCCCCGCGAAATTCCGCAGCGCGGGTCCGTACCTGGTAATGACGCTCGAGCGGGACGAACCGCGGGGTCCCCAAGGCGCAGCGGCGCGCCTTGGGGTGGGAGAACGACGCCCTGCGCAGCTGATCGTCCCGCCCACCATACCGAGCACCCTCCGGCCCCGTCGCGGCTATTCCAGGTAGCGCACCGGATCTTTCGCGCAGGCGTAGAGGCAATAAGCGGCGGTGATGATGGTAATGCGCCGGAGATCTTGGGTGTTGGCCCCGAGTTCGTCGTCCTCGAGGCTGGGCGCGAAGAAGGCTTCGATGGATTGATCCACGCCCGGCAGCGACAGCGGCAGCTCCAGCGGCACGAAGCTGTATTGCCCGCGCTCATCGTGGGTCACGATCATGAACGTCAATTCGCGATCGTCGGCCGGCGTGGGCGGCTCGCAATGCGTGACGTAGATCTCCTTGACCCAATGTAGCGAGCCGGGCGCGCGCAGCGTCTGCCACCAGGCCGGCAGTTGCAGGCAGAGCGCCGGCGCCGGCGACTGAAACTGCGTCGTGTTGATGCGCAGCCAGCGCGGATCCGACAGCGTCTCCCCCAGCTCCGGCGAGATGGCGGCATGAACGGCGCCGAAGCGTCGATAGCAGGTCCAGGTATGCAGCATATGGAGGAAGAGGTTTTGGTCGCGCTCTGCCTCATGCTCGGCGGCATATTCGGTGAATAGCGGCAGGTCGAGATAACTGAGCAGATTGATCACCGGCATCCCCGCTGCGTCAATCGCCGCGATGGTGGCGTCGAGCTTGCCGTCGAGTTCGGGATCGTCTTGCCGGAGCAAATCGTAGATCGTGTCGGTGGGAATCTCCGGCCGGTAATGCGCCAGGCCGGCGGCGGGCGCGCCGGCCGCGCCGGCCGCGACCGCCAGCACCTCGGCCTCTATCTCTCCGGGCGTCGGCGGCGCCGGCTCCTGCGGCCGCGGCGGCCAGCTCTGCCAGTCGCCGCCGTCGGCGGCGACGAGTTCCATCGCTAAATTGGCGTCGTTCGAGCGCTCGTGCAGTTCCAGCCAGAAGGCGCGCGCGGCCTCTTCGCCGGCGAACTCCGCGCGGAGCAGCAGCCCGCCGTCGCCGCTCGTGCGCCAGGTCAGGCGGGCATTGTGCGCGGCCGCGATCGGCGCCAGCAGGGCGAGAAATTCGCCGGTCTCATCCTCGTGGACGTTGTGGAACGTCCAGCCAAAGCCGAGAGCGGGCACGCGAGGACTTTATCACGCCGCTCGCGGCCGCCTGCAAGCGAACCGCAGGGGGATTCCAACCCGTCCCACTCTCGCCTGCATCCTAGTCTTTATGGCCTTTATGCTCCCCTCGAAAGGCGGCGGCGTGTGCCTGCGGACGCCTCGCGGTGGCGCCCAAGATTCCAGCAGGCCGCACCCCACGTTTGGGGGAGGAGACCATTTTGATTGTTCGTCTCATTTTACAAGTGGATAATTATCAATAAGATACTAATCATCCCTAAAGGTTTGGTGGTCTCGTCGCCGCCATGCCGGGCGTAGCGCGGTCCGGCCTGCGGCGAGACGGCCCTGCGCCCAGGGCGAAGGCCGGGCGCTGCGCGAACTGCTATGAAAGGCGGATGGTAGACTGCACCCATGATGGGCCGCGGCAAGGCCATGGCGGCGTGGGGGAAGCGGGCGGCGGAGGGGGGCGACCCGAGCAGCATCCGCCCGTATTTCGAAGCCTTGCTCTTGCTGCTGCTGGCTGCCGGATTCTTCACCCTGGTGGGCACCGGCCGCTTGGAGCGGCCGGTCGTGCTGCTGGGCACCCTGGCGCTGGCGCTGCGCGTGATCCTGCCCGCGGCCGGCATCCGGCCGCGGCTGTCCAGCTCATTCACCAACGTAATCAGCGTCCTTTATCTCGCCTTTTATCCCATCGACGTTTACTACCTCTCCGGCGGGTTTCTGCCGGCGACCGTGCACCTGGTGCTGCTGGTCGCCGTGGTGAAGCTCTTTTCCGCTTCGCGGCCGCGCGATTACGCCTACCTCTGCGTGCTCGCCTTCCTCGAAGTGCTGGCAGCGGCGACCCTCACTGTCGGCTCAGTCTTTCTGCTCTACTTCACCGTATTTCTGGTGCTGACGGTCGCGACGGTGATCTCCTACGAGGTCTTCCGCGCCGAGAGCGCGGCGCCTGCGCGCGGCGAATGGGCGGAGGCGGGCGTGCCGCGGCGGCGGACGCCGAGCCTGCGCCGCGCCTTGTTCGGAATCTCCGTGGCGGCGGCGGGCTGCGTGGCCTTGTGCGCCGCCGGCCTGTTCTTCTTGCTGCCGCGCTTCGCCTTCGGCTATTGGAACCCGAACCCCGGCGTGGGGCGCCTCACCGGCTTCAGCGACGACGTGCGCTTGGGGGAGATCGGCGAACTGCAGCGCAGCAACGCGCCGGTGATGCATCTGCGCGTCGAGGAGAGCCTGCCCCCCGAACCGCCCGGCAGCTTCGTGTGGCGGCTGCAGGGAAGGGTGCTGACCGAGTTCGACGGGCGCAGCTGGTACGACCCCGACCGCCCGCGCGTCGCGCCCACCGAGTTCGGGCGGCTGCCGCTGCCGCCGCCGGTGAAGACCTGGAACTACGTGCACCGCTTCGTGCGCTATTCGGTCGCGCTCGAGCCCGTCGGCGCCGATGTGCTCTTCGTCGCGCCTCGGGTGCGCGATCTGCAATCCCGCCTGCCGAACATCGCCTGGGACGCGACCGGCACCCTGATGCCGCTGGGGCGCGGCTTCGGCGGCCTGGCCTATTCGGTGCTGAGCGACCTCGGCGAGCCCTCGGATCGGCAATTGTTGTCGGCGAGCCGCCATGAGCCGCCGCAAATCGCCAGCCAATACCTGGAACTGCCGCCCAATCTCGACCCGCGCATTCCGGCGCTGGCGCGCGCGATCGTCGGACGGCGCAAGGCGCCGATCGCGCAAATGCGGGCGCTCGAAGCCTATCTGCGCACGCACTATCGCTACACGCTCGACCAGCGCGCGAGCGGGCCCGATCCGCTCGCCGACTTTTTGTTTCGCGTGCGCGCCGGCCACTGCGAGTATTTCGCCTCCGCGCTGGCGGTGATGGGCCGCGCCCTGGGCATCCCCACGCGCGTGGTCAATGGCTTCGTCGGCGGCCAGTACAACGAATTCTCCGGCGAGTATGTCTTTCGCGGCCGGGACGCCCATTCCTGGGTCCAGGCGTATTTTCCCGCGCCTGGCGGCGGCGGGCTGTGGCTGCCCTTCGACGGCACCGCCGGCGACGCGGAGGGCGCGCCCGCCTGGAGCCGGGCCGCGATGTACTGGGACGCGATGCAAAGCTTCTGGCAGGAATGGGTCATCAATTACGACTTCTTCCACCAGATGCGCCTGGCGCAAACGGCGCGCGCGGCCATCAGCGGGCAGGCGCGCACCTGGGCGGGCTGGCTCGCCACCGCCACTGACCGGCTGATCACCGCCATGCGCAAGCCCTTCGCTGCTCTCGCCGCCGGGGCCGGCGAGCCCGGCGATGGGTGGCTGGGGTGGCTGTTGGCGTTGGTCGCGGGGACGGCGCTGGTCTGGGTAGTGCGGCGGCAATGGCCGGAGGGGCCGGCGCGCGCCGGCCGCCATCGCCTCGCCGAAGCCACGCGTTACTACCGCCGTTTGCAGCGGCAGTTGCGGCGCCGCGGCGTTCGCCCCGAAGCCGCTCTGACGCCGGAGGAACTCATCGCCGCCGTGCCCGAGCGCGTGCGCGCCTCCGCGCACGAGGCCCTGTCGCAGTTCATCGCCGATTATCAGCGCGCGCGCTTCGGCGGCGACAGCGCCGGTTTGTCGCGCCTGCCGGAAGACCTTCGCTGGGTCCGCCGGCAGCTCAGACAAGCGACAGCTCGAAGCTGAGTTCGCCGCCGGCGCCCAAGATAAGCGACCGCGCGAGGCTGTGCTCGCTTTACTTGCCCCGGCCAAGCTTCGCACCTTGCAGACAAAGCTGTTGCACGCGGTACGGATGCAATATACAGTATCCGTTTCGGTTCGCCTCCGGGCTCATTTCCCATGCACCGGCGCAAGTTCCTTCGTGACATGGCCGCCGCCGCCGGCTGGAAGGCCCTTTCGGTGACGGCATCGGGATCCCCGCCGCCGGATTCGCCCGCCGCGACCGCGCCCCGCCGGTCCGCGCCGCGAACGCGGCCCGGCCCCTCGCCCGATATCGCAGGCCATACCTTGCTGTGCGAGTTCCGCGAGCCGGATGGCGCCGGCTGGCGGGTTTACGAAGACCTGCGCCGGCGCGACGGTGCGATCACGTTTGTCGCCGACCATGGCGACAGCGTTGTGCTCGCCAAGACGGCCGAGCCGGCGTTCGCCACCGCCGCCGCGCCCTACCTCGGGCTGAGCCTGCGCGAGATCGGCATGTCGCCGCGCGATCTGCTGGCGGAGCGGCTGTTGGCCGGCGGCGAGCCGGATCCGGAGCAAGTGCGCGAGGCGGCGCCGCCGTTGGGATCGCCGCCGCCGGCGCCGAGCCGGTTTTCCCGTCGGCCGCCGTGGACGACCTTCGTCGGCAACAAGGCCGCGTACGATACCCAACCGGTGTTCCCGGGCGGCGACACGCGCACGTACCATCCCTCCCAGTTCGTCCCCGAGATCGCCGGGAGGGTCGAGCGCCGCTGGGAAGGGATCCTCGGCGAAGGCCTGCCCGCCGCGCGCAAGGTGATGCCGATCGAGCCCGCGGCCAGGCCGGCCGGCGCCGCGCCGCCGAGCGATGACAATCCGCCGGAATATTTCGAAGTCATCGTGTTCGCCGATCCGCGCCTGCGCGGGGAGTTCCAAGACAAGTTCATCGTGCAGACGTGGCATCGCACCTGCGAGGTGCGCCAGGGCCGCATGGCGCGGGTCGTTTACGGCCACACGTACCCGCCCTTTCCTCCGCGCCGCGCGGCGCCCGCACCCGAAGAGTTCTATCGCGCCCTCCTGCGGTTCGCTCAGGATTGGCGGCGCGAGCTCGGCGATATGTGCGAGGCGGCGCTTCCGGACCCGGCCTGGGCGGCGATGGCGCGGCACGCATTCGCCAAGGAGCTGATGGTCCGTCCTGGCGGCGTTTATCCGAAATATGGCGCCGTGGATCGCGACTATGCCGGCTCGGAATACGACGGCTTTCAAGACATCTTCACGATGTCGGTTGGCGCGAATCTCGAATGGGGCCGGTTCGAGATGGCGCGCGCCGTGATCGACCAATACTTCGGCGACTACACCGCGGCCGATGGATTGATCGACATGCGCGGGCCGGAAACCGGCCAGTACGGGCTGACGCTTTCGCTGGTGGCGCGCTATCTCGCTTATACGGGCGACGGCGCGCTGCTGCTGCGGCACCGGGAAAAGATCGAAGCCTGCGCCGGCCTGCTGGCGCAGCTGCACGACGAGGGCCTGCGCCTGCCCGCGAGCGATCCGGGCCATGGGCTGATTCACGGCTGGAGCGAGTCGGACTCTTGCCTGGCGCCGCGGCCGCAAGTGTGGTGGCTGCCGTATTTCGGCAACAGCGCCATGGCGGTGCGCGGCTGGCGGGACTTGGCGCAAGCCTGGCGCGCGCTCGGGCACGCGCGCCCCGGCGTCGGCCTGGCGCGGCCGGCGGCGGAATGGCAGCGCCGCGCGGACCGCCTGCAGTCGAGGCTGATCGCCGCCGTGCGCGCCGGCATTCGCCGCGATCTGACGCCGCCCTTCGTTCCGCCGTATGCGGGGGCGCGGCTGACGGTGTGGGAATCGTTGGCGCGGGAGCGGCCGAGCCCGCAGCGCTGGGCGCACCGCCCGTATTGCGAGCTGCTCCAGCCCGGCGTGCTGCCGGACGATCTGGCGAATGCCGTGATCGACTGCATGCGGGCTTATGGCGGCACGACGCTCGGCGTGGTGGCGAACATGGAGCGGCCGCATCCGACCGGCCGCGACATTCTCGGCTTCATCTCCTACGGCTACGCGCTGGCGCTCCTGCGCCTCGACCGCATCGACGAATTTCTACTGTTCTTGTACTCGCACCGCTATCACGACCACACGCCCGGCAGTTGGACGGCGGGGGAAGTGGCGGGGCTGACCGGCGGCATGCCGCTGTTTTGCATTCCCGCGCAGCAAACGATTCCTCTGCTCGTCCGCTGGATGTTGGCGCTCGAGCATCCCGACCGGGACCGTCTCGAGCTGGCCAAGGGCGTGCCCCGGCGGTGGCTGGCTTCGGGCCGTGAAATTCGCCTCGACGACGCGCCCACGCGCTGGGGGCGCGTGCGCCTGCGGATGGCGGGCGAACTGGCGCGCGGGCGCGCGGTTGCGGAGGTGGTCTGCGAGGGCCGCGCGGCGCCGGCGGAGCTGGCGGTCAAATTCCGGCTGCCGCCGGGGCGCGAGGTGCGCGCGGTGCGCGCCAATGGCGATGCGGTTCCGTTGATCGGGCGCAGCCGCGACACCGCCCTGGTCGCGACCGGCGGTCGCCGCCGCTTCGAACTGATCGCCGACTGCCGCTGACGCTGCCGGGGTCGCGCGTCGCCGCCGCGCCGCGGGCCTAAATTCGAACCGATTCGCCGGGGGGCCGGTGCGGGGCGGAAGAGCAAGACGACGCATTCGGCGACGGCCAGATCGTCCCAAGGCAAGCCTTCGGGCGTCTTGGCCTTGATCGAGACCTGGCCGCCGTCAATGCCGAGCAGTTCGGCGATGGATTCCTGCAGCGCCGCCCGCAGCGGGGCGAGCTTGGGGCGCGCGAGAATCACGGTGGCATCCACGTTGCCGACGCGCCAGCCCTGGCGCTGCGCCAGGCTCAAAGCGTGGCGCACGAACTGCGCGCTCGGGGCGTCGCGCAGCGCTTCGGCCTCGGGAGGGAAATGGGTGCCGATATCGCCGAGCGCGAGCGCGCCCAGCAGGGCGTCGGCCAATGCATGCAGCAGCACGTCGCCGTCGCTGTGACCGGCGAGGCCGCGATCATGAGGAATCTCGATGCCGCCAAGCCAGAGGCGGCGGCCGGCGGCGAAGGCGTGGGAATCCCAGCCGAAGCCGATGCGAAATGGGAAAAGCGCCGGCACGGCCGGCTACAGGCCGGGCGATGGCGGCGGCGCTGGCTTTGCAGCGGGCGGCTTCGCCGCCTGCGCGCCGGGCACTCGCTTCTCGAACTTCTCCAGGACCGCACGCTGCCGCCGATTGAGCTTGATCGAGTGCGGGAAGGGAACGCTGCGATGAACTTCATCGGCCAGCAATTGCTCGTGCTGGAGGCGGTCGAGTTCGTCGGGCGTGAGATTGCCGCTGGGAATCTTGGGCGCGCCGGGAATCGGGTCGTTGACGACGCTGGCGGTTACGTTCTGAGAATCGCTGTTCACGTCCGTGGCCTCCGTGGCCGTCGGCGTGACGACGCTGTTGGGATCTTGAAAACCGCCCGAGCCCACCGACTGCAATTGCAGGGCGCCGCTGGCGGCGCTGGGCCCGCCGGCGGCGGCGCCGGGCGCACCGGCCGAGGAAGCGCCGGTCAGTTGCGCCAACTCGGCTTGCGCGGTCATGGGCGCGGTATTCGAGGGCGCGCCCAAGGGCGGATTGCCGACCTTGTCGGCACGATCCAGTTCCGTGATCGGCCGGCCCCGGAACATGCCCGTCCAGCGCTCGAAGCGGGTCGGCTCGGTCCGGCTGGCCAGCTCGCGGCGATTGAAGGCCACCGCTTGCGGGGACGGTTTGGGAATGGGCGCATGCAGCGCCGCCAATTCCTTTTCCGCCGGCTTGACCTCCGGGCTCAGCGGATAACGCTCGATCAGCCGCTCGTAGTATTTTTCCGCGAGCGCGCGATCGTTGCTCTCGTTATCCTGCATCAGCTTTTTCATCAAGGGATTGAATTCGTACTTCACCGCCCAAGCGTAACGGCTGGAGGTGACAAGGTACGAATGCGCCAGCATCGCGGTCGCTTCGTCCCCCCGGCTGTAGAGGGGGTATTTCTCGAGCAAATCTTCGAGGCGGCTCTGCGCCGCGCGAAATTCGTCGCGCAGCATGTAGAAGCTGGCGATGCGGAACTCGCCTTCAGCGAGCACCTCGTCCACCTGGCGCAGCATCTCCCGCGCCTGCTTGGCCATCGGGCCGTCGGGATAATTGATCAGGAACGTGCGCAGATCCTGCTCGGCCGCCACGGCCTCGCTGTTGTCACGATCGGGCTTTTGGAGCTGGCGGAAATGAATCTCGGCGATCTTCAACTGCGCCTCTTGCGCCTCCTTCATGGTGGGAAAGAAGGTGATGAAGTCGCGGTATTCCGCCTCGGCTTGGGCCAGACCCTCGGTGCCGCCTTCACGGAACCAGCTATCGGCAATGGCCAGCTTGGCGCGCGCCAAGTACTCGCTATCCGGGTAGGAGTTGATCAGGGTTTGCAGCAGCAGGCGGGAGACGGTGAACTTGCCCTTCGCCAGGTCCGACATGGCCTTGTCGAAAAGGTCCTTGTCGGGCTGGGCGGAATTGACGCCGGCCAGGGGATTGATATTGGCGTGATGACCGAAGAGGCAGCCGGCGCTTGCGAAGCACAAGGCTGCCGCTAGGGGGAAGATCCAAAAACGTCTCATCGGCGCCGGCGCCACGCGCGACACCTCCGCGAGCCGAAGCGATGGAGGGTCCGCCCAAGGTGGCGAATTTACTTGCTCAGTTTACGACAAGTTGAACCCCGGCTGGGGCGAAAAGCGGCAAGGCTCTTCCGCTCGCTGTCGTCGCGGAACGGTGGGAATCGCCCCTCTGGGTCTCCGGGCGGCGCCGGATGCCCCGCACCGCGGTTCATCTCAGCCGTTCCGGGTGTCTCTTGAAAGCGGGTAAAGCGGCTTCAGGATGCGGCGGCGTGGGCTGCTGCGGATAGCGACGCGAGAGGTAGAACCACAAGATGGCCAGGCCGATGGCGGCGCCCAGGGTGTCGAGCAGCACATCGCTGAATTCGACGCCCCGGCCCGGGACGAAGCTCTGGTGCAGTTCGTCGCTCGAGGCGTAAAGAAAAACGAAGAGCAGCGAGCCAAGGGCGGAAGAAAATCGAAAGCGCGGCCCGCGATCGAGGGCCAGGGCGCGATAGGTGATCAAGCCGAGGATGAGGTATACGCTGAAATGGCAGAGCTTGCGGAAGGGCTCGTTCCAGGCGGCGATCCGCTCCGGTGTAGCGGCGTGGAAGAGCCACAAGAACCAGCTCAGAACTTCGGCGCTGTGACGACCGGAATTCGAGTCGCGCGACAGCAAGAAAATGGCCGCGCAAACCGCTGCCACCGGCGTCCATCCACGCAAGACACGACTAAGCCAGCTCGCGAATTTTTGCGGCAAAATGAGGGACCCGCCAAGCTCCTGCTTCAATTCTACGGTAAAGACGGCGTTCCCGAGGCGGGGAGCGGCTGAAAATCGGTGAAGGTTTGCAGTTTCGACTGCCGCAGGCGCTTGAACACCAGAATGGTGGCGTCGAAGGCGAAGTCGGTTCGGTCGGGCATCCATTCCCCTGGCGAAATTCTTTGCAGTTGCAGATCGAGATGCGCGGAATGGACGGTGGCGAGAATGCCCAAAAAATATTTCACCGGCTCGAACGTGTGCAAAGAGATGCGAACGACATGGAGGTCTTGGGCGTCCACCCATACCTCGCCCTCGGAGGAGAGCAGCACCTGCTCTTCGCGGGAGCGCGCCGGAGCGTTGGGGTTGGGAGTCACCGGGTAGATCCAAGTGGTGCGCCCGCGCCACTGCTCGACGCGCGCCGGTGCGTAGAGATAATCCCCTGCCAATTTGGCGAACGGATAGGCACGGCCGTTGAAGACTAGCGATCCAGAGGGCGGAGGGGGCCGGAGCCGCAGGTCGGCGGCGCGCATCTGGGCGGCGTGGCGCTCCTGGGCAAGTTGCGCGCCGCTGACCGCGCGGCCGTTGACGGCCAGCGTGATGCTGACCTGATGCCCGTTGACGTAATAGACCCAGAGCTTGCGGCGCGTGGTGCGGCCGTTCTTGGTAACGACTTCTGTCTCGAGATGGGAGTAGCGCCAGAGGTTCTCGGCATCGGCGCTGAAGTTGCGCACGGCGACGGCGCGAATGGACTCGGCGCTGGGCGGCGAGCCGGACGCGGGGCGCGCGGGCGAAGGGGCGGCGCAGAAGATGAGCGCGGCCAGCGCCGCGATCATGGGGCGACGGGCTCGGCCTCCTCGCGCTGCACGGGGCGGAAGCCCAGGCTGTCGTTTTCCAAGAACGCCTCGACGAAGGTCGGCCGCGGCAAATGGCCTTGGATGACCAGCTCCGAGAGCGGGTCCTCGAGGTACTTCTGCAGGGCGCGCCGCAACGGCCGCGCGCCGTAGGAGCGATCGGCGCACGTCTTCTCGACGATCCAGCGCTTGGCTTCGACCGGCACGGTCACGGTGACGTTCTTTTGCGCCAGATGCTGATTGAGCTGCTGCACGAGCAGCTCGACCACTTGCAACAAGTCTTCGTCGGTCAGGGCGTTGAACAGGATGATCTCGTCGACGCGGTTCAAGAACTCGGGGTTGAAGAGCCGCTTGACCTCGTTCCGCACCAGATCCTCGATCTTGGCCGCCTGATGCTCGTCGTTGGGCGACTGGAAGCCGAGTTGGTTGCGGCGCTCGAGATGGCGGGCGCCGATGTTGGAGGTCATGATGATGATCGTGTTCTTGAAATCGACGGTGTTGCCGAGGCCGTCGCTGAGCTGCCCGTCTTCGAACACTTGCAGCAGGATGTTGAAAACGTCGGGGTGAGCCTTCTCGATCTCGTCGAGCAGCACCACGCTGTAGGGCGCGCGCTTGACGCGCTCGGTTAACTGGCCGCCGTCTTCGTAGCCGACGTAGCCCGGAGGCGAGCCGATGAGCTTCGAGACCGAGTGCTTCTCCATGAATTCGGACATGTCGAAGCGCACCATGGCTTTTTCGCTCCCGAACAAGAAGGCGGCGAGCGAGCGCGCGACCTCGGTCTTGCCGACGCCGGTGGGGCCGAGGAAGAGGAACGAGCCGACGGGGCGGTTGGGATTCTTCAGGCCGGCGCGGCTGCGGCGGATGGCGCGGGCGAGCGCGGAGATCGCCTTGTCTTGGGAGACGATGCGCTTGTGCAGCTCCTCCTCGATGCGGAGCAGCTTCTGCATCTCTTCTTCCTTGACGGCGTGGACGGGCACGCCGGTCCAGCGCGCGACGACGTCCTCGATATCCTCGCGCGTGACCACGCCCGCGGAAGAGTCGTCCAAGTGATACTTCTCGCGCAGCGAGCGCAGGTTCTCGCGCTCCTTCCGTTCTTCGTCGGAATAGAAGCGGGCCTTCTCGAATTCATGGTTGGCGATGGCGCCCTCCATGCGATGGACGATGAACTTCAGCCGCTTTTGCACCTCGACCAATTCGTCGGGCAGCGTCGTCTGGCGCAGCTTCACGCGCGCGCCCGCCTCGTCGAGCAGGTCGATGGCCTTGTCGGGCAGGAAGCGGTCGGGGATATAGCGGTTGGAGTGCAAGACGGCGAAGCGCAGGGCTTCGTCGGTGTAGCTGACCGCGTGGAACTTCTCGTAGCGGTCCTTGATGCCCTGCAGCACTTGCACCGCTTCGGTCTCGTCCGGCGGCGGCACCTTGACCGCCTGGAAGCGGCGCTCCAGCGAGCGGTCTTTTTCGATGCTCTTGCGGTATTCAGCGGGCGTGGTGGCGCCGATGCACTGGATCTCCCCGCGCGAGAGGGCGGGCTTCAGGATGTTGGCGGCGTCCAAAGAGCCTTCGGCCGAGCCAGCGCCGACCAGCGTATGGAGCTCATCGATGAAGATGATGATGTTTTGATTCTCCATCAGCTCCTTCATGATCGTCTTCAGGCGCTCTTCGAACTGGCCGCGGTATTTGGTGCCGGCGACGATCAGCGACAGGTCGAGGGCGAGGATGCGCTTGTCGGCCAAGAACGAGGGCACGTCGCTTTCGGCGATGCGCTGCGCCAGGCCTTCCACGATGGCGGTCTTGCCCACGCCCGGCTCGCCGATCAGCACGGGATTGTTCTTGGTGCGGCGGCAGAGGATCTGCACCATGCGCTCGAGCTCGTGGCGGCGGCCGATCAGGGGATCGAGCTGATTCTCCATGGCCGCCTGGGTGAGGTCGCGGCTGAATTCGGCGAGCAAAGACGACTCTTTGGGACGGGAGGCGACCCGTTCCTGCGAAGCCCGCGCCAGCTCTTCGCGGACCTGCGCCAGGCGCAGGCCGCGGCCTTGCAGCATTTCCGCGGCAAAGCAGCGCTCTTCGCGCAGCAATCCCAGCAGCAAGTGCTCGGTGCCGATGTGCTTGTTGCTCAGCCGCTCGGCTTCCTCGGCGGCGTAGTTGAGCACGCGCTTGCACTCATGGCTAAGCGGCAGGTCCACCGAGGTGGAAACCTTCTCGCGCGGGGTGGTGCGGCCCTCGATCTCCTTGCGGATGGACTCGACCGTGGCATGGGAGCGGAGAAAGCGGTTGGTGAGGGCCTTGTCTTCGCGCAGCAAGCCGAGCAGCAGATGCTCGGTTTCGATGTAAGTGCTGCCGCATTGGCTGGCCTCATAACGAGCAAAGAAAATTACCCGCCGCGCCTTTTCCGTGTATCGCTCGAACATGGTCCCAGTCTTCCCCCGGCTCGGCCGCCCCTGGTTCGGCCGAGTTGTTTTCTAAGTTCCTAGATCGTGGCCGCTCGCAGCGGTCACCGGCTCCAAGGCGCCGTCGTGCAGCCGCAAGATCCGGCTGCAACGGCGGGCAAATGGCAAATTGTGAGTGACAAGAATGGACGTCAAGCCGTGCCGGCGATGCAGGTCTTGCAGCAGCGCGAAAACCGCTCCGGCGGTCTTCTCATCGAGGTTGCCGGTCGGTTCGTCGGCCATCAGCACGGAGGGCCGGTTCACCAACGCGCGCGCGAGGCCCACCCGTTGCTGTTCGCCGCCGGAGAGCTCTCCGGCGCGGTGCGCGGCGCGCGCCGCCAGTCCCACGTCCGCCAAAGCCGCACCCGCCAAACTCGCCGCCTCGCGCTCTTTGCGTCCACCCACCAGCAACGGCATCATGACATTCTCCAAGGCGGTGAACTCGGGCAACAAGTAGTGGGACTGCCACACGAAACCGATTTCCCGATTGCGAAACTCGGCGAGTTCGTCATCGTCGAGCGCGCCAAGACATCTTTGGCCAAAGTATACGTCACCGTCGGAAGGCCTGTCCAGGCCGCTCAGCAACTGCAACAGAGTGCTCTTTCCGGTTCCCGACTCGCCGACAATGGCCACCATTTCCCCCTTGAATACCTGGACCGAAAGACCGGTCAGGACCTCGAGCGCCGCGTCGCCCGAGCGGTAAACCTTCTTCAATCCCACGGCTTCGAGAGCAAGCTGACTATTCGATGCCGCAGCGGCGGCGGGGATGCGAGCGGCGCGCGAGAGGGCGGACATGGAAGAGCCGAATAGTCCTTGCTTTGATTATCCGCCGCGGGTAGCCTGCGCGTCCACGGCCGCCCGATCCCGCGGCAGCGGGCAGGGGACGCGGCCTGCGGCCGGAGGCGCGCCCGCCGGCGCCCGATTCGACTTAGACCCCGCCGCCTGCCGGCACGGGTAGCATGGGAAAGGGAGCCGGCAAATCGCCGGCGTGGCCGGCGAGGCGCATTCGCTTGTGAGTGAGCGCGCGGGCCAGCGGGCGGCTGCCGGTGTTCGCCACGCTCCGAGGCCACATGGGCTTTCCGTCATTCGTCGCGCTGCGCTACCTGCGTCCCAGACGCGGGCGGGGTTTGGTGTCGGTGGTGACGGCGATCGCGGTCTTGGGCTTTGCCGCCGGGGTGGGGGCGCTGATTTTGGCGCTGGCGGTGACCAGCGGCTTTCGCGACGCCTTGCAGCAAGAACTGGTGGGAGCGACGGCGGAAGTAAATCTCTTGCGCAAGGATCCGGCGGGGATCTCGAACTACCGGAATTTGATGAGCCGGCTGGCGGCGCTGCCGCATGTCCGGGCGGTGGCGCCGGCGGTCTACCAGATGGTGATCTTGAGCCGGGGCGCGCGCGTGGCGCAAGTCACGCTCAAGGGCATCGAGCCGAAACAGGAATTGCGGGTCAGCAACATGCTGGACCGCGTGCAGGTGGGCTCCTGGCAGCCGCTGGCGGCGAATTCGGCGGCGCACGACTTGGTGATCGGCGACGAGCTTTCGCGAACCTTGGGCGCGGGCGTGGGCGACTGGGTGGATGTGTATGTTCCCCAGGCGGTGCTGACGCCGCTGGGGTACGAGGGCCGCACCACGCCGTTTCGCGTGGTGGGCATTTTCCGCTCCGGCTTTTCCGACTTCGACGGCGGCTGGGCGTACACCGGTTTCCAGGCGGCGCAGCAGTTGGCGCCGGGCAGCGGCGATTTCGCCAGCGTGATCGAGTTCCGCCTCGACGATATTTATCGCGCCGATCCGGTGGCGGCGGCGGCGGTCCAGATGGCCGGGCCCGCCTTCACGTCCACGACGTGGATGTCGCAAAACCGCGCCATCTTCCAGGCGCTGAAAACGCAGCGGCTGGGTACGATCATCGTCATCGGCTTGATTGTCTTCGTCGCGGGCATGAACGTGCTGATCTTGCTCTCGATGCTGGTGCTGGAGAAGCGCAAGGAGATCGCGGTGCTGCAAAGCCTGGGCGCGCGGCGGCGGCAAATCCGGCGCATTTTCGTGCTCCAGGGCGTTTTCATCGACCTGGTAGGGACGGCAGTGGGCTTGGCGGCGGCGTATGGCTTCGCCTGGGCCGCAAATCGCTACCACTGGATTCATATCTCCTCCGCCGTCTACGCCATGGATTACGTGCCCTTTCACGCGCGCTGGAGCGACGGGGTTCTCGTCGCGGTGCTGGCGCTGGTCGTGAGCGTGCTGGCGAGCGTGTATCCGGCGGGGCGGGCGGTGCGAGTGCGGCCGGCGGAAACGCTGCGCTACGAGTGACGCCGCCGGCCGCGGCGCGCGCGGGCGGAGCTAGCGGCGGGCGAGGCGGGCGAGCAGTTGGGCGCAGGGCAAGGTGTTGAGGACATCGGCGGCGCGCAGCCAGCCGCGGCGCGCGGTGGCCACGCCATACCGCATGAAATCCAGGTGACGGGGATGGTGGGCGTCGGTGTTGATCACCACCGCGACGCCCTGCTGCGCGCAGGCGCGGGCCTGCACGTCGTTGATATCCAGGCGGTCGGGCGAGGCGTTGATCTCGATGGCGACGCCGTGATCCCGGCAGGCGGCGAGCACGCGCGCAAAGTCGAACTGATAGGCGGGGCGGCGCAAGAGCAGGCGGCCGGTGGCATGGCCGAGCACGCGCACGCTGGGGTGGGCGACGGCGCGCAGCAGGCGTTCGGTCATTTGCGCGGCGCTTTGGTCGAAGCGGGAGTGCACGCTGGCGATGACCACGTCCATTTCCGCCAGCACATCGTCGGCAAGGTCGAGACGGCCGTCGGCGAGGATATCCACCTCGATGCCGGCCAGGATGCGCAGCGGCGGCGTGCCGGCGGCGAAGACGGCGTCGGCGGCGCGGATGCGGGCGATGTGCGCGCGGGCGCGCGTTTCATCGAGGCCGTGCGCCATGGCCAAGGCTTGAGAGTGGTCGGTGATGGCGATGTATTCGTAGCCGCGCGCGCGCGCCGCCTCGGCCATCTCTTCGATGGTGGCGCGGCCGTCGGTCTCGACCGTGTGCATATGCAAATCGCCGCGCAGATCGCCGGGCGCGAGCAGCGCGGGCAGCGCGTGCGCGGCGGCGGCTTCGATTTCCCCGGCGTCTTCCCGCAATTCAGGCGGAATCCAGTCCAGGCCGAGCTGGCGGTAGATAGCGGCTTCCTCGCTCCCTTCGGCCAGGCTGGCGCCGGCGGCGTCGAAGAGGCCGTATTCGTTCAGCTTGGCGCCGCGGCGCTGGGCGCGCTGGCGAAGTTTGACGTTATGGCTCTGCGAGCCGGTGAAGTACTGGAGGGCGGCGCCGAAGCTGGCCTCCGGCACCAGGCGCAAATCCATTTGCAGCCCGTCGTGGCGGCGCACCGAGACTTTGTTTTCGCCTTGCGCGAGGGTCTCCGCCAGGCTCGGCAGGGCGAGAAAGGCGGCGATGACCGGCGGCTCGGCGCCGTGGCCCAGGTCCGGGCCGGCGACGAGGAAGTCGAGATCGCCAACGGTTTCGCAGCCACGGCGAAAGGAGCCGGCGACGGCGGCCTGCCGGACTTCGGGCCGGGCGCGCAGGCGGGCGACAACCTCCTCGACGATCGGTTCGGCCGTGGCGCGCAGGGTGCGGCCGCGCACGGAGCGATAGTTGGCGATGGCGCGCAGGATCTTCTCCTCGGCTTTGGCACCCAGGCGCGGCAGCTCGCGCAGGCGGCCCGCCCGCGCTAATGCCTCGACCTCGTCGAGGGTGGCGACGCGGTGGGTCTGCCAGATGAGCGAGACGGTCTTGGGGCCCAAGCCCTGGACCTTCAAGAGCTCCAGCATGCCCGGCTGGTAACGCTCGATCAGCTCCTCGCGCAAGCGGAGGCGGCCGGTGCTGACCATCTCGGCGATGTTGTCGGCCATGCGCGCACCGATGCCGGGAAGCGCCAGCAGGCGCTTGCGATCCGCGCACAGATCGGCCAGCCGCTCCGGGCAGCTTTCGACCGCCTCCGCGGCTTTGCGATAGCTGCGGACCCGGAAGGCGTCTTCGCCGGCCACTTCCAGCAGGTCGGCAGTCTCGCGCAGCAGGCGGCCCAGGTCCTGATTCTCCATCTGGCTCTCAGTATCCAGCCTTCGCCGGTCTTTCGGGTGGCATCTGTTGTATCATCGGTTGATTGACGGAGGCTGAACGCCGCCTTGGACGCTTTGACTCAAGATGTGATCTCCATCATCGCCCGCGAGCAGCGCGTGCCGGCAGAATCGATTAGCCCCGAATCGACGTTCGAACAGCTCAAGATCGACTCGTTGGACGGCGTCAACATCGTGTTTGCGCTGGAGGAGAAGTACAACCTCACCATTCCCGACGAAATTGCGCGGGAAATGAAGAGCGTGCGCCAGGTCATTGACGCGCTCCGCCAGCAGTTGAACGCCACGGCTTCGCCGGCCCCCACGAGTTAGGGCGCGCGCCAAGCGAATGGAAAAAGTCGTGATCACCGGCATGGGCGTGCTCAGCGCCTGTGGCAGCACTCCGGCCGCGCTATGGGCCAGCCTGGCGGCGGGGCGCAGCGGCTTGGGACCGGTGACCCGCGTCGAAAGCAGCCGGCTGCAAACCGGCGTCTGCGGTGAGGTGCGCGACTTTCAACCTGAGCAGCACTTCGGCAAGGAAGTGGATTTTCTCGACCGCTTCGCCCAGTTCGCGGTGGTCTGCGCGCGCGCGGCGCTGGCGGATGCCGGCTGGCCGCGGCGGCTGGACGCCAATGGGGGTCCGCCGCCGCACCGGGTGGCGGTGATCACAGGCACGGCGCTGGGCGGAGTCGAGAGCGAGGACCAAGGGTTTCATCAGTTGTACGCGCGCCAGGCGACGCGGCTGCATCCCTTCAGCATCCCGCGCATGATGTTCAACGCCGGCACCTCGCATATCACTATGGATACGGGCGCGCGCGGCATCAGTTTTGCGGTTTCCACGGCCTGCGCATCCTCCACGCACGCGCTGGGCGAAGCCTGGCGCATGGTGCGCCACGGCCTCGCCGACATCGCCCTGGCGGGCGGCTCCGACGCGCCCCTGACGCTGGGCGTCTTCAAGGCGTGGGAAGCAATGCGGGTGATGGCGCCGGCCAACGGCAATCCGGCCGCGGCCTGCCGTCCCTTCAGCGCCGATCGCGCCGGGCTGGTACTGGCCGAAGGCGCGGCGATTTTCGTGCTCGAGCGCGAGAGTCTGGCGCGGCAGCGGGGCGCGCGCATCTACGGCGAACTGGCCGGCTATGGCGCCAGCGCTGACGCCGGCCACATCACCCAGCCTTCCGTGGAAGGACCGCTCCACGCCATGCGCCAGGCGATGGAGAGCGCCGGGCTGGCGGCCGAGGACTTGGACTACATCAACGCCCACGGCACCGGCACCAAATTGAACGACGCGACCGAGACCACTGCCATCCGGCAGTTGCTGGGGGCGCAGGCCGACCGCGTTTCGGTGAGCTCGACCAAGTCCATGCACGGGCACGCCATGGGGGCGAGTGGCGCGCTCGAATTGGCGGTGTCGCTGCTGGCCCTGCAGAATCAGGTGGCGCCGCCGACGGCGAACTTCACCCGGCCCGATCCCGCCTGCGATTTGGACGTGACGCCCAATCAAGCGCGGCCCCGGCCGATTCGCGCCCTGCTCTCGAATTCCTTCGCGTTCGGCGGCTTGAACGCCGTGCTGGCAGTTAAGGCCTACCGGTAGCCCGCGTCGGCGATTGCGGATTGCCGGCCGCGCCGATGGGCGCGGCTAGGCATGCGGCGCGCCAGCGCCGAGCAGTGCGGCGGCGGGCTGATCGGCAATAACCCAAACGTCGCGTCCCTGGCGCAAGAAGGTGGCAGGCACGTCGGGGCCGATCGGCCCTTCTAACGTCCGGCGCAGAATCGCCGCTTTGCGCTCGCCATTGACCAACAGCACCAGGCGCCGCGCCTGCAGCAGCGTCGCGATCCCCGTGGTGACGCCGTAAGCGGGAACTTCCTCGCCCTGCCAATACTCTTCGTTGGCTTCGCGCGTAATCGCGCTGAGGCGGACCACGCGAGTGTGGGAATCGGCGGCGGAGCCAGGCTCGTTGAAGCCGATGTGACCGGTCAGGCCCAGGCCGAGCAATTGCAGGTCGCAGCCGCCCCAAGCCGCCAACCGCGCCTCGAAGTCGGCGCAGGCGGCCTCGATGCCCTCGGGTTGCGAAGGGATGCGCAGCAGCCGATCGGGGCCGATGCCGGCCGGCCCGAGAAACCGGCGCTGGAGCCAATGGTGAAAGCTCATCGGACTATCGTCGGCGCCGAGGTATTCATCGAGCATGACCGCGCGCATGCGGGAAAGATCGAGCGCGCCCGCGCGCTGCTGCGCCAGCAGGTATTCATAGACCGGAATGGGAGTGTTGCCGGTGGGGAGGCCGACGAGGGCGGCGGGGTTCTCGCGCAGCAAGTCCGCCACCAGCCGGCCCGCGGCCGCGCCGAAGTCGGCGGGCGGAACGATGCGCAAGTGAATCGAGGGTTCAGCCATCGGAGACTTTAATATAACAACCTGTCTCGCGGCGACTCATACCGCGGTGGCGAGAATTTCGCCCATTTTCGCCTTGCGCCGCGGCGGGGCCGAGGGTATATTGAGTGGGACAATTGAATACGGATCTGGATCGCCACCCGGCGATTCGGATCGCCCTGAATCATCCAGAGTGGCTGAGGGATCAGGCCCGAAGAAGCCACGGCAACCGGTTTTTGGTCCGGCGCAAGCCGGCTCGGAAACGTCGAGGTGCCAATTCCTGCCCGGTGAATGCTGGGGAAGATGAGATAGGGGCTGAGCCAAAGTTCAGCCATCCACGCCCTCTTCCTCGCGAAGAGGGTTTTTTGTTGCTCCCCTCGCAATCCGGGCAGCTTGCAGGCGGGCGCGCCGCGCGCCGCGGGAGAAACGAATGTCGTTCGAGCTGGGATTGCGCTGTCGGGATTGCGGGAAGGAATTCGCTTCGGCGCCGCTGGCGGGCTGCGACGAATGCTTTGCGCCGCTGGAGGTGGCCTATGATTTGGGCGCCGTCGCCTGGGGGGTGCGGCGCGACGATCTAGCCGCGCGCCGCGCCGATATGTGGCGCTATCGCGAGTTGCTGCCGGTGACCGTGGCCGGCGACCTGCCGCCGGTCGGCGGAACGCCCTTCGTGGCGACGCCGAAGCTGGCTCGCGCGCTGGGCGCGAAGCAGGTCTTCGTCAAGAACGATGCGGTGAACTATCCCACCCTGTCGTTCAAAGACCGGGTGGTGGCGGTGGCCCTGCGCAAGGCGCGCGAGTTCGGCTTCGAGGTGGTGGCGTGCTCCTCGACCGGCAATTTGGCCAATGCCGTGGCGGCACAGGCGGCGGCGCTGGGCTTGACCGCCTACATCTTCGTGCCCGAGGAACTGGAGCCCGCCAAGGTGGCGAATACCCTGGTTTACGGCGCCAAGCTGATCAAGATCGCCGGGAACTACGATCAAGTGAACCGGCTCTGCACGGAAATCGCGGCCTCGCTGCCCTGGGGCATCGTCAACGTCAATTTGCGTCCCTATTACGCCGAAGGCTCGAAGACCGTCGGCTACGAGATCGCCGAGGCGCTCGGCTGGCGGCTGCCGGCCGCGGTAGTCTGTCCGATGGCGGGGGGCGCACTGATCGGAAAAATCGCCAAGGCGTTCGAGGAGCTGCGGCAGTTGGGCTGGGCGGAAGGCGACACCCGGTTCTATGGCGCGCAGGCGACCGGCTGCGCGCCCATTAGCGCCGCGATCAAGGCTGGTCGCTGTGAGATCGAGCCAGAGCGGCCGCGAACGATCGCGCGTTCGCTGGCGATCGGAAACCCGGCCGATGGCTATTATGCGGCGCGGCTCATTGGAGAGAGCGGCGGCTGGGCCGAAGACGCGAGCGACGAAGAGATTGTGGCCGGCATGCGCCTGCTCGCGGAGACGGAAGGCATCTTCGCGGAAACGGCGGGCGGCGTGACCGTGGCCTGCGCCCGCAAATTGCTGGCGACGGGCAAGCTCGATCCCGACCAGCCGATCGTGCTGGTGATCACCGGCAATGGCCTCAAGACCCTCGATGCCGTCGCGCCCCGCGCCGAGGAGGCGCCGGTGTTCGCCCCACGGCTGGCCGACGTGCAGGCGTATTTAGATACAGCCGCGCCGGCGGAAGTGACCGCGGTTTAAGGAACTCAGCCATGTACACGGTACGCATTCCCGCGCCCCTGCAGCGCTTCACCGGCGGCGCCGAGCAGCTTCGTTGCGAAGCCGCGGATCTCCACGGATTGCTGGTGGAACTGAGCGGGCGCTATCCCGAACTGCGCGACCGCATCTGCGAAGCCGACGGGCGGCCGCGGCGTTTCTTCAATATTTACGTGAATGAAGAAGACATTCGCTTTCTCGGCGGCCCCGAGTATCGCTTTCGCGACGGCGACGACGTCTTGATCCTGCCGTCCATCGCCGGCGGCTCGCGCTAGCGGCGCACGCGCAGCACCGGCTCGAGCGGGCGGAGGCGAGCCGGCCTCGGCGCGCGAGCCCGCGGCGCCCTGCGTACCGGAGGGTCAGGGGCTCGGCGCACGATTTTCCGTTTGACGCTGGGGCAGCCATTTGTTAGGTTTCAGGATTACCCCGTCCGCAGTGTGCCCGAGGCCGGCGAGGCGCGGGATTACCGGAAATGATCGCAAAACAGATTTTCCTCTCCAAAGGGGTGGGAAAACACCGCGAGCGCCTGACGAGCTTCGAATTGGCGCTGCGGGACGCCGGGATTGCCGCCTGCAATCTCGTGCGGGTGTCGAGTATCTTTCCGCCGCGGTGCCGCCTGATCCCCCGCTCGGCCGGGCTGAAGCTGCTGAGCCCGGGCGAGGTGGTGTTCGCGGTGCTCAGCGAGAATTCCACGCGCGAGCCGCATCGCTTGATTGCCGCCTCCATCGGGCTGGCGCTGCCCGCCGACCGGGACGCGTATGGCTATCTTTCCGAGCATCATTCCTTCGGCGAGACCGAGCAGCAGGCCGGCGAATACGCCGAGGAGCTGGCGGCGGAGATGCTGGCAACGACGCTCAACGTGGATTTCGACCCCGACCGTTCTTGGGACGAAAAAAAGGAAATCTACCGCATCTCGAACAAGATCGTCCGCACCACCAATATCACGCAGTCGGCGGTGGGCGATAAGCGTGGCCTGTGGACGACTGTCTTGAGTTGCGCCATTTTGATCGGCGACTAGCCCGGACCCGTGACCCTAGCGCGCGAAATTCTAGCTTTACTGGCGCCGCGCAACGATAGGGAAATGAATTTTCCGGCGATCTATATAATGTTGAACACCGCCCCGGGCGGAAACTACCAAGAGCGCTATAGCGAAGCCGAGATTCAGCGCACGCTGGTGGAGTTGGTCGCGGGCGGCGCGATGGCCGAGGAGTGCAATGCCGACCAAATCGTCACGTACCGCATTACCGCGGCGGGCCGAGCGCGATTACGGGATCGGGAGGCGGAATGAAACGGTACCCGGCAATTCTCGCCGCGACCGGGTTGATTTGGTTGTGGACCTGCCGGCCGGCGCCCGCTCAGGACAACTACGAGATTCAGGTTTATGGTTCCGACACCGTGCCCGCAGGCCACACGATGGTGGAACTGCACAGCAACGTGGCGCTCGAAGGCAATAGCGACCTCTCTATTCGGCCCACTCAGGATGCGTTTCACGAAACGATCGAGATCACGCACGGCTTCAATTCCTGGTTCGAGACCGGCTTTTACATTTTCACCAGCGTGCGCAATGGCGACGGTTGGGACTGGGTTGGCGATCACATACGGCCGCGCTTTCGGATTCCGGAAAGCTGGCATTGGCCGGTCGGCGTCAGCCTATCGAACGAAATCGGCTACCAGCGCCGCCCCTTCTCGGAGGACACCTGGACCTGGGAAATCCGGCCGATCATCGACAAGCAAATGGGGCGATGGTATTGGTCGTTCAATCCCTCCTTCGACCGGTCTTTTCATGGCCCGGGCGTCCATCAAGGGTTGGTGTTTTCGCCCAATTTCACGATCAGCTACGACTTCAGCCATTTGGTGAACGGTGCGCTGGAATACTATGGATCTTTGGGGCCCATTACCGGATTCGACCCGCTTGCCGAGCAGCAGCAGCAGATCTTCCCCGCCATCAATCTGAACTTCTCGCCCAAGTGGGAATTCAATGCCGGGGTGGGCGTGGGCATGACGCGAAGCACTGACCATCTGATCGCGAAGGTCATTCTCGGCTATCGCTTCGATTTTTAGGGGAGGTGGGATGGCCACCCCAGCGCGGGAACCGGCGCTCCCAATCAAGCAGCAGGCAACCGAGGCCACTGCTTTGACCAATGCTGATTTGACGGCGTCTCTGGCCGGAGCCCGCATTCTGGTCGTGGACGATGACGATATCGGACGCCAGCTCACCATGGACATGCTGGCCCTGCGCGGCTACACCGTCGAAGGAGTGGCTGACGCGGCAAGCGGCCGGCGCCGCGTTCAGGACTGGCATCCGGACTTGGTGTTGCTGGATGTGGTCCTTCCCGATCAGAGCGGCATCGCGCTCTGCCGCCAGCTCAAGGACAATCCGCAGACGCGGCTGATCCCCGTCATTCTGATCACCGGCCTGACGGACCGCAATTCCAAGCTGGCCGGGATCGAAGTCGGCGCGGACGATTTTCTGAACAAGCCGATGGACCCGCAGGAATTATTCGCGCGGGTGCAGAGCCTGCTGCGGCTCAAGCGCTTCACCGACGAGCTGGAGAACGCCGAGGACGTGCTGTTCTCGCTGGCGCTGGGCGTCGAGGCGCGCGACAGCTATACGCAGGGGCATTGCGAGCGGCTGGCCAACTACGCCGCCGCTCTCGGCCGGCGCTTGGACCTGCCGGAAGAAGACGTTCTGGCACTGCGCCGCGCCGGCGTGCTGCACGATATCGGCAAGATCGGCGTTCCGGACGCGATTTTACGCAAGCCGGGCGGCTTGACAGCGGAGGAATGGCGGGTTATGCGGCGTCATCCGATCTTGGGGGAGGAGATTTGCCATCCCTTGCGCTCGCTGACGCGGGTGCTGCCGGTGATCCGGCACCATCACGAACATTGGAACGGCCGCGGCTATCCCGACGGTTTGGAGGCCGAGCGCATCCCCTTGCTGGCGCGCATCTTGCAGGTGGTAGACGCCTATGATGCGCTGACCACGGAACGGCCGTATAAGCCGGCCTGGCCCCACCGCCGCGCGATCGACCAGATGCGCCGGGAGGTCGAGCAGCAGTGGTGGGACCCGGTGGTGGCGAGGGAATTTTTCAAGCTGGCGGAGGAGCAAGGCGCGCTCCTCGGGCGAGGGCAGACATGACCGCCACCGAGTCCAGCCCGCCCGCCTTGAGCGTGATCATTCCCGCCTATAACGAAGAAAAGCGTTTGGGCGCCACCCTGCTGGCAATCGAGGAGTATTGCCGCACGCGCGGCGTGGCGGCGGAGATTCTTGTCGTCAACGACGGCTCGACCGACGCTACGGCGCGGCTGGCTCGGGCCTTCGCCGCGCGGCAGCCGGTGCGCGTGCTGGAGAATCCGGGCAATCGCGGCAAGGGATACAGCGTGCGCCACGGCATGATGGCGGCGCGCGGCCGCGAACTGCTGTTCACTGACGCCGATCTCTCCGCGCCCATCGCCGAAGTGGAGAAGCTGCGGGCGGCGTTGGCGGCGGGCGCCGATATCGCCATCGGCAGCCGTGCCCGGCGCGAATTGCTGCGCGCGCGCCAAAGCCGCTGGCGGGAAACCGCCGGCCATCTATTCCACTGGGTGGTGGTGGCGCTGCTCGGGTTGCGCTTCGCGGATACCCAGTGCGGCTTCAAGCTTTTCCGCCGCGAAGCGGCGGCGGCGATCTTTCCCTTGCAGCGCATCGAACGCTGGGGATTCGATCCGGAGTTGCTGTTCATCGCGCGCCGCCAAGGGTGGCGCGTGGCGGAGGTGCCGGTCATCTGGTCGCACGCCGAAGGCGCCAAGATTCACCTGCTGCGCGATGGCGCGCGCATGTTCTTGGACGTGCTCAGGATTCGGCTCAATGCCTGGTGCGGGCGCTATCGCGCCGCGCCGGAGCAGCGCGCCGCCAGCATCGCCTAGCGGGCCGCGGGCGCGCCTGACCGCAGGTAGGCGTCGCGCTTGCCCAGCCAATCGGCCCGCGGCGGCGTGAAGATGTCGAGGTCGAGGGTGTCTTCGATCGCTTCCGCTTGATGGGGCAAGTTCGAGGGAATGGTGAGCACCTCGCCCGCGCGCACCACGATTTCGCGATCCTCGATGCGAAAGCGCAGCGCGCCTTCGAGGATATAAGTGACCTGCTCGTTGACGTGGCTGTGCAAGGGCACGATCGCGCCCTTCTTCAACCGGATGCGCGCCACCATGAGCTGATCGCCGACGATCATCTGCCGGTCGAAGAGCGGATTGACCGCCTCGGGTTCCAGTTCGTCCCAGCGATAATGGCGCAGCATGCCGCCCAGAATATCACTGCGCGCGCGCCAGGGTCAGCACCTCGCCATCGGAGAGCGAGCGCAGGTAGAGCAGGCCATTGGCATAGTTGGGCTGCCAGTGTTCGTGGCTGAGCTGGGGATTTTCCGGGCCGATCGCGACCAGATCGCCCTCGATGCGGTACTCGAGCCGGCGCGTGACGCCGCCGTCGCGCAGTTCGAGCGTGGCGCCGCCGTCGCGGGCCGGCGCGAAGATGAGCTGCCGCCATGCGCTCACGCCGGCCATGTCGGCGGAACGCCGGATCAAATTGCCGGCGTAGGTCGGCGATTGCGGCGCGAGGGCGGCGCGGACGTCCCAGGTCCCCGGCAAGAGCGTGGTCCAGTCGGGATGGGCGGGGCTGGGCGCTTGCGCCAGGGGCCGGCTGCCGGAGGGAATGCGGTAGGGCGCCGCGCAGCCGAGCACGCCGGCGGCGGTGGCGGCGGCAATGCCCGCCAGCAGCAGCCAGCGGCCAAGGCTAGAGCTTGTAGAGACGCTGGACATCGTGGACGCCGGCGATCTTCTTGAGCCCGGCTTGGATGGCTTGCAAATGCTGCAGGTCGCGCACTTCGAGCACCACGTCAATAGTGGCTTGGCCGGAGCCGGTATTGGCGGCGATGTTGCGGATGTTGGCGCCGCTTTCCGAGATGACGGCGGTGATGCTGTTGAGCATGCCGGCGCGATCGTCGGTGAAAATCGCGAGCTTGACCGGTTGGGGGGATTCGGCGCGCGGCGCCCAGCCGACGTCAATGCGGCGGTCGGACTGGTAGATCAAATTCTGCACGTTCGCGCACTGTTCGGCGTGCACGGCCACCCCGCGGCCGCGGGTGATGTAACCGACAATCGCTTCCCCGTGGACGGGATTGCAACAACGGGCGCGGTACACCATTAAGTCGCTGAAGCCGCGCACCAGGATCGCCGCGCCGCTGGGCGCGGCGCGCCGGGGAGTGGCGCGGGGCGGGCCCGCCAGCGCCGCGCGCTGCTCGGGCGGCACCAAACGCGCCAGCACCTGGCGCGCGGAGAGCTTGCCGTAGCCGATGGCGGCGTAGAGGTCTTCGGAGCGCAAAAAGCCGTATTCCTGGCCGGCGCGCACCCAGTCGGCCTCCTTGTACGGCTTGAGCGCGATGTCGTGGCGGCGGGCGTCGCGCTCGAGGGCGCGGCGGCCGATCTCCACCGCGCGGCGGCGCTCGTTGAGGTTGATCCAGTGCTTGATCTTGTGGCGCGCCCGCGAGGTCTTCACGAAGGCCAGCCAATCGCGGCTGGGCGCATGGCCGGCTTGGGTGAGGATCTCCACGATGTCGCCGCTCTGCACGCGATAGCGCAACGGCGCGATGCGTCCGTTCACCTTGGCGCCCACGCAGCGATTGCCGACCTCGGTGTGGATGGCGTAGGCGAAGTCCACGGCGGTGGCGTCGCGGGGCAGCCGGATGATCTGGCCCTTGGGAGTGAAGGCGAAGACTTCTTCCGGGTGCAGATCCACCTTGAGGGTGGCGAGAAATTCCGCCGGATCGCGCATCTCGCGCTGCCACTCCACCAGCCGGCGCACCCAGGCCAGCCGTTCGTCTTCGCTTTCCGGCGCAAGCTGGCCGTCCTTGTATTTCCAGTGCGCGGCGATGCCTTCTTCGGCGGTGCGGTGCATCTCCTCGGTGCGAATCTGCGCCTCGAAGGGCTGGCCGGATTCGTGAATCACCGAGGTATGCAGGCTTTGATAGCCGTTGGGGCGGGGAATGGCGATGAAATCCTTGATGCGGCCGGGCACGGGATGCCAAGTGTTGTGGATCACGCCGAGGGCGGCATAGCAATCGCGCACCGAGCCAGTGATGATCCGCAGCGCCAGCAGATCGTAAACTTGTTCGATCTCGATGGCCTGGCGTTGCAGCTTCTGCCAGATGCTGTAGAAGCGCTTCACCCGTCCCTCCACGCGGCAGCGAATCTCGTGCTCGGCCATCACCCGCTCGACGCGCTCGCGCACCTGCGCCAAGAACTCTTCGCTCACCTTGCGCCGCCCTTCCACCGCGCGCCGCACCTGTTCGTAGGCATCGGGTTCGAGAAAACTGAAGGCCAAATCCTCGAGTTCGCCCCGCATCTTGCCCATGCCCAGGCGATGGGCCAAGGGCGCGTAAATTTCCATCGTCTCGAGCGCCACCGCGCGCTGGCGGTCGGGCGGGAGGTGGCGGAGGGTGCGCATGTTGTGCAGGCGGTCGGCCAGCTTGATGAGGATGACCCGAATGTCATCCACCATGGCCAGCAGCATCTTGCGCACGTTTTCGGCCTGGCGGGCGCCTTGGCTCGAAAAGTCGAGGCGGTCGATCTTGGTCACTCCGGCCACCAAATGGGCGACCACGGGACCGAAGGCGGCGCGGATCTCTTCGTGGGTGGCGGGGGTGTCTTCGACGGCGTCGTGCAGTAAGCCGGCGGCGATGCACACCACGTCCATGCGCATTTCGTGCAAGATCGTGGCGACCGCCAGCGGATGCATGATGAAGGCTTCACCGGAACGGCGCCGCTGATCGGCGTGGTGGCGCCAGGAAAACTCGAAGGCCCGCTCGAGCAGGTCCAAGCGCTCGCGCGGCCGCGCCTCCGCCACCCGCGCCAGCAGCGCGCGGAAGGCGGCCTCGACGGGGTTGGCCGTGAGCGTGGAGTCGGAAGGGGACACGCGATGCCGCGGGCGGCGCCGCGCAGACTCGCCGCGCGGCCAGGTAACCGGCCCGCTACCAGCGGGCGGCGGCGCCGCCCAGGTCCTTGCCAGTATTATAAAGTCCGAAGTCGAATCGAGGTCCGATGCCGCAGCCGCCGGAAGAGTCCGCAGTCGCGCCGTCCCCGCCGCTTGCCTATCTGAACAAGGCGTTCCTCGACAGCCCGGAAGCGCGCTCGTTGCGCATCTTGGCCGAGTATCTGGAACCGCTTTACCGCTTGCGGCGCGAAAACGTGCAAGATACGATCGTGTTCTTCGGCTCCGCGCGCATCAAGAGCCGGCAGGTGGCGCAAGAGGAGCTGGCCCGCTATTTCAGCGAGTTTGAACGGCAAAACCGCCTGGCCGCCGAGCGCGAAGGCCGCCCCAGCGCCGATCAACTGGCGCTCGAGCACGACCGGCAACGCGCGCTCGAGCTCTCGCAGTACTACGAAGATGCGCGGGAGCTGGCGCGCCTGCTGACCCGCTGGGCCGATGCCTTGCCCAGCCGCCGCCGCCGATTCGTGGTCTGCTCGGGCGGCGGGCCCGGCATCATGGAAGCCGCCAACCGCGGCGCCAGCGAGGCCGGCGGCAAGACCATCGCCCTGAATATCCACCTGCCCTTCGAGCAACATCCCAATCCCTATATCAGCGAAGCCTTGGCCTTCGAATTTCATTATTTCTTCATGCGCAAGTTCTGGTTCGCCTATCCGGCGAAGGCGCTGGTCGCCTTCCCCGGCGGCTTCGGCACGCTCGACGAGCTGATGGAAATTCTGACCTTGGCGCAAACGCAAAAGCTGGCCAAGAAAATCCTGGTGCTGCTCTACGGCAGCCGCTATTGGAAGCAAGTCCTCAATTTCAACGCTCTGGTGGATTGGGGGACGATCGCGCCGGCCGACTTGGAGTTGTTCCGCTTCGCCGACACCCCGGCCGAGGCGTTCGAGATGCTCAAGGCGGACCTGGAAAAGTACTTCTTGCGCCCGGCGGCCGCAATGGAGGAAGAAGGCGCCCCCGCGATTTCGCGCACGCGCTAGCGGCTCAATAGCGCCAGAGGTAGGAGACTTTCAGAAACAAGACGCGCCCGTCGTTGAGGAAGTCGGGACCGCGCAGCAGGCCGTCGGGTCCGAGCGTCAAGGGCCGCACGAAGTTTTCGTTCAAGCTGTCGTAGCCCAAATAGACGGCCGTGCCCGGCGTCACCAAGTAGGTCAGCAAGCCGTCGAAGTCGAGCTGCTTTTGGTAGGGCGATGCCGTCAAGGAGGCGTTGGGCAGGGAATTTTGGTATTGCAGGATGTAACGGAATGAAAGCGCGCGGTTGAACTGGTAAAGCCATTCGCTGCGCCAGATGTTCTCGTTGAAGATATTCCGCCCCGCAGGCTGGCCGGTGCGCCCCGAGGTGACCAGCCGGTTTTGGAAGTAGAGATTGGTGATGTCCAAGCGCGGCGTGGGGCGAAGATCCAGCGACAGTTCCTGCAGCAGGAAGTTGCCGACGAACGGGGCCACGCCGGCGGCAGGGAAGAAGTTGATATTGGTTCCGATTTCTTCGCCGCCGGAGAGCTTGAACCAGGTGCGCCAGGGCACGTCGAAGCCGATGACTTGGGCATGATGGCGGTACCCGACGCCCAGGTAGCGTTCGAAGCGGTCGTCGAGGAGGTATTCGGCGTCGGTGTTGTGCGGAAACATCACGTAAACGCCGGGCTCGATCGTCACGTCCTGCACGACGCCGCTGTGGTCGTAGTTGCGGCGCAAATGCAATTGCGGCTGGAATAGCGCGAAATAGCGGCGGCCGAAGAAATTGCGATAGAGATCGGCATGCACGTCGCGGATGTCGGTGCGCGGGATGTACCCGAGGTCATCCTGAAAATTGGCCGAGAGGTCGTTGTAGTTGACGTCGCCTTGCCAGTCTTTGGTGGCGAAAGAGAGGCTGCCATAGTAGGCGGGCGCGCCCGCCAGGCGGCTGGGCGGCGGGTTCGAGAACAAGCTCGCCGCGGCGGGGTCTTGCTCGCTCGCGAGATCGTGGCCGCGCGTGAAGCTTTCCTGTGCCGCGCCGGAAAAGCGAAGCGAGCGGCTCAAGCGCAGATGGGCGTCGGCCTCGAACACGTCGTTTTCCCGGTCCATGAAGCGGCGGGAGGTCCAGAGCGCGCCGACCGAGGAGTCGGAGAAAATGTCTTCGGTGACCCGTGCGGTCCCGAAATACGCGCGGTGGCCGAAGCGCGGATCGCCGCTGGCGACGAGCTCGCCGGGACCGCGGTCGTCGGCCCACAGCAGGCCGACCGTGGTCCCGCCCTGTTTGCCGGTGAGGCGGCCGCCGTATTCGGGATCGAGAATGCGCCGGCTGAAAAACAGCTCGTTGCCGGGGGTGTTGAAAATATCGGACCGCTCCTCGAAGAAGGGCCGCTTTTCCGGATAGACGACCTCGAAGCGCTGGTTGGTCGTGGGCAGCGGGCTGTCGGATTCGACCTCGCTGAAATCCGGGTTCAGCGTCAAGTCGAGGTTCATATCGGTGAGGAAGGTGTATTTGGTGTCGAGCCCGTAGCGCTGCTGCAGACGGTGGTCCGCGAACTGGCCGGTGTCAGGGTTCAACGAGTGATTGGCGCGAAAGACGCCGTAGGGAATGAACTCGAGATTGTGCGGCGCCTCGAGCCCGCTGAGGCCTCCGGCCGTGCCTTCTTGGCGGAGCAGGCCGTTGATCTTGCGCGTCACGCTCGGCCAGTAGCTGAGCTCGCCGTCGCGGTAGATATAGCGGAACAGCAGGATTCCCCAGGTCTGCACGGGACGGTGGGGAAACCGCAGGCTGCTGAAAGGAATGGCGATGGCGACGCGATAGCCGTCGCGCAGCCGCGTCACCCGCGAGCGCCAGTTGGTGTCGTAGGTGTAATCGGCGGCCTGCAAATCGTAGGAGATCGAGGACTGCTGCGCATCTATCATGCCTTGATCTAGCAGCCCGTCCTGCTGTTGCCCGCCGGCATCCACCATGAACACCACGGCGCGCCGCCGATCGTCTTCAGGATCGAGGATCAGGCCGACGTAGTCGTCGCCTAAGACGTCGTCGCGGCGGGTGATCTGCGCCCGAATGGCGCCGGGATCGGTGTCGCGGCAGTCGAAAACCACGTAGAAATTGCGGCTATCGTAGGCCAAAAAGGCCTGCGTCGGCTGAGAAACCGGCACTCCCTCCCGCGGGTCGTGCTGGACAAATCCCTGGACGGCGGCAAAACCGGCGGGCGGAAAGCTTTCGAGCAGGGACGCCAGCGAGGGAGACTGCGCCAGCTTCGGCACTGCGACGCTTCGCGGCGGCGGGATGGCGCTGGCGGCCAGCCCCAAGACCAGCGTAACAATGATATATCTTATCCGCATTCAGAGTACCGCGTTAGAAATAGCACCAATGTAGCCGCCCCAAAAGAATAAGGCAAGGGGTGGAATTTGGCGGGTCAAGACCCCAGCCAACCGCCAGGGTCCCGGTTCCCAACGGCGGAAGGCGTGCGGCCGCCGCCGGCGGCGCCATCTTGAAAATAGCTGCCAAAGTTTTGGCGCCGGCGATAAGACCTTTTTCCACCCGCCATCTTCCAAGTTGCAGGCCGCGAACACGGAACGCCTTGCGTCCGTGGCCGGGCCAATCGCAGGCGTTGGGGAGGTGGGTGATGCGTGACAATCCGAAATTGCGGTCGGCGGTGCTGGGGGCTTTGTGGCGCAATCCGGTATTCGGGCTGGCGGTCTTTGAGGGGAGCCAGGCCGTCTTGCGCGAGGCCAATAACGTGTTCTTGGAGCTCTTGGACAGCCGCTTCCGAACCAAAAAGACGCTGGGCATGCCGCTGCAGCAGTGCTGGCCGGAATTAGCGGCGAGCGGCGTGCTGGAGGCGTTGCAGCGGGCGAGCGGCGCGGGCGCGCCTTGGCACATGGAAAACATCAAAGTGAGCCGCGGGCAACTGGGCCAGGCGAGCGTCAGTTGCACGATCGTGCCGCTGGCCGATGAAGGCGAGGGGGGCGGGGAAGCGGCCCCGCAGGGGGTGCTGCTGATCGTCAGCGAGCGCGCGGCGGTGGCGCCATCGCCCGAACAGATGAGTTTGCTCGATCATCAGACCCGGCACGCGCTGGGGCAGCAGTACCGGCTGAGCGCCCGGGAAATCGACATCATCTCCGAGTGCCTGCAGGGCAAGAAGAACCGGCAGATCGCGCAGGACTTGCACATCGGGATTTCCACCGTCAAACGCCATCTCGAGAGCGCCTATCGCAAGATGGGCATCACGAGCTCGCGCTCCTTGCCGCTGGCGATCTTGGGGGTGGCGCGGGGCCTGGCCGCGCGGACGGAGAGCGAGAGCGCGGCGGCGGGGCAGCGCTCGCATGCGGCCTGAAGCGCGGCCGCGCCCCGCGGCCGCCCGCGGGCAAAAGCCGGCCGGAGGAAGGAATCACCGAAACCAGAGAAGCTCCTTTTCCATCTACAATGGAAAGCATTAGCAGGTTGCTTGGGTGGGCCGCTGAGTCCTGTGGAAGGAAAGGAGACTCATTTGAAAACTCATCGCCTCATTCTGGTGGCGGTTTGCGTCATGGTCCTGGCCGGCGCGGGCGCGGCGCAATCGGTGGATGCCTTCTTCGGCTTCAACACGCTCACCGCGAACCACAACGATCAGTTTCCCTACATGGGCGGCGGCTTCTTCCCTAGCGTCGGCGGCGACCTCGTGCTCTTCAATACGCCGCTGATCGGCGCCTGGGGCTTTGGCGGCGAGGTGGCTTGGCGCGGCAAGCAGATGGCGTACATCAACAGCTTCGGCGTCTTTCCCGTGCGTCCGATCTTGTACGACTTCAACCTGGTTTGGGAGCCGGTGAGCCTGCCCCGCATCACGCCGGTCATCGAACTGGGGGTCGGCGCCGAGAGCCTGCGGGTTTATTCCTCGCAATTCACCTGCGGCGCATTCACCGGCTGCACCAACTATCAGAGCTCGAACCACTTGATGGGACATTTAGGGGTGGGGGTGCGGTTGTACTTAACCGACCACATCTTCATTCAGCCGGATGCGCATTTGTACGTCATCCGCCACAACATTGAGTTCCAAGTCCCCAATGCCCGCCGCTTCGGCATCGCCATCGGCTACACCTTGCGGGCGTCTCCAATCTAGGGGCGGCGGCGGCTTCGCAAATTTCTCGATTTAGCTTGCGAACGCCGGCCGGGGGTGGGACGATGGGAGCAACTGGTTCCGCGGTGCTCCCGAAGCCGCGTTGGAGGTAGGCGATGATTTACAAATTGTGCGCTGTTTGCCAACGCTATTTTTCCGGCGAATTGAACGGAGCGTACGTCTGTCCCCAATGTGCCAGCGTCCAGCAAGCCGCGGTGACGGCGCCGGCGCCGGAGGTGCTCGACCAGAACCCGCCGCCGCATCGCCCCGCAACGCCGCAGGCGGCATGAGTTCTCGCTAATGGCGGCCCTGCTCGCCGCCGCCGCTTGGAATTCTCAGCTCAGCGAAGCCGCGCTGGCGCTGCACAGCGTGGGGGAATCGGTGCTGGTGCTGGCGCCGGAGGCGGCGGCTTGTCCTTCGGCGTTATGCGTGTGCGCCTCTGATGCGGCGGTCGCGGCGGCGTGGGAAGAAGGGCGCCTGGCGGCGGCAAATTGGCTTGCCGGCGAAGCCTTGCCCGGCTGGCTCGTCCTGGCCGAGTTCGATCGTGTGTTGCTGCTGGCCGCCCGGGACGAGCCCTTGGACTTCGGGGAATCGGCCCTGCTGCAGGCGCTTTGGGAGGCCGGCGCCGAGGCCGTGGATGTTCTGTCCTTCGATGGGGCCGGGAAATTGGCGCAGAGTTGGTCCAGCGGACGGCGCGTCGGCCGGCGCCTGTTGAGTCCCGCGTGATAGATCCAACGCTGGGTGCGTGCGGGCGCGCGGCTGCGGACCAGGCGGGCGGCTGCCGCATGCCTGCGCTCGCCGAAGGCTCGCGTAACGATGGGATGAGCTATTCTGCTGGCCGTGTCCCTCTCGCGTCGCCAATTCCTTCGCGCGGCTTCCGCTCTGGGATTCGCCGCCGCATGCCGGTCCCCGCTCGCCGCCGCTCCTCCAGGTCGGGTGCAAATCGGCGTTTGCGCTTCGCCTGCGCATCTCGATGACGTGGTTCGCTACGGGTTCGGCTACTTGGAACCGGCGGCCGCGGCGATCGCGGCCATGGACGAGACGACGTATCAGGACTTCAAGTCGCGGGTGCGGGCTTCGCCGGTGCGCTGCCTGGCGTTCAATAGCTTCATTCGGCAAAGGGAGTTGAAGGTTGTCGGCGACACTGTCCCGCGCCTCGAACTGATCGGCTACATGGAAGAAGATCTGCAGCGCTGCTCGGAGCTGGGCGGGCAAGTGGTGGTATGGGGCAGCGCCGGCTCGCGCAATGTGCCGCCGGGATTTTCCCGCGCGCGCGCCTGGAATCAGATCGCCGATTTCTTGTGGATGGCGGGCGATATCGCCCAGCCGAAAGGCTTGTTCATCGCCATCGAACCGCTGCGCCGGCAAGAGAGCAATATTCTCAATACCGGCGCCGAGGCGTTGCGCATGGTCCGGCAGGTGCGGCATCCGAACGTCAAGATGATCATCGACTACTACCATCTCAGCCAGGAGCGGGAGTCGCCGGAGATCCTGTGGGAGGCGCGCAAGGAGATCGTGCATTTCCATTTCGCCAACCCGCATGGCCGGGTTTGGCCGCGCCGGCTCGACGAGGACGCCGGCTACCCAGCTTTCTTCGCGCAACTGCGGCGCTTGGTCACGAAGGCCCATTGGCGCGGGGGACTTTCCATCGAGGCCCGCGGCAGTTTCGCCCAAGACGCCGCCGCCAGCCTCCAGTTCTTCCGCCGGGAGCTCGGCCCTCTGATGGCATGAGTTCGCCTTCCTGGGGCAACCGCCGGGGGCGCGGGAACCACGGCGAAGGGCGCGGGTGCGCCTTGATCGCTGCATGTCAGGCCTTCGAGCCTGGCCCGGCGCGCCGCGGTCGCCGGGAGGTCGACTCGATACAGTCGCGGCGCCTCTGCAGCCGGTATGGCGGCAAGAAAAAATATCCCGCGTGGGACCGGATGCTAGCATGGCGGGATGGATGCGAATCCTGAGCAGAACCAAGCGCCGACGCCCGAACGAGTGTTTCAGGCGCTCTGGGCCTTCCACCAGACCAACGCACTCCGCGCCGCCATCGAACTCGGCCTGTTTACGGCGGTCGGATCGGGCGTGACTACCGCGGCGGCGCTGGCGCGCGAGCTGCGCGCGCAAGAGCGCGGCGTGCGCATCTTGTGCGACTTCCTCGCCATCCACGGTTTCTTGACGAAGAGCGGGGCGAATTATGGGCTCGCGCCCGTGGCGGCGGCCTTTCTCGACCAGCGCTCGCCCACCTACATGGGCACCATGGCCGATTTCGTGTGCGATGCGGAGGTGCAGCAGACGGCGATTTCGCTGGCGCGCATCGTGCGCGAGGGCGGCGACGAGAGGGCGTTACAGCCTAATTGGGAGGGTTGGCTGCGGTTTGCGCGCTCGATGACGCCGATGATGGCGCCGCAAGCGGCATTCATCGCCGAGCGGCACGCCGGCCAGGACGGGGGCAAGGTGCTGGACATCGCCGCCGGACACGGCTTATACGGGCTGGCGTTGGCGCGCCGAAATCCGCGCCTCGAGATCGTGGCCGTCGACTGGCCGGCGGTGCTGGAAATCGCCAAGGAAAACGCGGCCAAAGCCGGCGTCGGCGCCGGCCGCTACCGCGTCCTGCCGGGCAGTGCGCTCGAGGTGGACTTCGGCTCGGGTTATCGGCTGGCGCTGCTGACGAATATCTTGCACCAGTTCGACCGAGCCACGTGTGTGCGGCTGCTGCGCCGGGTGCATGCGGCGCTGGCGCCCGGAGGGAAAGTTCTGGCCCTCGAGTTCGTGCCCAACGAGGACCGCATCTCGCCGCCCATGCCGGCCAGCTTCAGCATGGAGATGCTGCTGCACACGCCCGCCGGCGATGCCTATACCTGGGCGGAGTACGTACCGATGCTGGAGCAGGCGGGATTTCGCGATGCTGCGATCGAGCCGGTGCCGCATTCGCCGCAAAGCCTGATCTCGGCCGCGAAGAGCTAGCCCGGCGCGCCGCGGCTGCGCGCGTTGCCGCTGGCGGCGGCAGCCGCATTGCCGCTTGACGGGTCTTCGAGTGAACGTGTGGGCAGGCATTCCCGCCTGCCCGCAATTCGTTGTGCGCGGCTCACGGAGTGGCGCCGGCAAAGCGACGATTCGATTTTGGTGAGGCGGCTGGGACTCGAACCCAGAACCCTTGCCTTAAAAGGGCAATGCTCTACCGATTGAGCTACCGCCTCCGGGGAAGCCGCGTGGCGCTCGTCGCGCGCGAGCGGCGCGCCGGCGAGCGACCGTTCGGCGTCGCGCGCGCGGGCCTTCAGCCATGATAACCGGCAGTCCGCCGCCGCTTGCCATCGCACGCCGCTGTATGGGGCGCTCGAGCCGGCGGAAAACTACCATCGCGGCTTCCTCGACGCCGGGCAGGAAAAATTGCTGGGCGAGGGCTGCGAGTTTCATCGCAATTACAGCCCTCGCTCGTTGCGGGAACGGGTGCTGGCGGCGGCCGCGGGCAAGTGGCGCGTCGAGATCTACCGGACCGTGAACCTCGGCGAGATTCGCTCGCTCTTGCCGCCGCACCAGGTGCTGAACAGCAACTTCATCCTTTTTATGACCCGGCTTTAGTTCTCCGGGCCGCTCGCGCGCGGCGGGACGCGTCCCGAGCGCGGCATGCTGCCGCGGCCTCCGGGCGCGAAGCCGCCCCGGCGCGCGAAGCGCCGCCGGACGAGTTGCCGCAACGTCTGCCGCTGCGCCGGGGTGAGCATCGAGCGCAGGCTCAGCCGGTAATGAATGGCCGCCTTCTCTTCCGCGAGCCGCAGCGCGCTGAGCGATTGCAGTTGCTGATCGATGGCGCCTTCATCGGGCTGCGCGGCCGTGAGCGCGTCGCGCAATTGCAGGCGGGCAATCTGCTGCTGGGCGCGGTTGTTGATGCGGGCCTTTTGGAAATCGAGCGTTGCCGCTTCGATTTGGCGCGCCTGTTCGTCGCTCAGGCCCAAGCGCTGCCGCGCTTCGGGGTTGCGCGCGATGCGATCCAGCCACAATCCCTGGCCGCCGAATGCCCCCCATCTCATGCCGCGGGCCCGGATGAACCGCGTTGTGGCGAAGCGGCCGCCGCGGAGTCGCGAACGCCGCGCCATCGCGCCCGCGAAGCCGCGCGAGCTGGCCGGCGCCGCTTGCGTGGCCGCGCTCGTCCTGCTGGTCGGCGCGAGCGATGGGGCGCGGCTCGCGCGCGCAAAGGACGGCAAAACCGCCGCTGCGGCGAGCAGCGCCGCGGCGGCGAGAAAACGTTGACTCCCCATGGCGAATACCTCCTGCTTTCGTTGCTTTAGGAAACGCGCACGGCGGGGCCGAGGTTACCTTCGTGGTGCCGGGGCCGTGCCGCCGGAGCGGCGCGCAACCGCTCCGCGATGAGGAAACATCCAGCGGGTAATATACTCCGCGGAACGTGCCACTGATCACAGATGCTGCATTGTCGGCGTGCTCGAGCACTCCCGCCCGCTTCGTTCGCATGCGCGGGCGGCCTTTAGGGGCGTTGCTGGTGCTGCCGCCGGGCCAAAAATACGATCCGGCGGCCGACAAGATCTTCGTGATCGGGCGCCGCGGCCCCGCCGTCCTGCGCGATCCGTTGGTGGTCAACGGCAGCCCGGAGCCGCCCGTGCAGTTTCTGCAGGCGGGCCGCCGCTACCGCTTGCGGTTTATCAACATCACGCCGAGCGACGAGCCGGTGACGGTGACGGTGCGCGCGGTGGGCAAGTTGGCGCGGTGGCGGGCGATCGCCAAGGACGGCGCCGACCTGCCCGCGCCGCAGGCGTCCGCCGGCGACGCGGAAGCGCCGCTCAGCGTGGGCTCGACGAGCGATTTCGAGTTCACGCCTGCCGGCGTGGGCATATATTCGCTGCAGTTCTCTTCGAATGACTTCGTCCTCGGAGCCGGCGGAGTGACGGTCAAGCTCTTCGCCGTGCCCGGCGCGGGACCGCTGAGCGGCTTTCTCCAGCCGCGGAACTAGGGCCGGGCGCAGCAGCGCCGGCGCGATCGCGGTATGCTGGCGCACATGTCCGCGCCCCCTGGCGCCGTCGCGCCTGCGCCCGCGCTGCCCCAAGCGCTGCGCCGCCGCATCGCGCTGCGGCTGCTGCCCTATTTGTTCGTGATGTACGTGATTGCCTTCTTGGATCGCGTGAACATTTCCTACGCGACCCTGGACATGACCCGCGATCTCGGCTTCAGCGCGCGCGTCATGGGCTGGGGCATGGGGATCTTCTTTTTCGGTTACTTCATCCTCGAAATTCCCAGCACGATCTTGGTCGAGCGCTGGTCCGCGCGGCGCTGGATGGCGCGCATCATGACCACTTGGGGGATGATCGCGATCCTGCTCGGGTTCGTGCACACCGCCCGCGGCTTCTATCTGCTGCGCTTCTTGCTCGGCGCCGCGGAAGCGGGCTTTTTTCCCGGCCTGATCGTCTATCTCGGCCACTGGTTTTGCGACCGCGACAAGGCGAAGGCGGTGGCGCTGTTCATGGCGGCGCTGCCGGTTTCCTTCATCATCGGCTCGCCGCTGTCGGGCGCCATCCTGGGCGTGCATTGGCTCGGCTTGAGTGGCTGGCGCTGGGTGTTCATCATCGAGGGCGTGCCGGCGGTCGTGTGCGGCGTCTTGAACCTTTGGCTGCTCACCGATTGGCCCGCGCAGGCCCGCTGGCTGTCGGCGGAAGAAGGCGCGGCGGTCGAGGCGGCGCTGCGCCGCGATTGGCGCGGCAAGCCGGCGCACCTGGGCGCCTGGCGCTATTTGCGTCATCGCGCCGTGCTCGTGCTGGCCGTGGTGTATCTGTTGATCTGCTCCGCTTCCTACGGCTTCGGCTTATGGCTGCCGACGATGTTGCAGCATGTTTCGAGCTTGGGCGACTTCCAGGTGACGCTGTTGGCCCTTTTGCCCTACGTGGTCTGCCTGGTGAGCATGCTGATCTTCGGCTGGAACTCCGATCGCAGCGGCGAGCGGCGCTGGCATTCCGCCGTGCCGCTGTGGATCATGGCTGCGGGCTTGTGCATCGGCGGCTTGATTCCAGTGCACGGGCTGATGTGGGTGGTTGCGGGCTTTTGCTTTGCCGGCGCCGGCGTCTACAGCTATATGCCCAGCTTCTGGGCCTTGCCGTCGGCTTATTTGACCGGCACGGCGGCGGCGGTGGCCGTCGGCTTGATCAATTCCATCGGCAATTTGGGCGGATTCGTGGGGCCGTATTTGATGGGGTACATCCGCACCCGCACCGGTTCGTTCGAACTGGCGATGGCGATTCTCGTGGCCATGTTGCTGGCCGGTGGCGGACTGGTATTCGCGCTGCCCCGGGTCTCCGCTGCGGCCCAGCCGCCCCTCTGAAGCGCCTCGCGCCTGGGCCTTGGGCCGGGCACGCCCCAGTGGGGTCACTCGCGGTTGGGTAACACAGATGACCTGTATCGCGTAGTATGAAAGGAATGAAGCGTGGGGGACGTAGCGGGGGTTGGAGGCGGGCCACTGAGGCCCGCTGGCTTATAGCGCTGCTGGTGGTACTGGTGGCGGTGGCCGGCGTGCTCGCGCCCTTCGCGACTTCCATTCGCCATCGTCCTCACCGTCTCCAGGCCCAGTGGGTTGCGGCGCCGCCGCTCTCGTCGGCGCTTCGCGTCGTCGTAACCGGCATTCGTTTCTTGCCGGCCTTGATTGTCCCTCGCCGTTCTGCTGCGTTTTCCCGCCACGCGGTCTCCCGCCCGCCCACCGCCGTCTGAGCGGACCTGGTCTCGAATACCCCTCATCAAGGAGAGATTGCTTGGGAAAAACTGTGTGGCTCGCCGCCAAGGCGGGCGCGGCGATTACTCTAGCTGTCACCGTCATCGGGCCCCGCGCGCGGGCGCAAGCCGCTCCGGCCTCCGGCCCGCTGAGTTTGGTGGAAGCCGTCCGCCAGGCTTTGCGGCAGAATCCGTCGGTCGCGGCCTTTGAGTACGGTGCTGGCGCCGCGCGGTCCCAGATCGGTGTCGCGCAAGTGGCGTTCCTCCCGAATGCCGGCGTGACCGGTCAATTCGACCGCGGCACGGACAATGCCGCGCTCGGGCTGTCGTTCGCCAGCCCGCTGCCTGCGATCAGCGGCACGGTTCCGGTGAGCGACTATTCCTGGCGCAGCGCCTGGACGAGCGCGGCGGGCGCCTATTTTGCCTGGGAGTTTCTCGACTTTGGACGCCGGGCGGCCAACGTCCGCTACTACCAGGCGCTGGCATCGGAAGCCGCCGATGCCTCCGAGCTGGCCCGGCTGGACGTTGCCGCGCATGCCGCCGACGGCTTTCTGACCGTGCTCGCCGGAGAGCAGCAGGCCAACGTGGCGCGTGCCGACGTGGCGCGGTGGCAGACGGCGGCGCGGATCATCGAAGCTCTGGTCCAGCAGCAGCTCCGCCCGGGCGCCGACGCCTCCCGCGCGCAAGCGGAATTGGCGGGAGCGCGGATTCGGCTGGCGCAAGCGGAACGCAACGTGGAGCTGGCGCGTGCGGCGCTGGCCGAAGCCCTGGGCGTCTCGGCGCCGCTGCCGCCGCTGGCCGGCGGCGGGCTGCTCGGCGCTGCGCCGCCGGCCGCCCCGCCCGGCGACGTCGCTGCGCATCCGCGCGCTCGCGCCGAGGCGCAGGCTGTCGCCGCCGCCGGCGCGCGCGCGAGCGAGCTCGAGCGCGCCGGGCTGCCGCGCTGGTACCTGCTGGCGTCCCTCTATGGCCGCGGCACGGGCGTCCGGGCGCCCGGTAACTTGGCCTCCGGCCTCGCCGGGCTGGCGCCCACCGGCGCCGGCAATTACGCCGCGGGCGCCGGCATCGATTTTTCCTTCACGCGATGGCTGCAAAGCCGCCGCGAGGCCGCCGCGGCGCGTCTGCTGGCCCGTCAGCAAGCCGCGCGCTATCGGCAGATCGTGCTGCAATTGGCCGCTGCGCAAACCCGCGCGCAGGCGGATCTGCGGGCGGCGCTCGCCGTGGCCCGCGAATCGCCGGCGGAATTGGCCGCGGCGCGAACCGGCGAGGCGCAGGCGCGGGTCCGCTATCAAGCCGGCCTCGCCGGCGTGGTGGACTGGGCCAACGCCGAGCAGTTGCTGGCGCAGGCGGAAAACGACGCCGCCTTGAGCGACTTGCAGGTCTGGCGCGGCTTGCTCGAGACCGCCTACGCCAACGGCGATCTGGCGCCGTTTCTCGCCGCCGCGGGAGGCCGTTGAAATGGGCGCGATCCGCGCCGCCTTGCGGCGGCCCTACACGGTCATGGTGCTGGCCGCGGCGCTGGTGGGCGCCGCCGTCATGGCCGTGACGCGCATGCCGATCGACGTGTTCCCCCGCTTGGACGTGCCCGTCATCTACGTCGCGCAAACCTACGGCGGCATGTCGCCGGCGGAGATGGAGGGCTACATCGTCAACTATTACGAGTCGAACTTTCTTTTCATCAGCGGCCTGGATCGCATCGAGTCGCGCTCGATCCAGAACGTCGCCCTGATCAAGATGACGTTCCATCCCGGCACGGATATGAGCCAGGCCGCCTCGGAGACCGCGGCCTACATCTCGCGCGCGCTGGCGTACATGCCGCCGGGCACCGTGCCGCCCTTCATCATGCGCTACGACGCCGGCAGCGTCCCCGTCGGCGATTTGATTCTCTCGAGCCCCGAGCGCGGCCAAGCCGAATTGGACGATTTGGCGCAAACCCGCGTGCGCCCGCTCTTTTCGGCTCTGCCCGGAGTCTCCGCGCCCCCGCCTTTCGGCGGCAATCCCCGCAGCATCATTCTCGACCTCGATCAGGACGCGCTCGCCGCCCATCGGCTCGCACCCGATGACGTGGTGCGCGCGCTCACGCAGGGCAACGTGGTCTTGCCGGCGGGCAACCTGCGCATGGGCGACCTGAACCGCATCGTGCACGCCAACACCGTCGTCAGCGCCTACCAGCAGCTGCTCGATTTGCCGCTGCGCACCGGCGCCGGGCCGCCCGTGCTCATGCGCGACGTGGCCCGCGTCGAAGACGCCGCCGACGTGATCAGCGGCTACGCCGAATTGAACGGCAAGCGCGTCGTGTATATGCCCGTGACGAAGCATGCGGAGGCCTCGACGCTGCGGGTCGTGAACGAAGTGAAGCGCGCGCTGCCCTTAATGGCCGAACAAGTGCCGCCCGACGTGCGCGTGCAGTTTGCCTTCGATCAATCCACCTACGTGCGCGAGGCCTTGCAGGTGCTGCTGCTCGAGGGGCTGATGGGCGCCGGCCTGACCGGCCTGGTCGTGTGGCTCTTCTTGCGGGACGGGCGCAGTTCGCTGATCGTCGTCCTGACCATTCCCTTTGCGCTGCTGGGGGCCGTCGCCGGTTTGTGGGCGCTCGGGCAAAGCCTGAATGTCATGACCCTGGGCGGGCTGGCGCTGGCGGTCGGCATTCTGGTGGACGAAGCGACGGTCGCCGTCGAGAACATTCACGCCCATTTGGCGCGCGGCGGCGGCGTGGCCCAAGCCGTGATCGCCGCCGGCGGGGAGATCGTGGCGCCGCAGGCCCTGGCGATGCTCAGCGTCGCGGCGGTCTTCTTGCCCTCCGTTTTCATGGTCGGGATCAGCCGCTCGTTGTTCGTGCCGCTGGCGATCGCCGTGGGGCTGGCGATGCTGGTCTCGTTCGTGCTCTCGGTCACGCTGGTGCCCGTGCTCGCCGTGGTCTGGTTGCGGCATCGCCATCCGCGCAACGAGGCGCTTGCGCCCCAGCGCAGTTTGGCGCTCTGGCAGGGCCGGGCGCGGCGCGCGGCGGGGACGATGCTGGCGCGGCGGCGGCGTGTAATCGGCTTGTACCTCGGCGTCGCCGGCCTGTTGCTGGCCGGCTTGGTCGCCTCCGCCGGCACCGATGTCTTTCCCGCCGCCGATACCGGCCAATTCCAAATGCGTTTGCGCGCCGCTCCCGGGACGCGGCTCAAGCGCGCCGAGGCTGTCTATCAAGCGGCGGCGGAGATCGTGCGGCGCGAGGCCGGTCCCGGCAACGTCGTGACCACGCTCGGCTTCGTCGGCACGCAGCCGCGCTCCTACCCGGTGAACAACATCTATCTCTGGACCAGCGGTCCCAACGAAGCCGTCATGCAAGTGGCGCTGCGCCCGGGCGCGGGCTTGCGCTTGGCGCGCTTCGAGGAGCGGCTGCGGCGGTCCTTCGCGCGCGAGCTGGCGGGCGCGAGCGTCTCGTTCGAGGCTGGCGACATCATCGGCCAGATCATGAATCTGGGCTCGCCTGCGCCCATCGCCATCAACGTCACCGGCTTCGATTTGAGCGCCGATCATGCCTATGCCGAGCGCATCCGGCGCGCGCTGGCGGGGCTTCCCGAGCTGCGCGACGTGCAGTACGGCCAGCCCTACGAGGTGCCCGCCGTGTTGGTGGAGGTGGACCGGCAGCGGGCGGCGGAAATGGGCATCTCGCTGGCGCAAGTGGGTCGCTCGCTCACCGTCGCCACCGCTTCGAGCCGCTTCGTCGCGCGAAATTTTTGGCAGAATCCCGCCACCGGCATCACCTATCAAGTGCAGCTGCTCGTGCCCCCCGCGGCGATAACGAGTCTCGATCAACTGGCGGCGGTGCCGCTGGCGGAGCAGCCTTCCGCGCGCGATTCCCGCGCGGATCCGCCGAGCAAGCCGATTTTGCTGGGCGACGTGGCGCGCCTGGACCTCGGCTCGGTGCAAGGCGAATTTGACCACTTCGATATGCAGCGCATGGTCAGCCTGACCGCCAATATTTACGGCGCGAGTTTGGGCGCCGCGGCGCGCGACGTGCAGCACGTCTTGCGCGCCCTGCCGCCGCCGCCGCGGGGAACCCGCGCCGAAATCGTGGGCCAGGTCCAGCCGATGCTCGAGACCTTGGCGGGGTTGCGCGTCGGCTTGGCGCTCGCGGTCTTGGTGATCCTGTTGCTGCTGACCGCCAGCTTCCAGTCGTGGCGTTTGGCGCTGACGGTTTTGTCCTCGGTGCCCGCGCTGCTCGTGGGGGCGCTGCTGGCGCTGCGTCTGTTTGGCTCGACGCTCAATATCGAGTCCTTCATGGGCCTGATCATGGCGATCGGCATCTCCGTCGCCAACGGCATTCTGCTGGTCACGGTCGCGGAAAGCCGGCGGCGCGAGCACTTCCGGCGCGCCATGGAGCCGGCGGCGGCGGCGCGCGCGGGCGCGCTCGACGCCGTCGAGTCGCGGCTGCGGCCGATCTTGATGACCGCGACCGCGATGATCGCGGGCATGACGCCGATGGCGCTGGCCTTGGAATCGGGCGGCGAGCAATCGGCCCCGCTCGGGCAGGCGGTCATCGGCGGTTTGCTGGCTGCGACCGCGGCGACGTTGCTCTTGATGCCGGCGGTTTTCGCCGCCCTGCAGCAGCGCCAGGGATTGGGGGTACGACTCGATGAAGACTAGGACGGTGCGTGTGGCGATGCTGGCGGCGCTGGCCGCAGGCGCGGCGCTGGCCGCGGGTTGTCGCGCCCAGGCGCGGCCGGCGGCCGCGGCGGAGGGAGCGCCGGTCGTGCGGGTCGCGGCCGCGCGGCTGGCGCGGCCGCGGCTGCTCATCAGCTTGCCGGCGGAGTTGAGCGCCTACCAGGATGTGCTGCTGCAAGCGCGCGTCGCCGGCTTCATCCGCCGCCTCGACGCCGATCGCGGCACGCGCGTGGCGCGAGGCCAGCTCCTGGCGACGATCGAAGCGCCCGACTTGGTCGCCGAGCGCGCCGCCGCCGAGCATCGCCTGAGTTCGGCGGAGGCGCAGAGCGTCGAAGCCGAAGCCGCGCTCGAGCGCGACCAGGTGACCTTGGCGCGGCTGCGCGCCGCGGCGGCGGCGATGCCGGGCGCGGTCGCCGGCAACGACATTCATGTCGCCGAGCAGGCGGTGGCCGCCGATCGCGCCGAGGTGCGCTCCCGCCAGGCCGCGCAGGCGGCGGCGCAGCAGGCCTTGCGCTCGCAAATCGCCCTGGAAAGCTACTTGCGCGTTACCGCGCCGTTCGCCGGCGTCGTCGTGCGCCGGGCGGCCAGCGAAGGCGCTCTGGTCGGCCCCGGCGGCGCGCCCCTGTTCGAAGTGCAGCAGCTTGACCCGCTGCGCTTGGTCGTGGACGTGCCGGAAGCGGAGGCCGTCAATCTGAGGACCGGCGCGCAAGTCGCCTTCACGGTCGCCGCCTTTCCCGACCGAAGCTTCAGCGGCCGCGTGGCGCGCATCGCGGACAGCCTGCGGCGCGAAACGCGGACGATGCCGGTGGAGCTGGACGTCGCCAACCCGCGGCTGACGCTGGCGCCGGGCATGTACGCCCGCGTCGCCTGGCCGGTCGAGCGCGAGCAGCCCACGCTGTTCGTGCCCGCGGCGGCGGTGGTGAGAAGCACGGAGCGGACGTTCGTCGAAACCATTCGCGGCGGCGCAGTGGCGTGGGTGGACGTGACCACCGGATTCACCGACAACGATCGCGTCGAGGTCTTCGGGGCGCTCCAGCCCGGGGAACCCGTCATCGTCCCCGGCGATGAAGAACTGCGCCCCGGCAGCAAGGTTATCCCCCGGCCGATGAAATAATGGCGCCGTGGCCATGGCGGTGGCGATTTTGGCCGGCGGCGCGAGCCGCCGCATGGGGCGAGACAAGGCGCTCTTGCCCTGGCGCGCCGGCACCCTCCTCGAAGCCATGCTGGCGATTGCGCGCCGCGCGGGCGCGGACGCGCTGGCGATCGCCGGACCGGCGGCGCGTTACGGGCGGTTCGGAGTGCCTTGCATCGAAGACCACTGGCCCGGCCGCGGCCCGCTGGCTGCCATCGCCGGCGCGCTCGAGAGCCTGCCGGGCGAGCGGCTATTCGTCCTGGGCTGTGACATGCCCTTCGTGCCGCCGCGGCTCCTGCAGTGGCTCTGGACTTTGGACGCGCCTGCCGGGGCCTGGGTCGTACCCGCGCCCGAGCCCGGCCGCCTGGAACCGCTCTGCGCAATCTATGCGCGCGCCCTGCTGCCGGTGATCCAGGCCGCCTTGGAAGCCGAGACGCTCAAGATTGACCGCGCTCTGGCCGCCGCGCCGCGCCGCGTCGTGCGCGCGGAGGAGCTGACGGCTGCGGGTTTCGGCCGGGAAGCGTTTCGCAACCTCAATCATCCGCGGGATTATGAGGTCAGCTTGATGTCGCCCACGCCGGTGTGAGCGGTGAGGCGATAGCGGCCCTGTCCGTGGAAGTCGAGCGATTTCCCCACGAAGCCGCTGGCATTGCCGAACGGCCCGCCCGCCACGTCGCCCACGCCGGTGGATGCCTCCACGCTCCGGTAGTTGCCGGCGCCGGCTACGGCGGCTTGAATATCGCCGACGCCGGTTTCGAGGCGCAGGTCGCCGGCGATTTGCCGCACGCGAATGTTGCCGACGCCGAGGCGCACGCTTAGGTTCTCCTGGCTCGGAATATCAAGTTCGACCTCGATCGAGCTCTTGTTGCCGCCGTTGTCGTCTTTGAATTCCACACTCGCCTGATTCCCATGAACCTCGAAGCGCAGGCGAAGATTCGCCAGCACCGACGTCTCCGAGCCGAACCAGCCGGCCTTGGGCTTGACGCGATAGTGGAGTTCGATGCGGCTGTCCTGCGTGCTGACCACGTGAACGTCGCCGACGGGCAAGGTGACCTCAATGGACCCGCCGGGTCTGAACGCCCGGCTGTCGGCGCCGGTGCGGGGAATGGCCCATGCGCAGGCGCTCAGCACCAGGCCGGCCGCCAAGGCACTGCCAAGGAATCTGCCCTTCATGCCGTCAAGTACGGTGCCAGGCAAGGAAAGTTCCCTGCAGTCTCGTAAACTGAGCTTTGGCCGACCTCGCCTCAACCGCCGTCCCGGTTCAGTACTATCCGCTGCTCGTCGAGCCGCCGGCGTATCGCCCGCGGCGCTGGCTGCCGATTTTGTTGCTGGCGGCCACGGCGCTGAGCACGATGGCGATCGGCGCCCGGCTCGAATACAACTTCGGCCTGGGCTTGCCGGCTTATCGCACTGACACCGACATTTTTCCTTTCCTTTGGATCTGGCGCCATCCGGCGCTGCTGGTCCTGGGCGTGCCCTTCGCGGCGGCGCTGCTCGGAATCTTGCTGGCCCATGAACTGGGCCATTATCTGGCCTGCCGCTATTACCGGCTGGATGCGACGTGGCCGCACTTCATTCCCGCGCCCACGTTGATCGGGACGCTGGGCGCGTTCATCGCGATTCGCTCGCCCTTTCGCAACCGGCGCGAGGTTTTCGACGTCGGGGTGGCGGGGCCGCTGGCGGGATTTGTCGTCGCCGTGCCGGTCCTGCTCCTCGGGCTGGCGCGCTCGCCCGTGCAGTTGGGCCATCCCGCCGGCGCATTGGAATTCGGCTGGCCGCCGCTGCTGGCGTGGATCTTGCATGCCGCCAAGCCGGGGGCCGCCCCGGCGGCGTTGGTGCTCAGCCCGCTGGCGCGTGCGGCGTGGGTGGGGCTGCTGGCAACCATGCTGAATCTGATCCCCAGCGGGCAGCTCGATGGCGGTCATCTCCTTTATGCGTTTTTCCCGCGTTTGCACCGCTGGGTTTCCTGGGTGATGGCCGCGCTGATGCTGTACATGGGCTGGCGCTTTTGGACGGGCTGGTATCTGTGGGCGGCCTTGCTGGCGAGCATGCGCGCCCGGCATCCGTACGTGCCGCCCGGCGCGCCCCTCGGAGCAGTGCGGGTGGTGCTGGCGGTGGTGGCGTTGCTGATTTTGGCGGCTACCTTCATCGCCACCCCTTTCATCCTCGCCTAGCGCGTTCGGGGCCGGCATTCCCGCCTGGCGGCGTGAGGCAGGTCCCGTTCGCCGTTTTCCGTACTCCCGGCTCTATACTTGGCAGTAAACATCTATGAAATGCCCCTTTTGCGGCCACCCCGAGGACAAGGTGGTGGATTCGCGCGAAAGCAAGGAAGGCGAGGCCATCCGCCGTCGGCGGGAATGCCTGTCCTGCGCCAAGCGCTTCACGACCTACGAGCGCATTGACGAGATTCCCTACATGGTGGTGAAGAAGGATGGGCGGCGCGAAAAATTCGACCGCCAAAAGGTGCTGAACGGATTGCTGCATGCCTGCGAGAAGCGGCCGGTGTCGATGGGCAAACTCGAGGCGATCGTGAACGAAGCGGAAGCCCTGGTCGTGGATTCGCCCGATCGCGAGGTGCAAACCAGCCAGATCGGGGAGCTGATCATGAAGCGCTTGCAGCAGCTCGATAAAGTCGCCTTCGTGCGCTTCGCCAGCGTCTATCGCGACTTTCAGGATCCGCGCGAATTTCTGGAAGAGCTTAAGAAAATATGACGCGCCGGCGCCGGCGTCCGGCAGGCGTGCTTCTCCATTCTTAGGGGCGGCGGGGATCGCCAAAGAGCGGCACGCGCAGGCCGGGGAAGAGCGGCGACGCGAGAGCGCCTTCGGGCGCGATTTCGATCGCAGGAGCGTAGCCGCCGCCAAGGCAGGCGTCAATTCCGCCCGTCGGCGACCAAGGGGCCTGTCACTCCGTCCGCAGGGCAGGCATTTCTGCGCCAGCAGCCGATGGACCTGGGCGCGGCTCCGTGGGCAGGCATTCCTGCCTGCCACTAAGAAGGGCGGCGCCGGCCCGCGGCGCTTTCTTGTCACGTGTGTTGACGCTTTTGGTCCAATGGCGACGCGCGACGGCGTTCGCGCGCCGCGCTAGCCGGCGCTGCACCTGGTCGCGCGGCCAGGGCGCGATTTGGTAAAGTACTGAAAACAGCGTCCCGGACCTGGCCTCGCCGGATGAGGGCCGCAAGCGCGCGTGATCGGCGGTCTGATTGCAGGGTAGAGCGCGAGACCCGACATCGGATCGCATGCCGACGAGGGCACCAAGGAGATTGCACAGATGATGAATCGCAAGAAGCGCTCGCAAGGCTTTTCGTTGATCGAACTGCTGATTGTGGTGACGATCATCCTGATCCTCGCCGCCATCGCCATTCCGAAGCTGCTGACCGTGAAGCAGCAAGCCAATTCCACCGCCGCCGTCGCCAACACCAAGTCGCTGTTGAACGCGCTGACGGCGTATCAGTCGCAGTACACCAGCCAGGGCTATCCGGCTACGATGGCCGCGCTTGGCGGCGCGGATCCCTGCACGCCGGCTCTCGCCAACGCCTGCCTGGTTGATAACTCGCTGGCGACGGCCACGGCCGCGCCCGGCTATCAGGGCTACATCTTCACCTACGTGGATGACGGTGTCGTGCCCAGCCAGGCGTTCACGCTGAACGTTGATCCGGTGTCGGCTGCGACGAGCAACCGCCACTTCTTCACCGACAACACCGACATCATCCGCTACGCCGACGGCGGCGCGGCGAAGGCGTCTTCGCCCGTTATCGGTCAATAGGATTGTCCACTTCGTCGATTCAGCGGCGGGCGCTTTGCCCGCCGCTTTTTTTTGTCCTATCGGGCAACGGCGAAGCCGGCGCGGCGGCCGTATTTGGCGGCGAAGCGGGCCATGCGCTCGTCGTAGGTCACCAGGGGACAGCCCAGTTCAATCGCGGTGGCGATGAGCAGGCGATCGGCTGGATCGCGCGACTCGAAACCCGCTAAATCGTAGGCCCGCGCCGCGGCCCATGGCGAAAGCGGCGCGGCGGCCAAGCCCGCCCGATCCAAGAAGCTTTCAACCCATGCCGCCGCGGAGTTATCGACCGCAATGCGGCCGCGGAAGACCAGCAAGGCGATCTCCCACGCCGCAACGGCGCTCAGCAAGAGCTGGCCGCCCTCCTGCCAGCACCTATCCAGCAGGCTGCGGGTCGTAGGCTGCAGGCGCTCATCGCCGCTGTCGAGCCACAGGGCGATGTGCGTATCGAGCAGAAGGCGTGCCATGTTCGAGCTCGCGGCCCGTTTCGGCGTCGGGGATCACGTCTAGCGCCGGCGCCAGTGGATCCGCGCCGGCGGCCCAGCGCACCGAGCCGCGATGGCGGCCGAACAACGAGCCCTTGCGCTCTTGGTTCTGGAGCAGACTCCGCATCGCCTGGGCCACGGCTTCGGTCTTGTTGCCGCCCGTGAGCTTGGCGGCCGCCTCCTCGATCAGCGCGACCACGTCGGGACGATTGATGGTAATCACGCTCGCCATGGACATCATTATAGTCGTAATGATTCAAAAACCGGATTGCCCGCGTGGTGACAATCGGCGTCGCCGCGGCCGTGGAATGGCCAGAATCGGCCTCCGCCTGTCGCCATAAGTTCTTTAATTTCAAGCGCGAATTTCGGCAGATCAAGTGCAGCGCACAGGGTCGATGCGCCACGCCTCCCAAGCTGGTTTCAGCTTGATTGAGCTGCTGATCGTCGTGACGATCATTTTGATCTTGGCGGCGATCGCGATTCCCAAGCTGATCGCGGTCAAGATGGTGGCGAACGAAGCCGCCACGGTCTCGAACATGCGCTCGATCGACAGCGCCGAAACCGCGTACATTGCCCAGTACCCCGGCATCGGCTTCAGCGCCTCGCTCATCGTGCTTGGCGGCGCCGGCGTCACGCCCACCAGCAACGCGGCGCTTCTCTTGGATGAATCGCTGGCCCAGGCCAAGCCCACGAAAAGCGGATACACGTTCACGTACACTCCCGGCGGCGGCGCGCCCATCGCATCGTATGCTCTCAACGCCGATGCCGCGATTCAGAATGTCACCGGCGTTCGCCATTTCTTCACCGACTCGAGCGGCATCATCCATTACAAGGTCGGCGCTCCCGCCACCGCGGCCGACCCCGCGCTCGGCTCCTGAGCCGCCGCCGTTCCGAGCGCCTCGCTCGGAAGGGCTCGTGGTTGCCGCCGCTGGCACCTGTCCTTGGGAGCGAAGCCTCGCCGCTCTCGCCCGCCTATACTGAAAGCAGATTGCGATAGACAGATTGCGCTGTACAGATTGCAATGGTTGCGATCGAGTGCCAAGGGCTCACCAAGGATTTCCACGTCGGCTTTTGGCGTAAGCGGCCGGTGCGGGCGCTGGACGCGCTCGAGCTGGAGGTTGCCGAAGGCGAGATCTTCGGCCTGCTCGGCCACAACGGCGCCGGCAAGACGACGACCATCAAACTGCTTCTGCGGCTGATCTTTCCGACGAGCGGAACGGCTCGCATCCTGGGCCGGCCGCTGGGCGCGCCGGATCTGGCGGCGCGCATCGGCTATCTGCCGGAAAATCCGTATTTCTATGATTACCTGAAGTGCCGGGAGCTGGTCGAGTACTACGCCGAGTTGGCGGGTGTGCCGGCGGGCGAGCGCCGCGCGCGCGCCCAAGAGGCGCTTGCGCGCGTGGGAATGGCGGAGGCGATGGAGCAGCCGCTGCGCAAGTGCTCCAAAGGCATGGTGCAGCGCGTCGGCCTGGCGCAGGCCATCGTGCACCGCCCCCAGCTGGCGATTCTCGACGAGCCGATGAGCGGGCTCGATCCCGCGGGCCGCGCCGAAGTGCGCGATCTGATCTTGGAGCTGCGGCAGCAAGGCGCCACCGTGCTGTTTTCCACCCACATCTTGAGCGACGCCGAGCAGATCTGCGACCGCGTCGCCATCTTGAAGCGCGGCCGGCTTGCGTTCGCGGGGCCGCTCGATGCGGTCGCGGGCAGGGAAGAAAGCGAGATCGAGATCGTCTTTCGCGAGCGGGCGGGCGGCGGCCTCGGACTCGTGCGCCGCGAAACGATTGCTGCCGCCGAGCTTTGGTCCAGGCTCGAGGCGCTTCGAGCCAAACAGGCTCAAATTGTTTCCGTCAACCCGGCCCGCCGGCGCTTGGAAGATCTTTTTCGGGCGGAGCCGGCGGAGCGCGCGGCCGGCCGCGGCGCGGGACAGGGGAATTGACGATGCCGGCAGCCGGCGCCATTCTCTCGGTCAGCCGCAACGCCTATCGCGAGGCGATCCGCGACCGCATTCTTTTCAGCCTGCTGTTTTTTGCCGTGCTGATGGTCGGCGCCGCGGTCTTGTTCTCCCAAATGTCGTTCGGGATCAGCGCCGACTCGCTGATTAATTTCAGCCTCGCGGCGATCACCCTGCTGGGCGTGATCATCGCGGTGTTCCTGGGCAACCAGTTGGTCTCGAAGGAAATCGAGCGCCGGACGCTCTACACGCTGCTGGCGCATCCGGTGCGGCGCACCCACTTCTTGCTCGGGAAGTTCGCCGGGTTGGTTTGGACCTTGGTGGTCAATTGCGGCTTGATGGGCGTGGCGCTCTTTCTCGCCTTGCTCTATGTCTTGCCCGCGCATGTCGCCGCCGGGGAATGGTCGCTGCTGGCAGCCCTCTATTTCATCCTGCTCGCCTTGGCGGTTCTGACCGCCATCGCGCTGTTGTTCTCCTGCTTCGCCTCGCCGGTGCTGGCGGCGGTCTTCACCTTGGCGCTGTTCGTGATCGGCAACTTCGACGACAATCTGCGCGCGCTCGGCGAAAGCTCCCGGCAATGGCTGGGCGGGCACCTGGCGATTTGGATCTCTTATGTGTTGCCGAACTTCGGCGACTTCAACGTCGCCACGGCCGCTTCCCATTTCATGCCGATCGGCTGGCGGCTGATCGGCCTGAACACGCTTTATGCCTTGGTCTATTGCGGCGTAGCGCTGGCGATCGCCGGGGCGATCTTCGAGAACAAGGATTTGAAGTAGACGGCAAAAGCGGCCCCCACTGAACGCAGTTTGTATTTCGAGGAAGCGCTTGCGGCATGAGAAAACCGAACCCCAAGGCGATAGGCATGGCGGCCGCGCTCGCGATCGTTCTGTTGAGTGCGGGCGCGGGATTGCAGCGGGCGATCGCGCCGCTCACCCCGCAAATGCGCGACAGCGGGCCCTCGGTGCCGTCCCGCGCGCTGGCGCAAAGCCTGTTCCTCGGCTACAACGGCCTGGCGGCGGATATCTACTGGACCGATGCCATCCAGTATTTCGGCCAGCGCCGCATGGCGCAGAGCTGGGATTATCCCAAGCTGGCGCCGCTGCTGAACTTGGCTTACGATCTCGACCCCAACTTGATCGCGGCGGCGCAATATGGAGCCTTCTTTTTGGCCGACGATCCGCCGGAAGCCGCCGGGCAGCCCCAAGCGGCGGTCGCGCTGCTGCGCAAGGCCATCCACGATCATCCCGACGATTGGCATTTGTATTTCAACTTGGGCTTCGTGGAAGCCTTGAACATGCACGACCCCAAGGCCGCCGCCGAGACGTTCTACGCGGGATCGAAGGTGCCGCACGCGAACCCGGCGCTGGCGGTGCTGGCGGCCGACTATTTCGCCGATGTCAACGAGCGGCAGCTGGCGCGGGTGCTTTGGACGGAGATGTACCGCGATGCGCCCAACCCGCAATTGCGCGAGAATGCGCTCGATCACTTGCAGGCGTTCAAAGTCGAGGATGACCTGGCGAAGCTCGGGAGTCTCGCGCAGGCCTACCATCAGCGCACCGGCGTTTGGCCGCAAGCCTGGCGCGACCTCGAGCGCGCCGGCTTGTTGCCGGGAGTGCCGCTCGACCCGCAAGGCCATCCCTATCGGTTATTTGGCGACGGCCGTTTCGGCCTTGACCCCGCGACCAAAATTCTCGCCCTGAAGGCTGCTCATTAAGCGCCGCCTAACGCTGTGCGGCGGGATCGGAAGTCGCGCCGGCCGCCGGCTGTGCGTTCTTTCCCGCGTCATCCGCCCCACGCGCGGGCGTTCAGCGCGAAGCCGCTTGCCGCTCGTGCGAGGCCGCCGCGGCATTCGCCGCCGCCGGCGCGGGGCCGCGCTCCCGCCTCTTGCGCGCGCGCCAGGCCAGGCCCAGCATGAAGAGGCCGAAGACGAGCAGGACCACGCCCCAGACCAGATCGATATCGATGCCGGTCGGCATGAAGGCGGCGGTGCGATGCAGCCAGCCGAAGGCGGTCAGCAGCACGCCGACCACGGTGAAGAGCCAGCCGATGGGGGTGCGAAGATCCATGGAGGAGCGCTCAGGAGAATTGTACAAGCGGTTTCATGAAACCGCCGGCTCGCGTCGCCGCCGGCCTCAGCGGAAATACCAGTTGAGCGCCACTAGAATCACCAGCACGCCGACGCCGAGATAAGCGGGCCGGCGAAACCAGGCCAGGTGCTTCTCTTCCAGCCGCGGCGTGAGGCTGCGCACCAGGCCCGCCAATTCCGCCTCCGGTCGCGGCGCGCTGGCCAGGCTGACCATCACGGTCACCGCGAAACAGGCGACAAAGGCCCAAATGGCGCCCCAAAAATTCTGCGCCATGCTGCTGGAATACGTGTGCAGATGGGCGATCCAGCCGCCCTTGCCTTCGGCGACGGTGAGCGAATAATGGGCGGCGGCGCCGAACATGCCGCTGAGCAAGCCCCAAAACGCGCCGTGGCCCGTCGAGCGCTTCCAGAACATGCCCAGCAGGAAGGTGGCGAACAGCGGCGCATTCACGAAGCCGAAAACCAACTGCATGTAATCCATCAGGTTGTCGAAATGGGTCACCAGGTAGGCGCCCCCGACCGAAAGCACGATGCCGATGATCGTCGTCCAGCGGCCGACGGCGAGATAATGCGCGTCGCTGCCATCGCGCTTGATATAGCTTTGATAGATGTCGTAGGTCCAGACGGAATTGAAAGCGGTGACGTTGCCCGCCATGCCCGACATGAAGCTGGCCAGCAGCGCCGTCAGCCCGAGGCCGAGCATGCCCGCCGGATAAAACTGCTGGATCATCAGCGGCAAGGCTTCGTTGAAATTGATCGCGCCCTTTTGCAGCGGCCAGTGCGCCGCCGGAATGAGCGCCAGCGCCAAAATGCCGGGCACGATCACGATGAAGGGAAACAGCATCTTCGGCACCGCCGCGATCAGCGGCGTGCGGCGCGCCGCCGCCATGTCTTCCGCAGCCATGGCCCGCTGCACCACCAAAAAGTCGGTGCACCAGTAGCCGAACGACAGCACGAAGCCCAGGCCCATCACCAAGCCGAACCACTCGACCCCCATCGGATTGGAGCTGGGGTGGGCCATGTTTTGCCACAGATGCAGGTACCCGCGATCGCCCATCGCCAGCAGCCGGCCCTGCAACCCGTGCCAGCCGCCGGCTTCGCGCAATCCGAGCCAGGTGAGCGGCGTGAAGCCGAGGACGATAAGAAAAAACTGCAACACCTCGTTGTAGATCGAGCTGGTCAGGCCGCCGCTGGCCGTATAGAGCAAGACGATCCCCGCCGACAGCCAAATGCTCAGATCGAAGCTCCAGCCCAAGAGATCGCGAAACAGGATTGCCATCGCGTAAAGGCTGATGCCGCTCATCAGCACCGTCATGATCGCGAACGTGAAGGCGTTCAGGGCGCGCGTCTTTTCGTCGAAGCGCAGGCGCAGGTACTCCGGTACCGAGCGCGCCTTGCTGCCGTAGTAAAACGGCATCATGAACAGCGCGACGAAGATCATCGCCGGCACGGCGCCGATCCAGTAGAAATGGCTGGTCAGCATGCCGTATTTCGCGCCGCTCGCCGCCATGCCCATCATCTCCAGCGCGCCCAGGTTGGCGGAGAGAAACGCCAGGCCGGTGATCCAGCTCGGAATGCGGCGGCCGGAAAGGAAGAAATCGTCGCTCGTGCGCATCTGCCGCTTCAAGCGCCAGCCGATGCCGAGCACGAACAGACAGTACAGGCCGAGGATGACCTTATCCAGCCAGTTCAGGGAAAGGTGGAGGAGCATGAGCGTGGGGATCGGAGATCAGGGACAGGGTACAGTATGCGCGCGCCGGCGGCTAGGGCGCGCCGCTCCGCCGCGCGCTGCCGGCCGCCTTGCGCGCTAATGAGCCGCCGAGGCGGCGGCGAGCGCGGCCTGCTCGCGGGCGCGGCGGCGGGAATAGAGGGGGAAGGCTTCGGCCAGCTCCAGCACTTGGCGGCGGATCTCGGCGAGCACGGCGGGTTCTTGATAGTGCCGCAGCGCGCGCGCGATCCAGGCGCCGATCTGGCGCATTTCGCCTTGTTTCATGCCGCGCGTGGTCAGCGCCGGCGTGCCCAGCCGGATGCCGCTGGGGTTGAGCGGGGGATTGGTGTCGAACGGGATCGCGTTCTTGTTCACGGTGATGTTGGCGGCATGCAAGGCGTTCTCCGCGTCCTTGCCGCGAATGCCGTGGGCGAAAACATCCACCAGCATCAAGTGAGTATCGGTGCCGCCGGAAATCACGCGGAAGCCCTCGCCCTGCAAGGCGGCGGCCAGCGCCCGCGCATTGGCGACGACTTGCGCCGCATAGGCGCGAAATTCCGGCCGCAGTGCTTCGCCGAAGCAAACCGCTTTGGCGGCGATGATGTGCACCAGCGGCCCGCCTTGCAACCCCGGAAACACCGCCTTGTCGATGGCCGCGGCGAACTCGCGGCGGCACAAGATCATGCCCGCGCGCGGGCCGCGCAGGGTCTTGTGCGTCGTGGTGGTGACGATCTGCGCATGCTCGACGGGATTCGGATGCGCGCCGCCGGCAACCAGGCCGGCGAAATGCGCCATATCCACCATCAGCACCGCCCCTACCTCGTCGGCAATGGCGCGCATGCGCGCGAAGTCGATGATCCGCGGATAGGCGCTGCCGCCGCCGACGATGATCTTGGGCCGATGTTCGCGCGCCAGGCGCGCCATCTCCTCGTAGTCGATCGTTTCCGTCTCGCGCGTGACGCCGTAGGGAATGATCTGGTAGTTCTTGCCGGAAAAGTTCAGCGGATGGCCGTGCGTGAGGTGCCCGCCATGCGCCAGGCTCAGCCCCATCAGCTTGTCGCCATGCTGGAGCACGGCGGCATAGGCGGCGGCGTTGGCTTGCGAGCCGGAGTGCGGCTGCACGTTGGCGTGCTCGGCGCCGAAGATGCGGCACGCGCGCGCGCGCGCCAGCTCCTCGACCCGGTCGGCGTTTTCGCAGCCGCCGTAGTAGCGCTTGCCGGGATAGCCCTCCGCGTACTTGTTCGTGAAGGTCGTGCCGGCCGCTTCCAGAACGGCTTCGCTGACAAAGTTCTCCGACGCGATCAGCTCCAAATGCTCGTGCTGGCGGAGGGTTTCTTGCGCGGCAGCGGCGGCGACTTCCGGATCCGCCTCGAGCAGGCTGGCTTCGCGGGCGACAGGGTCCATAAAATCATGATGGAACAGAAGCGCGAAAAAGGGGACAGCCTGATCTGCGCAGGTTTTTCCGATCGCGCCCAGGCCCTCGTGGACCGCTACCACCGCCGTGGACATTGAGCCGGCGGCCGGGGCCTCGCGCGGCACGCCGTTTCAAGAATTGGAAGAGCGGTCGCGGCGGCGGCAAAGACCAAAAAAACGCCGGAAGATCAGGGGGATCTGATCTTCCGGCAAGTGGTCGTTGCCCCGTAGGGCACGGTCAAGTGTGTGGATATTGGAAATCTAGCAAAAAATTTCTCCAAAAAATAGAATTTTTTTGTGAGCGCTCCGATTATTTGCCAAGTCGCTTGCTTTCAGTCCCTTGCTCAAAAGCGACCGCCTCTTCCAGAAGCCATCGGGTATTGACGGGTGAGGAACGGAGGGCGACATCGATACGCTGGAAGCGGGCGATCCCGTCCATGAGCTGAACCGTGGAAAGGCCGTGCGCCAAAGCCAGGACCAGGTCGGCGGCAAATCCGGGCGGCTTGAGTCCGGCGGGAAGGGTGGCATAGAGGGAGCGGCGGTCGCGGGCGCGCGCTTCGCGCGCCACCAGAGCCATCTTATAGAAACGACTGAGTTGAAAGACGAGAGGAATGGCGGCGGCGTCGCCTTCGGCATCCCAGATGGCGGCAAGGCAACGCAGGGCGGAGGCGCGCTGGCCGCGTGCCATCTGGCGCGCGAGGTCCAAGGCGGAGCTTTGCCGCTGGCCGGCGACGAGCTCCGTGACCATGGCGGCGGTAATCGCGCCCGGCGCGGCAGCGGTTGCGCTCGGGCTGCCGAAGCCGGCGTAAGCGGCCAGTTTGCCCAACTCCGTGGCGGCGATGCCCAGGTCGGCATCCACGAGTTCGGCGAGCAACTGCGCCGCCTCCGGCTTGATCGGCCACTGCCGCTGGCGGGCCAAGTCGGCGATCAGATCGGCGGCGGTGGCGGCGTCCACCCGGGCGCAGCGCACGACTTCGCAGAGGCGGCCGAGCGTCGCCTCGATGCGCTCCAGCCGGGAGCGGTCTTCGAAGCTGATCTGCGCGGGGTCGGCCGGCAAAGTCAAATGATCGGCGACGAAGACCAGCGTCGCCAGGGTCGGAGCGCCGGCGAGATAACGCTCGAGATTCGCGGGAAAATCGTGGCTGCGCGCGGTGCGGCCGTAGAGTTCCTTGACGTTGCGGATGAAGAAGACCTGGCGGCCCGCCAGCAGCGAGGGCGTGCGCGCTTGATCGAGAATTTCGTCGAGCGGCGTCACCCGCAGGTCGGCCGAGATGACGGAATATTCGCGCGCCTCGGGGGGAATCGCAGCGAGAATCTGCTCGCGAAAACGGTCGCGGAAGTACACCTCATCGCCGAGCAGCAAATAGGCCGGCGCCTCGCCGGGCGGGCGCGCCATGCTCAAAACCCCTCCAAGATCGCCGAGACCACATCGGCGGCGATGGTGCGGCTGAGCCGCTCATAGGCGGCGGGGTCCTCCTCGAAGAGCGTGGCGGACTCGGAGCTGATCTGGTACTGGTCGTGGAAGACGAGATCGTCGTTGCGATAGAGATCTTTGCCCGTGAGTTGATCCACCAGCCAGACGCGCAAGTGCACGGTCAGCTCGACCGTGGTGGCGTGGCCGTTGTTGGGGTCGAAAGTCACCGGCGTGGCGTCGAGGGCGGTGACCACGCCGCGGAGAACGGCATCGCTGCCGGCGAGACCGGGCTGGACGCGGTAATGCGTGCGGCGCACCAGCTCGTCCACGATGCCGGAGGAGATCATCTGCGCAAGGCGCGGGACGCGCGTGCGGTTGGCCAGCCCGGGAACGGCGATGCTATGCACGTTCGGGGGCAGCGCATGGACGTGATCGGCCAGCCCATAGCCGCAGCCGGCGAGCGCCAGCGCGCCGCAGAGCGCGGCGCAGAGCCCGCCCCGCCGCGCCCAGCCCTGCGCGCCGCGCGCGCCTAGGCGCGGCGGCGCGGCGCCGTCACGCCGCGGCATGGCGGTGTTCCCAGGCGGCGGCGGCCAGACGCAGCGCGGTCAAGGCGCGCACGCGCAGATTGTCGAAGGCGATCTGCAGCCAGAGACTGCGGGCATCGAGCGGGTCGGGCTGCAGGGCGCCGACGTGAATCTCGCTCTCGCCGGCGACGCTGAGCACGTCGGGCTGTTCGGGTGGGTCGCCGAGATAACGCAGCGGCGCGGCGCGCAAGGCGCGCGCCACCGCCGCCGGCTCGCAGGCGGCGGCAAAGCGCGCCGCGAGCGCGATCACATGAGCATGGAAGAGCGGCGCCTGCAGCAGGCGCACGGCGGGCAGCGGGAAGCGCGCCGCGCCGCCCGGCGCGATCGCCAAGCCGCGCAGATCGGCGGCCAAGGCGCCCTGAATCTCCGCCAAGCTGGGATGAATTTCCTCCGGCAGCTCGGCCTTGACGTTATAGGCGATCTGCCCGCCGAACGTCTCGGTGGGAATCGAGCCCAAGGACAGGAGTTGCAGGCTCTGCGACTGCAGTTCGTTCAGCGCGGCCATGCCGCGTTCGCTGGCCGGCTCGAGCACGAGCGCGGTGGCGGCGAACTCGCCCAGCGGCGCCAGCGCCACCAGCACTGCGGCGAGGGCGCGCGCGGCGGGGTGCGGCACGCGCAGCACCGCCGCCAGCGGCTCGGCCCCCGGCGGCGCGGCGACGTCGAGCACGATGGCGGCGCCGCGCGCCGGCGCCGCGGCGGCCAGAGATCGCGCTTCTGCGTGGGCGCTGGCGAGCAGGATCAGATCGAGGTCGGCGAGGGCTTCGTCCTTCAGGGGATCGAGCAGGGCGGCTTCGTCGGCGAGTGCGGCAAGACGATGCTCGCCCGCCGCGACGGCGGAAGGCGCCGCCGCCAGCAAGTGCAGGCGCGCCGCGCCCCAGGGCATCTCCTTGGCCTCGGCGAAGACCTGCGCCAGTTCCTTGCCTAGCAGGGTTTCGGCGCCGATGATTCCGATGCGGGTAGGCACGGATGCCGTATTCCTTCAGGAGGCGGACGGGCCGGAGGATCGCTCCGGCGGCGCCGGGCGGTAGCGGCGCGTCGAGCGCGGGCGCAGGTGATGGCGCGCGCGCCAGACCATGGCGCTGACCAAATAAGCGACGGCGAGGATCAGCAGCGTGACTTCGGAGAAGTACCACACCGCGGCCATTAGCGCGCCCAGCGCCACGGTGATTTCGAACGGATGGCGGCGGCGCAGATCGATGTCCTTGAAGCTGTAAAAACGCCAGGTCGAAACCATCAGATACGAGATGCCGAGCACGAGCGCCAGCCAGGCGATGGCCCAGATCCAACTCGGATTGGTGGCGGCGAAGACGAAATTCGGCGAGCTGAAGAAGTGCACGAAGGCGGCGATCAGGCCGGCGGCCGCCGGAATCGGCATGCCGACGAAGTATTTCTTGTCCGGCTTGCCGGGATTCGAGGGCACGGCGTCGGCCGGAGCGATGTTGAAGCGGGCGAGGCGCGCGGCGCCGGCGATGACGAAGAGAAAGGCGATGAGCTGGGCGGCGTGATCCAGATAATGGAAGCCGCGCGACGCGAGCGGCAGATCCACGAAACGCACGCCCCAAACGTAGGCGAGGAGGCCGGGGGCGACGCCGAAGCTGATGACGTCCGCCAAGGAATCGAATTCACGGCCGAAATCGCTGGCGGCGTTAGCGAGGCGCGCGATGCGGCCATCCAGCCCGTCGAGCAGAATCGCCCAGCCGATCGCCTTGGCGGCGGTGTCGAGGAACGGCGCCGGGGCCACGCTTTGCATCGCCGAGGCCGTCTGCTGGATGGCGAACCAGCCGAGGCCGACATTGGCCACGGTGAATAGCGACGGCAGCAGCCCGATGCCGCGGCGCGCGCCATGGCGCGGCGGCGGCGCTTGCGGCGCGTCAATCTCGGAGTCGGTGGCGGATTCAAATCGATGCATGCTGCGGTGGCGCCGGCGCGCCCGGTGCTGCGGCCAGGACAGGGAGACGCGCCAACGGCGAGCGGCCGCCCTGCACGCGCTCGCCCCGGCGGACCATCAACTCGGCCGCCGCGGGCAAGAACACGTCCACGCGCGAACCGAATTTGATCAGCCCGACCAATTGGCCGCGCTCGACCCTTTCTCCTAGTTTGGGCCAAAAGACGATGCGGCGGGCGAGCAGGCCGGCAATCTGGACGAAGGCGATGCGCCCCTGCGGCGAGTCGAGGGCGACGTAGTTTTGCTCGTTCTCGCGCGCCGAGGCCGGATCCATCGCATTCAGGAAGCGCCCGCGGCGATAGCGCAGTTCGGCGATCTCGCCGCTGGCGGGAGCCCGGTTCACGTGCACGTCGAAGATCGAGAGGAAAATACTGATGCGGTGCGCGTAACCGGCTTGGCCGGCGGCGGGCGGCGCCAAAGTTTCTACTGAGGTCACCTTGCCGTCGGCGGGCGAGACGACGAGCGTCGGATCCGTGGGCGGCAGGCGGCGAGGATTGCGAAAGAACCAAAGGAAAAAGGCCGCAAGCACGAAAAGCGGCCACGCCCAGGGCCAGCCCGCGGCCCAGGCGAGCGCGACGCCGACCGCTGCGGCAGCGGCGGCATAGATCCAACCCTCGCGAATCACTGGCCTGATTATAGCCTTCGGGCGAGACCACCCCCATTGGCGGCGCGACTCGGGGTCGCGGAGTAAACCCCGTGGAATCATGCGAGTAATCAGCAGGCGCGAGGGCGGCGGCGTGTGCCAAAGTGGTCTCGTATCCCAACGGGGGAGCCAAAAAGGGTGGAGTCGAGGCGCCGCCGGCGCTCCCGGTCGCGAGCACGCAGCAAATGCAGGATGAGGTGGATGAACACGGCGGCGGCGAGACTCCTACTAAAGTTTGATTCCGAGTAGCGCGCCAGAGTTGGCTGGCGGAGCGAGCCTCCGGCCAACTCCGCTGCCGCGATCCGAATCCTACTTACGGGGCTCCCCAGTGGCAGCCTCTGCGGGTGCGCGCTTGGGCGCGCCTGCCGCTGTTTGACAATCTGAATTTGGCCGCGTTGCGCCAGGCGCAGGGAGAAGGGCGTCGCCCGCACGCCGTTTCCCTTCTTTCGGGTGCCCGGTGTTGGGCACCCCCCGTTGGGAAGCTCAACAGTGCGAAGCGCGGTTTGGCTTCCGCGCTCAGGTTGTAAGCGCAAGCACCGCAAAGGGTTGGACGACAGCCACTGCCGCTCGCGGCGTCCTGGGTGTTGACCTGTCCTTCCGGCCAGGTCGAAGCCGCCGCCTTCGCGGCGTTCGGAGTTGGCGGCGCGCACGGTTCGCGCCAGCCCCGGTCTCCGATTCCCGGCCCCCGACCCCGCTGCTTGTTCCTGGTAGAGTAGGGCGGCATGGAACGTAAATCTTGGGTTCGCGCCGCCGTCGCGGTCATGGCGCTGGCGATGGCAGCCATGGGGCAGCACGGGCAATGGGTCACCTTCGGGCATGATGCGCAGCGCTCGGGCTGGGCGCGGGACGAGCACGCGTTCACGCCGGCGAATGTCGGCCGCATGGGGTTGGCTTGGTCGGCGGCGCTGCCGGTGCAGCCGCGCGCGCTGACCGCGCTCACCGCGCCGCTCGTCGTCAACGGCGAAGTGATCGTCGCGGGCGCATCGGACCATGTCTTCGCGCTCGATGCCGCGGCCGGCCGCGTGCTCTGGACGCGCGCGCTCCCGATCTCGCGCAAGATGCCAGGCCCGCCGTCATGGCTGTGCCCGAACAATCTCAATGCCACGCCCGTCGCCGACCCCGCCCACGACCGGCTTTTCGTGCTCGCCAGCGATGGGCGCCTGAACACGCTCAGCCTGCGCGACGGCCGGCCGCTGCTGCCGCCGCTGCGCTTCGTGCCCGCTTACGCCAAGGATTGGAGCCTGAATTACGCCGGCGGCATGCTCTACACGACGACTTCCCAGGACTGCAACGGCGCGCATTCGGCCGTTTATGCCATGAATCCCGACGCGCCGGGCCATGAAGTCACCGTGTTTTGGAGCGCGCAGAATTGCCCGCAGGGCGGTTTCTGCGGCGCCGGCATTTGGGGCCGCGGCGGCGTTGCCGCCGATGGCGACTGCTCGATCTATGCCGCTACTGGCGATGCCGCGTTCGATCCCGGCGCAAACGAGTTCGGCAGCAGCGTGCTGCGGCTGAGCATGAGCCTGGCGCTCCAGGACTACTTCACGCCGGCGGACTGGAAATATTTGACCGACAAGGACCTCGACATTGGGAACAGCACGCCGGTCATATTCCCCTGGCAAGGGCGCACGCTGGCGGCGGTGGGCGGCAAGGGCGCCGTGGTCTATTTGCTCGACGCGCACGCGCTCGGCGGTCCCGATCACCATCGCGGGCTCTATCTGTCGCCGCGCATCGGCAACGACGCCCAGCTTTGGGAGCTCTACGGAATTTGGGGCGAAATGAGCGCTTGGCGCGACGCCCACGGCCAGACGTGGCTGCTGGTGCCGCTGTGGGGTCCGACGGCCAGCGCCTGGCAAGCGCCGCGCGAGAATGGGCCGGCGCCGGACGGCAGCGTGGTGGCTTTTCGCGTGGTGCGCGGGGAAGATGGCGGCGCGCGGCTGGCGCCGGCCTGGCGTTCGGCAAATCTGAACGTCCCCGATCCGGTGGCGATCGCCGGCGGGGTCGTCTTTGCGCTGGCTACGGGAGAAGACACGCGGCAAGCGATGCATCCGGTCTCGCTCGAAGAGTTGGCGCGGAATCACTACCGCCAGGTCATCGAGAAACGCCAAGACCTGCAAGCGGGCCATGCCGAGCTGCTGGCGCTCGACGGCGAGACGGGTCGGACGCTGTGGTCGAGCGGAGCGACGATCTCCGGCTGGACGCATTTCAGCGGCACCGTAGTCGGGGCCGGCAAAGTGTTCGTGACCACGCACGACGGGCGCGTATTCGCGTTCGGGTTGGGGGGCGATGCGCAGCCCGTGGCGCCGGCGGCGGCGCCCGCCGCCAGCGTGAACCAGCCTCCGGCGCCGGCGCCGGCTGCCGCCAGCGGCGAGGCGAAGGGCGGCGGCGGCGCGCTGTGCGGCTGGGCGAAAGAGACGTTCGCGGCGGTCTGCGCCAACTGCCATGGCGCCGACGGCAAGGGCTATGCGGCGCTGCATACGCCCGATTTCACCGACGCGGGCTGGCAGGCGGCGCATTCCGACGCCCAGCTCGTGGGCGCGATCACGCATGGGCTGCGGCAGGAAGGCTATATGCCGGCGTTCGGCACGTCCTACTCGGCGGCGCAGATTGACGCACTGGCGCGTTGCGCGGTGCGCTCCTTTGCGCGCTAGCTAGAGGCCGGCGGCCGGCGCTTGCCAAGCGGGAATGGCAGCGGCGGCCGGGCGCCGGATCGGTTTCCGTCGCCCGCGCCCTAGCGCGCTTCGGGCTCGAAGCGCAGCGCGGCGGAGTTGATGCAGTAGCGCTGGCCGGTGGGCGGCGGGCCGTCGGGAAAGATGTGGCCCAGATGCGAACCGCAGCGGCGGCAGCGGGCCTCGATGCGGCGCATGCCGTGGCTGAGATCGGCGGCGGCGAGAATCTCGGCCGCGGGCAGCGGCTGGAAAAAGCTGGGCCAGCCGGTGCCGGAATCGAATTTCGCGTCGGAGCCGAAGAGCGGCGCGCCGCAGGCGACGCAGCGATAGACGCCGCGCTCATGATGGTTCCAGTAGCGGCCGGTAAAGGGCGGTTCGGTCGCGCTGCACCGCGTGACTTGATATTCCTCGGGCGTGAGTTCGCGGCGCCATTCGGCGTCGGATTTTTCCACCGGAAATTTCTCTTCCGCCATCGCTTAATAGCGTAGCAAGGCGCGCGCGGCCTGATAGACGTCCTCCGCTTGCGGCAGGATGAAGTCCTCGAGCGCAGGCTGATACGCGCAGTAAAGGTCCTTGCCGGCGACGCGGCGCACGGGCGCGTCGAGATCGTCGAAAAGTTCGTCGGCGGCGCGGGCGGCGAGCTCGGCGCCGTAGCCCCAGCTGATCATGTCTTCGTGCGCGATCAGCAGGCGCGAGGTCTTACGTACCGACGCCACGATGGCATCCCAGTCGTAGGGGCTGAGCGAGCGCAGGTCCAGGATCTCGATTTCGCCTTCGCCCTCCTGCGCCAGGCGCTGCGCCGCCTGCAGCGAGCGCTGCACTAGCGCACCGTAGGTGACGAGGGTCAGGTCGCCGCCGGCGCGGACGCGGCGCGCCTTGCCGAAGGGGATGCAGAAGTCGGCTCCGGGATTGGGAGCGCGGTTGAAGGGCTCGCGGTAAAGGCGCTTGTGCTCGAGAAAAAGCACCGGATCGTCGGCGCGCAGCGCGGTGCGCAGCAGGCCGTTGGCGTCCAGCGCATTGGCGGGCATGACGACGCGCAGGCCGGGCAGATGGGTGAAGATGCTTTCGCCCGATTGGCTGTGGTAAATGGCGCCGCCGGTCAAGTAGCCGCCGATGGGCACGCGCAAGACGACGGGGGCGGCGAAGCCGCCGTGCGAGCGCCAGCGCAGCGTGCTGAGCTCGTTGCGAATCTGCATCATCGCCGGCCAGAGATAGTCGAAAAACTGCACTTCCGGCACCGGCTTCAGGCCGCGCGTGGCCATGCCGATGGCGCGGCCGACGATGGCGGCTTCCGCCAAGGGCGTATTGAACGCGCGGTCGGCGCCGAATTTGCGCTGCAAGCCGGCCGTGACCTTGAAGACGCCGCCCTTGCCCTTGACTTCCTCCAGGACCTCCTCGCGGCTGGCGTCGGCGACATCTTCGCCGAAGACCACGATGCGCGGGTCGCGCTTCATCTCGTCCCTGAGGCAGGCGTTGATCAGATCCACCATCGTCTGCGGCTCACCGGAGGCGGGGGCGGCGGCTTCGGTGTCGAAAGCCGCCGCCGTGGGATCGACGCTGGGTGAATAGATGAAGTCATAGGCGCCGGCGGGCGCGGCGGGCGCGGCCGCGAGCGCGCGATCGGTGGCGGCGAGAATTTCGGCTTCGACCTCGGATTCGAGGCGTTCGAGCTCGCCCGCGCCCGCGATGCCCTCCTGCTGGAGGTAGGCGGCGAGGCGGCGCAGCGGATCTCGCCGCGCCTCGGCCTCGCGCTCGGCCTCGGGCTTGTACAGGCGTTCGTCGTCGGAGAGCGAGTGCGAGTAGGGGCGCACGACGTGGGCGTGCACCAGCGCCGGGCCGCGGCTCGCGCGGCAATGCGCGATGGCGCGCTCCAAGGCTTGATAGCTGTCGAAGAGATCGCAGCCGTCGCACTCGACGAGAAAAAGATCGGGCATGCCGGCGAGCACGCGCGAAATGCTGGCGCCGGGCGTCTGCACTTCGACCGGGACCGAGATCGCGTAGCCGTTGTCCTCAATCAGGAACAGGACGGGCAGGCGCTCGCGCGCGGCGCACGAGATCGCTTCCCAAAACTCCCCTTCGCTGGTGGCGCCCTCGCCGGACGAACAGTAAACGACTTCGTCGCCTTGCCAGCGCGGCGGCAGCGGCGCGGGATGGGCCTCGAGCCAGGCAGCGATCTCGGGATGGCGATTGTAATAGCGGCCGGCTTCGGCGCATCCGACGGCCTGCAGGAACTGCGTGCCGGTGGGGCTCGAGCTGCTGACGATGTTGAGCGCGGGCGCGCTCCAGTGGGAGGGCATCTGGCGCCCGCCGCTGCCGGGATCGTCGGCCGCCCCGACGGCTTGCAGCAGCATCGCCTCGGGCGTCACGCCCAGCCGCAGGCAGAGCGCGCGGTCGCGGTAGTACGTGTAAAACCAGTCGTAGGCCGGCCGCAGCAGGTCGCCGGCGGCGGCGAGCACGGCTTCATGGCCGGCGCCGCTGATCTGGAAGAAGATTTTTTGCTGGCGTTTGAGAAGAATTTCGCGATCGTCCAAGCGCCGGGAAAGCAGCATGACTCGATACAGGTCGAGAATGCGCTGCGGGCTCAGCCCGGAAGCATTGGGCTTGAGCGGCGAGGCGATGCCTTCGGTTTTCGTCGCCATGGGGACATTTCATTATTGAAGGCGGGCAAGCGCGGGTCAACGGCAACGGCGGTCGACGGCTCGTTACTGACCGGTCGGGCGGATTCGGCGCACGCCGGCACGACCCGAATCGGAAGCCGGCGCGAACGATGCCCGCGCCGGCCGGCCCGCGCGCGGTTGGCGATTACAGGTTGAAGAGGCCGCGCAACTGGCGGCTCTGGGTGCGGCTGACGGGAATCTCGGTTTGTTTCTTGTCGTCCATGCGCAGTTGATAGCTGCTGTTGAACCAGGGGACGACTTCCTTGATGCGATTGAGATTGACCAAATAGGAGCGATGGGCGCGCCAGAAGAGTTTGGAATCGAGCGCGGCCTGCAGCTCTTCGATCGTGCGGCAGTTGGCGGTGCCCTCGAGCTGATTGGCGACGACGGTGATCACGCCGTCTTCGATGCGGGCATAGATCACCTCGTTCTGGTCGAGCAGAAAATGCCGGCCGTTGGCCTTGACCGGCAGCTTGGCGAGCGCGGGCGGGCCGTGGCGGGTTTCGAGCAGTTCCAGCACGCGATCGATCTTCTGCGCCGAACCGGCGGGGGACTCGAGGTGGCGCATGGCTTTTTCGAGCGCCTGCGCCAGCCGGGCCTTGTCGAAGGGCTTGAGCAGGTAGTCCACGGCGTTGACTTCGAAGGCCTGCACGGCGTATTGGTCGTAGGCCGTCGCGAAGATCAACTGCGGCATCGGCAGCTTGCGCTCGCGCAGCCGCTTGACGACGCCGAAGCCGTCGAGACCGGGCATCTGCACGTCCAGGAACAGCAAGGCCGGCTGATGATCGCGTACGAGATGGACGGCCTCGACGCCGTTGCGCCCTTGCGCGACGACCTCCACCTCCGGAAACGAGCGCAGCAGATAGGCGAGCTCGTCGCGCGCGAGCTGCTCGTCATCCACGATGATGGCCGAGATGGGCATCCGCACAATGATGCTAGGTCAACGCCGTAAGGATGCGCAACCGCCCCGGCGAGCGAACGACCTGTTCTCCCTCGCCCCGACGAGCACGACCTTGGATCGACGCGCAACGCGCACGTTCCAGCGCCGCTTCCACCTCGTGGTTCCCCTCTTAGCGTCGAACCGGTTGATCGTCGGTGCGAATCCGACCGCATCGGCGCATTTCGCGCACCTTTAACGTCGAGGCGGCTTGGGTCTCGCTACCGCCATCGGAGCCTTTGGCCTCCTAGCCGGGAACGGTTTCTCCAAATCGGTGTTCACTCGACTAAGGGATTGCCTAACGCAATGAGCCATGAGCTCCTTCGGTCAGCGGTTTCGGCCTTTCGTTCACAAGCTTTTCGGCGGCATTCATGGCGGGCAGGTGGCGGGTGTTGTATTCGAGGCGGTAGCGCAGCAGGGCGACGGAGACCGGGTTGTGCGGCGGCGTCGGGTAGGGAAGGCCGTGCAGGGGCAAGGGGCCGACGGTATCGGGGTGCGCGTCGAGGAAGTCGCGGCCTTTGGTGAAGGCGTCAGCGCAAAAGAAATAAGTCCGCTGCCAGCCGGGCGGCAGCGGCGGCAGGGCGGACGCGTCAAAGCCGACGGCTACCTCGTCGCCGGGCGCCATGATGGCGTAGCGATCGTCGGTGGCCGCGAGCAGGTCGCGCACATCGCCGTAGCGCGTGTAGTTGCCGGCGGGGGCGCGGAAGCCGACGTCCTGCAAGACCTTGTCGTAGTCGTACACCTCGGGCGAGGAAGCGACCTGATCGGGAAAGCCGAGCCAGCGCAGCGTGGCGCTCGCGGCGCGGAGATGCTCGACGCGCAGCGGCGGCTGCGGCGGGTCCACGCTCACGAGCGCGCGATCCCAGTAGATGGCGAGGTTGGTGCGCAAGCGCAGGCGCGCGTCCCGCCGCGCCAACGCGCCGCGCGGGCCGAGCCAGGGCGTGAGGTCAATCACCATCCAGCGCGGCAGCCCGGCGGGCGCGCCGACCGAATTCACGACGGTGCGCCAGCCGCCGTGCCCATCGGGCAATTGCAGCGCGGGCGGCACGGTGGGAATGCCGGCGTAAAAGGCGGTCCAGGCGGTGTCGGGGAAATAGTAATCGGTCCAGCCATGGAGCAAAAGCTGCGCGGTGTGGGCCTGACGCAGATCGCCAAGGTCGAGGGTCAGCGTGTGCAGGCCGACGTAGCCCGGGAACGGCGAGCGGGCGGCAATCGGCGTGTAGCGGCCGGGATGTCCCGGCAGCAGATACGGCAGCAGGTCGCGCCCGCTTTCGTCGGTGGCGGCGAGCGGCGGATGAGCGTGCGCGACGGCCCAGAGGCGGAACGCGGGCGGCGGACCGTCGGGCTGCCAGCGGTCGTTATCGAAGACTTCGATCCCGGCAGGGTGATCCACTGCCATCAATCCGACGCGATCGAGGTAAATGACTTCTTCCATCCCGTCGGTGAAGCGAAATTCGAGGCGCCCGTGCCGCGGCACGACGGAGCCGGCGGGCAGGCGGAGACATTCGGAGGGCTGCGGCGAATCGTATTGCCCCGGACCCGTCCACTCGCCGATCACGCCCGGACCGGTGATGTCGTCAATGAACTGGAAGCGCCGGCCGTTCCAGGAGTAAAGGACCGGGCAAGAGCCGCCTTTGCGGTTGAGCTCGACATAATGAACGCTCGACTGGCCGGCGGGGGGCAGTTCGGCTTGCAGCACGCCGGTGGGCCAGCGAATGGTCACCGAGTCGGCAGGGCCGGAGCCGCCCAGGCCGAAGAGCTGGGCGGGCGGATTTTCGCCGAGATAGCCGCTGCCGCCCTCGACTTCGGTCTTCTGCGCCAGCCCGGCGGCGCGCACGGTGACCTTGCTGCCGATGCCGAGCTTGTTGTCTTTCAGCCCCTCAAGTTTCACTTTAAGGAAGCGGTTGGGCGCGGCCGCCGCCGATGGAACATTGCGCAGCAGGATGGCGGGACCGCCGGCCTGGGTGACGACCAAGCCGGGACGGCCGTCGCCCGCCCAATCCACCGCCAGAACGGTGCGGGCGTCATGGAGGGGAATGCGGTCGAGGCCGGTCGCGGCGGTAGCGTCGGCGAAGGTGCCGTCGCCGAGGTTGCGATAGAGGAAGAGCGATTGGCGCCCGTGGCGCGAGGCGATGAAGGCGAGGTCGGCGAAGCCGTCGTTGTCGTAGTCGAGCGCGGTGGCGCCCCAGCCGTCGCTCAGGCCGGCATTGGCGGCGGGCAAGGGAACCGGGCGAAAGCGCTTCTCCCCGGTGGCGCCGAGCAACACCGGCGGGCCGGCGATGCGGGTGAAGAAGAGGTCCATCCAAAAGTCGTGGTTATAGTCGAGGGCGAGCACGGCGCGAGCACCGCTAATCAGCGGTGTTACCGCCTGCGCCCAGGGGCGGACCTCGGCGAAAGCGCCGTTGCGCAGGTTCGAGAAGATCGAAGCGGGACCGTTGGCGCGCGCCAAAACCACGTCAATGTCGCGGTCATTGTCGAAGTCGGTGGCCACCAAGCCCTGATAGGAAGCCGGCGACTGGCCGATCCGCGAGGAGGCGGATATGTCCTTGAAATGGCCGGTGCCGAGATTGTGGAAGACATGAACGCGGCCGCCCGCGGCGGCGTCGGTGACGACGATATCGAGGTAGCCGTCATGGTCGAGATCGATCCAGGCGGCCGCCAGGAAATCGGGGTGAGCGGAAGCGGGCACGGCGAGGCCGACCTGGGCGGCGACTTCGGCGAAGCGGCCGCCGCCGAGATTGTGGAACAGCAGCAAGTGATGGGCCTCGGTGACCAGCAGATCAGGCCGCCCGTCGTTGTCGTAGTCGCCGACGGCGCAACCGAGGCCGTGCATCGGCTGCTCGAGGCCGGCCGCGCGCGTGACGTCTTCGAAGCGGCCGCCCCCCAGATTGCGGTAGAGGGCGGGCGGGCCGTCGCCGTTCACGAAAAACAGGTCGGGACGCCCATCGCCTTCAGCGTCGAAGGCGCAGGCGCCGGGGCCGGGGAAGCGGGTCGGCGTATGGCTGCGAAACTGCACGCCGGCGGCGGCGGTGGCGTCCACGAAGCGGACCGGCTGCGCCCGCGGCGCCGGCCGCAGCCCCGGCGGCACTGTCGCTGAAGCCATGGCCAGTTGCCCTTCATCGCCATAGACGAGCGAGGCGGCGGTATTGAGCGGCGAGGATTGCCGCACTTGCTCGAATCGCTTGAAGTAAGCCATCGCCCGCGGCATGTCGTGCTGGGCGCGATAGGCGTTGGCGAGGTTGAACAGCGCCGAGACATCGTTGGGATCGGCTTCCAGAGCGCGGTTCAGATAGCCGATCGCGTCGGCCGGACGGCCGAGCCGGAGCAGGGTGTAGCCGGTGAAATAGTTGGCGCTCTTATCGCGGGGCTCGCGCCGCACCACGTAGAGAAATTGATCGAGGGCGGCTTGATACCGGCCGTGGTTGCGCGCGATCAGGCCGAGCACGTAATGGGCGCGGAGATCGCCGGAGTCGTGGCGCAGCGCGGCTTCCAGCACGGGCTCGGCGGCGGCGTCGTTGCCGGCGGCGTAATAGGCGATGCCGAGATTGGTGCGGGCTTCGAGCAGCGAGGGGTCGAGGCGCAAGGCGGCCGTGAACTCCTGAGCCGCTTGCGCGAAAGCGCTGCGATCCATGTAGGCGACCCCGCGATTATTCGCGCGGACGGCAGCTTCGGGATTTGCGGCGGCCGCCGCCGGCGCGGACGCGGCCGCGCAAAGGAAAACGCAAGCGAACAGGGCGGGAAGACTCAGGCGGCGCATTGCAGGGACCTCATCAGCGTACACGAGTCAGGCATCGCAGATCGGGGATTTGGGGCCGCGTGACGCTTGCAAGGGCCGATCGGCCGAAAGGCTCACGCAGCGGACAGCGGCCAGGCGGCGAATCGGAGCCGCTACCCGCCTACTCGGAATTCGTGCGACGCTGGGCGCAGGCGTCATGAGCGAGGCGCTTTTATCGGCAAGCCGGGCGGCCGAGCTGATCGCGGCGGCTGGCGCTCACTGTTTGGGCGTGCGCGAAGGGTCAGTGTGGCTGAACGATCCGGTGACACGCACGACGCTGGCGCTGCCGCTGCGCAACCTGACCTTGCGGCGGCTGACGGCGGCGCTCTACCGCAGCCGCAAGCAGTTCATGGCCGCGCAACGGCGGGCGCGGCAGGGGGAGCGGCTCGCGGCGGAGCGGCGGGCGCCGGCTAAAACGGGGTGATGATGCCGCCGACGGTGAAGGTGTCGCACTCGATGGCGCGCAAGTCGCCGACGCGCAACGGCGTGGGACTGATGAACGGCTCGCCGTACTTGACGCCGACCATCATGCCGAAATGGCGCGCCAGGGCTTCCACGCGCGCGGCGACGTCTTGGTGCGGCGGAAAGATCTCTTTGCCCGCGTTCTGATCCGAATATTGCGAATGGTAGGCGAGGAGCGATTGCAGGCGCGCCTCGAACTGGTCGGTGATGTCCACGACGAGCGTGGGGCGCTCGTTAGCGTACAGAGAGGCATAGAGCACGGTATGCGGGCGGAAGGCGCCGCCGGCGTCGGCGGCGACGGAGAGATTCTTCAAGCCGGCGACGAAGGCGGCTTCGTAGGCGAGGCGGCCGCTAATGGCATGGTCGGGATGGCGGGCCTGAGGAAAAGGCGCCAGCAAGATGCGCGGCTGAGTGGCGCGAATGACTTCAGCGATGCGGCGTTTGGCATCCCAAGAGAGCTCGAGCTGGCCGTCGGGGAGGCCGAGATTGCCGCGCCACTGCACGGCCAGCAGGGCGGCGGCCCGCTCGGCCTCGACGCCGCGCTCGATGGCGGTGCCGCGGGTGCCGGCTTCGCCGCGAGTGAGATCGAGGATGCCGGTCACCATGCCGTGCTGCGCCATTCGCAGCAAGGTGCCGCCACAGGTTTGCTCGACGTCGTCGCGGTGGGCGGCCAGGGCGAGAATATCCAGCTTGCGAAGCGGGCTGGCGCCCCATTTCTTGCCGCTGGGGTCGCTCGGGCGCTTGATCGGGGGCATAGAAGACCCAGCGTAGCGCGGACCCCGGCGGCGCGAAACGCTCTGGAATCCGGCTTACAACCGGCCCAAGGAAGGGGGTGGAGGGCAGCCGCGGGCCGCGCCGGGCGGCGGCGTCGGGCGCCGGTGTCAGCTTGCTTCGGGCAGGCGGTGCGAAAGCGGGCCGAGATTGGCAAGTTCCGGCACCCGGCCGCGAACGCTGTCGATGATCTCCTGATCGAGCGCGGCATCGAGCCGGGCCAAATCAGAGTTGAGCTGAGGCGGATCGAGCCGGGCGTAGTGCTTGTCCACCAGCACATGCATTAAGCGGCGCAGTTCGATCAAGTCGGAGAGCGTGCCGGCCAGCGAGACAGACTGGAGGCGGCGGGTCTCGCCATGATGTTCGGCGCTATGGTCTTTTTTTCGCAGCGTGAGCACTTCGTCGAGGATGTCCGAGAGGTGATCGTTGCGCTGCTGCGGCGTCAAATGCGCGAGCGCGGGATCGCTTTCGCGAGCCCGCCGCCATTCGTCGAGCAGCCAATCCCGCTGCTCACGGATCAGGTCAATCAATCCCATGCGGGGGAGAGGCCGCATGCCGGAAACATCCAGCGCCGCGGTGAGTTGCTGGGCGGAAAACGGCTTCAGCAGAACTGTATCCACGGCTTGCTCGACGTGACGCAGAGCTTCGGGCAAATCGTACGTGCCGGTGGTGAGGATGACGCGGACACCGGGATGCAGGAGTTTGGCGGCGTCGGCGACGATAAAGCCGTCGGCAGGGGTTTCCATGCGAAGATCGGTGACGACGAAATCGAAGTTCTCTTCGGCAAGCCGGCGCAGCGCGGCGGCGGGCCCGGCAGCGATGCTGGGGGCAAGCCCGAGCCGGCGCAGAAGCGCGGCGTTCATCTCGAGCTGCTCGCGATCATCATCCACCAACAAGACCGATTGCGGGCTGGAGCCGGGCACCTACATTAAGATGCGCAAATCGCGCAGGTTGGTGCCGGTGCGGCCGATCTCGATGGAGTCGCGCAAGGCGGCGAGCAAAGGATAAGCGTCGAAGCGCGCCAGCGCGCGGGCGGGATCGAGGCCGCGGGCGGCGGCGCGAGCGCAGGTCGTGCCGTCCACCAATGCGCCGGCGGCGGGGCTGTCGCCGTCAATGCCGTCGGTGCCGAGGCTGAGGACGCAGAGCGGCTCGCCGGCGATCAACCGGGCGCATTCCAGCGCGAACATCTGGTTGCGTCCGCCGCGGCCGGCGGGGCCGTTCAAGGCGACGCGGACCTCGCCGGCGGCGATCAGGCAGGCGCGCGGCTGATCGCGCTTCAATTCGCGAATGCGTCCGACCAAGTAAGCGGCGGCGGCGCGGTAATCCCATTCGTCGGCGGCATGATCGAGGGTGGGGACGCAGCCGGCGTCGCGGGCGCGCGCGGCGAGGCGCGCGGCGGCGCCGCGATCGTCGAGGAGCAGATGCCAAGCGGAGCGGGCAAAGGCCGGATCTCCCGGCTTGGGCGTCTCGGGCAGGTGCGCCAGCAACCTTGCGATCGCGGGCGGCAGGGGCGTGGGGTGGGCGGCGAGCATGGCGCGGCAGTCGGCGACGGTGCTGGGGTCGGGCAGGCTGGGTCCGGAAGCGACGCTGCTCAAGTCGCCGCCCGGCACATCGGAAAGGATGAGGGAAAGCTGGTCGGCGCTGGCGGGAGCAGCGGCGGCGAGGCGGCCGCCCTTGACGGCGGATAGATGTTTGCGCAGGGCGTTGATTTCGTGAATGGGCGCGCCGTTGCGCACCAAGGCGCCATACGCGGCGCGCAAATCGGCGGCGGAGAGCTCGGCGCGCAACGGAGCTTCGAGCAAAGCCGAGCCGCCGCCGGAGACCAAGTGAACGATGAGGCTGCCGCCGGGTGCGGCGGCCACGGCGGCGAGCATGGCGTGAGCGGCGGCAACGCTGGCCTCATTGGGTTCTGGGTGGCCGCCCACGAAGGATTGCACGGCGCCCCAAGGCGCGGGGTTCTGGCCGGGTGCGAGAAAGCGTTCGGGGGCGGAAACGATCAGGGCGAGGGGACCGGCGCCGTGCAGCAGCGGTTCCATGGCCCGCGCCATCGGCACGGCGGCTTTGCCGTAAGCCAGCACCAGAATCGGACGGTCCAGCGGCCAGGCGCGATCGTCCACGTGCAGCTCGCCGCCGACCCGCCGGCACTGGGCGGCGATCAGGCGCCCAGGCGCCAGATCGGCGAGCACGGCCAGCGCCAGCTCGCGCAGCAGCTCGCGTTTCGCCGCCAGTTCCATGCATCGAGCGTACATCGAGGGCGCTCACCGCCGGACGGCGGAGCGGCTACACTCGGAGCAGGGACATGGGCGCCTACGACCAGCTACGGCGCAAGCTCGAAGCCCGTTTTGGCCGGGCCGGCGTCATCGGCGATCCGGTCGGGCGCATGCTCTATGAATACGACGGCGGCGTGGACCGCGCCACGCCCGACCTGGTCGTGTTTCCGCAAACGCGCGAAGACGTGATCGCCGCCGTCAAGCTGGCGCACCAGGCGGGCGCGCCGCTGATCCCCCGCGGCGCCGGCACGGGGCTGAGCGGCGGGGCGGTGGCGCGCGAGGGCGGTGTCATCCTGTCGCTCAATCGCATGCGGCGCATCGTGGAAGTGGACGTCGAGAATCTGCGCGCGCGGGTCGAGCCCGGCGTCGTCAACCTGGAGTTTTCCGACCAGATCGCGCCTACCGGCTTCTATTTCGTTCCGGATCCCTCGAGCCAAAAGGCCTGCACCATCGGCGGCAACGTCGCGGAGAACAGCGGCGGCCCGCACACGCTGGCCTACGGCGTGACCGTGAATCATGTGACGGGGCTCGAGATCGTGCTGGCGGATGGGGCCGTGGCGCGGCTGGGGGGCAAGACGGCGGAGTGCCAGGGCTACGATCTCGTCGGCCCGCTCGTCGGCTCGGAGGGGACGCTGGCCATCGTCACCGAGATCACGGTGAAGCTGACGCGCCGGCCGGAGGCGGCGCGCACGCTGCTGGCCATCTACGACGCCGCCGAACAGGCCGCCGCCACGGTCAGCGCGATCACCGCCGAAGGCATCGTTCCCGCCGCGCTGGAGATGTTCGACGGCTTTTCGTTGCGCGCGGTGGAGGCGTATATCCACGCCGGGTACCCGCTGGATTCGGCCGCGGTGCTGCTGATCGAGGTGGAAGGCCTCGAAGAGGAAGTCGAGGAACAAGCCGCCGCCATCGAGCAGGTGTGCGCGCGCGCGGGCGCGCGGGAGACGCGGCGGGCGCGCGACGAAGCCGAGCGCGCCAAGCTTTGGCTGGGGCGCAAGCACGCGTTCGGCGCCATGGGCCGGCTCAGCTCGAATTTCTACGTCATGGACGGCGTCATTCCGCGCACCAAGATTGGCGCCGTGCTGGCGGGCATCGAGCGCATCAGCGCGGCCAGCGGCCTGCGCATCGGCAACATCTTCCATGCCGGCGACGGCAATTTGCATCCCTTGGTCTTTTTCGACCAGCGCGTGCCGGGGCAGTTCGAGGCGGCGCGGGCGGCGAGCGAAGACATCATCCGATTGTGCGTGGAGATGGGCGGCTCGATCACCGGCGAGCACGGCGTGGGCATGGAGAAGGACGGCTTGATGCCGCTGATCTTCAGCGAAGCGGACTTGGATTTCATGCGCGCGGTGAAGCAGGTCTTCAATCCCGAAGGAAAGCTGAATCCAGGCAAGCTGCTGCCGACCTATCGCAGTTGCCGCGAGACCGCGCTGGCGGCCGCGCCCGCGGGCGCGGCCGCGCGCCTATGACGCAGGATGCCATCGCCGCCGGCGTCGAGGCGCTGCTGGGCAAGGGCGGCGTCGGGGAGGGCGCGGGCGCGGCCTGCCGCGCGCTGCCCGCCGATGCGGAGCAGACCGCGGCGCTGGTGGCGTGGGCGCGCGCGGCGCGGCTGCCGCTGGCCGTCGGCCACGGCGCGACGATCGCGCTGGCGATGGGCAGCGAGCGAACGCTGAGCGGCGCCGTGCGCCTGGATCTGGCGCGGCTGGCGCGGGTGCGCTTTTACGAGCCGCAGGATTTGACCATCGGCTTAGAAGCCGGCTTGACCGCCGGCGCCATCGCCGCCGAGCTGGCGCGCGCGCAGCAGTGCCTGCCGCTGGATGTGGCGGGCGGCGACGCGGCGCGGCTCGGCGCGATCCTGGCGGCGCACCGCTCCGGTCCGCTGCGGCATTATTACGGCACGGTGCGAGATTTCACCATCGGCATCGAGTTCGTGACCGCGGCCGGCAAGCTGACGCATGGCGGCGGACGGGTCGTCAAGAACGTGGCGGGCTACGATCTGATGCGGCTGATGATCGGCGCGCAGGGCACGCTGGGAGTGATCACCGCCGCGAACTTCAAGGTGTTTCCACGGCCGGCGGAGACCGAAACCTGGGGCTGGGGGCTGGCGGGCTGGGAGCAGGCGGAGGCGCTGCGGGGCGCGCTGTTGCGGCATCCCGGCCGGCCGCTGGCGCTGGAGCTGTGCGGCCCGCCGCTCCGAGCGTATTTGCGATTCGGCGGCGGCGCGGGCGCCCGCGCGCGCTGGCGCCGCGAGTTGGCCGCGCTGAGCCGGCACGCGGGAAGCGAGGCCGAAGCCGTGGCCGACGAGGGCGCATTTTGGCGCGAGTACGGCGCTGCGGCCAGCGGCGCGCAGCGCTGGCGTCTGGTCGCGCCGGCGGGCCGCGGGGTGGCGGCGCTGCGGGCGCTGGAGGGGTTCGCCGCCGCGCAGGGCCGAGCGCTGCGCTGGCGCGGCCGGCTCGGTTTGGGCGTGTTCGAGCTGGAGCTGGCGCCGGAGCTCGAGGGCCGCCCCGCCTTGGACTGGCGCGAGGCGGCGCGCCGCGTCCACCCGGAGGCGCGCCTGATGCGGGACGACGAGCCGATCGAAACGGTGCTGGATGGATCCGGAGCGGACCTGGCGCTGATGCGGAAATTGCGCGCGGCGGTGGGAGCATGAGCGCGACGGCGGACACCAAGGCGGCCTCGGGCGCCGCGAGTTCGGTCTTCACCGGGCCCGAGCCTCCGCGTTGGGAAGACTATTCCCGCTGCACGCACTGCGGCTTGTGCCTGAACGCCTGCCCGACATTCCGCGTGCTGGGCGAGGAGATGGATTCGCCGCGCGGCCGGATCTACCAGGTGGCGCAGGCCGACGCCGGGCGGCTGCCGCTCGACCGGCAGCTTTTCACCCATCTCGACCGCTGCCTCGATTGCCGCGCCTGCGAAACGGCCTGCCCCTCGGGCGTCGAGTACGGCAAGATCTTGGAGCGGGCGCGGGGGGAGCTGGAGCGGCATCCGGAGCTGGCGCGGCGGAGCGGGGTGGCGCGGCGGCTGCGGGCTTACTTCTTCGACCGCGTGTTGACCAGCCCGGCGGCGATGCGGCGGCAGGCGGCGCTGCTCGGCTTCTACCAACACAGCGGATTGCGGGCGCTGGCGCGCGCGAGCGGGGTGCTGCGGCTGCTGCGGCTGGCGGGGCTCGAGGCGCTGGCGCCGGAGATCGATCGCGCGCCCTTTGTCGCCGAGATGGGCCGGACCTTTCCGGCGCTGGCCGCGGACGGGCAGCCCCGGCCGGGCGCGCCGCGGGCGCGAGTGGCGCTGCTGGCGGGCTGTATCCAGCGCGTGGCGTTCGCGGAGATGAACCGGGCGACGATCCGCGTGCTGCAATACTGCGGCTGCGAAGTGGCGGTGCCGGCCGACCAAGGCTGCTGCGGCGCGCTGCACGTTCATGCGGGGCGGCGCGATCAGGCGCGCGCGCTCGCGGCCGCCAACTTTCCCCTGGCCGGCTACGACGCGGTCATCAGCAACAGCGCCGGCTGCGGCGCGGTGATGAAGGAATACGCGGACTTGTTCGCGGGCGATGAACGGCGGCAGCGCGCGCGCGAGTTCGCCGCCAAAGTGCGGGACGTGACGGAGTTCCTGGACGAACTGGGCATGCCCGACGGCGTGCTGCGGCCGGTGCCGCGCATCGTGACCTATCAAGACCCGTGCCATCTGGCGCATGGCCAGAAGATTCGCCTCGCGCCACGGCGGCTGTTGGGGCGGGTGCCGGAGCTGCGGCTGATGGAGATGGCGCGGGCGGACGCCTGCTGCGGCAGCGCGGGGATCTATAACGTCGTGCATCCCGAAATCGCCGGGCGGCTGCTCCAGGAAAAAATGGATACCATCGCCGCGACCGGCGCGGAATGGATCGTGACCGCCAATCCCGGCTGCATGCTGCAGCTTCGCGCCGGCGCGCGCCAGCGGCGCACCGGCCAGCGCGTGCTGCACGTCGTCGAGTTGCTGGCCCTGGCGCTGCCGCCGGCGGAGAGGCGATAGGGTTTGCGCCCCGGCCCCGGAACGGAGTTCCCGCGCGCCGGCCCCCCGCCGCGGCGCGCCGCGCTCCGGAGGGCGAAGCGCAACCGTTAGAATCGAAGGTCCATGCTTGAGGGATCGGAGGCAGTGACTTCCCCCGCGGGCGGCGACGGCCCCGCCGGCATGGAGTTGCGCCGGTTGGGCGGCGCGGCGGCGCTGATGATGGCCGCGGTGTTCGCCTCGCGCGCCATCGGCTACTTGCGCGAGGCCTATATCGCCTACGCCTTCGGCGCCAGCGGCCACACCGACGCCTATAACGTCGCCTTTACGATCCCCGACTGGCTGAATTACCTGGTGGCCGGCGGCGCGCTCTCGATCACTTTCATTACGATCTTCAGCCCGTACGTGGCGGAGCGGCGCGAGGAGGAGGGCTATCGCGTCTTCTCCATCGTGACCACGTTCATGATTTTGGCCTTGGGCATCGGGGTGGTGATCGCCGAGATCTTCACGCCGCAATTGCTGCGGCTGTACGTGCCCAGTTTCCGGCCCGAGCAACTGGCCGAGTGCGCGCGCATGACACGCATTTTGCTGCCGGCGCAGCTTTGCTTCGGAGTCGGCGGCCTGATCTGCTCGACGCTCTATACGCGCGGCGTGTTCTGGCTGCCGGCGCTGGCGCCGCTTTTCTATAGCTCCAGCATCATTGCCGGCGGCGTGTTTTTGCACCGTTGGCTGGGCATCGAGAGCTTGGCCGTCGGCGCGCTGGCCGGCGCGTTCCTGGGGCCATTCTTGTTTCCGCTGCTGGGCGCGCGCAAACGCGGGCTGCGGTACCGGCCGACCATGGCATTTCGCGATCCCACGTTTCTCCGCTGGCTGAAGCTGACGCTGCCGCTGATGGCGGGAGTGACGCTGGTCAGCGCCGACGACTGGATCATCCGCCCGCTGGGAGCGGCCTTTTTCGGCGCGATCACGGAGCTGACCTACGCCAAGCAGTTGATGCGGGTGCCGATGGCGGTGCTGGGGCAGGCGGTGGGCCAGGCGACGATGCCGTTTTTCGCCTCCCTGGCGGCGCAAGGCAAGTGGGAGCAACTGCGGGAGACGCTCGACAAATCGGTGGTGCGGACCGTAACCGGAGCGGTGCTGGCCACCAGTTATCTGGCGGGGCTGGCGCTGCCGATCACCCGCGTCGTCTATGAGCGCGGCAAATTTCACGACGGCAACGCGCACTCGACCGCGCTCTACCTGACCATCTTCGTCCTTTCGCTGGCGTTCTGGGCGGCGCAGACCATCTATTCGCGGGCATTTTATGCCGCCGGCAACACCTTGACGCCGATGCTGGCGGGCACGATCGTGACCGCGGCGATGATTCCGCTCTACATCTTTCTGGCGCATCGGCTGCAAGTGCCGGGGCTGGCGCTGGCCAGCGACATCGGCATCACGGTGAATGTGCTGGTGCTCGTGTACTTGTTGCACCGGCGCAACTGGCTGGGCGCGGCCTGGAGCCGCTGGCGGCTCGTCCCGCGGGTCGTGGCGGTGGCCGCGATCGCGGGCGGGGTGGTCTTCGAATTTACGCTGAGGCTGGAGGGCGCGACCTATCACGGCCTGCGCGAACTCGGCTTGTTGCTCGGGGCGTCGCTGCTATGGCTGGCGGTGGTCTATGGGCTGGCACGGCTTTTGGGCCTGCAGGAATTGATAGACGAGAGCTGGCGGCTGGCGCGGCGGGTGTTTCACCGGGTCGGGATCTTGGCCCCGCGCGGCGAAGGCGGGCCGTAAGCGGAGCGCCTGGGCTTGGGGAACGCGGCAGTGGGGAAGGCCGCCATGCGCGCGGCCTGGGCGGCCCAGTCGAATCGGTTGCGCCGGTACGCGCACAGCGCGCGCCGCGCCGCGCCGTCAAAGCCGTAGTCCCAAGCGGCTCCGGCCGGCTCATGCGGCCAGCGGGTTTGGCGCAGACGCGCGCGCAGGCCGGCGAGCTTGGGTTCAAACGAGGGAATGGAGAAGGGCGCGAGCGCCATGGCGTCAGTGTATGAGTAAGCTGGAGGCATGGCGTATTCGATCGTGCAGGTGGATGCGTTCACGGCGCAGCCCTTCGCCGGCAATCCGGCCGCGGTCTGCGTGCTGGAACGGGCGGCCGAGGAGCGCTGGATGCAGGCGGTGGCGCGCGAAATGAACTTGTCGGAAACGGCGTTTCTGCATCCCGAGGACGGCGGCTACCGGCTGCGCTGGTTCACGCCGGCGGTGGAGGTGGCCTTGTGTGGGCATGCGACGCTGGCCTCGGCGCACGTGCTGTGGGAAGACGGCCGCCTGCCGCCGGAGCGAATGGCGCGCTTTCTGACGCAAAGCGGCGAGCTGACCGCGGCGCGGCGGGACGATTGGATCGAGATGGACTTTCCCGCGAAACCAGTCGAGCCCGCCGCCGCGCCGCCCGAGCTGCTGGAGGCGCTGGGACTTCCGGCCGCGATGTTCGTGGGGAAGAACGTGTTCGACTACCTGGTCGAGGTCGAGTCGGAGGAGACGCTGCGGCGGCTGGTCCCCGACCATTCGCGATTGCGGCGGCTGCCGGTGCGCGGCGTGATCGTGACGGCGCGCGCGGCGGAGCCGCGATTCGATTTCGTTTCGCGCTTCTTCGCGCCGGGCGCGGGCGTGGATGAGGATCCGGTGACGGGCTCCGCGCACACCGCGCTGGCGCCATATTGGGCGGCCAAACTGGAGCGCGAGGAGCTGACCGGCTATCAGGCTTCCGCGCGCGGCGGCATCGTGCGCGTCGCGGCGCGCGGGGCGCGCGTGATGCTGGCCGGACAGGCGGTCACGGTCATGCGCGCACAGTTGATCGTCTAGCGCGGGCTATTCGGGAAAGCGCTTGCTGGGCGTCGCCTGCTTCTCATTCTGCAGCTCCAGAATATCGGCGCCGGTTTCCGACGAGCCGAGCAGCCAATGCGCGAAGAAATCCATGCGCCGCAGCAGCACGTACGACGCGATGGGCTGATAGGAATGGCGCATGCCCGGGAAGACCAGCATCTCGAAGCGCTTGTCGGCGTGAATCAGCGCGTTGGCCAGGCGCATGGTGTTGACCATCGAGACGTTGTCATCCATGTCGCCGGTGGTGAGCATCAGGTGGCCTTTGAGGTTCTTGGCCAGTTCGGAGTTCTTCTCGATGTCGTAGATGAACTTGTAGGTGCCGTCCTTTCGCGCCTCTTCGCGCACGCCGTCGTTTTTTTCGCTCCAGAATTTGTTGTAAACGTTGTTTTCGTGATTGCCCGATTCCGACCATCCGGCCTTGAAGAAGTCGGGGTATTGCAGCAGCGCGGCGGCGGTCATGAAGCCGCCGCCGGAATGGCCCCAGATGCCGACCCGGCTGAGGTCGATAAACGGGTAACGGGCGGCTAGCTCCTCGGCCGCGACCTTCTTGTCCGCCAGGCCGTAGTCGCGCAGGTTGCCGTAGCCGTAGGTGTCATACCACTTGTCGCGCTGCGGGCTGCCGCCGCGATTGCCGACCTCGATGACGATGAAACCGAGCTGCGCGAGGGGAATTTGCGGGTCTTTGGGCGTGAACGTCTTGGTGACGCTCTCGGTCTGCGGACCCGGGTAAACGTACTCGATCAGCGGGTACTTCCTGCCGGGATCGAAGTCGAACGGCTTGTACATCACGCCGTAGAGGTCGGTCACGCCGTCGGCGGCCTTGACCTCGAACGTTTCGGGAAATTTGTAGCCAGCGGCCATGAGGTTCGAGAGATCGGCGGCAGCCAGATCGGCGAGCTGGGCGCCGGCATCGTCCAGCAGCACGGAGCGGGGCGCGGTATTCACGCGGGAGAAGGTATCCACGAAGTATTTGCCGTCGTCGGGAGCGGCGATGGCATGGGAGAAATTGCCCGGATCGAGCAGCTTAAGGCCCGAACCGTCGAGGTTCACGCGATAGAGGTGAACGTAATAGGGGTCTTCGCCCGGCTCCCGGCCCTCGGCGGTGAAATACAAAACGCGGGCGGCATCATCCTCGGCGACGACCTGATCGGACATGTACGTTCCGCTCGTGACGGGATTCACGAGCTTGCCCGCGGCGTTATAGAGGTAATAGTGAGCCCAGCCGTCGCGCTCGGACCACCATAGGATTCCTTGCCCATGATTGACCAAGCGCGGCGGGCGGGAATCGAGAAAGAAGTTGGAGATCTCGCGAATCAAGGTCGTGACCGCGCCGGTGTTCGTGTCCGCGACGCAAAGATCGATTTCACGATAGGTGCGGTCGGTATCCATGAAGTAGAGCTTGGCGTCGTCGGCGGAAAGCCAGCGGGCCGCCGGCCGCTCGCGATAGGGAACCGACTCTAGCCCGAGGCGGCGCAGCAGGCGGCTGTCGCGCTCGCCTTGCTCGCGCTCGGCATTGGTGAGCGGCGCGTCGGCGATGGTGAGGACCGGATCCACGAGCGGCAGGTTCTTCTCGGGAATCACCAGGCGGCGGCCGCCGGCGGCGGTGAAGATTTCGATGTCGGGGATGGGGACGTTCGCCTCGCCGGGCATGGCGTAGCTGTAGGTTTCGAGCACCGGGCGCGGATTGGCGAGGGAATGGATGGTCCAGAGATCGGCGACTTTGCGGTTGTCTTCGCGGACGAGGGCGAACTTTTGCGAATCCTGCGACCAATGAACGGGCACGGCTGGCGCGCGCATGCCGGCGGGATTGCGGGCGTCGGCGCCGTCTTCCTTGGCCAGCGCCTCGGCGACTTCGGGCACGAGCACGCGGGCGTAGCTGAAGCCGGCGACCCCGTCGGTGGTGAGCTGCGACTCCGCGATCGAGGGATCGGCGGGATTGGCGAGCGCCTTGGCGTAGTTGGCGGCGTCCATCTCGTACAGATTGTTGCCGCGTGCGAAGATCACCGTGCGCTGATCGGGCGAAAGCGAGGCCCACAGCGGCTTCGGCGGCTCGGGAATATAGCCGTCGAGACGGCGGAGTTGGCCGGTGGCGAGGTCGTAGCGGAAATAGAGCGTGCGGGTCTTGCCGGCATCCGAGCCGGGCTCGGAAGAAGCGCCGGCATTCTCGTGCGCGAAGAGTTTGTCGAGCTTGCGTTCGTAGGCGAGGGCGCGGCTGCGATCGGCGGGCGATTCGCCCGGAAGGACGGCGTCGCGGCGGACTGTCACCTCGAAGCGCAGCGCGGCATCGTGGTCCACGAGCGTCATGTTCTTGACCGGCAGGTGCTGGGCATCGTAGGGGAAGCCGGTCAGCACGGAGAGTTCGGCGGCCAGCTTGGCGTTGTCCCAGAGGGCACGGCGCGACCGCAGCGCCGGATCCACCAGGTAGTACTTCGTGCCGGAGGGGGTGGCGAAGCTGAACCAAAACTTATCGGAGGTGGCGAACCAGTGCGGAGCGACGGAAGTATCGAAAACGAGCTTGCCCATTTCCGCCGGCAAAAACCGCGCGGCCAGCGCGTAGTCGGGCTGGTCCGCGGGCTTCGCAGCGGGCGGGTCGGCGGCGGCGGGCAGCAATAGAAAAGAAGACGTCACGACGGCAAACGCCAGGCATGCAGGCAGGCGGCGAGCGGACACGCGCAAGGCCCTCCCGGACAGAGTTGAATTGAAAGCGTGAACTCTACCATAGAGCCCGGGGGCGAGGCGATTTCCCGCCGGAGAGCCGGGGCCGGCCGCAGTTATTCCCAGAGGATGACGGCTTTGATTTCGTCCGGAGGATGCTGGGTGAAGACGGCGGCAAAGTCGTCGGGCGCATGACGGTGCGTGATGAGCTTTTCCAAGTGGCCGGGCCAGCGGAGCTGTGCGGCATGGAGGTCGTCCACGGCCATTTGAAAATGCCCGCGCGCGGCATTCACGCTGCCCACCATCGCGTGATTGCCGAGGACCAAGCGGCGAATCAGCGCGCTGCCGGAAAGCTGCAAGGGCCGATCGCCGCCGGGCAGGCCGGTGAGGACGTAGGCGCCGCCCGGCGCGAGCGCGTCCACGAGCTCGAAGGAGAGCGTGGCGATGCCGGCGGCCTCGACAATCAATTCGGCGCCGCCCGCGGTGAGGTCGCGCAGGGCGTCGGAGGGAGATTGCTTGCCGTTGATGTAGGAACCGCCGATGGCGCGCAGCCATTGCGGCCGGGCGGAATCCTCGGGAACGATGTCGAGGCCGTAGACCTGGGCGCCGCGCAGGCGCAGGATAAGCGCGGCCAGCAGGCCGATCGGCCCGAGCCCGGCGACCAGACAGCGGCGGCCATAGAGCCAATCGGGGGTGGCGCCGGCAAAGGGCTGGCGGGCGATTTGCAGGCGCACGGCCTCGTCGATGGCCTTCTCCGCTACGGAAGTGGGTTCGGTCAGCACCCCGGCGAGACCCAGCTCGGGCGGCACCCGCACCACATACTGCTCGTCGTCGAGCACGCGCTCGGTTTGATAGCCGTCGAGCCCGCGAATGCCGCGTTCGCGATACAGCCCCGTCTGGCACATATCGGAGCGGTTCATCGCGCAAGGACCGCATCGGCCGCAGCCGCGGCGGACGGTGAAGACGGCGCGATCACCCGCGCCGACGCGGCGCACGGCCGTTCCCACGGCTTCGACCTGGCCCAGCATTTCATGGCCGATCACCAGCTCATTGGCGCCGGCGGGCGGTTGCGCGTAATCGCCTGTCGCCTCTTCCCGGTCGGTGCCGCAGATCCCGACAGCCAGGATGCGCAGCAGGACTTGGTTGGCGCCGGGGGCGGCAGGCGCGGGGCGGTCCACCAGATGAGGATTGCCTTTTTGCGGAGTGATGGCGATGGCACGCATGTCGTGCCCATAGTAGGCCAATTTGGCCGAAGCTGCGGAACACTGCGGAAGAGCACCGTCGGGAAGCGGCGAGCACGCAAGGACGAGAAACGCCGGCTTGCCCGGGCGCGCGCAACGGCGGCGGGGGCGGCGGTTAGCCGCCGGAACGAGGCGTGCTGTGGACCAGGCGCGGCAAGGGACCGCCGCCGCTCTTAGGGCGCGGTTTGGCGCGGCGCGGCGTAGTGCGGCCGTTGGCGTGAATCACGCCTTCTTTTTCCAGTTGGCGGCGGATTTGGTCCCAAAGCTGAGGCGGCGGGTCCGGCTCGCTGGCATTCGCCGCCAGCGAAGCCGCCCGTTCCACGATCAGCTCCAGATCCCGCAGCAGCGCGGCGCAGCGCCGGCAGGACCCGGCATGCGCCCGCGCCCGGCGCGCCAGGCGGTTCAGGTCCGGCGACGCGGCCAACGCGGTATCAAAGCTCTCACAATCAGACATGGCCCTCTCCCAAGAGCGCCAAGGCCGCTACGCCTCTTATTATGTCTCATCTTGCTAGGAGGACGGAAACTGTTAAGACCGCGCCGCGCCTTGGGTGTGAGGCAGTTGGAGCAGGTCGCGCAGTTTCATGCGGGCCTTGTGAAGTTGCGATTTCGAATTACCGATCGAGCACCGAATCATCTCCGCGATTTCGTTATGTTCATAGCCTTCCATGTCGTGGAGGACGAAGATAGTGCGGTACCCGGGAGGCAAGCGATGAATGGCGCGTTCCAAATTCACGCGGTCCACGGAACCGATCAGCGCCAGGTCCGGGCTGCCGATATCGCGCTTGGGCCCGTCTTCTTGCGTCGGTTCGGTCGTTTCCTCCAGAGACACTTCCGGCAGGCCCTTGCGCCTGAGATGCATCAGCACCACATTGACGGAAAGCCGATGCAGCCAGGTGGAAAAGGCGCTTTCGCCGCGGAAGGTGGCGATCTTGCGGAAGAGCTGGAGAAAAGCCTCTTGCGCCAGGTCGTCGGCCTCGGCGGTGTTGCCGGTCATGCGCAGGCACAGCGAATAGACACGCCGCTTATGGCGGTGGTACAAGAACGCGAACGCCTCCGCATCGCCTTGCTTGGCTCGATCAATCGCCTCTGCTTCGTTCCAGGATTCGGTCGCTAACGCTCGATTCGTCAGAGTCATCCCTCGTCGGCTGGAATTGATGCCCCGGTGGGATGAACCAACGCGAGCTTGAGGTTGCCTGGACACGCTTTCGTCCCCACGAGTTTCGCGGCGGCACTCGCCGCCGGAGCCGAGCGGTCGGCGCCACGTCGCGGCGCCGCGCCGTCCCACCGGCTCAGCTGGCTACGATGCAGTTCTCCTCCAGCAGTGTTGCTTGCGATTCCCACTTTTTGCGCCGGGCGGCTGGCGGGCTACGTGCGGGTGGGGTGCCGTTTCGGGAAGGCGGCGGCGGATGCGCCCGAGTCCACGATGTTATGTTGAGAATTCGCGTCTGTACCACCCCGATGGGGGTGCGCCCGAAGAGGGGGATCGCGCTAAGCGATGAAAACGGGAATCGTGGGCCTGCCGCAGGTAGGCAAAACAGCTCTCTTCAGCATGCTGACGGGCGTGACGCCTGTGGCGGGGCGGCGGGAGGACGCCGTAGGCGTGGCGAAGGTTCCCGACGATCGCCTGGAGCGGCTGGCGGAGTTGTACCACCCACGAAAGCTCACGCATGCGACGCTGGAGTTGGTGGACGTGGCCTCCCTCACGGAGGCGTCGCTGCGCGACGGCACCGGCATCGCCGAATTGCGCGGGGTGGATGCCTTGATCCATGTCGTGCGGGCGTTCGAGGACCCCTCGGTGCCGCACGCGGGCGGGGGTATCGACCCGCGGCGCGACATTGCGCGCCTGGAATTCGATCTGATCGTGAGCGATCTTGGCCAGGTGGAAAAGCGCCGGGAACGGGTGCAGAAAGATTTGAAGAAGCAGCGCAGCGCGGCGCTCGCCGATGAGGCGGCGCTGCTCGAGCGCATGCAGGCGCAATTGGAGGCGGAAAAGCCGCTCCGCACCATGGCGCTGACTGCGGCCGAGGAGAAGCTGACGCGCGGCTTCCAGTTCCTCAGCCAAAAGCCGATCCTGTATGCGCTGAACGTAGGCGAAGACCAGGCGGCGGACCTTGCGGGCGCGGTGGCCGCGGCGGACCTGGCCGCGGAGCCGGCGCCCAAGACGGGCGTGGTCGCAGTGTGCGCCAAGATCGAGGCCGAGATCGCCGGACTGCCGGGCGAGGAAGCGGCGGCGTTTCTGGCGAGCTATGGGTTGCAGGAATCAGGTTTGACGCGGCTGGCGCGCGCGGCCTATCAGCTCTTGGGATTGATTTCGTTTTTCACCGCCGGCGAGGACGAGTGCCGCGCCTGGACCATCGCCGCAGGCACGCGCGCGGTGGATGCGGCGGCGGCGATTCATACCGATCTTGCGAAGCACTTCATTCGTGCCGAAGTGATTCGCTGGGACGAGTTGCTGGCGCTGGGCGGGGAAGCTGCTGCGCGGGAAAAAGGCAAGCTGCGGCTCGAGGGCAAGGACTACATCGTGAAGGACGGCGACGTGATGCATATTCGCCACAGCGGATGACCATGAATTTCACTTGGCGGGACCGCGCCGTGCTGGTGACGGGCGCGAACGGATTTTTGGGCGCTTGGCTCTGCCGGGCCCTGCTCGATGCGGGCGCGCAAGTGATCGCGCTGGTGCGCGACGAGCCGCGGCCGGGCACGCTGGAACTGATGGGCCTGGCGGAACGGGTGACGCGCGTCCGCGGCGCGGTCGAGGACGGCGCCAGTTGCGAGCGGGCGCTGGCCGAGTATGAGCCGAGCGTCGTCCTGCATTTGGCGGCCCAAACGCTGGTGGGGGTGGCGCAGCGCAGCCCGGCGGCGACCTTCGAAGCCAATATTCGCGGCACTTGGATGCTGCTGGAAGCCTGCCGCCGGCATGCGCGCGGGCTCGCGGCGGTGGTCGTGGCATCGAGCGACAAAGCCTACGGCTCGCATGACCGGCTGCCCTACCGCGAGGACTTTTGCCTGCAGCCCCGTTTTCCCTACGACGTCTCCAAGGCGTGCGCCGATCTGATCGCGCGCGGCTATTTTCACAGTTATGGTTTGCCGGTGGCGGTGACCCGCTGCGCGAATCTCTATGGCGGCGGCGACCTCAACTGGTCGCGGATCGTGCCGGGCACGATTCGCGCGGCGCTGCAAGGCGAGCGGCCGGTGGTGCGCAGCGACGGATCGCCGGTGCGCGACTACCTCTACGTCGAAGATGCCGTGCGCGGCTATCTCCTGCTGGCGGAGAGTCTCGGCGCCGGCCGCCATCGCGGCGACGCCTTCAATCTCGGCACCGATCAGCCGCTGGCGGTGCTCGATCTGGTGCATGCGATATTGGGAGCCTGCGGCCGCGGCGATCTCGAACCCGACATTCAGGGCACGGCGACCGGTGAAATTGACCGGCAGTTCCTGGATCCGACGCTGGCGGCGGCGGAACTCGGCTGGCGGGCGGAAACGCGCTTGGAAGTCGGCTTGGCGCGGACGGTGGCCTGGTACCGCGAGCACCATCCCTGGTAGCTGGCCGCCGCGGCAATTGCGGCGGGTTCGAGTCGGGCGCAGTGCGCGCCGCTAGGCTCCGGCGGGCAGAATGCGGCCGCGGCACTCGCCCCAGCCCAGGCGGCGCCAGCCCGGGCGTTCGCAGTAGGCGCGGAACACGACCTCGTCGCCGTCGGCGAGGAATTGGCGCGATTCGCCGTTCGGCAGGCGGAGCGGTGCGCGACCGCCGGAGGTAAGTTCGAGCAGGCACCCGGCGCTGCCGGGCTCGGGTCCGGAGATGGTGCCGGTGGCGAGGAGATCGCCGGGCCGGAGCGGACACCCGTTGCTGGTATGGTGGGCAAGCATTTGCGCCGGCGTCCAATAGAGGTCGCGGGCGCCGGCGCGGCTGAGCGGGTGCGGCGCCATCCCCGCTTGGCGCATGGCGGCCGTGCGCAGCGCCGCCTCGACGAAAATGTCCAGCGCTCCGGACGCCTGGTCGGCGGCATCGAACAAGTACGGCAAGGGCGCGGGATCGCCCGGCGGGCGCGCGGCGGCGGCGGCCCGAAAGGGGGCGAGCGCATCGAGGGTCACGACCCAGGGTGAGAGCGTGGTGGCGAAGTTCTTACCGAGGAAGGGGCCGAGCGGCTGGTATTCCCACGCTTGAATGTCGCGCGCCGACCAATCGTTGACCAGGCAGACGCCGAAGAAATGGCCGCCGGCCTTGGCGATCGGCACCGGCTCGCCCAAAGCATTGCCGGCGCCGACGAGGAAGCCCAACTCGAGTTCATAGTCCAAGCGGCGGCTGGGGCCGAAGAGCGGCGCCGAATCCGGCCGATCCGCCGGCGGCGCGGCTTGCCCGCACGGGCGCCGGATCGCGGCACCGCTCGGCACCAGCGAGGAGGCGCGTCCGTGATAGCCGATCGGCACCCATTTGTAATTGGGCAAGAGCGGATGATCGGGGCGGAAGAGTTGGCCGACCCGGGTGGCGTGATGGATGGAGGAGTAAAAGTCGGTGTAATCGCCGACGGCGACAGGCAAGCAAAGTTCAACCCGGTCCAGGGGATGGAGTAGAGAACCTAAAGCGGCGCGCTGGCTCTCGGAGGCGGAGGAATGCAACAAAGCGAAGAGCCGGCGCCGCAGCGCCTGGAGGAGCGCGGGTTCGAGCGCCATCAGGCGATTGAGGTGCGGTTCCGCAAGCGCCGCGGCGGCGGGAGCGAGTTCGGCGCCGAGCAGGTTCGCGGCCGCCAGTCCGGCGAGGTCGAGCACGCGGTCGCCGATGGCGACGCCGAGACGCGGCGGTTGCGGCGGCGGCGCGGGACGAAAGGCCCCGAACGGGAGATTCTGGAGCGGAAAATCGGTCGTGGGATCCTGCGCAGCCTCAACCCAACTGGCGGCGGCAGGGTCGTGGGTCGCGTCCAGTACCGCGGTCATAGGAGCTGCAGAGCGCGCAGTTCGCCGATCGGCTCGGCGATGGAACAGGAGCCGAAGCCCTGGAAGAACGCGCGACGCGCCAGCGCCAGCTCCTCGGCAGAGAGGCGCTCGCCGCGCCAGGCCGCGCCCTCGCCATCGAAGGTAAACGCGTTCGCGGAGGTTTCGAGCAGCACGGCTTCCAGGCGTGCCGCGTCCCAACTGCGGCGCGCGTAGGCACAGGCCAACACTAGGTTGAGGAAGCCGTGCATGGGCACGCGCGGGCTGGCGGGCTCGGGGGAGAGGGCGTAGGCCCCGCGCAGAGCGTGATGCAGCCCCGCCGTAGCCTTGAAGGTCAAGCCAGCATCGGCGCAGCGCAGCAAGAAGCGCGCCAGCGCCCCGGTCGCGGGAAACGCCTCGGGGACCAGCCCGCCGGTGCGAATCTTGACGCGCAATCCGGCGGCGCGCAGCGGCGGCAGGCAGCGCGCCCAATCGGTGGAGGCGAGGGGCAATTCGCAATACCGCTCGAATGCCGCCGGCCAAATGCGGGCGCAGGCGGCAATCTCGGCCACGCCATTCGCCCGAAACTCCACCGCCTCGATGCGGCAATGGGCGGCGTGGGCATCGTTGAAGGCGAAAAGTTGCGCCGGCCCTTCCTTCCGGTCCCCATGCACGATGACGCTCAGCGGCCAGATTCCGCCGCCGCGCTTGAGGGCGGCGCGCGCGGCGGCGAATTCCTCCAGCCGCTCGGCGGCAACGACAAACCGGGCGAGGACCCAGGCGTACGGGCCGCGGCGCTCGGCGGCATACGCCGCCACCGCTTCGCGCATGCCCAGGCGCGCGGGCGGAAACAGGCCGGCGTAATCGATCAGGCCGGCGAGCAACCCGCGCGCCGTGCCGGTGGCTTCACTTTCTACCATCGCGCAAGCGTTCGTGGAAGCGCTTGTCCAGCCCCTGCCAACACTCGAAATATTGTTCGTCGAGTTCGGCGCTTTCCAGCGCGAACCGCGTGGGGCGGCAGACGAAGCGAGTCTCGAACATGAAGGCCAAGGTATCAGCCAAATAGACGGGTTTCAATTCGGCGGCGATGGCTTTCTCGAAGGTCGCGGCGTCGGGACCGTGGCCGGCCATGCAATTGTGCAGGCTGGCGCCGCCGGGCACGAAGCCTTCCGCCTTGGCGTCGTATTGGCCGCGAATGAGGCCCATGAATTCGTTCATGAAATTGCGATGGAACCAAGGCGGGCGAAACGTATGCTCCGCGACCTGCCAGCGCGGCGGAAAAACCACGAAGTCCACGTTGGCCGTTCCGGGCAGTTCGGAGGGGGCCGTCAGCACGGTGTAAATCGAAGGGTCGGGGTGATCGAAGCTCACCGTGTTGATGCAATTGAAGCGATCGAGGTCGTACTTATATGGCGCGTAGTTACCGTGCCAGGCGACGACGTCGAGGGGGGAATGATCGAGCGCGGCGCTCCAGAGCCGGCCTTGGAATTTGGCGATGAGCTGGAACGCCCCCTCGCGATCTTCATAGCGAGCGGCAGGGGTGAGAAAGTCGCGGGGATTGGCCAAGCCGTTGGCGCCGATCGGGCCGAGGTCGGGCAGCCGGAACAGCGGCCCGTAGTTCTCGCAAATATAGCCGCGGCCCGCGCCGTCGGGCAAGGCGACGCGGAACTTGATGCCGCGCTGGATGACCGCGATTTCGCCGGGCACGGCCTCGATTACGCCCATCTCCGTGGCCAGGCGCAGGCGGCCCTGTTGCGGCACGATCAGCATCTCGCCGTCGGCGTTGAAGAAATAGCGATCGTCCATGTCGCGATTGGCGGCATAGATGTGCAGCGCGACGCCGCTGTGCATCGCCGGGTCGCCGTTGCCGGCCATGGTCACGAGACCGGCGACGAAATCCGCGGGCTGATCGGGAATGGGCAGGGGACGCCAGCGGAGCTGGTTGGGCGGCGTCGGGACCTCGTTGAAAGGCCCGCTCCGCAGCCGCCCCGGCTCCATCGGCTCGAAGGGCCGGTGCTTGACCGAGGGGTGGATGCGGTAGAGCCAAGAGCGGCGATTGAGGGCCCGCGGCGCGGTAAACGGGGTGCCGCTGATCTGCTCGGTGTAGAGGCCGTAGGGAGCGCGCTGCGGCGCGTTCTGGCCTTGCGGCAGCGCGCCGGGCTCGGCTTCGGTCGCAAATTCGTTGCCGAAGCCGGATTGATAACGCAGGTCGCGGGCTGACTCCGGCATCGAGGCGGAGTTGCGGGCGGCGGGGGTGCTTTGGGCGCTCATGTTTGGGACTCCGGTTAAAGATTGCCGCGGCGTGCTTGCTCGAGTTCGATCGCCTCGAACAAGGCCTTGAAGTTACCCTTGCCGAAGCCGCGGCTGCCTTTGCGCTGGATGATCTCGAAAAAGACCGTCGGCCGGTCTTGCACGGGCCGGGAGAAGATCTGCAGCAAATAGCCCTCTTGGTCGCGGTCCACGAGCAGGGACAGCGTCTGGATGGTTTCCAGCGGTTCGCTGATTTTGCCGACGCGCGCCGGCAGGGCTTGATAGTAGCTGTCGGGAACGCGGAGAAATTCGATGCCGCTGCGCTGAAGATGGCTGACGGTCTTGATCACGTCGCCGGTGAGCAGGGCGATGTGCTGCACGCCGGGCCCGCCGTAGGCTTCGAGGTATTCGTCGATCTGGCTCTTCTTGCGGCCCGGCGCGGGCTCGTTGATGGGGAACTTGACGGCATGGGAGTCATCCGACATCACGATGCTCATCAGCGCGCTGTATTCGGTCGAGATGTCTTTGTCGTCGAAGGAGATGAAGCGTTCGAAGCCGAAGACGCGATGATAAAAGTCGGCCCATTCGTTCATCTTGCCGAGCTCGACGTTGCCGACGATATGGTCGATATGCAGGATGCCGGCGTCGTCGGCGGCGATGGGGGCGGCGGCGAAGCCGGGTAGGAAGGGACCGTCGTAGTCCCGGTACGAAATCAGCGAATGGATGGTGTCGCCGTAGGTGCGGATGGCGGCGCGGCGAATCCCGCCGCGGTCGTCGCGCTCGTCGTGCGGCTCTTCCGCCGGCTCGGCGCCGCGGCGCACGGCCTCGGCGAAGGCGGCATCGGCATCGGCCACTTGCAGGGCGATGTCGCGGACGCCGTCGCCATGACGGCGGATGTGCTCGGCGGCGAAGTGATCGGCGGAGAGCGGCGTGGTCAGCAGCAGCCGCGCCTTGCCTTGGCCCAGGGCGTAGGAGGTGACTTGGCGTTCGCCGGTCTCCAAACCTCTATAGGCGATTTGTGAGAAGCCGAAGCCGTGGCGGTAAAAGTACGCCGCTTGGCGGGCATTGCCCACGTAGAACTCGACATGGTGGATGCGCTTGAGTTGAAGGGGATTGGCTGGCATAACGGCAACTCCCGCTGATTCTATCTTTGGCCGCCGAGCCCCGGGCCGGTTTCATCTCGCGGTTTCCGCCAGGTTCATCTCCGGCTTGGCGCCGCCGGGCTCGGATTGGACGTAGCTGAGCCAGTGCGCGAAGCGCGGGTCCTGGCCACGCACCGCTTGCGCGAATAGACGCTGCAAGCGCGTTGTGATCGGCCCGCGGCCGCCGGCGCCGATGGCCCGACCATCGACTTCGCGCACCGGCAAGATCTCGGAGGCAGTGCCGGTCAAAAAGACCTCGTCGGCGGTTTCGAGATCGGCAAGGCGCAAGCGGCCGATCTCGACGGCAAGGCCCTCGGCTTGGGCGATCGCGACGATAGAAGCCTGCGTGATCCCGCCGAGCGCCGAAGCACTGGTGTCGTTGGTGCGCAGGCGCCCGCCTTGCACCAAAAAGATGTTCGCCACGGCGGCTTCGGCGAGGTCGCCTTGCGCATTGAGCAACAGCGCTTCGTCGAAGCCGCGCGCGCTGGCGTCGCGCTCGGCGAGCAGTGAATTCAAGTACTGGCCGGAGGCCTTGGCTGTCGGCGGCATGATGCTGGCATCGAACTTGCGCCAGCGCGAAATGGTGGCGCGGATGCCTTTTTCCGCAGCCTCGCCGCCGACATGCGCCACCTGCGGCCAGGCGAGGATGGCGGTTTCGCTCGGATTTTGCGAGCGGATGCCAAGCAGGCCGGCGCCGGCGAAACACAGCGGGCGGATGTAGCAATACGAAAACCCATTGCGCAGGATCAGCTGCGCCGTCGCGGTCGTGAGCTGCTCGCGGGTGTAAGGAATCTCCAGACCATAAACCGCCGCCGACGCGAAAAAACGGTCCCAGTGCTCGGGCAGCCGAAACACTGCCGGCCCGCGGTCGGTCGAATAGCAGCGGATGCCCTCGAACACCCCGGTGCCGTAATGCAAGGCGTGAGCTGCAACGTGGGTATTCGCCTCGGCGGCGGGTACGAGGCGGCCATTGAACCAGATCCAGGCGGCGCGCGTGAAGGGCATGACTTCAAACTAACGCAATCGAGGCGCAAAGAGGTTGCAAAAAGGTGTTCGGATCGGCCAGTGTACGCAGGGAGCTTGCATATAATGGCCATGCGTAGAAAGAATCATGCCGAAACCGATTCCCGCCGACGCCTTGGACGACTTGGATCTCACCCTGCTCGGGCACCTGCAGCGGCACGCGCGCGCCAGCCACGTGGAGCTGTCGCGGGTGGCGCATCTCTCGCCGCCGCAATGCTACCGGCGCTTGCAGCGTTTACGGCGCCTGGGCGTGATCCGGGAATGGGTGGCGCTGCTCGATCGCGAGCGCCTCGGCTTCGGCATCCTGGCCTGGATCAGCGTTAGCCGCAACAAGGACGCCAATGAGGGCATGGCGGAGTTCGAGCGGGCGCTGCGGCGGTTTCCCGAGGTGCTGGAGTGCTACGCGGTGACCGGAGATTTCGATTATTTGCTGAAGGTGGTCACGACTGACCTCAAGGAATTCTCCGGGTTCATGCGCGAGCGGCTGCTGCGCGTGCCCGGCGTCCTCACGGTGCGATCGGCGATGTGCCTGGAGGAGATCAAGCATTCCACCGCGCTGCCGCTCAAGGCCGACGGCCGCGGCTAGCGCCATCGAGCATCGCGCCGCTGGCCGGAATAGCAGTTTTCCGGAAACAAGGAAGCAGCTACTCTGGATGGCGTGGGACGAAAGATCCTGGCCATCTTTCTTCTCGTGCTGTCGGCCGCGGCGATCGCCGCGAACGCCGCCGGAGCGGGGGCGGCGCGCGCCTTCCTGGCGGCGCTGCCGGCGCATTTCGTGGTGCCGCAAGAAGGCGTCCAGCGGAGACTGCTCGCGAGTTACGGGGCCATGTTCGTGGCGCGGGGCGTCGAATTGCCGCCGACGGTGCTCTTTCGTTCGGCGGCGGCGTGCGCCCGCTGGCAGCGTTCGGTGCCGTCGCGGCAGGCGCGGTTAAACGGCGTCGCGATCGTCTTGCAGCCGCCCGCGATGCAGGCGCTACTGGCGGCCGAGCGCGAAGCCGAGGCGCGGGGACTGCGCATCGTGCCAACTGGCGCCGATGCTTCCCGCCGCACCTATGAAGCGACGCTGCGCCTCTGGCGCAGCCGTGTCGAGCCGGGCCTGCGCTATTGGGTGCGGCGGGGACGGCTCTCGCAGGCGGAAGCCCGGCGCATCCAGGCCTTGCCGGTGGAGGAACAAATCGGCGCCATCTTCCGGCTCGAACGCGAAGGGGACTATTTCAGCCTGAATCGGCGCAAGCCCATCTTGGAATCGGTGGCGGCACCGGGCGCCTCGCAGCACCTGGCGATGCTGGCGCTCGACGTGCGCGATAGCGGCAACGCCGCGCTCCAGGAGATTATGGCGCGGCACGGCTGGTTTCAGACCGTCTTGACCGATACTCCGCATTTCACCTACCTCGGCCGCAGCGCGGCGACGCTGGCCACGCTAGGGCTGCGCCCGGAGCGCCTGGGCGGACACGTGTATTGGCTGCCTGTTTTGAGCCCGCCGGCGGTGGCGCGGACCGCCGTCGCGCCGGTCCACGGCCGTCCGCGGCTGCAACGCCCGTAGTTTCGGAGGCGCGGCTCGCCGCTCGGACGGCCTTGTTACACTGACTGCATGCCGCCATCGCCGCTAATGCTGGTTGGGTTCATGGGCTGCGGCAAGAGCACCGTGGGCCGGCTGCTTGCGCAACGGCTGGGCTGGTATTTCCACGACCTCGATGAGCGCATCGAGGCGGCGGCGGGCGCGCCGATTGCGGCGATCTTCGCGCGTCAGGGAGAAGCGGCCTTCCGCGCCCTGGAGCGCGAGCAGTTGCAGCAGATTCTGGCGCTGGCGGCCGCGGACCGGCGGAGGGTGGTGGCGCTGGGCGGCGGCACCTTCGCGCAGCCTGCGAACATCGAAGCGATCGCCGCCGCCGGCGCGCACACGGTTTTTCTCGACGTGCCGCTCGACGTCTTGTTGATGCGCTGCGCGCAAATGACCAATCGGCCGCTGTTCCGCGACGAAGCGTCCTTCCGCAACCTGCATGCCCTGCGGCTGCCGTTTTATCGCCGGGCCGAGCGGACCATCGCCGCCGGCGACGATCCGCCGGAGACGATCGTCGATCGCATCCTCATGAATTGGCGCGAAGCCGTGCCGGCACCGCTGGCGCCGGCGCAGCCGCGGGAGCTGCTCGGGTGAGGCGCCGGCAAGCGGTGGTGCTGATTGCGGCGGTGATCCTTTTGGGCGCCGCGGCAGCCCCGGCGCAAGCGCCGGTTGAGGATCAAGGCACACTCGTCGTCACCCAACGCGGGCAAGCGCTCGGCGAGGAGCATTTCATCCTGCACAGCGACGCCGGCGGGACCCGCCTGGACGCGACCTTGGATTACTCGGTCAGCGGCAAACCCGTGCGGCAACGGGCGGCCTTGCGGCTCGGTCCGCGAGGCGCGTTGAAATCCTACGAGTGGAGCGAGGGCGCTTCGGCCTCGATCACGTTGAAATACGCGAACGGGCGCATCGACGCGCACTACCAGGCGGCCAAAGGGACGGGGCGGGATTATCAATTTGAAATGCCGGCGACCACCAGCATCCTCGACGAAAACGTGTTTTCGCTCTGGGAGGTGCTGGCCGCGCGCTATGACTGGGCCAAGGGCGGCGCGCAGAGCTTCGGCGTGTTCGTGCCCCATTCCGGCGATCCCAGCCACGTCACGCTCACCGCCGTTCACCCGCCGCACGCCCTGCCGGGCGAGGCGACGTTGCATGCGGAGACCGATCAGGCGAGCTTGAACTTGCTCTTGGCGCACGGCCGGTTGCTGCAAATTGACGTGCCGGCCGCCGGGGTCGTGATTCGCCGCGTTCCGGTAACGGGCCGCTGAAGGATGGCGGTTTTGCGTTTTGGCGCGGTTGGGGCGCTGGTGTTCGCCGCTGGCCTCGCCGGCTTCGCGGCCAGCGCCGCGCCGCAACCGCGACAGTACCAACTGGCGTTGCAGTTCACCGGCGCGCGCGTCGCCGCCACGGCAACCGTCGCCTTGCGCGTCCCCGAGCGAACCGCGTGGTTCACATTTCGGCTGGCGCCGGGCCTTGCCCCGGGCGATCTGGCCACGGGCGGGCAAACGTACCGCCCGCTGCGGATCGCGCGCGGGCTCTACCAGGTGGTGCTGGCGACGCCGTGGGCGGCGGGATCCGAGCAGCGCGTGGTGCTCCATTACGCGGGCACGGTGGCCGCGCCGGATGTCATTTCTTCACGCCGCGTCGTTCTGCTGCCGGGCACGAATTGGTATCCGGCCTGGACGGCGGACGGTCGTTTCACCGTCACCCTCCGCGTCGCCGCGCCTGCCGACCTGCGCATCGCGACGCGCGGGGAACTGATCGGCACCGACGAGCGGGGCTGGCGAACCTGGGCCGATCCCGCCGCCGCACACGGGATCGGCTTGATTCTGGAGCCGCTCGACGAGCGCGAGATCGCCGCGCCGGGCCTGACCGTTGCAGTCTTTTCGCGAACCGCCGGCGCTCTTCAGCCCCTAGCCCGCGCTCTCGCCGGCGCCGTTTCTACTTGTCGGCGGCGCTGGGGCGAGCCGCGCTACCGGCCGGCGGAGATCAACCTGGTGGCCGAGGCGGGCGTAGACAGCGCGCGGATGGCCGGGAATTGGGCGATGGTGCCGCAAGGCGAAGCGGCGCCGAGTCTGGCGCTGTTGCGCGGGATCACGAGCTGGTGGTGGGCGCGGCCGGACACGCCTCCGTGGCTGGAAGCCGGGCTTGAGACCATCAGCGCTTTGGACTTGCTGGCCGAACGGCAAGGCGAAAATGCGCGCGACGCCTGGCTGCCGCGTTTGCAGGCGGCGGCGCAGGACACCGGCGCGCCGCCGCTGGCCCTGGCGCAGGCGCGGACCGCGCAGAACGCGGCGGTTGCGGCGCGCGCCGGGCTGGTGCTCAACGCCCTGCGCTGGGAGATCGGCCCCGATCGCTTCGCGGGGTTGCTGCGCGCGTGGGCGCGCACGCCGCCCGCCGCCGACGCACGCGCCGGGCAGGCGCGCTTCGAGCGCCTGGCGCAAGAGATCGGCGGGGAACGGCTGGATTGGTTCTGGCGGCAATGGCTGCAGCGGCCGGACTGGCCGCGCATCGACTTCGAGTGGCGGATGGTGCGGCTGCCGCGCAGCGGCCAGACGGTGCGCGTGCGCGTGCGGCAACCGGCGCCGGCCTTCGATTTCCGCGCCCCCATCCTGATCGTGGCCGGCGGCCGCCGCTACTGGCAGACGATTCAGGTGCGAAACCGGGATACCATCCTCGGCATTCCCGTGCGCGGCACGGTGGATTCGGTGCAATTCGATCCCGAGGATGAATTGCCGCGTTGGCGCGGCGATTCGCAGCCGTTAGAATGAGGGCTGATCCCCCCGCGAGCGGAGCCGCCCGAGTGCCGCAGGCCGTCTATCTCGACTACCATGCCACGACCCCCGTGGATCGCCGCGTCTTTGCGGCGATGGCGCCGTATTTCACGACGCACTTCGGCAACCCTCACAGCCGCCACAGCTTCGGCTGGCAGGCGGAGGCGGCGGTGGCGCATGCGCGCGGTCATTTGGCCAAGCTGATCAACGCGCGCCCGGACGAAATTGTCTTCACGAGCGGCGCGACCGAGAGCAACAATCTCGCGATCAAGGGGCTGGCACGTTCGCGCAGCTCGCGCGGCCGGCATATCGTCACGGTGGTGACGGAGCATCATGCCGTCCTCGATCCCTGCCATTCGCTGGAGCGCGAGGGCTTCCGCGTGAGCTATCTGCCGGTGGATGGCGAAGGCCGCCTGAACCTGGAGCAAGTTGCCGAAGCGCTCACGCCGGAAACCATCCTGCTCAGCGTGATGGCCGCGAATAACGAGACCGGCGTGCTGCAAGACCTGCCGGCGCTGGGGCGGCTGGCGCGCGAGCATGGCGTGGCGCTGCACACCGACGCCGCGCAAGCCGTCGGCAAAATCCCGGTGGATGTCCGCGCCTGGCAGGTGGATTTGTTATCCCTCTCGGGACACAAAATGTACGGCCCAAAAGGCATCGGCGCGTTGTTCGTGCGCCGCGACGGCCCTACGGATTTAGTGGCGCAAATGGAGGGCGGCGGGCAGGAGCGCGGGCTGCGCTCGGGCACGCTCAACGTGCCCGGGATCGTCGGTCTGGGGGAAGCGGCGCTGATCGCCGCGCAGGAAATGGCCGAGGAGAGCCGGCGGGTGGCCGAGATGCGGGATCATTTGCGCGATCGCTTGCTCGAGGCTCTGCCCGACGTGCGCGTCAACGGCAGCTGGCAGCACCGGCTGCCGCACAACCTCAACGTCTCGTTCGCCGGCGTGGATGGCGACGCGCTGATGATGGGGCTGCAAGACGTGGCCGTCTCGTCGAGTTCGGCGTGCCGCTCGGGCGAAGCCGGGCCCTCCTACGTGCTGCAAGCGCTGGGGCTGCCGCCGGCCTTGGCGCAGGCCACGCTGCGCTTCGGGCTCGGGCGCTTTACCACGCCCGCCGAAGTGGAGACGGCGGCGACGCAGGTGATTCAGGTCGTGCGCGCCTTGCGCGACGTCGCCCTGTGAGTACGCTTTAGGCGGCGCGGCGCGTGGGCCGCTCTGCACGCAGTCTGGGCATCCCTGCCCCTGTGCGCGCACCATTGGGCCGCGCTTAAAGAACCAGGGTGTGATTTCACGGCGCCTCGCTCGCGGAAGCCACCGGCCCCGGTCAATCTCGGTGCGCGCGGCGCCAGATGCGGGCGGCGCAGGCAACATCCCAAAGCGCCAGGCCGGTGGATTTGAACAGCGTCCGTTCGCGCGGCGACTGGCGGGGCCGGCCGAGGGCGGCGGCGAGTTCCTCGACGCGGCTCCAGTCGCGATCGTCGGTCAGGCCGGCCAGCAAGTCGCCGGCTTCGCCGAGACATTGCGCCAGCGAATCCACGACGATGCGGTCGCAGGCGCGGACGGTCGCGGCTTCCAGTTCGCGCCGCTGCGGGCTGTTCGAGCCGATGGCGTTGATATGCACGCCGGCCGCGAGCGCGGCGTCCGGCAGCACCGGCTCGCGCGCGGTGGTGGCGGTCACGACAATCGCGGCCGCTTCCACGGCGGCGGCGGCGGAATCGGCCGGCTGCACCTCCACGCCGAGGCGCGCGCTCATCGTGCGCGCGAAGCGTTCCCGCCGCTCGCGATCGCGGCTGAACACGCGGACGCGCCGCAGCGGGCGCACGGCGGCGATGGCCTCGAGCTGGCTCTCGGCCTGCCAGCCGGCGCCGATCAGACCGAGCGAGTCGGCGTCCGGGCGCGCGAGGACGCGGGTGGCGATGCCGGAAGCGGCGCCGGTACGGCGCTGCCCCAGCCGGTCGGCCTCGAACCACGCCAGCGGCCGGCCATCGGCGCCATCGTATAAACCGACCAGGAAATGCGCGCCTTGGCGGCTCGTGCTGTACATCTTGAAGCCGAGATACCAATGACCATCCAGTTCGACGGCGGCTTCCATGGCATGCAGCAGCACGCCGCCGGGAGCCGCGAGGCGGCGGCGGCTATGGTTGGCGGCGGCGCGGCGCGACTGCGCCCATAAGCTCGCTTCCACCGCCGCCAGCGCTTCGTCCATCGGCAACAGCTCCGCGACTTCGCTTTCCGTGAAGAATTTCATGGCTTAGAGTCTATGCCGCTCACCGGTTTCGGCCGGCGCAAGAGGGCGGCGGCAACCAGCCGGGCGGACGGCGAGCCGAAAATCCGCCGAAGGCGCGGCCGCGTTGCCGGCGAGAGCATCTGGGGCGGTTAGCCGGCCTCGATCAAGCCGTATTTGCGCTGCCAGCGGCGCTGCAGGTAGCGCACGAATTGCCGCTGCTCGTCGGCCGGCGCCTGCTCCAGAAATTTTTCCGCGGCGGCGCGGGCCGGCGCCATCAACTCCTCGTCGCGCAAGGGATCGGCGACTTCGAGCTCCGGCAGGCCGCTCTGTTTGGTGCCGAAGAACTCGCCCGGCCCGCGCAGCTTGAGATCGAGTTCGGCGAGCTCGAAGCCGTCATGGGTGGCGACCAGCGCTTGCAGCCGCCGCTCGGCCGTCTCGGTGATTTGCGTGCCGGGCACGAGAAAGCAGTACGCCTTGGCCGCGCCGCCGCCGGCCGACTGCGGGCGGCCGATGCGCCCGCGCAATTGGTGCAGTTGCGCCAAGCCGAAGCGCTCGGCGTCTTCGATGACCATAACGTTGGCGTTCGGCACGTCGAGACCGACTTCGATCACCGAGGTGGCGACGAGCACCTGGATTTGGTTGCGCTGGAAGGCGCGCATGATCGCGTCTTTTTCCGCTTCCTTCAGGCGCCCGTGCAGCAGCGCAACCTGGAATTCCGCATAGACTTGCCGTAGCTGCTCGGCCATGCGCAGCGCCGGCTTGAGCTCCAGCCGCGGGCTTTCGTCGATCGCGGGATACACGAAGTAGGCCTGGCGGCCCTGCTCGAGCTGGCCGCGCACGAACTCGTGCAGCTCGGCTTGCTTGCCGGCGGGCACGCGGCGCGTAACGACGGGCGGGCGCCCGGGCGGCATCTCGCGGAGCACGCTCGTATCCAGCTCGCCATAGAGCGAAAGGGCCAGCGTGCGCGGGATCGGCGTGGCCGTCATGACCAGCAAATGCGCGGAAAGCTCGGCCTTGCGCATCAAGTCGAAACGCTGCATGACGCCGAAGCGGTGCTGTTCGTCCACGATGATCAGCCCCAGGCGCGTGAACTGGAACTGCCCTTCGAGCAAGGCCTGCGTGCCGATCACGAGCTGCGGCGCGCCGCTCGCCAGCGCACGCTGCTGCCGGCCGCGCTTGCCCCGCGTCGCCGCGGTGACGAGCTGGATCCGGTACCGCGGCGCCGGCTCGCCCAAGAGGGCGGCGCCCGCCGCCCCGAGGCGCTCGCGCGCCGAATAATAATGCTGCGCGGCGAGAATCTGGGTCGGCGCCATCAGCGCGACCTGATAGCCGTTTTCCATCGCGATCACCGCGGCTTGCAGGCTGACGATGGTCTTGCCGCTGCCCACGTCGCCTTGCAAAAGGCGGCGCATGGGATGGCCGCTGGCCAGGTCGCCGGCGATCTGCTTGAGCGCGCGCTTCTGGTCGCCGGTGGGATGAAACGAGAGCATCTCCTTGAGCCGCTGGCGCACCGCCTCGTGGACCTCGATCTTGGGCGCGGCCTGCGCCAGCGCCCGGCGCCGTTTCAGCGCGATGCCGTATTGCAGGAAGAACAGCTCTTCGTGGATCAGCCGGCGGTGCCCGGGGGTGCGCGCGGTCGCGAGTTGGCCGAGCGGGGTGTCGTCGCCCGGAAAATGCACTTGCTCGAATGCCTGGCGCCGGGGCGGCAACTGCAACTCCGCCAGCACGCCGGCAGGCAGCGTTTCCGGCAGCGCCGCCGGCAGGCCGCGCAGCGCCTGCGCCACAAGCCAGCGCAAGCGTCCGGAGGTGAGCGGCCCGATGGCTTCATAGATGGGCACGATCCGCCCGAGCTTGAGCGAATCCATGCCGCGCTCGGCTTCCAGCAGCTCGAATTCCGGCTGGCGAAGCTGGCGGCGGCCGCCTGCCTCTTCGACGCGGCCGTAAAAGGCCGCGCGCTGGCCGCGCTGAAAACGATCCTGCAGATAGTCGGCGTTGAACCAAAAACATTCGAGCGCACCGGTGGCGTCGGCCACGATCAGCCGCAGCAGGGTCATGCCGCGCCGCGTGCGCAAAAAACGCGCCGACTGCACCTCGGCGATGACCGTCGCGGTTTCGCCCGGCTCGAGCGCGGCGATGGTGCGCACATGGCTGCGATCTTCGTAGCGGAAGGGCAGATAGTAAAGCAGGTCTTCGACGGTCTCGATGCCGCGCCGCTCCAGGACCCGGGCCCACCGAGGTCCCACGCCCGGCAAAAACTGCACGCGCGTATCCAGGCTTAGAGTTGCCCGAGTTTCCGGGACGGCGGACGGCGCGGGGCGGGGCATGGGGGAACGGATCAATCGAATCGGGGATCAGGCATCAGGGTACAGCGGATGCCGATCCAGCATCGGCGCCGGCAGCGACGCGGCGGGCGCACGGGTTCGCGGAGAGCCGTGGCGCCGGTCTTTCCGGGCGTGGCTGCGGCCTGCCAGGCGCCGGCGCCGGTGCCGGAGCGCATACCTGGCCGGCGGAACGACCGGAAGCCAAGTAGCCGCCCCGCTACAATGAACAGCATGGGTGAGTGCTCCGAGGCGCGACTGCGTGCGCAAGCCTTGCGGCGTGTTCGTGGGTGCTCCGTCTTGATCGCGGCAGCGGTGCTGCTTTTTGGCGGCGCGCCCGGCGTCTTTGCCAAAACGCCGCGCCGCCCGAGACTCATGAGCGCGAAGGCGGTCGTGCGCCTCCTGGCGCCGGCGCTGCGATCGGAACGTCGCGGCGATTTCGACCGCGCGGCGCTGCTCGCGCAGGCGCAGGCGGCGGCGCATCCGAACGAGCCGCTGTTGGCCAGCGCCGTGGCGGCGATCGTGCAGGAGGCGGCACTGCGCGATCTGCGCCGCGGCGAAGACGAGCAAGCGCGCGGCCAGCTCGCCGCCGCCGCCGTCGAATTCCGCGCCGCCCTGGCGCTGGCGCCCCAGGATGATGCCGCGCGGCGCGGCCTGGAGTCGGCGCTGGGTTCGCCTGCGCTGCCGGCCGCGCGCGCCGATGCGATCGCTTTGCGGGTCCGGCGGGCGGCGCCTCCGATTCAATTGCAGTACGACCCCGGCAAGCACGACATCAGCTTCAAGGGCGATGCGCACGTGCTGATTGGAACCGTAGCAGCCGCCTTCGGCTTGCGCGCCTACGTCGCCAATGACGTTCCCAATCGGCGCGTCCAATTTGTCATCGGCAATTCCACCTTCGCACAGGCCATGGGCGCCGTGGCCTCGATGCTCGGTATCGCTTGGCGGCCGCTCGCTGCCCGAACCATCTATGTGGGCCGGGCGAGCGAGGCGCGCGCCTTCGAACCCATGGCGGTGCGGACTTTCTATCTGCCCGGTTCGGCCTCGGCCAACGAAACCACCGAGATGGCGCAGTTGTTGCGCGTCATGCTGGCGCCCCACCAAGTCGTCGCGGATCTGGCGCACAACGCGCTGACCGTGCGGGCGCGCCCCGAAAAGCTGGATCAAGCCGAGCAATTGCTGCTCGATCTGGCGCAGCCGCCGGGGCAGGTGTTGTTTGCGGTGCGCATCGTGACCGCCGACGATTCGACGTTGCGGCAATTGGGCGTGAGCGCGCCGAATCAATTGCAGGCCATACCGCTAGCGCCGATTTTGGCGCAACTGGCACAGAGCGCGAACGAGTCGCAGCTCATCGATCAGCTTTTCAATCAAGGCGGCCTGAATGGCTTGTTGGGTTCGGGAGCGCTCCAGCAGGCATTGGGGCAATTGCAGCTCTCGCCTTTGCTGAGCACGCCCTTCGCCGTCTTCGGCGGCGGCTTGACCGCCATGGCGCTGACGATTCCCCCGGCCGCGCTCAACTTGAGCCTGACCCGAGCCATCAGCCAGCAACTGGAACAAGCCTGGCTCGGCGCCGCCGCCGGCCAGCAAGCGACGCTGAAAATCGGCGAACGCTTTCCTATCGTCAACGCGACCTTTTCGCCGATCCTGTTGAACTCGGCGATCGCGAACGTTATCGGCAACGGCAGCTTTCAACAGCCGTTTCCCTCCATCACCTATGAGGATCTGGGCTTGAATTTGGAGCTGACGCCTTGGATGGATGGTCCGAGGGCCGTGACCGTCAAGGTCACTGCGCAGGAGGAGGCGCTCGCGGGCGCCGGCGTCAATGGCATTCCCGTGCTCGCCAGCCGCAAGCTGACTACGTTGTTGCGGCTGCGCGACGGCGAGCCTGCGATCATCGCCGGCTTGCGCTCCACGTCGGACAGCAAGAGCCGGACCGCCGTGCCGATTCTCGGCGCGATCCCGCTGCTGGGCCCGGCGCTTTCGACCCACGAACTCAATCGCAGCTACGACGACATTCTTGTGGTGATCACGCCCCATATCGTGCGCGAGCCGGCGCGAGATACGATGGCCATTTGGCTGCCCCCCGGCGAGTTCAGCCTCGGCTTTTCGTCTTACGTGCCAAGGTCGGCTCTGAGCGATTAGGGGCTCGCACGGCCCCGTCGGTTCTCCGTGGCGCTGCGTGCGCGCGCGGGCATCTCAAGCCAGGCGCTTTGAGTCTCTGCTTCCATGCGCGGCAGAGTCGTCTTGGTTGGCCTTTTGGGTTGGGCCATTGTCCTGGCGAGCGGATGCGGCTCCGGCGGCGCGTCTCAGCAGAAGACGACCCAACAAGTGACCGTCACGATCAGCCCCACGCAGCCGAGCGTGCGGCTGGGCGAAACGCAGCAGTTCACGGCCGCGGTCACCGGCGCGCAGAACACGTCCGTCACGTGGGCCGTGAACGGCGAAAACGGCGGGAATCCGACCGTCGGCACGATCAGCACCGCGGGGTTGTACACGGCTCCACAGGCGCTGCCCAATCCGGCGACCGTCACCGTCAGTGCGACCAGCGCCGCGGATAGCTCGCAATCGGCGAGCGCAACCGTGACCCTCTTGCCCGCGATCGTCGTCAGCGTTTCGCCGGCCGCCGCGACGGTCGTTGTCGGCGCCAAGCAGGCGTTTCAGGCCACCGTCACCGGGTCCGGCAACACCGCCGTCAATTGGAGCGTGAACGGCACGGCGGGCGGCAACGCCACGGTCGGCACTGTCGATGCCAGCGGCAACTACACCGCGCCCAGCGCTCTGCCTTCGCCGCCCAACGTCACGGTCACGGCTACCAGCCAGGCGGATTCGTCAGCCAGCGGCTCCGCGCAAGTCACGATCCAGGCCGCCCAAACCAACCTCGCGATCGCGCCCTCTTCCGTCGCGCTCTCTCTCGATAAGGCCGCCACCGTGACCCAAACCTTCCATGTGACGGTGCCCACCGGTTTCAGCGGAACCGTGGCCATGTCCGCCGGCGGCCTGCCGCCCAACGTGACCGCAAGCTGGAATCCCAGCCAGCTCAGCGGCAGCGGCGCCACGACGCTCACGCTCACCAGCGCCAGCTTCAGCTTGGGCGCGCAAAATCTGCCGGTGGTCGTGACCGCGACGGCGCAGGCCGCCGGCGGCGCCGCCAGCGACGCCACCTCGGCGGTCAGCCTTACGATCAACGGCTGGCAAGGCCACATGCGCACGCTGGCGGGTATTTCCGGCGGCATCGGCTTCGAAGATGGCACGGGCGCCGCCGACGAAATGGATCCATTGGCCGTTGCCGCCGATCCCACGACCGGCACGGTCTACGCGGTCAGCCACCATGGTCACGCGCTGCGCAAGGTGGACCTGGCGAGCGGAACGGTGACGACGCTCGTCGGCGGTCCCTATAGCTTTGTCGTGCCTTACGGCGTGGCCGTGGCTTGGGATGGCGCCAATTCGACCCTGTAGGTCGCCGACTTGGCGCTGAACGAGATCCTGGCCTATCCGCTGGGGGGCAGCGTGACCGCCGTGGCGTCGGGCTTCAACCAGCCCGAGGGCATCGCCATCGCGCCTGACGACAGCACCCTCTACGTGGCGGATTCGGGCGATCAAGTGATCGAGGCCATTGACCTGAGCTCGGGGGCCGTGGCCACGATCGCCGGCACGCGCGGGCACACCGGCGAAAACGACGGCATCGGCGTCGCGGCCACCCTGGCTTGGCCCTGGGGCATCGCCGTGGATCCGACCGGCCGCTATCTTTACTTCGGCGAACGTTACAGCCAGCACATTCGCCGCCTGGACCTTTCCACCAAGCAGGTGACCACGCTGGCCGGTTCCGGGCAGACGGGATTTCAAGATGGACCGGCGTCGCAGGCCAGCTTCACGCTGCTCGGCGGCATGGCCGTGGATCCGCATGACGGCGGCAACGACTTGCTCTATTTCACGGACAAAGACAAGGTGCGAGCCTTGACGCTCGGCGCCGGGCCGGTCGTGGTCACGATCGCGGGTCAGGAGCCGGGCGGGTACCGCGATTCGAGCGGCGACAACTCGCTCTTCGATGAACCCAACGACTTGACCCTGATCGGCGATTACCAGGGGCCGGGCACGACCTCCCTGTTTGTGGGCGACTCCGCCATTGACGCCGGCAACGGCTTGCTGCGGCGCGTGGACATCGCCAACCCGGCCGCCATCGCCAACCATACCGCCGCCGGCGACGTGACGGTAACGACGGTGGCGGGTCAGCCGCCGCATGCCGGGCTGGTGGATGGACCCGGTACCGGTTCCGATCTGAGTGGAACCTCGACGGCGCTGTTCAACTTGCCGCAGGGCGTGGCGACCGACGGCAAGGTCGCGTATATCGGCGACAGCGGCAATGACGCAGTCCGAAAAATCGACCTGTTCACCACCCAAGTGACCACGATTGCCGGCGGGCATGAGGGCTACGAAGACGGACCGGCGGCGCAGGCGGCGTTCTTTAAGGTTGGCGGCTTGGCGCTCGACTCCCAGAACGGCATCCTTTATATCGCCGACACCGGCGAATCCCTCGTGCGCAAGCTCGACTTGAATGCCATGATGGTCAGCACCCTTGCCGGCGCGCCGACGCCGGGCTACGTGGACGGGCCGGGAGCGCAGGCCCGCTTCAACCATCCCTGGGGTTTGGCCCTGAGCCCCGACGGCAACACCCTCTATGTGACCGACGTCGGCAATAATGCGATTCGCACCATCGACGCCGCCACCGGGGTGGTCGCCACGATCGCCGGCGGGCAGGGGCCCGGCGATGCCGACGGCGTGGGACCGGCGGCGCATTTCTACGATCCCACCGGGCTGGCGCTTGCCCCGGATGGGAAGACGCTCTTCATCAGCGATTTCAACAACAACCTGATCCGCAAGCTGGATCTGACCACCATGGCGGTCACAACCATTGCCGGCAAGGGCCCGAATTACTGCGGGCACCAGGACGGCGTCGGCACCGCTGCAACCCTCTGTTCTCTGGCGCTGCTGGCCACCGACGGCCGCAGCCTCTATTGGGGCGACTCGTTGGTCGGCTTGCTTCGAGTGATGAACTTGGCCACCGGCCAGGTCACCACCGTTGCCGGCGCTCCCGGCGTGCTGCATATGCTGGATGGCGACTTGACCGAGCATCCGGGCGGCTTGAGCGGGCCCGTCCAATTCAACGAGCCCTTCGGGCTGGCTCTGGCGCCCGACGATAGCTTCTTGCTGATTACCGACCAGCACGCGAATGTCGTGCGGATTCTGAAATAGCCAGGCGCGCGCCGGCGCAGCGCCCGCGCGGCGTCAGCGGGAAGCGAAAAGGGTACCGCGTGAGACCTGGGCGCGCGAACGGTGCTCAGGCAAATAACCCATAATGGAAGTAGCCGGTTGAACCGGCTGCGGCGATGCTGGATAGTTGAACTTTCCGGGCAGTCGCCAATTCCATGAGCGTTCGCACCCTTTTCAGCCTTTTTTCCAGCGATTTGGCCATTGACCTCGGCACCGCGAACACCCTGGTGTATGCCAAGGGCAAGGGCGTGGTCGTCAATGAGCCATCCATTGTCGCGATCAATAAAGTCACCGGCGAAGTCGAGGCGGTCGGCAAGGAAGCCAAGGAGATGGTCGGCCGCACCCCCGGCAACATCGTGGCCATCAAGCCGATGAAGGATGGCGTGATCGCCGACTTCAAAGTCACGGAAAAGATGCTGAACTACTTCATCCAAAAGGCGCATAACCGCAAGATGCTGGTGCACCCGCGGATCGTGATCGGCGTTCCTTCGGAGATCACGCAGGTGGAAAAGCGCGCCGTCATGGATTCCGCCTATCGCGCCAAGGCGAGCGAGGTGCATCTGGTCGAGCAAGCGATGGCGGCGGCGATCGGCGCCGGCCTCCCGATTACCGAGCCCAGCGGCAACATGGTGGTGGATATCGGCGGCGGCACCACCGATATCGCGGTGATCTCGCTTTCCGGCATCGTCTATTCGCGCTCGGTGCGGGTGGCCGGCAACGAGATGGATGACGCCATCACCAACTATCTCAAGCGCAAGTACAACCTTTTGATCGGCGAGCGCACGGCGGAGCAGATCAAGATCGAGATCGGTTCGGCCTATCCGCTGGATAAGCCGCTGACCATGGAGATCAAGGGGCGCAACCTTATCGAGGGCGTGCCCAAGACCATCACTATCGAAGACGGCGAGATTCGCGAAGCCCTGGGCGAATGCATCGCCACCATCATGAACGCGATTCGCGTCGCGCTGGAGCGGACGCCGCCGGAGCTGAGCGCGGATATCAGCGATCGCGGCATCGTGCTTACCGGCGGCGGCGCGCTGATCAAGAATTTGGACAAGCGGATTCGCGAGGAGACGGGCCTGCCGGTTTCGATCGCCGACGATCCGCTGGCCAGCGTCGTCTTGGGCACCGGCAAGATGCTCAGCGACTTCAACCTGCTGCGCAAGATTCGCGTCGAGTGAACCTGGCCGCAAGCCCAGCCCGGAGGCGGCATATGCGACGCGGCAATCCGAGTTGCGGCTTTAGAATTGAAGCAGGGAAGCTGCTGCAATTGGCGAGGCTGGCGCTGGGCGGCTGGCGCGGAGTCCGTGGCGCGCGATGTTTACCCGCTATCGCAATTTGACCCTGCTCGGGGTGGTGATCTTGGCGCAGCTGTTGTTGCTGGCCTATCAGGTGCGCCGCCCCGACGCCGGCGGCGTGCGCCTGCTGCGGCTGTGGACGATCCGGGCCGTGGTGCCGGTCGCGCGCGCCACGCACTCCACGGTGGCGGGAGTGCGCGGCCTCCTGCGCAATTACGTCTTGCTGCGCGGCGCGCGCCAAGAAGCCACAAGCCTGCAGGCGCAGTTGCAGCAAGTCGAGCTTGAGAACCTCCAGTTGCGAGCGGCGGCGCAGTCCGCGGCGCGGCTCGATGCCTTGCTCGATTTCCGCCTGCCGGTGATCGAAAAGACGCTGCCGGCACAGGTGATCGGCGGCAGTGCTTCCCCTGATTCGCAAGTGCTGTACCTGAATCGCGGCGCCGAGGCCGGCCTCAAGCGCAATATGCCGGTGATCACCGCCCGCGGGGTGATCGGCAAGATCACGCAGGTTTTCCCCGGCACGGCGGAAGTGCTCATGATCACCGATCCTGACTCCGGCGTCGGCGCGATGATCGCCGAGACGCATGTCCACGGCATTTTGTGGGGCATGGGCCCGGGCAGCGCGCAATTGCGCTATGTCGCCGCGCAGGAAAAAGTGACGCCGGGAATGGAGGTGGTGACGTCGGGAGAGGACCAGATCTATCCGCCCGGCCTGGCGCTGGGGACGATTACCGCGGTCGAGCCGCACCAACCGTTTCAGATCATCACCGTGCGGCCGCAAGTGGACTTGGCGCGCGTGGATGCCGTGCTGGTGGCGACGCGCATCGCGGCGGAGCCGGCGCCGGCGGCGATCGCGGGCCTGAGCGCGGCGCAGATTCGCGACCGGGCGCTGCCCTCGATTCCCACGGAACCGTTCAATCCCCCCACGGGACCGCCGCCGCTGATCGCCGATTTGCTGGCCGCGCGCCGCAAAGCGCGCGAGACCGGAGCGGTGGCGCCCAAGCCGCCGGCGGCCGCCCTGGCCGGCGCCCGTGCGCCGGCCAAGCTGGTCGGCGAGCGCGCCACGGCGGCGTCGGTGCTTGCGGATCCCGGCGCGGCAGGCAAAGCCCCGGCGAAGGCCGGCGTCACCGCCGCGCGCCTGGCTCCGGCGCCAGACGCCGCTCATAACGCCGAGACCCCGAGTGCGCGGCCGCAAAGCGCGAAACCAGTGCCGCCGCCGCAAACGAGCCTGCCCGCGTCCGCCGGTTCACCCGCCGCCGGGCGCCCCTTGAGTTCGATGCACCCCAAGCCGCCTGCCCGCCAGCCCGCCGCCGCCAAGCCGGCGCCGCCGAAGGCCGCCGCCGGCGCCCAACCGGCGGAGGAGTGAACGAGCCGTGGAAGACCTCTTTACGGCCGGCGGTGACATCGAGCTTTATCGCTTCCCGGCGCTCTTTTACCCGGTCGCGGCGGTGCTGGCGCTGGCCCTGCAAGCCTATTTGCCGCTGCTGTTCCACTCCGCCGTCTACCTCGATTTGCCGCTGCTGGTCGTCACCTATTACGCGCTGAGTTCGCGGCAGCAGGCGGGCGCGGTGTTGGCGGGGGCGGCCCTGGGCATCTTGCAGGATAGCGTCGCGCACCTGGCGCTCGGCCTCAACGGCATGGCGAAGTCCCTAGCCGGCTTTATCGCCGCTTCGCTGGGCAATAAGCTCGACGCGGAGCACGCCGGCGTCCGGTTCTTGTTGATCTTCGCGCTCTATGAAATGAATGAAGCGGTGGTGTTTGTTTTCGAGCGCTACTTGATGGCCCAGCCGGTGCTCTGGTGGGGCTCGCGCTTGCTGGTGGCGGGCCTGCTGAACGGCGTCGCGGCGGTGTTCGTCTTCCGCCTCTTCGACCGCTTCCGGCGGATGCGCTAGAGATCGCCATGGCTTGGAGCGAAGGCAAACTCCCCGGCGGCCGCATCATCTTGGTGCAGTACGTTCTGCTTGCGGCGTTCCTCTTTCTCGCCTACGGCATGTGGCAGTTGCAAGTTCTGCAACAAGCGCGCTGGGAAACGCTGGCCGAGCACAATCGCATCCGCAGTGAGCCGATTCCCGCGCCCCGGGGGCGGATCTACGACCGGCAAGGGCGCCTGCTCGTGGATAACTATCCGTCCTTCAGCGCCTTGCTCGTGCCCGATCAAGCGCGCGACCTGGCGAACGACATCGCCGGAATCGCGCAGGGATTGGGCATGAAGCCAAGCGATCTGAGCGATCGCCTGGCCCGCTATCAGGACGCGCCCAGCTACCAACCGGTCATCATCAAGGAAGACATCACGCCCGGCGATCTGGCCTTCATCGCCTCCCATCGCGACCAATACCCCGAACTGGAGACGATCACCGTGAGCCGCCGCCTTTACCCGAGCGATGGCTACGCCATGCACGTGATCGGCTATGTCGGGGAAGCGACCGAGGCCGATATCCAGAGACTGCACGTCACGCCTGGCACCTTGGTCGGAAAGTCGGGTCTAGAGCAGTACTACAACTCCGTCCTCATGGGCCAGGACGGCCTGCGCCGCGTGATCGTGGACAGCCGCGGCCGCGTGGAAGGCGAGATTTCCGATCTGCCGCCCCGTCCGGGTCACGATTTGCGCCTGACCCTCGACAAAGACATTCAAGACGCGGCGGAGGAGGCCATCGGGCAGCGGCCCGGGGCGATCGTCGCCCTCGATCCCCGCAACGGCGAAGTGCTGGCGATGGTGAGCCGGCCGACGTTCGATCCCAATTTGTTTACTTTGGGCATCAGCAGCCAGGAATGGCAGAAGTTGGTCGAGGATCCGAATCGGCCGCTGCTCAACAAGGCGATTCAAGCGCAGCTGGCGCCGGGATCGGTGTTCAAGATCGTCATGAGCGTGGCCGGTCTGGAAGAGGGTATTGCCGAAACCTTGAAGGTCAACTGCCAGGGCGGGGCTTGGTTTTACGGGCAATACAAGAAATGCTGGATCTCGCGCGAACACAAAGTGCATGGCATCACCGACATTCGCAAGGCGATTACGCAGTCGTGCGACGTCTATTTCTACACGTTGGGCGCGCAGCTCGGCATCGACAAGATCGACTATTACGCTCACGCCCTCGGTTTGGGCGAGCCCACGGGCATTGATTTGCCCCACGAAGCCGCCGGCCTGGTGCCCTCGCCGGCCTGGAAGGAGCGGCACCTGCACCAGCCTTGGTTCAAGGGGGAAACGATCAACGTCGCCATCGGCCAAGGCGCGCTGACGGTGACGCCCTTGCAGCTGGCGCACACGATCGGCGGCATCATGATGGACGGACAATTCTTCCGGCCTCATCTGGTGTTTCCTTCGGAGGTTCCCGCCAATCTGCGGCCGCAAGGCCCCGACGAGACTCGCTTTGCGATTCCCGAGCCGGCCTTGCAGGTGATCGAAGCGGGCATGCGCGGCGTGGTCGGGCCGGAGGGAACGGCCGCGAGCGCGCATCTGCAGGGCGTAGATTGGGGCGGCAAGACCGGAACAGCCCAAACCGTCTCGGAAGAGCATTTTGCGGCCTCCGGCCACAAACACCAGTTCGTGGACAATGCCTGGTTCGTGGGCGTCTATCCGATCGATCAACCGCAAATCGTGGTCTGCGTGTTGTTCCAGCACGGTGCCGAGGGCTACTACGCCGCCAACATCGCTGCCGAGGTCATTGCCGCCTACGCGCAAAAGCAGGCCGCCCGCGCCCGCACCCAAACGGCGCGGATCGAGCGCTGGCGGCGCGCCTTCGCGCCGCTGGCGGCGGGCTTCGCCTGGGCGGCGCCGCCGTTGCCGGCGGCGCCCGCCGCCCCGTCTTCCGCCTTTGCGATCCTTAGATTCCGCGGAGGCCGGCCGTGAACCGCTGGCGCGATCTGGATTGGCTTCTGTTGGGCCTGGTGCTGGTGATTGCCGTCGTCGGGATCACCGAGATCTATAGCGCCACGGTGGGGACGCATTTCGCGGGTGTCTACATCAAGCAGATCTACTTCCTGATCGCCGGCGTGATCGTGCTCTTCGCTTTCAGCCGCCTCGACTACAAACTGCTGCTCGAGAGCGCGCCGTGGCTCTATGCGATGGCCGTCGCGGCCTTGGGCGCCGTGCTGGTGATCGGCCGGGTCATCTTTCATTCGCGCCGCTGGATCCCGGTCGCCGGCGCGCATTTGCAAGTTTCCGAGTTGGTCAAACTCGTTATAATTATCGTAGTCGCGAGGTACTTTGCCGAGTCGCGCCGTTCTGCGGCGGGGCTTGGAGATGTGCTCCGCATCGGGGTGCTGGTCGGCGTGCCGATGCTGTTGGTGCTCGCCGAGCCCGATTTGGGCACGGCATTGACATATCTGCCGATCGCGGGCATGGGCCTGTTGATCGGCAAGTTGCGCTGGCGCCACTTCGCGCTGTTGGGATTGGCGGGATTGCTGGTGTTGCCAATAGCGTGGCGTCACCTGCATCCTTACCAGAAGGCGCGGCTCGAGAGTTTTCTCCGGCCGGAGGCGGATCCGCTGGGCACCGGGTATCAGTTGCTCCAGTCCAAGATTGCCGTCGGGTCGGGTGGGTTGTGGGGCAAGGGTATCGCCAAGGGTTCCCAGACCCGCGGCGCGTTCTTGCCCGTGCCGCAGACGGACTTCATCTTCGCCGCCTTCGCGGAGGAGCATGGATTCGTCGGCGGCATCGCGATATTGTTCCTGTACTTCCTGGTGCTGATGCGGTTGATCCAGGATGCGCAATCCGCGCCGGATTTGGGAGGCGGGTTGCTGGTGATGGGCGTGGTTGCCGTGCTCGGCTTCCATGTCTTTGTCAACATTGGGATGGCGCTGGGGCTGATGCCGGTGACTGGTATTCCCTTGCCGCTGATGAGTTCGGGAGGATCATCGTTATTGTTCACGTTCGCGGCGCTCGGCGTGGCGATGAACGTGCGCATGAGCCGGTTCGTGAACTGATAAGTTTTCGCCCGTTGGGGCGGTGAGTAGGGCCGTCGATCCCGGCGCGCCGCGGGCAAGCGGCGCGGCCGGTGGCATCCGGCCGGCACGCAACGGTTTTCCATTGGCGGCGGGCGCGAGGCGCCCAGGCCGCCTGAAAAGCGCCTTCCCGGCGCAATCCCGCCTGCCGCTCCCGCTCCTCCGCGCCTTGGAGGAGATTGGATGAACAAAGAGCTTTATATTTCCGCGACGCCGCATGAAACGCGGATCGCACTGAGCGAAGATGGGGACCTCACCGAGGTCTATTACGAACGCGAGCGCGAGTACTCGCTGGCCGGCAGCATTTACAAAGGCCGCGTCACGCGCGTGCTGCCGGGCATGCAATCCGCGTTCGTGGACATTGGCCTGGAACGCGATGCCTTTCTCTACGTCTCGGACTTCTTCGAGGATGTCGAGGAATACGACCGCGTCGTGAGCGAAGCGGAAGCGGCGGCCGCCGAGGCGCACCCGGCCGAAACCGCCGCGTCCCCGGCCGCGGCCTTCGCCCCGCCGGCGCCCGCCGCCGCCGAGGCCATGCCGGCAGACGCCCCGCCGGGAGCGCGCTCCGAAGGGTTGCGCCATCGGCGCCGGCGCGGCCGCCACGGGCGGCGGGGGATTCCCGAGTCGAAATTTGCCTCTCCCGACGCGGTTGCGGCTCCCGGCGCGGCGCCGGCCGCCGAGCCCCCCGAGACTGCCGGCGAGAAGCAGGAGTATCCGTTCGTGTTGCCGGGCGAGTCGCTCGCCAAATATCAGGGCGCGCACCGCGAAGACGAGGGCGCGCACCGCGAAGACGATGCGGCTCCCCCCGAAGCCGTGCAGCGCGCCGAATTCGAGCATGAACGCATGCAGCCGGACTCTCCGGCTGAATTCGCGGCGGCGCCGGCCGGCGCGGCGGAAGCGGAAACGGCGCCGGCCGCGGCCGAAGACACGCGCGGCGGCGAGAGCCAGCCGGGCGAGGAGGAAGCGGGCCTGGCGGCGGGCGCGGCGGAAACCTGGTTCGAAGACGAGGAAGAGAGCGAGCCGGAAGACGCCGCAAGTTCGCCGGAGAGCGGCAACCTGCAGGAACCGCAATTCGAGGCCGGTAACGCGGCGGCAGGTGCAATCGAAACCGCCGAAGCCGAAGAGAGCGCCGGGGCGGCCGACCGGGCCGAAGTGCGCGAGCGGCCGCAGCGCGCGGAGTTTCAGGCGCGCGCGGAAACCGGCGGGCGCCGCCGCCGCCGCGGCCGCGGCCGCGGCCGCGGCCGCGGTCCGCACGCCGAGGGCGCCGCCGCACCCACGTCCGCGGGGCATCGCGGCGAGGAGCGCGAGCGCGGCCCGCGGCTGATCAACGAACTGCTGCGCCCCGGCCAAGAAATCTTGGTGCAAATCGCCAAGGAACCGCTCGGCACCAAAGGCGCGCGCATCACCAGCCACCTGGCTCTGCCCGGGCGCTTCTTGGTCTATATGCCGACGGTGCAGCATATCGGCGTCTCGCGGAAGATCGGCTCCGACGAGGAGCGGGCGCGCCTGAAGCGCATCATCGTCGAGAATTCCCGCGACCTGCCCGGCGGTTTCATCGTGCGCACCGCCAGCCAGGGCATCTCCGAAGAGGACCTCAAGGCCGATATCCGCTTCTTGGGCAATCTTTGGGCCGACATTCGCGGCGAGTTCGAGCAGCGCAAGGCGCCGGCCCTGCTGCATCACGACCTCGGCTTGCTGGAGCGGACGCTGCGCGACCAGCTCTCGGAGGAATTCACGCATATTTGGGTGGACTCGGAAGACCAATACCAGGCCGTCGTCCGCTTCATCGATCACTTCATGCCGAAGCTCACCAGCCGCGTGCGCTTATACACGCGCGACGAACCGATGTTCGAGCACTTCGGCATTCAGGACGAGATCAACAAGGCGCTGAAGAGCAAGGTCTGGCTGAAGAGCGGCGGCTATATCGTAATCAACCAAACCGAGGCGCTGGTGGCGATCGACGTGAACACCGGCAAGTACGTCGGCAAATCGAATCGGCTGGAAGACACGATCGTCAAGATCAACGTGGATGCGATCCGCGAGATCGTGCGTCAAATCCGCTTGCGCGACCTGGGCGGCATTATCGTCGTGGACTTCATCGACATGGATGAGCGCAAGAACCGCCAGAAGGTCATGCAGGCGCTCGAGGAGGCGCTGCGCGCCGATCGCGCCCCTTCCAAGGTGCTTTCGTTCAACGACTTCGGCCTGGTGGCGTTGACGCGCAAACGTGTCAAGCAGTCGCTCGAGCGCACGCTCGGCACGCCGTGCCCCTACTGCAGCGGTGTCGGCTTGGTGAAGTCCGTCACCACCATGTGCAATGAGATTTACGCGGAAGCGCGCAAGATGGCCAAGGAAGTGGAGCGGGAGGACTTGATCTTGCGCGTGAATCCGGAGGTGGCCAAGGCGCTGAAGGCGCATGGCGCGCGCCTGCTGACCGAAATGGAGACGATGACCGGCAAGGCGATCGCGGTCAAAGCCGATCCGCTGGTGCATCAAGAGCAGTTCGAATTTTTCTGAACGACGATGTTCATCGAGAGAATTGAGGTAGAGAACATTCCCGCGGCGCTGGCGGGCGGCCGGCGCGTCTACGAGTGGAAGACCAAGGATCCCCACAAACTGCCCATCCTCGGGCCCGACTACGACGATCATCCGGGCTTGAACCGCGCCAAGCGCGAACAGCGCTATGCGGAGACGCTGGCGGCGGCGCAGGAGGCGGCGGCGCGGCAGGGAACGGAAATCGTCGCCGCGCTATTCCTCGTCGGCTAGCGCGCGCAGCCGCGCCGCGGCCTGCTCGGGCGTGAAGTCGCGCTGCGGCTGGCCCAGCAATTCGAAGCCGACCATGAACTTGCGCACCCGCAGCGACCGCAACAGCGGCGGATAGTAATGCGCGTGGAGGTGCCAGCCGGCGTCGTCACTGGCGGGCGCTTGGTGAAATCCCATCGAGTAGGGAAAAGGCGCCGAAAAAACTCGATCGTAGATGCGCGCCAGGCGGCGCAGTGTCCGCGCAAGTTCGTCGCGCTCGGCCGCCCCGAGTTCCGGCAGCGAGCGCGCGTGGGCCTTCGGGATCAGCAGCGTCTCGAAGGGCCAAATCGCCCAGAAGGGCACGATCACCGCGAAACCGGGCGATTCGAACACGATCCGCTCCCCCTGCGCGTGTTCCAGCGCCAGATAGGTGCAGAGCGGGCAAGCGGGGCCGGCAAAAGCGACGCGCTCCTTGGCCATCTCGTTGGGCATATGCGCCGTCGCCCAAATCTGACAATGCGGGTGCGGATTGCTCGCGCCCATGGCGGCGCCGCGATTCTCGAAGATTTGCACCGCGCGCAGTTGCCCCGAGGCGGTGAGAGCCAGCGTCTCTTCGCACCAAAGATCGAGAACGGCCCGAATCTCCGGCTGGCTCATGGCGCCAAGGCTCAGGTCGTGGCGCGGGCTGAAGCAGATGACGCGGCAGCGGCCGCGTTCCGCCTCGGCGCGGATCAAGCCCGCCTGGCCGATATCCACGGAAGCGTCGGCTACGTCCGGCCGCAGCGCCGGATAATCGTTGTCGAAGGCGAAGCTCCCGGTGTAGGCAGGGTTGCGAGCGCCGCCGGCGCGAGCGTTGCCGGGGCAGAGATAGCAGTCGGGATCATAGCGGGGCGGCGGCGGCGCGGCTTCGCCGGCTTCGGTCTGCCCTTGCCACGGGCGGTCGGCGCGGCCGGGCGAAACCAGCACCCACTCCCGCGTCAACGGATTCCATCGGCGGTGGGAGTCGCGATCGAGGCGCATCGCTTCAGCATACCTGCGAACCCGCCGCTTTCCGGGCAGGGTTGCGATACTAGAAGCGTGCAGCCGCAGGAAGCGCTTCCCTTGGGCATCGCCGCCCAGGTTCCCTTGGCGCCGCTGACCACGCTCGGTATCGGCGGCCCCGCCCGCTTCTTCGCGCGCGTCGAGCGCGAGGAGCACATCCCCGCGCTGATGGCGTGGGCCGAGCAGCAGGCGATGCCGGTCTTCGTGCTCGGCGGCGGCAGCAATCTGCTCGTGGCCGATCGCGGCTATGACGGGCTGGTGCTGGCCATCGCGCTCCGCGGCATCCATGGCGAAGCGGAAGCAGTCACGGCCGCCGCCGGCGAGCCCTGGGACGCCTTCGTCGAACGTTGCGTCGCGCGCGATTGGGCGGGCATCGAGTGTTTGAGCGGCATTCCCGGCACGGTGGGCGGCACGCCGGTGCAAAATGTCGGCGCCTACGGCCAAGAGGTGGCCGAAACCATCGTTGCCGTGCGCGCTTGGGACCGGGAGCGGCGCGAGTTCGTCGAACTGGACCGAACGGCTTCCCGCTTCGGCTATCGCGCGAGCCTCTTTAATCGCGACCAGCCGGGGCGTTTCATCGTGACGGCGGTGCGCTTTCGCTTGCAGCCGGGGGGCGCGCCGGCGCTGCGCTACGCCGAGCTGCAGCGGCGCTTCGCAAGCGCGGCGCGGCCGAGCTTGCGCGGCGTGCGCGAGGCCGTGCGCGAGATTCGGCGGGGCAAAGCCATGCTGATCGAGCCGGACCAAGCCGAAAGTCATAGCGCCGGATCATTCTTCAAGAATCCCATCGTCACCGAGGCGCAGGCCGAAGCGGTCGCCGCGCGCGCCGGGGAGTCCCCGCCGCGCTTCGCCACGCCGGAAGGCGTCAAGCTGCCGGCGGCCTGGCTGATCGAACGCGCGGGCTTCCCCCGCGGCTATCGGCCGCCGGCGCCAGGCGGCGGCGCCGGCCGCGTCGGCCTGTCGAGCCGGCATGCGCTGGCCATAGTCAATTACGGCGGCGCCAGCGCCGCCGAGGTTGCCGCCCTGGCGCGCCGCATTCGCGATGCCGTCGCCGCCTGCTTCGGCATCCCGCTGGCGCCCGAGCCCGTGTGGCTGGGATTCGACCCCGGCGAACAGCTTTGACTACGCCCCCGGCGTAGCCGGCGCGCAGACCACCATCCAGCGCACGCCGAAACGGTCCGTCAGCATTCCGAAGCGCGGCGAAAAAAAGGTCTCGCCGGGCGGCATCGTCACCTGGCCCCCCTCGGCCAGCGCGTGGAAGATCCGGTCGGTCTCCGCGCCGTCCTTGGTGCCGATCGCCAGCGCGAAGGAGCGCGGCGGGCCCTGATAAGAGGTGGGCGGAACGTCGCAGGCCATGAGCGTCTGGTTGCCGAGCTTGATGCTGGCGTGGAGAATCTTGTCCCGCCATTCCGCGGGTACCTGCGGCTCCACCGGCGAGCCCGCGTATTTCATCGAGAAGTCGATCTTGGCTCCAAAGCAGCGCGCGTAAAAATTGAGCGCGGCCTCGCAGTTTCCATTGAAGTGTAAATAGGTGTCGAGTTGCATGGGGGCTCTTAGGTTCCACCGGCGATGGCGCCGACGATCCAAAACGGCTCTTGGCCGGCGATGACTGCGTCTGGCAGGGGCGTCTCGGCGGGTTCGAGTGACAGATCTTCTTCACAGGCGTAAAAGCGGACGAAAGGGCGGCGCTGGCCCGTCACCTGGTCGCGGACGGTGCCGCGCAAGACCGGGTATCGGGCTTCCAGCGCGTCCAGCACGGCCGCGATCGTCGCCGGGCCGGTGAGCGCCAGCCCGACGTCCCCGCTCACCCCGGCGAGCGTCCGCAGGTGGGCCGGCAAGATGACCTGAATGGTCATGGCAGCGTTTGCACTTCGACGGAAAGCACCGCCGGCAGGTCGTGGGCGATGGTGCGCCAATGGTCGCCGCCGTCGGGCGATACGTATACCTGCCCCCCGGTGGTGCCGAAATAAATGCCGCAGTCGTCGAGCGTGTCCACGGCCATGGCGTCGCGCAAGACGTTCACGTAACAGTTTCGCTGCGGCAGCCCCTGCGTCAGCGCCTCCCATGCGTCCCCGCCCGAGCGGCTGCGGTAAACGCGCAACTGCCCGTCGAGCGGAAAGTGCTCGGAGTCGCTCTTGATCGGCACCACGTAAATCGTCTCCGGTTCGTGCGCGTGCACATCGATGACGAAGCCGAAGTCGGTGGGCAGGTTGCCGCTGACTTCGCGCCACTGCTCGCCGCCGTTGTCGCTGCGCAGCACGTCCCAGTGCTTCTGCATGTAGAGCACGTCCGGCCGGCTGCGGTGCAGCGCGATGCGGTGCACGCAGTGGCCGACTTCGGCGTCCGGGTCCGGCAGATACGTGGAATGAAGCCCGCGGTTGATCGGGCGCCAGCTCTGGCCCGCATCGTCGCTGCGAAACGCGCCGGCGGCGGAGATGGCGATGTAAATGCGGCCGGCGTGAACCGGATCGAGCAGGATCGTATGCAGCCCCAGGCCGCCCGCCCCCGGGTGCCAGCCCGCAGCGGTGCCGTGATTGCGCAGCGCCGGCAGCTCTTGCCAGCTCTGGCCGCCGTCGGCGGTGCGGAACAACGCCGCATCCTCAACGCCGGCGTAGACGATGTCGGGGTCGTCCGGCGACGGCTCCAGGTGCCAGACGCGTTTGAACTCCCAGGGATGCGGCGTGTCGTCATACCACTTGTGCGTGCCGGTCGCGCCCTCGTAGGCGAACTTGTTGCCGACGGGCGTCCAGTTGCGGCCGCCATCGTCGGAGCGCTGGATGATCTGGCCGAACCAGCCCGAGGTCTGCGATGCATAGATGCGGTTGGGATCCGCCGGCGATCCCTTGAGGTGATAGATCTCCCAGCCGGCGAAAAAGGGGCCGTTGACGGTCCATTGTTCTCGTTTCCCGTCGGCCGTTAAAAGGAACGCACCTTTGTGCGTCCCGACCAGTACGCGTACTTGGCTCATCAACTGGCTCCTGGCTGCTGGCTTTCTTTCTCGATTCGTACGGCGGCAGGAAGACTATCTTCTTGACGCGCCAAACTACGATAGGCTGCAGCAAAATTCCTCGATTCGAACGGCGGCAGGAAGGGCTTTGGATCCCGCTCGCGCCATCGCCGCCGGACTTCGGCCAGAACCGTTTGGCGATTGCTCTCCAAATAGTCGATCACGGCGCAGGGCGCGCCGGTGTCCTCATGCCGGGCGCCCCAGATCAAGAGTTCCAAGAGAACCGGCGCCAAAGCGATGCCTTTTTCCGTCAGCCGGTACTCGCGGCGGCGTCGGTCCTCGGCGGGCGTTTCGGCGCTGATCAAGCCGGCTGCGGCGAGCCGCGCCAGACGATCAGCCAAGACATTGGTCGCGATCCCCTCGCCCGAGTGCTGAAAGTCTTGAAACGTTTTATACCCCCGCACCATGAGATCGCGAACGATCAAAAGCGACCAGCGGTCCCCCAGGATGTCGAGCGCAATCCCGACCGGACACCCCGAGCGGTGGTGCTTCACGCGTGCCACACCCGACAATAGCACGCCACTTGCGAATCGCAAGTGAGATTTTTGGGCGCCCGGCGGTACGCTGCTTGACATGGACGTGAGTACAGTGACATCATCCGTCCGGTTGTGAGCGCCATCACTGTTGGAGGACAAACGAAATGCGGAAGCTTTCGAAAGCTAGCCTAATTCGTCTTGTGTCGTACGGCTGCGCGTGTCTTGTGTGTGTCCTTTCCTTCGCGGTCGTGGCCGCGGGCCAGGCGAATGCGACCGGCTCGATCACCGGCACCGTGACGGATCCCTCCGGCGCGGTCATCGTGGGCGCGAACGTTACGCTGAGCGCTTCCGGGCAGGCGCCGCAAACGGTGGTCACCAACAGCCAAGGGCACTTTGCTTTCGTCAATCTCTCGCCCGGTCCTTATGACCTCACGATCTCCCGTGCCGGCTTCAAGACGCTGAAGTCCCCCAACAACGAAGTCACGATCAACCAGACGCTGAACCTCAAGCTCACGCTGCAAATCGGCGCGCAAACGAGCACCGTGGAAGTGAACGCCGCGCAGGGCGTGCAGCTGCAGACGCTCAACGCCACCATGAGCAGCACGGTGGATGCCTCGACGCTGCTGCCGCTGCCTACGCTGAATCGCGACGTCAATGGCGTCATGAACCTGCAGCCGACCTCGGCCCCCACCTTCCACGTTGAGGGCGACGTGACTGCGGGTTCGGTGGCCGGGGCGACGCCTGATCAAAACACCTTCATCCTGGATGGCGGCACCAACACCAGCGGTCTCGAGGGCGACAACGGCTATATCAACGGTTTCAGCGGCAGCCAGCGCGGCATCGTCCCCACGCCGATCGAGACCATCCAGCAGTTCACGGTCAACACCAACAACATGACCGCCGATTTCGCCACCTCCAGCGGCGGCGAAGTGCTGGCCTCGACCAAGCGCGGCACCAACCAGTGGCATGGTTCCGGCTATGAGTACTTTCAAGGAAGCTGGTTGAACTCTAACGACTGGGACAACAACCGCACCAGCACGCCCCGGCCAAAGTCGCACCAGAACCGTTTCGGCTTCGACCTCGGCGGCACCATGCTGCCGAGAATGCTGGGCGGCAAGACCTATTTCTATTTCGACTACGAAGGATTGCGCTTCCCGCGCAATACCAGCTTCGTGCGCACAGTGCCGGGCGATCTGCTGCGCCAGGGCATCATTCAGATTCGCACCAGCAATGGGACCCAGCAGTTTAACCTCGGCAATGGCACGTTGGCTGTGTGCGGAACGGGCACGCAACTTTGCGATCCTCGCCAAATCGGTATGAGCTCGGCGGTTTCGACCATCTGGAACAAGTACATGCCCGAGCCCAACGATCCCACCGGCGGCGACAAGCTGAACACGTTCGGGTATAGGGGGAATTTGAGTATTCCCGAGAACAACAACTTCATGGTCGGGCGATTTGACCATGATTTCGGTTCCAACTGGCGCTTCATGGGCGTGTACAACTGGTACAAGGACTACAGCCCGACCTCGAACGAAGTCGACATCGGCGGCCTGCTGCCCGGCGATACCAAAGGCGATCCCGCGACGGCATCGCGCAATATCAACCAGCCGCGTTTGGTCATCGCCGGCTTGTCCGGTTCCTTTACCCCCAATCTGACCAACGACTTCCATTTCACCTACACGCGCAATCAATGGGCTTGGCTGCGCAATGGCGTCGCGCCGCAGCTTGCCGGCGCGCCGGGGGTGGTGGAAATCGGCGGGGAGTCCACCAACGCGCTGATTCCCATCAACGTGGACACGCAAAACGCCCGCCGCCGCGCATGGTACGAGCACGACTGGGATTATCGCGACGAGCTGAGCTGGCTCAAAGGCAATCACCTTTTCCAATTCGGCGGCGACTGGTTGCATGAGTGGTGGCATTTCGACCGCTACGACAACGTTGTCGGCGGGTTGACCACGCTGATTTACGAAGTGGACGGCGGTTCTTTGCATATGACCCCTCAGTACCAGCCGCAGGCGTGCAGCGCGACGGTGACGAGTCAGTGCCTGGACGCCGGGAATGCGAGCGAGCTGGGTGTTTGGAACTCCTATTACCCGGATTTGCTCGGCATTGTGAATCACTCGTCGGTCGTGGCTACGCGCTCGGGTGCGAACTTGACCCTCAACCCCCTCGGCACTCCCGCCGCCAGCTATGTAATCGTCAATACTCCCGACCTCTACTTCAGCGATGCTTGGCATCTGACGCCCAATCTGACGTTGAGCTACGGCCTCAACTGGGGCGTGCAGATGCCGCCCTACGACCTGCACGGGGTGCAGGACGTGCTGGTGGATCAGAACAACAAGCCGATCACCTACGATTCCTGGATCGCGCAGCGGCAGCAAGCCGCTGCGAACGGCCAGGTATATATGCCGACGATCGGCTTTACGCCGGTCGGCGGCTTGAAACTCAAATATCCCTTTAAGCCGTACTACGGCGAATGGGCGCCGCGCGTTGCGTTGGCCTGGAATCCCAATTGGTCGAACTGGTTCGCCGGCGACCATGGCCTCGTGATCCGCGGCGGCTACGCGCGCTTCTACGGCCGCAATTTCGGGATCAACGTCATCTCCAATCCGGTTCTGGGAGACGGCTTCTTGCAGCCGGTTTCCTGCACTGGGCCAACGGACGCCGGGCAGTGCCTCGGCCAAGATAAAGCGGACCCGTCGAACGTGTTTCGGCTCGGCTCGAACGCGGATGGCCTGACGGTGCCGCTTCCGCCTTTGACGCCGACTCTCTCCACTCCGGTGCAGCCGGGCGTGACCGCACCCTATACGGTCCTGACCGACAGCATGGACCAGAACTATCGTCCTAACGAAACCAACCAGTGGGACTTCAGCATCCAGCGGCAATTCGGCCGCAATACCCTCTTGGAAGTCGGCTACCTCGGCGTTTGGGCCAGCCACCTCTTCCAGGGCATCGATATGAATGCGGTCCCGTACATGATGAAGCAGGGCGGCCAGACGTTCGCCGAGGCCTATGCCAACATCGAGCAGTCCATGCTCAGCGGCGGAGCGATCTATCCGCAGCCCTTCTTCGAAGCCGCGCTGGCGGGTGTCCAGTATTGTCAGGATCCGGCTAAGAACCCGATCGCCTGCGGGGCGCCTGGCGCGAACTTCCCGAGCTACACGGCGGCGGTCTTCGCCAACGAGAACGGCAATTTCGCGGGCCAAAACGTCACCGGGTTGTGGAGCGATCTCGACAGCCTCTGGAACTTCGGCCCGGCGCTCTTATCCACCAATCAGAGCTTTTGGACGTATGCGAATACGGCCGACGGCTTTTCAAACTATCAGGCGCTCATCATCCAATGGAAGCAGCGGGCAGCGAAGGGGCTGACGCTCAACGCCAATTTCACCTATGGACATGCGCTCGGCACCTTGGGCCTTTCCCAGACCTACACGCTGGATACGCCGGACAACGTGTACAACCTGCGTGCAGATTGGACGCCGCAGCCATGGGATCGCAAGGGGGTGTTCAACCTCCTCGGTACCTACGAATTGCCGTTCGGCCAGGGCCTCTCCAATGGTTTCTTGAAGCGGCTCGTGGGCGGTTGGATGGTCTCCCCGGTGATCACGATTGCCAGCGGCCGTCCGCTTGAGGTTTATACCGGTGGCGCGGAGATGGGCGCCGGCTTCGCCGAGAACGGCGCCTCGGCGATTCTGGTCGGGAACACGGGCCCCGTTCCCAATCGCCCCTTCTATGGCGTCACCGTGCCGGAAGGGTCGGCCAATCCGAATAGCGTCGCCGTAAACGGCAATGCCGACAACGGCGGCTCGAACGTCAACATGTTCGGCAGCGCCGCAGTGGCTTGGTATAACCATTTCCGGCCCTTCATTTTGGGTGTGGATGGCAGCCCCAGCCCGGACGGCAACTTGCGCGGGTTGGCCCGCTGGAACGTGGATCTGGGCGTGACCAAGGACACGCAGATCACCGAGCGGATGCATGCGCAGGCCTTCGTGCAGGCGTTCAATGTCTTCAACAAAATGGAGTTCAACGACCCGTTCCTCGATCTCCAGGATCCGGCCGACTGGGGCGTGCTTGGGAGCCAATACAACACCCTCAACGGTAACTACACGCGCGTGATCCAGTTGGGGATTCGCCTCGCCTTCTGATCTGAACCGCGATTTTCGCACGCGTCATCCGACGCAGCGGGCCGCCATTCGGCGGCCCTTTTTTTGTCTCCCGGCGAAACTTCGGCTATACTGGCCGGCAATGATTCGCCTCGGCCATCCCGCGCCGCGAATTATCGTCCGCTGATCAGGGCCAGCGCGGCTCCGCCGCGCGCCCTAACCACGATCAGCGGCTTCTGACTCTCTCTGCACCAACCTAAGCTGGAGCAAGCCCTTGCGGCTTTCGCGGCAAGAGGACCGCGTGACTATGCAAACGGATCACATCGAAATCTACGACACGACGCTGCGCGACGGGACGCAGGGCGAGGGCATCGCCTTCGCCGTGGGCGAGAAGCTGCGCGTGGCGGCGCTGCTCGACGAGTTGGGTGTGCATTTGATCGAAGGCGGCTGGCCGGGCGCCAACCCGCGCGACAGCGAGTTCTTCGCGCGGGCGCGCCGTGAGTTGCAACTGGGCCACGCCCGCCTGGCGGCGTTTGGCAGCACCGCGCGCCCGGGCGCGGCGCCCGAGCGCGACGACAATCTCGCCGCCCTGTTGGCGGCGGAGACACCCGTGGTCACGATCTTCGGCAAGAGCTGGATGCTGCACGTGCGCGAGGCGCTGGCCATCGCCGCCGCGGACAATCTCGAGCTGGTCGAGACCTCGGTGGCCCATCTGGCGCGGGCCGGCCGCGAGGTGATCTTCGACGCCGAGCACTTCTTCGACGGCTTTCGCGACGATCCCGGCTATGCCTTGGCAGTGTTGCGGGCGGCGGAACAAGGCGGCGCCAGCCGCATCGTCCTTTGCGACACCAACGGCGGCTCGCTGCCCGAGCACATCGCGGCGGCGACGCGTGCGGCGGCGCAAACGGTGCGGGCCCCGCTCGGCATTCATACTCACAACGATTGCGACTTGGGCGTGGCCAATGCGCTGGCCGCCGTCGCCGCCGGCGCGCGGCATGTGCAGGGCACGTTCAACGGCTGGGGCGAGCGCTGCGGCAACGCCAATCTCTGCTCCCTGCTTCCGGTGCTGGAGCTGAAGCTGGGCTATCGCGGCCTCGGCCGCGAGCGCCTGCGGCGCCTCACCCCGACGGCGCGGCGGATCGCCGAACTGGCCAACCTGCCCGCCCCGCAGCGGCTGCCCTTCGTCGGGGCCAGCGCCTTCGCGCACAAGGGCGGCGTTCACGTGAGCGCCGTGCGCAAGGCGCCGGAAACCTACGAGCATGTCGCCCCCGAAACGGTGGGCAACGCGCGCCGGGTGCTGGTATCGGATCTGGCCGGACGGTCGAACTTGCTGGAAAAGGCCGCCGAGTTCGGCTTGCCCCCGCTCGATGCCGCGGCGGCGCGTAAACTGGCGGCGCGGGTCAAGGAGCTCGAGCATCGCGGCTATGAGCTGGAGTCCGCCGACGCCTCGCTGGAGCTGCTGCTGCGCGGCGCCGGCCAAAATCGCGGCAGCTTCTCCCCGGTGGCCTTCGCCATCCAGACGCGCTACGTTGGCGCGCCCGGCTCGCCCGAGGCCGAGGCGCGCGCCGAGGCGCAAGTGACCCTGAACGTGGGCGGCGAAACTGTCGTCGCCACCGCCGCCGAGCGCGGCCCGGTGGCGGCGCTCGACGCAGCCCTCCGCCGCGGGCTGGCGCCGCGCTTCCCGCAACTGGCGGAAGTGGGGCTGACCGACTACAAGGTGCGCATTCTGGAAGGCCATCGCGGCACCCGCGCGCAGGTGCGAGTGCTCGTCGAGTCGTCGGACGGACGCCTGAGTTGGACCACGGTGGGCGTCTCCGACAACATCTTGGAAGCCAGTTGGGAGGCGCTGACGGATTCGCTGCGGTTCTACTTGATGCGCTCGGGCGGTGCCGCAAGTCGCCAATGACCCCGGCATACATGGCCGCCACCGCCCCGGTTTGACACATTCCGGCCGCCGGCGTTCATCCCTTGCCGTCTGTCGTCCGCCTTTTGCCGGCGTCCGGCGTTTGTACGCGGTCCGCCCTTTTCACGGCCAACCTTTCTACTCCGCCCAGCATCTCCCTAGAAGGGCTTGATGCGCCCATTCCGAGCGTCTGGGATCCAGGACTTCCCAGCGTGCCCTCTCAGGCACGCTGGGAATCGGAACCAGGCCCCGTGCGGCCCGGCGGATATCGTGCGGTGCGCAACGTCGCTCCTAAGGAGCGGCGTGTCCCCGCTTCTGCCGCCCTCTCTGCCCGGCTGCCCGCCGCTTTCGATCCGAGTTGCCGATTGCTGATCGCTGTCCGCCAGCGTCCAACCATCCTTCATGTTTTCTCGTCGCGCCCAAATTGGCGCCTACCCCCCAAATGGGGAGGAGACCATTTTTGAGCCCGCTTTTGGACCCGCGTTGTCTTCCCAAAAGGTTTGAAAAACAATGACTTCCGCCATCGTCCACGGCTCTCGACGATGCCGGGGTGGTCTCGTGCCAATGGCCGTCGGTTGCCCAGCAGCCGCCCACCCTGGCGCGTCTACCTCGCGACTCCTGGCCCCCAAACGGGGGGCAACGCACTTAGCGGCGGAGGTCGAGCGGCTCGGCCGGGCTCAAGCGCGGCGCCGCCGACTGCTTGGCTTTGAAGCTGGCGTCAACGCCGCGCCAAAACTTGCGGAAGTAGCTGAAGGCCGACAGCAAGGCCGAAATCACGACCAGCCACAGGGCGATCCAGCCCAGCAGACGGACGTTGACGGGAATGCCGGCCACGGCGACTTCGCCGTATTTGTGGCCGACGATGATCAGGGTAATGGCGATGATCTGCAAGATGGTCTTGAGCTTGCCCAGTTCGTTGGCGGCGATCGTCATGCCTTGCGAGGCGGCGATGCTGCGCAAGCCGCTGACGGCAAATTCGCGGCCGACGATGATCACGACCATCCACGCCGGCACGAGGCGGGGATCGACTTCCACCAAAGAGATGAACGCCGCGGAGATGAGCAGCTTGTCGGCGATGGGATCGAGCAGCACGCCGAGCGTGGTGATCTGGCGGCGGCGCCGGGCGAAATAACCGTCGAAGAGGTCGGTCAGCGCCGCCGCCAAAAAGATCGCGGTGGCGTAGATTTCGTGGTTCGGCAGGCGGGTGCTGAAGAGGACCGCGACCAGCAACGGAACCAGGAAGATTCGCGACAGCGTCAGTGCATTCGGTAAATTCAAGGCCGACCTGGTTACTACCGATTTTAACCGGGAGCCGCCGCCAGCGGCTTCCGAATACCGCCGCTGCGTTTAGCTGGCGGATGGCGTGAAGTGAAGCTCGACGCCGCGTTTCGCCATCTCCTGGATCAAAAGCTCCGCGGGCACTCCTTCTTCCTGGGTCAAGCCGCCGCGCGCGGAAATTCGCCCATCGGCTAGCATCGCGGCGCAGATGGCGGCGGGCAGGGCGGTGGCGCGGGCCATGGCGGTAAGGCCGAGGCGGGCGTCGCCGCGAATGTCGGCCTCGCAGCGCACGGTCTCGCCCTCGCCGGCGGCGACGATGCGCAGCAAGACGGCGTCGTCGCCCTGATCGCGCCAGGCGCGCTCGAGCAGGCGGGCGGTCAGTTGCCGCGGGGTAAGCCCGATTCCGCGCTCCCGCGCTTGCGAAAAGAAGCCGAGCGCGCGCAGGCCGGCGAGAACCGCAGCGTGGCCGGCGAAGCGAATCGTCTTCTCCTCGACGGTCTCGAGGCGGTTGCGGAAACTGTCGGGGAGCGTGGAAGTGCCGCCGCTGGTCATGAAGGCTTCGAGCGGCGGCCAGCCGGGAAACGCGATCGGCTCGATCTCGGTTAGCGGCTCCACGTCAACCGGCGAGCCGCCGCGAAGAATGCGGCACGGTTCATCCAACTCGTTGATGAGACCTTCGACGGAGAAGACGATCTGATAATTCAGCGGCGTACGCGGATGTACCGGCAGCCCGCCGATCCAGATGCGCAGCGAGCGCGGGCGGCGAAGCTGGCGCACGGCGTGCGCGCCGAGCACCGAGGCTAGGCCCGGAGAGAGGCCGCAGTCGGGCAAGATCGCGAGGTTGCGGCGGGCGGCTCGCGCGCCCAGTGCCAGTTGCCGCCGCACCAGCGCGGTGTTGCCGCCGAGATCGCAGAAATGGCAGCCGGCTTGGAGCGCGGCGCGCGTCAAGGCGAGGTTGTGGTAGTAGGGAAGCGCAGAGAGCACGACGCGATGACCGTGAAAAGCGGCGGCTAAGGCTTGCGCGCGGCGTGCGTCGAGGCGGCGCACGCGGAGGCGGCGGCCGCCCGCGCGGCCGGCCAGGCGGCGAATGCGGCGCGCGGCGCGCTGCAGCCGCGCCTCATCGCTCTCGGCGAGCGTGACATCGGCGCCGGAGAGGACCAGATCGAGGGCGGCGGCGGCGCCCATCTGTCCGGCGCCGAAGACGAAAATAGCCATGCGATTCAGGCCGCCGCGGCACCGCGGCGGAATAGCAGATACACCGGCAGCCCCAGCGCCACCAGCGCCAACCCGGCGCCGGTTTCGCCCGGCCGCGTGAGCACCATATTGCCCGCAAAGACGGCGGTGATCAAGAGATAAACGGCGGGCACATAGGGGTAGCCGATGCAGCGATAAGGGCGCGGCCACTCGGGCCGCTTGCGGCGCAGCACGAACAGGCCCGCGACCGAAGCCATGTACGCCATGGTCATGATGAAAATGACGTAGGTGAAAAGCTGGTCGTAGCGGCCCGAAAGCGTGAGCACGCTGGCCCAGAACGCTTGAATCGCCAGGCTCGGGCCGGGCGTGTGGCGGCGGGGATGCACGCGGGCGAGAACGCGAAAGAACTGCCCGTCCGCCGCCATCGGCACGTAGATCCGCGCGCCGCTGAGGATCCCGGCGTTCATCGCGCCGAAACAGGAGAGCATGATCAGCGCCGCGATCGCGCCCGCGGCGGAGGGGCCCAAGAGGGCGGAAACGGCGGCGAAAGCCACGCGAGTCACGCCCGCAAGTCTAGTTATCGGCAGCGCGTAAAAATATAAAACGTTACAGGCAATGTAGATACAGGCGACAATCAAAATGCCATAGATGAGCGAGCGGGATAGATTACGTTCCGGATGCCGGATCTCGGCGCCGACATAGGTGAGATAAATCCAGCCGTCGTACGCCCACAGACCGCCGATCAGGGCGGTCAGCAGCACGCCGCCGAGATGGTGCGGCAGGGGCCCGCCCGCCGCCGGCGCCAGGTGGCGCCAATCGCCGCGGCCCAGCCACGCGCCCAAGAGCACCAGCGCCGCCAGGGCGGCGAGCTTGGCCGCCGTGGATAGATTCTGCACCCAGGCGCCCCAGCGCAAGCCGATGTAATTGGCGGCGCTGAGCGCGACGATGCAGGCGACGCCGGCGATTTGCCCGGCGGAAATAGTGCCGTGCCAGCCCAGCAGCTGCGGCGAAAAAACGATGCGCTCGACGCCGAGCTTGGGCGCCAGGACGCCAAGATACTCGGCGAAGCCGGCGGCGAGGGCGGCGATCGAGCCGCTTTGGCCGGCCACCAGCATGATCCAGCCATAAAAGAAACCTGCGCCTTCGCCGTAGGCTTCCCGCAGATAGACGTACGGCCCGCCGGCGCTCGGCATCATCGCTCCCAATTCCCCAAACGCCAGGGCGCCCAGCAGGCTGATGCCGCCCGCCGCCAGCCACACCGCCAGCAAGAGCAATGGCGAAGGCAAGGAAGCCGCCATGACCCCGGTCGTCAGGAAGATGCCGGAGCCGATGATGCCGCCGGCGACCAGCAGGGTGCCGTCGGTCAGGGACAGGGAGCGGCGGAAGTTCTGATCGACTTGGCTCGAGCGGGCGGGATGCGGCGCGCCGGTGGGAGGCAAGCGCGGATTATACAAAGGAAGTGGGCGCCCGGCGTTGGAAAGAAGGCAGGAGCGCGCTTGGGCGCGTGTGTTGGCGCGGCGGGCGAGCGCTTCTCGCTGCCTCTGGCTTCGGGGAATCGGGTGGCGCTAAGGGACCGGACACGGCGGAATGCGGGCGCTCGTAGCCGGGAATGCGCGCGGTTCGGTATAGTTGATCCAGTGCGCATGGTTCTCGGCCGTAAATCCGAACGCGCCAGCGAACAGCCTGTTTTGCACCGCCTCTTGCCCGCCGCCTCTCTGCCGGGAGGGGAAGTGCGCATTGAAGGCCAGGGGCTGAAACCGCCGCAGGCGCGCTTGCCGGAAGTGCACATCGGCGGCCAATTGGGCGCGATTCTCATGAGCGCTTCGAATGCCGTGATTGCGCGCGTGCCCGAGGGGGCCCTCTCCGGGGCGGTGCAAGTGGTCCTGGGTTCGGAAAACGGCGCCGGCAAGAGCAACAGCCTGCATCTGGACATCGCCGTGCCGATCACCGAAAACCTGCATCCGGTGGCCAATCCCGCCATCGATGCGCAGGGGGCGATCTTTGCCACCTTCAGCGGCAGCCGCGGCCAGACGGTGCCGGTGAGCCTGTTTCAGGTGGATACCAACTACAACGTCAAGCCGCTGGGAGCCGCGATCGTGAATCCCACCGGCTTGGCGTTCGATCGCGGCGGCACGCTCTACGTCAGCAGCCGTAACGACGGTTCCGTGTACCGAGTCGCGCCCAACGGCTCCGCCGCCGTTTACGCCGAAGGCCTGGGCATCGCCACAGGCCTGGCGTTCGATCACGAGGAAAACCTCTACGTCGGGGACCGCAGCGGCACGATCTTCAAGATCGATCGCAGCCGCAACACCTTCGTTTTCGCCACGCTGGAGCCGAGCGTCGCGGCCTATCATTTGGCGTTCGGGCCCGATCGTTATCTCTACGTTACGGGGCCGACCACATCGAGTTTCGACACGGTGTGGCGCATCAGCCCGCATGGCGATGTCGAGCCTTTCTTCCGGGGGCTGGGGCGGCCGCAGGGCCTGGCGTTTGATCGCAACGGCGATCTGTATGTCGTCGGCTCGGTGCGCGGGCGGCGCGGGGTGGTGCGGATTACGCGCGACGGCCAGGCGGAGTTGGTCATCAGCGGCTACAACCTGGTGGGATTGGCGTTCGCGCGGGGACCGGCCCTGATTTTGGCCACGAACTCCGGATTGTTTCACTTGGACTGGCGCACGCCCGGCGCGCCGCTGCCACCTGAACCGTAGAGAGGAAGGCGCGCACATGGCGCGCGAGAACGGAATTCGCGCTGAGATCGTCGCCGTCGGCAGCGAACTGCTGGGCGCCGACCGCCTCGACACCGACTCCCTTTATCTGACGGGCGAGTTGAACCGGCGGGGCATCGCCGTGCGCCGCAAGCATGTGGTCGGCGACCGCCGCGCCGATCTGGCGGAGACGTTGCGCGAAGCGCTGGGCCGCGCCGACTTATTGATCGTCACCGGCGGATTGGGGCCGACCGAGGACGACCTGACGCGCGAGGCGGCGGCGGAGGCGCTGGGCGTGGGGTTGGAGCGTTCGGCGGCGCTGGTCGAGCGCTTGCGCGCTTATTTCGCCCGCCGTGGCGCCGCCATGCCGGAGCGCAACACGAAACAAGCCGACGTTCTCGCGGGCGCTGAATCGCTGGCCAACGGTTGGGGCACGGCGCCGGGACAATGGCTGGAGCGCGACGGCCGCGCCTTAGTGCTGCTGCCGGGGCCGCCGCGGGAACTGCGGCCGCTCTTTGCGGAGCAGGTTGCGCCCCGGCTCGAAAGCTGGCTGCGCCGCCGACTGGGGCGCGAGCCGGAGCCCATCGTCATGGTCCGGCTCGGCATCGCCGATATGGGCGAGTCGGCGGTGGATGAGATCGCCGCGCCGATTTACTCGGCTTTTGACGGGATCGAAACGACGATTCTGGCGGCCCGGCCGGGCGAGATCGAACTGCACCTGCGCGCGCCGGCGAGTGAGGAGCCAAGGCTGCACGCGCTGCGCGAGCGGCTGCAAGCGGCGCTCGGGCTGGCGGTTTACACCTCGCAAGGCTTGGCGCTCGAGGCGGTGGTCGGAGAGCAGTTGCGACGCGCCGGCCAGACCTTGGCGGTGGCCGAGAGCTGCACCGGCGGGCTCTTGGGCGCGCGCCTGACAGCGGCGGCGGGAGCATCATGCTTTTTCCAGGGCGGGGTCATCAGCTATAGCAACGACGCGAAGCAGGCGTTGCTCGGCGTCGCGCCCGAGACGCTGGCGCGCCACGGCGCCGTCAGCGGCGCGGCCGCGGGCGAGATGGCGCAGGGCGCGCGCCGCGCGCTCGCGACCGATTGGGCGCTGGCCATCACCGGCATTGCCGGACCGGGCGGCGGCAGCGAGGCGAAGCCGGTGGGGACGGTTTTCATCGGGCTCGCGGGTGGCGCGAAGGTGGAAGTGGTCGAGCGGCGCCTCGTAGGCGAGCGCGAACGCATCCGCCAGTGGAGCACGACGATTGCGCTCGACCGGCTGCGGCGGGCGCTCGCCGGCGCGGCCGCCGCCTAATCAAGCCGCGGCGCGCGGGCGCGCGGCTTATTCCGCCAACTCGTGCCAATGCCAGCCCACCGCCCGCAGCGCGACGGCGCCGACGTAGCCCGGCGCAGGCTCCAGATGCGCGAGTTGCCAGCGTGCAGCCTCCTCGCGGTCGCCGCCGATCGTGAGCACGCGGGGCGAGGCCGGATCGAGCGAAACCTCGAAGCGGTCGAGCGGCGCCAGCACGCCGTCGCCGCACGCTTTGAGATAGGCCTCCTTGCGCGTCCAGCAGCGGAAGAAGGCGAGGTTGCGTTCCTGCGCAGGAAGAGCTTCCAAGGCGGCGATTTCGGCGGCGGCGAAGTACCGTGCCGCCAGGCCGGGGTCGATCGGACGCGGAAATTCGAGATCCACGCCCACCTCGCCGATGGCCGTCACCGCGACCAGCGCCAGCCCTTCGGCGTGGCTGAGATTGAAGTAAGGCGGCGCACCGGCGGCCGCCAGCCGGGGCTTGCCCTGCGGACCATAGGCGAAACCGAGCGCCTGCGGCGCTTGGCCGAGATAGCGCGCCAGAATGCGCCGCAGGCCGGCGCGGGCCGCCACGAAGCGGCGGCGATCGCGCGCGAAATGAAAGCGCCCGGCGCGCTCGAGTTCGTCCGGGCTCAGCAGTGATGCGTCGGCCGGAGCATCCAGCGCGATGCGCCAGAGATGCACTTCATCGGCCGCCAGCGGCGGGGGCTCAGTACGGAGTGTCGGCGGGGGCATTTTGCTGGCCCGCGCGGTGGCCCTCGCCGGGGAAGGGCCAGTGATAGTCGTAGAGCAGTTCCTTCTCGCGCACGGCGTTAGGGACGCGATCGATGCGGTAGTTTTCGAGCCAATGCACCCCGGTTTTGCCGGCGACGATGAGATCGAGGTCGCCGTCGCCGTCAATATCCGCGGCGAGAATCTGCGTGCCCGCGCCCGCGGTCCCGTTGTAGCTGATGGGATAACGGATGAAACGGCGCTGGGCGCGGTCGATCTTGTAGTAATAGATCACCAGGGGATCGTAGTTGCCGGGATTCGGGTCGGAGCGATAGCGCTTGCCGGCGATGAGTTCGGGCTGGCCGTCGCCATCGAGGTCGGCGAGGGCGAGCGCATGCGCTTGCGAGAACGAGTCGTCAATGAGATGGCGGCGCCAGCTGCGGCGGCCGCCGCCGCGCGTCTGCTCGAGCCAGTAGATGCCGTAATCGTGGCCGTGCCCGTAGATGATGTCGGTCAAGCCGTCGCCATTCACGTCATACGCGAGGATCGGAAAGCCGGCTTCTTGCAGTTCCCAGTCGGGATGCCACTCCCATTGGTTATGCGCGGCGTCGATGTTGCGAAACCAGCCGTGCGCGGTCAGGATGTCGTTCTTGCCGTCGCCATCCACGTCGCCGATGCCGACGCCATGGCCGTCGCCCTGGCCGTGCCTGCCGCCGTCAATGCGCTCGCCGACCTGGCGCACCACCGGTTCGCGGCCGGCGAAGTTCACCCAGATCAGCCCCTCGCTGTTGTAATGGCAGGCGAGAAGGTCGTCGTTCTTCCCCGAGCCCAGCAGATCGCCGGCGGCCATGCCCTCGGTGTCGATCGAGTGGCAGATCTTATGCGACTGCCAGAATGGGCCGGCGTGGCCGGGGTTCTCGAACCACCAGAGTCCGTCGCGCTGCCAGCCGGCGGTGACCAAGTCGGGGCGGCCGTCTTTGTTGACGTCGAAGATGAATTCGCCGCAGTCGGAAACAAACTCGCCGACCAGCACCACTTCGCGGAATTGATGGCGCGGCCATGGGCCGCCGGCGGGGCCGGGATTTTCATACCAGTAGGCGCCGCTCAGGATGTCGAGGCGGCCGTCGCCATTCATATCCAGCAGCGAGACGCCCTCGGCGTGATCGGTGCCCAAGCGGTGAGCGAAAAATGTGAGCGGCAGCCGCGGATAGGGCGAGTGACCCGGGTCCGCGCCTGACTCGTCACCCGGCGCCGCCGCTTGCGCCCAGGCATGACGGCGTGTGCCGGGCAGCGCGGCGGCGGCGAGGCCGCCCGCGCATTGCAGAAGTTTTCGGCGAGAAATTCGCATAACCGTACCCAAGGGAAGCGGTTTCATCATACCGCGGAGTTCCTCCAGGCCCAGCGCGGCTGCGCGCCCCTCCGGCGCCGGGCCCGGCGCCAATCCTGCAGCCTCCCTTACTGCGGCAGGCAACAATCGGCGGGACAGTCGTCGGGCCAAATTTTGCTGCCCGGCATGACGCCGCGCGAGCGGCCGGGTTCGAGGCGCTCCAGGATCAGCTCGCGGATCATCGCGATCAGCGCCGGGTGCGTGCCGGGCGTGGCGGCGCGCAGCAGGCGCAGGCCCAGCCGCTCGGCCGTCTGCCGCGCCTCGCAGTCGAGATCGTAGGCGACCTCCATGTGATCGGAAAGAAAGCCCAGCGGCGCCACCAGAACCGCTCCGGCGCCGGTGCGCGCCAAATCTTCGAGGGCGGTGTTGACGTCGGGCTCGAGCCAAGGCTGCGAAGGCGGGCCGCTGCGGCTTTGATAAGCGAGACGATATTCCTGTCTGCCGAGGCCCTCCGCGACCCATTGGCTTGCCGCTTGCAGTTGCGCGACGTAGGGACTGGAACGAGCCATGCCCAGCGGAATCGAATGGGCGCTGAACAGCAGCGGGATGCCCGCGCGCTCGGCGGCGGGCACAGCCGCCAGCGCTTCTTCCACGCGCGCCACCCATGCCCTGATGAAGCCGGGGTGGTTGTAGAAGAGGCGCAGCTTGCGGATTTCCGGAGCGCCGGGACCGACCGCGGCGCGCGCGGCGGCGATGTCATCCAAGTACTGGCGGCAGCCCGAAAAAGAGCCAAACGACGCGGTCACGAATGCCAGCGCGTGCCGCACGCCATCATCGCGCATGCGCGCGACGGTATCCGCGAGCAGCGGGCGCCAATTGCGGTTGCCCCAGTAAATGGGCAAGGCGGGGCCGGAGCGCGCAAATTCGGCGGTGAGCGCGGCCACGAGGGCGCGATTTTGATCGTTGATCGGGCTCCGCCCGCCGAGGTGATAGTAGTGCTCGGCGACTTCGAGCAGCCGCTGGCGTGGGACGTTGCGGCCGCGCAACACGTTCTCGAGAAAAGGAACGACTTCCTCGCGTGCTTCGGGGCCGCCGAAGGAGACGATCAGGACCGCGTCGCAGCGCGGTGCTTGCGGTGCCACGGATCAGTATCGCTGATTGGGCAAGGGAGCGAGAGTGCACGGCCGGAGGCGGGGAACGGGGGTAAGATACCGGCTGATCATGGACATGGACGACGCTTCGAGCAATATGGCCGCCCCGCCGCCGCCGGACGAGAACCTCTTTCTCGGACCGCAGGGTTTGCGCCCCGGCTGGCGGGTGCTGGTTTTCGCTCTCTTGTTTATCGTCTTCGACGTCATCTTAATCGGAGGCGCTGTGCTGCTGGGGCTGCCGGTGCGTGTGCGCGGGCACGAACTGAGCCCGCTGCTCATGGCGGTCCCCGAAGGATCCACGTTCTTGGCGGCGCTCGGCGCGGCAGGAGTAATGAGTGTGGGCGAACGCCGCGCCATGGGCGCGTACGGACTGCCCTTGGCGCAAGCCTTTCGCGGCCAGTTTTGGCGGGGCGCGCTTTGGGGCTTCGCGGCGCTGACGGCGCTGCTGGCGGCATTGCGAGCGACGGGGAGTTTCGATTTCGGTGCGGTGGCGCTTCACGGCTCGGCGCTGGTGCAAGCGGCGGCAAGCTGGGCGGCGGTTTTCGTTCTGGTCGGATTCGCCGAGGAGTACTTGGTGCGCGGCTACGCGCTGGTGACGCTGGCGCGCGGTGTCGGGTTCTGGCCGGCGGCGATCATCCTATCCATCATTTTCGGCGGGATGCATTTGGGCAATACGGGCGAGAACGCGCTGGGCGCGCTGAGCGCGGGATTGATCGGCCTGTTTTTTTGTTTCACGGTGCGGCGCACCGGACATCTGTGGTTTGCCGTCGGTTTCCATTTCCTCTGGGACTATTCCGAGACCTTCCTTTACTCGGTTCCCGATAGCGGCATGGTGCCGCGGCACACGCTGCTGAGTTCGTCGTTTCATGGGTCGCACTGGCTCACGGGCGGCAGCGTCGGGCCGGAAGGAAGCTTGTTGGTCTTCCCGCTGATCGCGATTCTTTTCTGGCTGTTCGCGCGCTTTCAGCCGGAAGTCAAGTTCAGCGCGGCCTGAGCGCGGAGAAGGGCAGCAGCGCCACGGCCAGCAAGGAGAAGCTGGAAGCCACCATGGCGATCGCCGCCGCGAGCGGACCGATCCAGCCGATGGCCGCCAACGGAAGCCCGGCCATGTTGTAGATTGCCGCCCAGAGTAGGGCGGCGCGCTCGCGGCGGCGGAGCTGGCCGGCCAGCGCCAGAACGCGGTCGAGCCCCGCCAGATCCGGATGCAGGAGGGTGATGGCTGCGGCGCGGCAAGCCAGCAGCGCGCCGCGGGCGAAGGCGATGCCGGCATGCGCGGCGGCAAGCGCGGGAGCGTCGTTGTGGCCGTCGCCCGCCATCGCGACGCGGCGGCCTTGCGCCCGCAGGCCGGAGATCAGCTCGACCTTGCGCGGCGGTGCGCATCCGCCCTGAGCGTGGGCGATGCCCAGCCGGCGCGCGGTGGCGGCGGTGACTTGAGGGTCGTCGCCGCTGACCAGCCACAACTCGCGGCGGCGGTTCCAGGCGCTCAGCATCGCCTTGGCGCCCGCCGGTTCGGTTGCACGCAGCAGAAACAGAGCGAGCGGGCGCTGGTTGCGGCTGAGGATGACAGCGCTTTCGGCCGCGGCGCGCGCGGCGTCGGTCAAGCAGGCGAATTCGGCGGGCAGGCCCGCGGGTGCGGCGAACTCGGGGCGGCCGATGCGCCACTCCGCGCCATCGAGCCAGCCGCGTACGCCTTCGCCGTCCACCGCCTCGAGGCGGGATGGCGCGATCGGCATCGAGCTGGCGCGGGCCAGGCGCCCTGCGGCAAAGGCGCGCACCGCTTCACCCAGCGGATGCACGCTCCCGGCTTCGAGCGCGAGCGCTGCGCGCAGCACGGTTTGGGCGATCGCGTCGTTGCCGGCCGAGCCTGCGCTGTCGCCGGCGGCCGCGGTGGAGCGGACCGCGACTTGCGCGAACGCGACGACGCGCGCTGAGCCTTCCGTGACGGTGCCGGTCTTGTCGAGCACCAGCGTGTCGCAAGTGGCGAGCGCGAATAGGCGATCGAGGTCTTGCACCACGATGCCGCGCTGGGCGGCGAGCAAGAGCGCGCGCTCTTCGATCAGCGGCACGGCAAGGCCGAGGGTGCAGGGGCAGGCGAAGACGAGCACGGCGATGGCGCGCAGCCAGGCTGCGGCGCCGCCGATGCCGCACGCCAGATTGGCCAGCAGCGTGCCGAGCGCCAAGAGCGCGATCGCGGGGACGAAGTAGGCGGCCCAGCGATCGAGTCTTTGCGCGCGCCGCGAGGCGGCGCGCGCGCCGCGGGCGCGCTCGACCTGGGCGGCCAGCTCCGCCAGGCAGCTCGCTGCCGCGGGTCGCGCGACCACGGCCTGCGCCATCTCCCCGCCGAGAATCTCGGTGATGAGCGCGCCGGCGACCAGCACATCGCCAGGCTCGCGGCGCCGCGGCTGCGGCTCGCCGGTGAGCAGGGATTCGTCGGCGAGGACGGCGCCGGCCGACAGGCGGCAATCGGCCGGAACCCGCTCGGCCGGGCGCAGCATGATTTCGTCGCCGGGCCCGAGCGTCGCGGCCGCAATCGGCCGCGCTGCGGCTGCTGCGGGATCCCAGCGCCAGGCCACCGCAGGCGCCTGCTGCCAGCGCTCCAGCCCGCGTTGGCAGCGGAGAAGCGTGGTCTTCTCCAGCCAGCGTCCGGCGAGGAGCAGCGCGAAGAGCATGGCGGGGATATCGAAGTAGGTGAGCCTTCCGCGCGTCCATTCGGCGACGCTCAGGCCGAAGGCGGCCAAGCCGCTGGCGGCGATCAGCGTATCCATGTTGGCGGCGCGATGGATCAGACCCAGGCCGCCCCGGCGCAAAATCGGCCAGCCGCAGACAAAGACCGCCAAGGCCGCGGCTGCAGCCGCCACGCCTTCCAGCAGGGTGCCGCCGGGGTCGGGGCGGCCGGCCAGCACGGGGGCATAGGCCGACCAGCTCAGCACCATCACGCCCATGCCGAGAAACAACGCCAGGCCCGCGTGCAGGGCCAAAGCGGAAGTTCCACTCCAATCGCCGTCGTCCGCCGGCACGGCTTCGAAGCCGAGTGCGCGGATGCGATCGGACAAAGTGAATTCTTCGCCCAGATATTCGATCTCGCAGGTCGCGGTGAGATAGTCCACTCGGGCTGCGACGACGCCGGAGCAACGGCGCAAATAACGTTCCAGCGCCCAAGCGCACGAAGGACACCAAAGGCCGCGTATTGAGTAGCGCGCGCTGCGCCGCGGCCCGCTCGCGGCGCTCGGCGCATGGAGATCGGTGGCGGAGGCGTCGAGCAGGCCGTGATGCTCGAAGAGCGCGTGGACCTCCGCGCAGCCGCGGCAGCAGAACCGCTCGCCCGGCGGCGCGGGACGGCCGCAAAGTCCGCAGGCGGTTGAGGTCGAGCTCATCGCGCGTGGGCCTGTCCGAAAGTACGGCGTCCGATCAGTAGCTGGCGCCGGCAATACGCGCGAACGAACAGGGGCCGGCGACCGGATAATGTGGACGTGCAGTGGTCCGCGGCGCTAGCCAACAAGCGCGTTTTGCAAGTGGCGATCGTCGGTTCGCTGCTGCTCATTTCGGCCATCGGCGAGTGGCAACTTACCTCGCGCAGTTGGAGTTTGATGCGCCGCGCGCTGCTGGCGCAGGCCCTCGGCCACGACGCGGCGGCTGCGGCCATGCTGGCGAACGTGCTGGAGGAGACCGCTCCGGGGGGCTCGGTCCAAAGTGGCGAAGGCCAGCGCTATGCCGAGCGGCTGATCGAGCACCTGGAGGTCGCGCCCGGCGCCCAAGCGTTCTTGATTGACCGGCGCGGCACCGTGCTGGCCCATCCCGTAGCGGCGTTTGTCGGCGCGGGTTGGGGGGCAATGGCGGTGCGCAGCAGCCGCGGCACCCTCGCCCTCGCCGCCGCCCTAGCCCAGCGCGAAGCCCTGCGCGGCTGGGCCGTGGACCCGGTGACGGGGCAAACGCGCTTGATCGCTGCGCACTGGTCGCCGCCCCTCGACGCGGCGGTCTGCGTGACGCAAGATCCCGAGAGCGTCATCAAGCGGACGCAAGCGCTCAGCGCGTTCTTTCTGCGGACGACGTTTCTCTTATGGGCTGGATTGCTTGTTGCGGTGTGGTTCATTGTCGGCACGCTGGTGGACCGATATGAATCGCGTATCGCGGTGCTCGCGCGCTCCGATTCGCTCACCGGGTTGGGCAATCGGCGCCGGCTCGACGAGGTGATGGCGCGCGCCGCCGCGCTGCAGAAGAGCGGCGGACGCGGCTTGGCGGCCATCGCGGTGGACCTCGACGACTTCAAGCCCATCAACGATCGCTTCGGGCACGCGGTGGGCGACCGCGCGCTCCAGGCGCTGGCCGAAGCGCTGGCCCGGCTGGCGCCGGGAATGGCTTTCCGCTTGGGCGGCGACGAATTTCTGATCCTGCTGGCCGGCGCCAGCGAAGCGGAGGCCGAGGTCGCGTTGCAGCGCGTGCGGAGCGTGTTTCCGCTGCAGGTGCGCTGCGACGACGGCGGGGAACTCGCGGTGGAAGGCTCGGCCGGCTTCGCGCACGTGGCGGGCGGCGAATCGCCGGCTTCGCTGCTCGCCGATGCCGACCGCGCGCTGTACTTGCACAAGTCGGTGCGCAAGAACCGGCGGCGCCGTGCCGGCGATCTCGTGGCTGCCGCGCCGCCCGCACTGGCGATGGAGCGCTAGGCTTCCTGCCTCGGCCGGGGATCACGGCTGCGCTGCCGCCCGCGGGCGCGGAGGCCCGGCTCGCGGCTTTGCGGACGGGTCGGTTTTAGGTACAATGGACTTCCGAATGACTCGGGGCTTCCATCGCCGCCATCACCATCACGCGCATCATTTTGCGCGCGGGCGGCGGTCCGGGAGCTAGTCGGCACCCAATTAGGAGACCCAAAAACGCCCGCCGCGCCCGGCGGGCGTTTTTATTTTGCGTGCCCGCCGGCCCCGCGGCTCACAAGGAGAAACATGGAATTGGATTTTGACAAACAAGGCGGCTTGCTGCCGGCGATCGTGCGCGACGCCGCGCAAGGCGACGTGCTGATGCTCGGATTCATGAACCGCGCGGCCTGGGAGCAGACGCTGGCCACGGGCTACGTCACGTTCTTCAGCCGCTCGCGGCAAAAACTGTGGCTGAAGGGCGAGACCAGCGGCAACCGGCTGCGCATGCGCCAGGCCTTCACCGATTGCGACGGCGATGCGCTGCTCGTGGAGGTCGAGGTGGAAGGGCCGGGGCAGGTTTGTCACGAGGGCCGGCGGAGCTGCTTCTTTCACGAGTGGCGCGAGGGAGGGTTCGCATGAGCGCGGGCCGGAAATTGCGGCTGGGCATCCCCAAGGGCAGCCTGCAAGAGGCGACGGTGCAGCTTTTCCAGCGCGCCGGCTTTCAGATCTTCGTCTCTTCGCGGTCCTACTTTCCGGTCATCGACGATCCCGAGATCGAGTGCATGCTGATTCGAGCGCAGGAGATGGCGCGGTACGTCCAGGACGGCGTGCTCGATGTCGGCCTGACGGGCAAGGATTGGGTGCTCGAGAACGAGGCGCAGGTGCTGGCGGTGCGGGATCTCGTGTACGCGAAGCAAAGCTTTAACAAAGTGCGCTGGGTGCTTGCTGTACCGGAGGATTCTCCGGTGCAGGCGGCCGCCGATCTGGCCGGGAAAGTGATCGCCACGGAACTGGTGGGCGTCACCCGCCGGTATCTCGCCGAGCGCGGTATTCGGGCGACGGTCGAGTTCAGTTGGGGGGCGACCGAGGTCAAGCCGCCGGTGCTGGCCGACGCGATCGTCGAAGTGACCGAGACGGGAAGTTCGCTGCGCGCCAACAAGCTGCGAATCGTCGACACCGTGCTGGAATCGCACACGCAATTCATCGCCAACCCCTCGGCCTGGAACGACGGCTGGCGGCGGGACAAGATCGAGACGCTGGCGCTGCTGCTGGATGGAGCGATCGCGGCGCAAGGGCGGGTGGGGCTGATGCTCAACGTGCGGCGCGAGGATCTGGAGGCGGTGCTGGCGGTGCTGGAGGCGCTCAAGCGGCCGACGGTCGCGCCGCTGAGCGACCCGGACTGGGTCGCGGTCAATACGGTCATCGAGGAAGCGCGGGTGCGCCAGATCATCCCGCGGCTCAAGGCGGCGAGGGCGCAGGGAATCGTCGAGTATCCGCTGAACAAGGTGGTGATGTGATGGCGCGGCCATCGCCACCCTTGCTGGAGATCGTGCGGGCGGGCTCGCCCGGGCTGGAACGGCGCTGGCGCGAGGCGGAGCGTGCGAGCGCCGCCGCCGAACGCGTGGCGGAACGCATCGTGCGCGACGTGCGGCGGCGCGGCGATGCGGCACTGGCGGAATGGAGCCGCCGCTTCCCGGCGGCGGGGCAGGGCCGGTATGCACCGGGCGAGCGCGTCTCCGCGGCCGCCTTGGCCGCGGCCTGGCGGCGCACGCCACCGGCCTTGCGCCGGGCCCTGCGCCAGGCGGCGGGCAACATTCGGCGGATGGCGGAATGGCAAAAGCCGCGCCCATGGATGCGGCGCGTCCTGCCGGGCGTGTGCGTCGGGCAACTGGTGCGCGCGATCGAGAGCGTCGGCTGTTACGTGCCGGGCGGGCGGTATCCGCTGCCTTCGACGCTGCTGATGACCGCGCTGCCGGCGCGCACGGCGGGTGTGCCGCGCGTGGTGGTGGCGTGCCCGTCGCCGGCGGACGCGGTGCTCGCGGCGGCGCATTTGGCCGGCGTGGAGGAGTTCCGGGTGATGGGCGGAGCCCAGGCGATCGCCGCGCTGGCCTACGGCACGCGCACGCTCGCGCCGGTGGCGAAGATCGTGGGACCGGGCAACGAATACGTGACGGCGGCGAAGCGTCTGGTCGCCGGCGACTGTGAGATCGATTTCGCGGCCGGGCCGACCGAGGTGCTGTGGCTGGCGCGCGGCGGCGAGAATCCGGCGTTCATCGCCGCCGACTTGATTGCGCAGGCGGAGCACGATCCCCGGGCGGCGGCGTGGCTGGTGACGCCGGCGGGGGACTTGGCGCGAGCCGTTCAGCAGGAAGTGGAGCGGCAGATGGGCGCGCGCCCGAACGCGGTCGCGGCCGCGGCGCTGCGGCGGCGCTCCGCCATTATCCTGGCGCGCGATTGGACGCATGCGCTCGCGCTCGCCGATCGCCTGGCGCCGGAGCATTTGACGCTGCCCGCCGCGGACCTGGCCAAGGTCCATAACGCCGGCTCGGTGTTTCTGGGCGACTATGCGCCCCAGGCCGTGGGCGATTACCTGAGCGGCACCAATCACGTGCTGCCGACGCAAGGCCGGGCGCGCTTGCGGGGCGGGTTGTCGGTGACGGACTTTTTGAAGTTGATCACGGTGCAGCGGCTGACGAAGGCCGGGCTGCGGCGGTTGGCGCTGCACATCGTCACCCTCGCCGAGGCCGAAGGCTTGCACGCGCATGCGGGCTCGGTGGCCGTGCGCCTGCAACCCGCCGCGCAGCGCACCGCCGCAGCGACCCTGACCCCGGAGGGGAGGAAATGAAGGTGCGGGAAGCGGTGCTGCGCATGCAGCCTTATCATCCCCCGCTCGAGGGCCGCCGCGGCCTACGGCTGGATTTCAACGAAAACACCGTTGGCTGCGCCCCGAGCGCGCTGGCCGCGCTGGCGGCGGTGGGCGCTGAGGATTTGGCGCGATATCCGGAATACGGCGAAGCGGAAGCGGAGATCGCGCGAGCGTTCGGGCATCCGCCAGAAACCCTGATCGTGACCAACGGCGTGGACGATGCGATTGCGCTGGCGGTTACGGCGCTCCTCGAGCCGGGCGACGAGGCCGTCATGGTCGAGCCGACCTATGCGATGTACCGTTTCTACTGCGAAGCCGCCGGCGCGCGGCTGAAGCCGCTTCGTTACGCGGACGATGGGCGGCGATTCGCGCTCGATCTCGGCTCCTTGCGCGCCGCGATTGGGCCGCGGACGCGGCTGATGTTCTTGGCCAACCCGAATAATCCGACGGGCAGTCACACCGCCGCGGCGGAACTGCTCGAATGCATTGCCTCCGCGCCCGATTGCGCGTTCTTCGTGGATGAGGCCTACGCCGATTTCTTGGGCGACGGCGAGCCGACGCTGATGGCGCGCGCTGGCTCGCCGCCCAATTTGCTGGTGGCGCGGACGTTTTCGAAGCTCTATGGCTTGGCGGGCCTGCGCTTGGGCGTGCTGGCGGCACATGCGGATCTGGTGAAGATGCTGCGGAAGGTGCATTCTCCATACGCAGTCAACTCGCTCGCGCTCGCCTGCGGGCGGGCGGCCCTGGCCGACCGCGCATGGGCGGAAAACTATCGGCGGCAGATTTGGGCCAGCCGCGCCCGGCTGGAGCAGGTCTTGACCGAGCTGGGGCTGCGATGGTGGCGCAGCGCGGCGAATTTCGTGTTGTTCGAGGCGGGCGAGCGCACCGACGAACTGCTGGCGGCGGCGCGCGAGGAAGGCGTGCTGCTGCGCGACCGGCGGCGCGACGTGCCGGGGACGGTGCGCGTCACCTGCGGCACAAGCGAGCAGACCGAGCGGGTGGTGGCGTTGCTGCGCCGGATTTGGCGTAGGGTCGATGAGCGGCCTGGGACCGGTGGCGCGGAGCGAGGGGAACCCGCGGTCAACCGGCGCGATGCATCGTCCGGCGGGGGTGCTGGCGCGGAAAGGCCGGTGCTGGCCTTCGATCTGGACGGCGTGCTCGTGGATGTGAGCCGGTCATATCGCCGGGCGATCGCGGCGACGGTGCGCCACTTGGGCGGCGGCGAAGTCGCCCCGGACGAGATTCAGGCGTTGAAGGATGCCGGTGGTTTCAATAACGATTGGGATCTCACGGCGGAACTGCTGCGCCGCCGCGGCCGCGACTTGGCCTACGAAACCGTGGTCGCGGTCTTCGATGCCTTTTACCGCGGCGCCGGGGAAGACGACGGCTTGCGGCGCGAGGAACGATGGTTGCTGCCGGCTGCGGAGCTGGCGAGGCTGGCGGCGCGCTATCGGCTGGCGATCTTTACCGGGCGCCCGCGCGCCGACGCCGCCTGGACGCTCGCGCGCTTCGGTGTGGCGCACTGGTTCGATTGGGTGATCGCGCTCGAGGACGTGCGCCGCGGCAAGCCCGACGCCGAGGGCCTGGCAGCGATCGCGCGCCGCGCGGGGGCGGCGGGCGTCCTCGCGTATTGCGGCGACACCGTGGACGACGCCATGTGCGCGCGCGCGGCGAACGTGCCGTTCGTCGGCGTGATCGTGCCCGGGCATGCCGATGCCGAGCGGCTGCGCCGCCGATTCCGCGAGCTGGGCTGCCAGGCGGCGGCGGCGGATGTGGGCGCAGCCTTGCGGCTTTTGCCGGCGCTGGAGGGGATATGGGGCTGAAGATCCGGCGCGGGGTGGTCGAGCGCGTGACCAAGGAGACACGGTTGCACGTGGACTTTCGCATCGAGGGCCGCGGCCAATACCAGGTCGCCACCGGGATTCGATTTCTGGATCACATGCTGGAGCTATTCGCGCGCCACGGCGGCTTCGATTTGAAATTGAGCGCAGAGGGCGACCTCGACGTCGATCAGCACCATACCGTCGAAGACACCGGCTTGGCGCTCGGCGCCGCGGTCTCGCGGGCGCTGGGCGACCGGCGTGGCATCAATCGCGCCGGCTACTTCGTGATGCCCATGGACGAGGCGCTGGCGGTGGCGGCGGTGGACCTGAGCGGCCGCGCGCACGCCATCATTGCCGTGCAAGCGCGGGCGCGCCAGGTCGGCGACCTGCAAACCGAGTTGCTGCCCGACTTTTTCGCCGGCTTCGCCGCCGGGGCGGGCGGCAACGTGCATATCAAAACCCTGTACGGCCGCAGCAGCCATCATTTGGTGGAGGCCAGTTTCAAGGCTTTTGCGCGCGCCTTGCGCGTGGCTTGCGCCCGCGACCGCCGGTTGCTGGACGTGCTGCCGAGCACGAAGGAGTTGCTGTGACTCGAAGGGAGGGTGCTCGTTTGCGCTTGCACGTGAATACCGAAACGGCCTGCCCGCGCTCGGTCTGCTCATGCGCAGTCCGCATCGCCCTCGCCCCGGCTCCCATGCTCATCCCGCGTTGGAGGGCCCTCTCGAGCCTGCAGAAACGGCTGACTGTTATACTGAGGCTTCGTGAGCGCTCGCTTACAGCATTGCGGCCTGCATCGCGCCCCTGGCGCGGCGCGCGGGCGGCGGCTGGGCTGAGCCGGTTCAGCATTCGGATTTCGCGACGCCCGCCGCATTCGCGGCGGGCGCTTTGTTTTCGGGAGAGATGATTGGCGGTCGCGATCGTTGATTACGGCGGCGGCAACACCGATTCGGTGCGGCGCGCGCTGGCGGGGCTCGGCGCCGAGCCGTACTTGGCCGGCGACGCGAGCGCGCTGGTGCGAGCGCAGGCGGCGGTGCTGCCGGGCGTTGGCCATTTCGGCGCGGTGATGGGGGCGATCGACGGGCGCGGCCTGCGGCGTCCGATCCTCGACTTCATCGCGAGCGGCAAGCCGTTCTTGGGCGTTTGCGTGGGCTTGCAGGCGCTCTACGAAGCCAGCGAAGAGGCGCCGGAGGCCGCGGGCCTGGGGCTTTGGCCAGGCCGTGTGCGGCGGTTGCGCGGACCGGGAAAGATTCCGCATGTCGGCTGGACCGGAGTCGCCTGCCGGCGCCCCTCGCGCTTGCTGGCAGGCGCGGGCTTGGCGCCGAGCTTCTATTTCACGCACTCCTATGCCGCGCCGGTAACGGAGGCGACGAGCTACGTCGCGTGCCACGGGGAGGAGTTCACGGCAGCGGCCGAGGCCGGCAATGTCATGGGGGTGCAGTTCCATCCCGAGAAATCGGGCGCCGCCGGTGAACTCGTGCTGGCGAATTTCGTCACCTGGCCGCGGAGCGCACCGGTGGCGATTCCATCCCGGCCGGCGGGCGGCGCGACGCGGCGCATTATCGCGTGCCTCGACGTGCACGGCGGGCGCGTGGTAAAGGGCGTGCAGTTCGAGCGGCTGCGCGACAGCGGCAATCCGGCGGAGTTGGCCGCGGCTTATAACCGGCAGGGCGCCGACGAGCTGGTGATGCTCGACGTGTCGGCGTCGCGGGAGGAACGCTCGACGCTGCTGGAGACGGTGCGGGCGATCGCGCGCGAGACCTGGATTCCGCTCTGCGTCGGCGGCGGTGTGCGAACCCTCGAAGAAGGCGGTGCGCTGCTGGGCGCCGGGGCGGATAAGGTCGCGGTCAATAGCGCCGCGCTGGCGCGTCCGCGGCTCATTGCCGAGATGGCGCAAGCCTTCGGCGCGCAGGCGGTGGTCGTGGCGATCGACGCCCGCCGCGGCGCCGGCCAAGGCTGGGAAGCGTTCACGCATGGCGGATCGCGGGCGGCGGGCCGCGACGCGGTGGATTGGGCGCGCGAGGCGGAAGCGATGGGCGCCGGGGAGATTCTCTTGACCAGCATGGACCGCGACGGAACCAAGCAAGGGTTCGACTGCGAACTGACGGCCGCCGTTGCCGGCGCGGTTTCCATTCCCGTGATCGCTTCCGGGGGCGGCGGCTCGGCCGAGGACTTCGCCGCCGTTTTCACTCGCGGCCGCGCCGATGCCGCCTTGGCGGCTTCCATCTTTCACTTCGGCGAGACCAGCATCGCCGCCCTCAAGCGCGCGCTCGCCGCGGGCGGGATTCCGGTGCGGCCGTCATGGTGATCCCGGCGATCGATTTGGCCGGCGGCAAGGTCGTTCAACTCGTGCAGGGCGAACGCCAGGCGCTGGCGCGCGAGCTGGAGGCGACGCTCGACGCCTTGCGTGGCTTTGGCGTGGTGCAGGTTGTGGATCTGGACGCGGCCAAAGGCGCCGGCGACAATCGCGAATTGGTGCGGCGCTGCTGCGGCGCCGGATTTCGCGTGCGCGTCGGCGGCGGCATTCGCGACCGGGCGCGCGCCGAGGAAGTGTTGGGCTGGGGCGCGGAGGCGGTCATCGTCGCTAGCGCCGCCTTCTCCGCCGCCGGGCTGACGCCATTTTTGCCCAGCCTGCGCGGCCTGGGGCGCGAGCATATCATCGTCGCACTCGACGCCCGCGACGGCCGCCTCGCGGTGCGCGGGTGGCGGGAGCGATTGCCCTGGACGCCGCTTGAGGCCCTGCAGATGGCGGCGCCGCACTGCGGCGGATTTCTCTACACCCAGGTCGAGACGGAGGGGCTGATGCGCGGGCTGCCGCTCGAGCGCGTGCGCGAGCTGCGCGCCGCCACCGGCCTGCCGCTGAGCGTGGCCGGCGGCATCGCCAGCTTGGAGGAGATCGAGCGCCTCGAGGCGCTCGGTTGCGACTCCGTGCTCGGCATGGCGCTCTACACCGGCAAGCTGCCGCTCGCGCGCTTGCGGCGCTGGAGCGGCAAAGACGGCGACAATAGCCAAGGAAAGGAACTACGACCATGAGTCTGGCTGATCGCATCCATCAAGACATGACGGCGGCGATGAAGGCGCACCAGGAACTGAAGCTTTCGACGTTGCGGATGCTGAAGGCGGCGATCAAGCACCGCGAGATCGAGCGGCGCCAGCCGCTCGACGATGCCGAGGTCATGGCAGTGCTGGCGACGCAGATCAAGCAGCGGCAGGATTCGGCCGCGCAATTCGATCAGGGCGGGCGCCCGGAGCTGGCCGAAAAGGAGCGCGCCGAAATCCAAATCATCGAGGGGTACTTGCCGCGCGCGCTCTCGGCGGCGGAAATCGAGGCCACGGTTCGCGCGGCCATCGCTGAAATCGGCGCGCGCGAGCCGAAGCAGATGGGCGCGGCGATGAAGGCGGCCATGGCGAAATTCCAGGCGGCGGGACAGCGCGTGGAGGGCAAGGCGGTGAGCGAAGCCGCCAGGCGCTTGCTGGGAGGCTGATCGGGCCATCCCTTCGTCACTGCGCCCGCGGCCGGCCGGCACGGGCATGCACGCCGGCTCCGGCCCTTGCGCGATTTCGGCACGCGGCCGCGGCGCGCGATGGGCTGGGATGGGCTGGCGCTCGAGGCCGCGTGCTAACATCTGGGGTTGCTCGCCGAGCGCGAATTTCCATGGCCTCCATGCAAGCTCTGGTCAAGCCCGCTCCCGCTCCGGGCGCGGAGTTGCAATCGGTGCGCGTGCCCGATTTGGCGGCGCACGATGCGCTCGTGCGGGTGCGAATCGCCTCGATTTGCGGCACCGATCTGCATATTTATGAGTGGGATGAGTGGTCGCGGCGGCGTCTGCGGCCGCCGCTGACCTTCGGCCACGAGTTTTGCGGCGTGGTCGAGAAGGTCGGAGCGGAGGTGGAAGCCGTCAAGGCGGGAGATTATGTCTCCGCCGAGATGCATGTGCCCTGCGGGCATTGCCTGCAATGCCGCACCGGCCAGGCGCACATCTGCGCCAACGTGCGCATCTTGGGCGTGGATGCGGACGGCTGCTTCGCCGAATTCGTGCGCGTGCCGGCCGCCAATATCGTCAAGCTGGATGGCGCGATCGCGCCGGAATACGGCGCCATTCTGGATCCGCTGGGCAATGCCGTGCACACGGTGCTGGCGGGTGAGATCGCCGCGCGCAGCGTGGCGATCGTGGGCTGCGGGCCGATCGGCCTGATGGCCATCGCCGTGTGCCGGGCGTGCGGCGCCGGGCCGATCTTCGCCCTCGAACCGAATCCGCGGCGGCGGGCGATGGCGCAGGCCTTGCGGGCCGACCACGTGCTCGATTCGCGCCAGGCGGGGGCGGTCGAGGAGATCGCGGCGGCGAGCGAGGGCGGTGGCGTGGACGTGGCGCTGGAATTCTCCGGCCATGCCGACGGCGTGCGCGCGGCGCTGCGCGTGGCGCGCGCGGGCGGGCGGGTGAGCCTGCTCGGCATCCCGGCGCGCGCGGTGGAACTGGACTTGGCGAACGAGCTGATCCTCAAGGGTCTGGTGGTGCAGGGCATTCACGGCCGCCGCATGTTCGAGACCTGGCATCAGATGCTGTCGCTCTTGCGCCAGCGCAAGTTGGAGCTCGATCCGCTCTTCACCGACCGCTTGCCTCTGGCCGAATTCGCCGGCGCGATGGCGCGCTTGCAGCGCGGCGACGCGGCGAAGATCTTGTTGTTTCCCAACGGCGGCATCTGAGCAGGGAGGAAGCATGGCGCGTCCACAATTGCGGTACTTGGGCGAGGAATTGGCGAAGCTGGAGCAGAAGGGGCTGCGCTTCCAGTTGCGCGTGCTCGAAGGCGAGCAGAAGCCGGTGGCGGTCTTCGACGGCCGGAAGGTCATCAACCTGAGCTCCAACAACTATCTGGGCCTGACGACCCATCCGCGGCTGCGCGCCGCCGCGCACGCGGCGATCGATGCCGAGGGAGTGGGCTCGGGCGCGGTGCGGACGATCACCGGCACCATGAAGATTCACATGGAGCTCGAGCGCCGCATCGCCGAGTTCAAGCAGACCGAGGCATCGGTGGTGTTCCAGAGCGGCTTCACCGCCAATGCCGGCACGGTAAGCGCGGTGCTCGGCCGCGAGGACTTCATCATCAGCGACGAGCTCAACCACGCCAGCATCATTGACGGCGCACGGCTGTCGCGCGCCACGATCAAGGTCTTTCCGCATCGCGATGCCGCCGCCGCCGACCGCCTGCTGGCGGAAGTGGCCGGCCAGCCGGGGCGCAAGCTGCTGATCACCGACGGCGTGTTCAGCATGGATGGCGACATTGCGCCGCTGCCGGCATTGTGCGAGATCGCCGAAAAGCACGGCGCGATCATGATGGTGGACGACGCGCACGCCTCGGGCGTGCTCGGGCGAGCCGGACGCGGCACCGTCGATCATTTCGGCCTGCACGGGCGTGTGGATATCCAAGTCGGCACGCTGTCGAAGGCCATCGGCGCGCTGGGCGGATACGTGTGCGGGTCGCGCGAACTGATCGAGTTTCTGTATCATCGCGGCCGGCCCTTTCTTTTCTCGACGTCGCATCCGCCGTCGGTGGCCGCGACCTGCCTGGCCGCCTTCGACGTGCTGGAACAAGAGCCGGAGCGTATCGAACAGCTCTGGGAGAACACGCGGTTCTTCAAGGCCGGCTTGAAGCAGCTCGGGTTCGATACCGGCGCCAGCGAAACTCCGATCACGCCGATCATGGTCGGCGAGGGCCGCAAGGCGATGGAGTTTTCGGGGGCGCTGTTCCAGGCGGGATTGCTCGCCACCGGCATTGCCTATCCCACCGTACCGGAGGGCAAGGCGCGGCTGCGCACCATCGTGACCGCCACCCATACTTCGGAGGAACTGCGGCAGGCGCTCGATATTTTGGACCGCGTGGGCCGCCGTTTGGGGGTTTTGCCCGTCGCCGTTTAGCGGGGCGGGGCCTGGGCGGCTGGCTCCGAGCGGCCGGTTTTCCCGCAACCGGACAGCCGCTCGGCAATCCAATATTCTGGTAGCAGTCACGCATGGCGCACTCCGTCACTTTCGCCTACGCCTTTCTCGCCGGACTGCTGTCGTTCTTATCGCCGTGCGTGCTGCCGTTGGTGCCGGGCTACATCTCCATGCTGTCGGGCACCGCCAAGGAGGCCGGCGGCGAAACCCAAGCAGCGGCGCCGGCGGCCGGGGCCGCGGGCGGAGGCGTGGCGGTCGCCGCGCCGCCGGCGGCCGGCGTCTGGCGCTCGCAGGCGCTGCTGCGCAATGCGATCTTCTTCGTCCTCGGCTTCTCGCTCGTCTTCATCGCCTTGGGCGCCGCCGCCACCTCGGTCGGCCAGATTCTGCGCACCTATCGCGTCCTGCTGGGCGAGATCAGCGGCATCATCGTCATCCTCTTCGGCCTGCATCTGATCGGCGTAATCAAGATCAGCGCCCTCTATGCCGACAAGCGCTTGCGCGCCCACGCGGCGGGCAGCGGCTTGGGGGCGTTCGTGATCGGGTTCGCCTTCGCCTTCGGCTGGACGCCGTGCATCGGGCCGATCCTGGGGACGATTCTCTTGTTGGCCGCGGGCCAGAACACGGTCGGAGTGGGGATATATTTGCTGGTCGTCTATTCCCTGGGCTTGGCGGTGCCCTTCTTGGCCACCGCCATCGCTCTCGATCGTTTCGCCAATTTTTACCGTGGCTTTCGCCGCCATCTGCACACGGTGGAACTGGTTTCCGGGGCGCTGTTGATCTTGATCGGCGTGCTGCTGCTGACGAATCGGTTCACGGTGCTATCCGGCTATTTGGCCAAAATCCCGTTTTTCAATAAGCTGGTGATGTAGGAGATTTCCATGACAAGCGCACCGCAAGATCCATCCAAGCCACCGGCGCCGCCCGCGGCGCGAAACGGCGACCGCTCGAAGATCACCAGTTGGCTGGTGATCGCGGTCGTGATCGTGGTTGGATTGGTTTACCTGGCGCGGCAGCGGCAAGAGCTGGCGGCGGCGACGGCAGGCAAGGGTCCGGCCGATGCCTCCGCCGGAGAATTGATGACGGCGGGAAACATCGCCGGCGCGCCCGCGCCCAACTGGACGCTGAAAGAGCTCAACGGGCAAACGCTGAGCTTGGCGCAGTTCAAGGGGCAACCTGTCGTGCTCGATTTCTGGGCGTCGTGGTGCGGCCCGTGCAAGATCGAAATTCCCTGGTGGAACGAGCTGCAAGCGCAGTACAAAGCGCAGGGCTTGCAGATCATCGGCATCTCCGAAGACGACAATGATCAGGATGTGCGCGACTTCTTGGCCAAGAACCACCTCGATTATCCGATCGTCATGGACCACAACGCGCTGGCTAAATCCTGGGGGTTGCCGCTAGGGCTGCCGACGACCTTTTTCATTCGCCGCGACGGCACCATCGCCATGCGCATCGAGGGACTGGAAGGCAAGGATGAGCTGCAACAGCACATCAAGAGCATTCTCTAATTCCCCGGCGTGGGGGTGCATCGTCATTGGCATTCTGGGCTGCGTGGCGCTCGCGCTGGTGGCGCAGACGGCGATGGCGCCCGCGGTCGTCTCCATGCGCGGGTCGGGTGAGGCGGCAGTGAAGGCGGGAGGAACGGCGGAGGTCAAGCTGGTATTCGTCATCGCGCCGGGCTTTCATATCCAGTCAAACCAACCCAAGTCGCCCTACTTGATTCCCACCACGCTCGCAATCAGCTCCGCTTCCGGAGTGAGCATCTCGGCCGTGCGCTGGCCGCAGGCGCAAGAGTTGAAGCTTGCGTTCTCGCCGGACCCGCTAGCGGTGTTTAGCGGCAGCTTGCCCGTCAATCTCAAGCTGCGAGCGGCGGCGAATGCCTCGGGCACGCGCGTGCTCAACGGCACGCTGCGCTATCAAGCCTGCACCGCGACGCTTTGCCGCCCTCCGGCGACCCTGCCGGTTCATCTGACCGTACACGTTCAATAGGACAGGTTGCGAGTCTCCTCGCTTGCTCACGCCGCGAGACGCGCTCCGTCGAAATAGCCAGAGGAGGCGGCGCCGATGTTCGAGATCGAACGGCGCGTCCCATCCCCGGACAGGTGCAAGCAGCGTTTTAATTCGGCACCCGCCAAATCAACGGTTTAGGGTGAAACGTTTGGCAAGCAGACTGCGTAATGCCTATCGAAGAGCAGCGACATGGCAGCATTACCTCAAGATTTCGGACCCGAAGAGCCGGGACGGCGTGTTGCCGGCTTGAGGCGCATGCGCGCCGGGCGCGGGCGCCGCATTTGGCTCGAGATCGTCATTATCATGCTGCTTTTGATCGGCGCCGGCATTCTCGTCCGCCGCGCCGCCAGCGTGATGCCGGTCTCAATAATGGAACCGATAGCGCAGCTGCACCAGGAATTGACGGGGATCGGCGTAATGCGTCCCACCGAAGGTGTTGCTGGTATCCAACAAAAACCGATGGTTGCCGAGGTTAAGTACGCTGGCGCCCAAATTCCAATGTTCATTCCACTTCATGCCAACCGATAGATCCACGGTGGTGTGAGCGGGCAAGTGCGCGGGGCCGTCGCCCAGAAGGAACCCCGATCCAAAGCTGACGTTGGCGGCAGCCCAGGCATTGCGAGGCAGATTCCACGTGCCGCCCACGCTCGCCGTGTTGCGTTGATCGTGGTCAAGAAAGTAGTACTGCGCGGCGGGCGGCGAAAAGTCCGTCAGCCCGCCAGTCACCCCGCCGAGACCCTGGGCGTATTGGTGGGAAAAGACCGCGTGCAGGCTGCCGCGCTGGAATAGCCGGGGCGAGCGCAGCGCCGCCTCCCAGCCCTCGAGGCGCGCGGCGGCGATCGTGAGCGGCAAGAAGATGTTGGAATTGCCCAGCACGTCATGGTCGAAGTAGTTCTGCGCGATGGTGCGAAACGCATCGGTATCGAGGCTCCAGCCCCGCCAAGGGATCGTCAGGCCAACTTCCGATTGCGCATCGCGCTCGCCGTGGAGGGGCGTGAATCCGAAGCCTTGCGTGGTCGCAAAGGCCAACAACGGGCCGGCAACGGTATCGAGCGGAGGCGGCTGGTAGAAGCGTCCGTAGTAGGCGCGTGCCACCCAGCCGAGCTTGGGGATGCGCAGGGCGATGCCGAGGCGGGGATGGAGCGCGGTTTCGGCCAGCGTCGCCGCAAACCGCGTTGCGCGCACGCCGGCGTTCAAAGTGAGCCAGGGCGCGACCTGGAACTGATCCTGGAGGAATGCGGCTTCGACCTGCCCCCAGACGACTTCGCGCTCCCCCAGCGTGCCGCCGGCTCCGGCCAGGGAGAAGCGCGTGTCATCGCGCTCGGCGAAGCCGGACAGGCCGGCTTTCCAGATGTGCCGGCCCGCAACGCCGGAGAGCTCGGCCTCGCCGCCGGCCAATTGCGCCCCGCGGTCGTCGCGCGGGCTCACTGGCACGTCATTGACCCCAAAATAGTTGGCGCGATTGAAATGGTAGTAGGGCGAAACCGTCAGGAGCAGGGCCGGGCTGAATGTATGGAGCCAGGTGAAATTGACGTAGGAGTCGTCTTCGATATCCAAATCCGCCGTGCCCAGCGCTTCCTGCTCGGGGGTATTCGGCACTTGGTAATGATCGTGGCGCAGGGCCACCACCATGCGCAGTTGGTCGGCGGAATCGGTGTTGAAGATGAATGAGCCGAAGCCCCCCTCGCCGCTGGCCAGATCGTGCAGCACCGCGGGAGAGGGCGTTTCCAGACCCAGATCGGAGCGGTTGCCGGCCAAACTGAAGAAATACGCAACCCGGTCGGTGTGGCTCCCGAAACTCACGGTATCGTCGGTCTGATCGAAGCTGCCAAAGCCCAGGCGCAGTTCGCCCTCGTTGTTACGCTCAAAACCGGAGCGCGTGACTACATTAAGGACGGCGAAGGTGCGGTTGCCATATTCGGCCGAGTAGCCGCCCCGCTGCACTTCCAGCTCCTCGATGTCGGCGGGGTTGAATTGCGGGCCAACGTTGCTGGCGATGCTGGTGCTGGGCACGGGCACGCCGTCCAGCATCCAGGTGACTTGGTGGCCGCCGCGCACGTGCAGCTGATCGTGCACGACGACCGCGCCGGGAACGAAGTCGGTGATCATGGCCAGGCTATTCGCGCGCTCGGCGCCGGGAGCGCGGGCGATTTGCCCGCCGCTGATGAGCGTGGCTGCGGTCGAGGAATGGGTATCGACGACGGGCGCCGCCGCGGACACCGCGATAGTCGTCTTGCCGGCCGCGAGGGCCAAAGCGAAGTGCAGAATAGGCGCGCTGCCGGTGGTCACCGTGACCGCTTGCATCATCGGCGCAAAGCCCGGCGCTCGCACGGTCACCGTGTAATCGCCGATCGGGACGGCATTGACCAGGAACTCGCCGTTGCGATCGCTCCGAGCCGAGGCATGCCACTGCGACTGCGTGGATTGAATGACGATTTGCGCCCCGAAGATCGGGCGATGCTGCGGGTCGTGAACGATCCCGCGCACGATGCCCAGAATGGAGCCCTGGGCGAGCCAGGGGAGCAGTACCAGCGAAAACAAGATGCGCGCGCCTCGGCGCATGAATCCTCCTTGCGAGAACGGTTCGCATCGCGGTCGCCGCGATCGAAAGCCGCGGCTGTCAGTCCTGAGGACCAGCCGTCCAGGCGGTTGGCGTTGACGCCCGCGGAACGTACGTGGCCAAAGTGCGATCATCCTTCGCTCGCACGCGAACAGGAGCGGCTCGCGAAAGACGGTCGCGTGGGAGTGCGCTCTAACGGAAGAAGGATCGCGGCGGGTGAAAGACCGACGGGCTCCAGGCCGGAAGCGGCGCGATGAGAGAAGCGGACAGGGCCCGGGTAGTCGCGCCTCCGAATGGCGCTGCGTGCGTAAGCCGGACGGGAAAAATGGGCATCGCCGGCGAGGGCAGGAGGAGGTGGGCCGCCGCCCTCATCAGGCACTGGCGGCCGGAGCCATGCATCGAGGCCATGGGGCAAGCGACCGCCGCGCTTTGCCGCGGGCAGGCCAAACCGCCCCAGCAGCAGACCGGCAATCCGCCGTTGCTCGCGGCCCAGTTGGCGAGCGGCAGAATCAGCACCGCCAGCACGAAAAGTTTGGGTGCGCTAGTCACCGCCTGACTCTTCCAGATTATCCGATGTCCGTTCGCGCCCGGGGTGACGGAAATGGCAGGTATTTTCGCTTGCTGGTTCGCGATCGCCGGCTGCAAGCGGCTTTCGCGGGCATCGCTCCCGATCTCGTTCGAGTTGCTAAACTTGCCTTTACCCCATGGACCTAATCCTGGTCGGCTACGGCAAGATGAACCGCTTGGTCGAGCAATTGGCGGTGGAGCGGGGTCATCGCGTGGTCAGGATCATTCGCTCCCCGGCGGATTGGAGCGACGGCTGGACGCCGGGTTTGGTCGCCATCGATTTCAGCGTTCCAGGCGCCGTGCTCGAGAACTTGGATCGGCTGATGACGGCGGGCATTCCGGCGGTGATCGGCACGACGGGATGGTACGACCGCTTGGAACAGGCGCGAAGACGAGTGGAGGCTGCCGACGTGGGCGCGGTGTACGGCGCCAACTTTTCGTTGGGCGTGGCGGCGTTCTATGGGATTGTCGCGGCAGCGGCAGCAGCGCTGCCTCCCGCTTGCTATGACGCCTTCATCGTCGAAGCCCACCATCGTCACAAGCGCGACGCGCCGTCGGGCACGGCCAAGCGGCTGGCGGCGATCCTCGCCGAGGCCGGCCATCAGCACACCGTGGCCAGCGTGCGCGCGGGCGCTTTGCCGGGCACCCATAGCGTCGGCTTTGACAGCGAAGCCGACACGGTCACGCTCACGCACGCGGCCCGCTCGCGCCGTGGTTTTGCCGAGGGCGCTTTGGCGGCGGCACAGTGGATTCTTGGCAAGCGCGGCTGGCATGAGTTCGCCGAAGTGCGCGAAGCCGGCGGCGGGAAAGGGGCATCCAAGTGAAGGCGGCATTTCAAGGTTGCGGCACGGCGCTGATCACGCCGTTTCTCCCCGACGGCAGCCTCGACGAGACGGCGCTGCGGCGCTTGGTGCGCTGGCAGATCGCCGAAGGCATTGATTTCTTGGTGCCGGGCGGCACGACCGGAGAGTCGCCGACGCTGACGCGCGACGAGCATCTGCGCGTCGTCGCCATTACCCTCGAAGAGGCGCGGCGGGAGCGGCGGGTGCCGGTGCTGGCGGGCGCGGGCGGCAACAACACCGCCGGCGTGATCGCGCTCGCGCGCGAGATCGAGCGCCTCGGCGCCGACGGCATCCTCTCCGTGGCGCCGTATTACAACAAGCCGACCCAAGAAGGGCTTTACCAGCATTACGCGGCCATCGCCGCCGCCGTGCGCCTGCCCATCGTTTTGTATAACGTGCCGGGGCGGACGAGCAGTAACATCGAACCGGCCACGGTGGCGCGGCTGGCCAAAATTCCCAATATCCTCGGCGTCAAGGAGGCTTCCGGCAGCATTACCCAAATGACGGACGTGCTTGCCGCCGTGCCTGCGGAATTCACCGTGCTTTCCGGCGACGACGCCCTGGCGCTGCCCTTGATCGCGCTCGGCGGCCGCGGCGTGGTGAGCGTGGCCTCGAATGAAATTCCCGGGCCGATGACGGAATTGATTCGCTTCGCGCGGGCCGGCGATTGGCCGGCGGCGCGGCGGCTGCAGTTCCGATATTGGCCGCTCTTTCAAATGAACTTCGTCGAGTCGAATCCCATTCCCGTCAAAGCCGTGCTGGCGCGTTTAGGTTATTGCCAGGAAATCTATCGGCTGCCGCTCGTGCCGCTCTCGAGCGGCGCGCGGGAGAAGCTGGAGCGGGCGCTGGCGGCCGTGGGCCTGGCCGCCGCGAAATAGCCCGGCGCCGACATGGCCAACCTCGACCGCCTCGCATCTCGAATTCGTGAACTGCGCGCCGCTCCCGATCTCGAGGCCCGGCGCGGCGAAGCGCTGGCCGCCTTCGCCGAACTCAAAGACGCTCTGAATCGAGGCCAGGCGCGCGCCGCCCGCCGCGGCCCGAAGGGCTGGCAGGCCGAGGCTTGGGTGAAGGAAGGGATTCTGCTCGGCTTCCAGATCGGCGCATTGGTGGAAATGGGGGAGGCGGCGGGACTGCGCTACTTCGACAAAGAGACCCTGCCCTTGCGGCCCTGGCAGCTGGCGGACCGGGTGCGGTTGGTTCCAGGCGGATCGAGCGTGCGCGACGGGGCCTACGTCGCGCCGGGCGTCATTTGCATGCCGCCGATGTTCATCAATATCGGCGCGTACGTGGACGAAGGCGCCATGATCGATTCTCATGCCCTGGTCGGATCCTGCGCGCAGATCGGCAAGCGTGTGCACCTCAGCGCCGGCGCGCAAATCGGCGGCGTGCTCGAGCCGGTGAACGCGAGCCCCGTCATCGTCGAAGACGATGCGTTGATTGGCGGCAATACCGGCGTTTACGAAGGAACACAAGTCGGCGCCGGCGCCATCCTGGGCGCGGGCGTGATCCTCACTCGTTCGACGCCGCTATACGATTTGCCGCGGGACATGATCCATCGCGCCACAGATGACCAGCCGTTGCGCGTGCCAGAACGCGCGGTGGTGGTGCCCGGCGCTCGCGCCGTGAAACAGGGGCGCGGGCCGGAGTGGGGTTTATCGCTGTATGCGCCCGTGATCGTCAAGTACCGGGACGAGAAATCCGACCGCGCCGCGCTGCTCGAAGAATGGCTGCGTTAGACGATGGCGGGCGGCCGCACCCGGTGCGGCGGCCGGCTTAGTTCGTATAGATATGGACGTAGGAGACGAGGACGGAGGCGGGGAATGGCGTCGTGCTATTGGGCGAACCCGGCCAGTTGCCGCCGACGGCCAGGTTCAAGAGCAAGAACGCTCCGTCGCCGTGGTCGAAGGGCCAGACGGCGTTGGCCTGGCCGGCTAAGCTGTCGGGCGTGAACGTCGCATAGACGTTCGCGGGCGAGTCCACGTAGTACTGGATCTTTGCCGGCGACCAGATCATCCCATACACGTGCCAGCCGGCGGGGGATTGGCCCGAGGGAAAGTAGTACTTTTGCGAGAGATTGGCGCTCGGACCGTGCAGCGAGCCGGCGATCCAATCCGGACTGGGCAGATTGATATGCTCCATCACGTCTTGCTCGCCGCATGCTGGCCAACCAACGCCGGGAATGTCGTTGCCCAAAAGCCAGAACGCGGGCCATAAGCCTTGGCCTTCGGGCAGCAGCATGCGCGCTTCCACGCGGCCGTATTGGAAGCTGAACAAGCCCTGACTCTTCAAGCGCGCCGAAGTATAAACGCCTGGCGCCGTCTCGCGAGCGACGATGTGCAATGTGTGGTCGGTGCCGACGTAAGCATTAGGCTGGGCAGGATCGCAAGGTGCGGCGGAGGAGTTCCAAGCGCAATAAGTCTCCAACTCTTGATTGCCCCATCCCCCGCTGCCAGTGTCGTAGGTCCAAATCGAGGGATCGGGCTGCGCGTTTGCACCCGTCGCGTTGGCAAAATCGTCAGCCCAGACCAAAGTTCCCGAGGGGATCGACAACGTGACTTTTTGGCTTGCCGCCGCGCTGGCCTGAACGCCCACGATGGCGATGGCCGTGATGGTTGCCGAAGCGGTGAGCAAGAACGGCGCCCGGTATTGCGGCGAACTCGCGCTCGGCTGGGTTCCGTCGAGCGTGTAATAGATCGCGGCGCCGGGTGTGGTTGCGGTCAAATGGACTATCTGAGCGCTATTCAGCGCCGGTGTTAGCGCGATGGCCGGCGCCGCCACGCCGGCCGCTGCGTTCGGCCCGGGGATGCCCGACGCCCCGCATCCGGCAAGAAGCAGTGCCGCCAGAGCGGCGACACAAGCCCGCAAGATCATTAAACCGCCACGCGCGTGACGTTGGCCGCCTGATAGCCTTTCGGCCCCTTCAAGAGCTCGTATTCGACGGCTTCACCTTACGTTCAGGGTGCGAAAACCCGATTCCTGAATGGCGGAGTAATGCACGAAAACGTCTTCACCGCTTGCCCGCTGGATGAAGCCGTAACCTTTGGCTCCATTGAACCATTTCACTGTGCCTCGTTCCTTCACGATCGGCCCTCCTTCCCGGCCGCTGCGCTGATTCGGGCCGAAAATATCCGAACTTCCGGCCAAGTGCAAGGGGAAAGTTGGATCACTGGGGCTGGCGCGGTAGGCGACATTCGTGGCAGACTCCCTGCCGAGGTGAATAGGGCCGATGCGGCGACAGTGGACGGGGGAGCTGATTTCGGAGGCCGTGGCAGTCATCATCATCATCGCCTTCGGCGATTCGGCCGCGGCGATGTTCACGCTGTATCAGCCCAGCCCGTATAGCCGGGCATATTGGGGCCTGTGCATCGCGTGGGGCCTCGCCGTGGCGATTGCCATTTACGTCACCGGCTCGGTATCCGGCACGCACGCCAACCCGGCGGTCACCCTGGCGCTGGCTTTCTTTCGTCGCTTTCCTTGGAAAAAAGTCGGCCCTTATTGTGCGGCCCAGGTGGCCGGCGCCTTCGTGGGCGCCGGCATCGTGTACTTGCTCTTTTCGCCGGTGATTGACGCGTTCAACCAATCGCACCAACTGACGCGCGCAGCGGGCGGGGCGGCGGCGGTGTTTTTCACCCATCCCGGCTTCGCGATCACGCCGATGCACGCCTTCGTGGATCAAATCGTGATGACGGGGTTCTTTCTTTTCGGCCTGTTCGCCATCACCGAGCAGTACAACGAAATGGCGCCCATGGCCAATTCCAGCGCTTTGATCATCGGATTGCTGGTGGCGGCGATCGGCGCTTCGATGGGCTATCTGGAAGGCTGGCCGATCAATCCGGCGCGAGATTTTGGGCCGCGACTTTTCTGCTTCTTTAGCGGTTGGGGGACAGCGGCGCTGCCCGCGCCGAACCATTATTGGTGGGTGCCGATCGCCGGGCCCTTAATCGGCGGTGTTGTGGGCGCGGCAGCCTACCAGGCCTTGATTCACCCGTTCTTGCCCGCCCGCTTGCGCGCGCTCGAAGCTGAGCGCACTGCCGCGGCGCGTTAGCACACGCTGCGCTTTGCGTGGTTTGGCGGTGCCCGTCGCCGCGGTCCAAGGGACAGAAAAACTTCCGGCGCGAGCCCGGCTTAAGAGGCCGGCTTGATCGTGCCCTTCGTCAGGGTCAGCATGAAGTCCGGACTGGTTTGCAGATCGGTTGCAATGCCTTCCAGAATCACCTTTTGGCCCGGCTGGAGATCGTGATGCGGCGTCGTCAAAATCAGGTGCACATCCGCCTTCTGATCCTGAATGTCGAAGGGATCCACGGCTACTTGCACGCTCCGCGGCTCGGCGGAGATCACGATGCCTTCAAACTGATAGCCCTGGCCCTTGATCTGCTTCCATTCCCCCGAGGCAGTGTCGGGATTCATGAGCCGCTGCTTCATGCCCCGGAAGGTATCGGGCGGATACAGAACCTGCATCTGCTTTTCCCGCTCCGCCTTCGCCGCCGCGATGGCCGCCTCGTTGGCCGCTTCCGCGATCTCGGCCGCGGACTGGATGTGGAAGCCGGCGGGTGGCGTCGGATTGGCGGCGGCTGCCTGCTTCACTTGTTCCAACCCGTCCAGCGAGCCGTGATAGCCGTTATAGACGTTGTTCAAGTACTGGCTGATCACGGAGGTTTGCGGTGACAGGCTGTTGGCGCGGGCGATATAAAAGATGCCGGCGCTGAAATCGGGATTGGGCTTTTGCGACAGTTCTGCGATGCCGAGCCAGTAGTAAGCGGAGACGTCCTTGTTGTTGAACTGAATCGCGGATGTCAGGTCGGCCACCGCCGTCGTGTACTGTTTGCGCTGTAAGGCCACGAAGCCTTCGGCGCGATTGAAGATGTACGCGGATTGGGCCTTTTTCTGATCGAATTGCTCGGCGCTCTGGCCCGCCGGCGGCGTCGCGCCGGCCAGTTCCTTCGCGCCACACTGCGCCGCCCAGTCCAGCTGGCCGAGCATGGTCTCGATCTTGGGATCGTTGCCGGTCAGCTTGCCGATTTCGGCGGGGAGCAAATAGGCCAAAACGGTATAGGCATCGGCCTGCGCGTCGGCGTCCGCCTTAGGACTTTTCAAAATTTGCAGCGCGGTATCGATGGCCCCGGCGTTGTTGTTGCTTTGCGCTTGCGCGCCCATCTCGCCTTCGAGCGCGGGCATGAGGTAATCGGAATTCGGGAACTGCTGCACGAAGGCGGCGAAGTCCTGGGCTTGCTGCGCTCGGTCGGTGGCCTGGGTTGCCTTGACGTAAGCGTCGTATTCGGCGCGCTCAGAATTGGGGGTGCCGTTGCCCTTCCACTTGCGCGTGGTTAGCGCGGGGGCCGGCGCGGGGCAGGGTGGGATCGGAGGCGAAGCGGGCTCCGCGGCCGGCGCTGCCTGCGTCGCCGGCGCCGGGGCGGGAGAAGTCTGTTGCTGCGCGGAATTGGGGGGCGGCGCCTGTTGTTGCTGGACCGCTTGATTCTGCGCGGCCAGGGTCAGGCCCGCCAGCAACGCCAGCGACACCGAAATCGGCGCCATGAGTTTTGCCACGTGCTTCATCTCCTCTTCTCCCTTCACTCCTTGAGCTTGCCTATTCAGGGCACCACCTTGCAAAAGGGTGGATTATAGAAGGGAATCTGCGTTTCGGCAAGCCGAGCGGAGATTTCCCATCGTCTTGAGATGCCAGACCCGCCGGGCTCGGATCGCGCGGATGGATGGGTAAAAACCTCAGCCCGGAAGGTTTGAAGGAAATATGGCAGAAACACCCCTCGCGGAGCAAGTTGCGCTCGTCACCGGCGCCAGCCACGGGATTGGGGAAGCGATCGCGCGCCGGCTCGCGCAATTGGGAGCGGAAGTCGTGCTGGCGGCGCGGAGCCGGGAGCGGCTGGAAGAAGTGGCGCGCGGGCTGAACGGCCGCGGCCGCATTCATTGCCTGGATTTGCGCCAGCCCCAGGCCGTCGCGGAGATGGTGCATGCCGCCGCTCGGCCGCATGGACGGCTCGACATTCTCGTCAACAACGCCGGGGTGGGCGCCTTTGGGTTGCCGTTGCACGAGACTCCTCCCGAGACCTGGGACGCGGTGATGGAGACGAACTTGCGCGCGATCTATCTCGCGGTGCGGGCTGCCGCTCCTTACATGATCCAGCGCCAGACCGGCCATATTGTCAACATCTCCTCGCTGGCGGCGCATAATCCCGTCCCCGGCGGCGCCGCCTACGCGGCGTCGAAATGGGCCCTCAACGGGCTCAGCTATTCGATTGCGGAGGAGTTGCGCGGTTACGGCATTCGGGTCAGCGTGATCTGCCCGGGCTCGGTGGATACGGACCTGGTGCCGGAGCGGGGCAAGGATCGGCGCAAGATGTTGCAACCGGACGACGTAGCTCACGTCGTGGCCATGCTGGTGACGCAGGCCCCGCAGAGCTTCGCCAGCGAAGTCTTGATCCGGCCGACGCGAAAACCGTAACCTTCACCTGCCGCTGTGCATCTTTGCGCCGCCGCGGCCCTGCTGTACCCTGGAGGCTAGCTCCCGCCTCTCCATCGCCCCGCATGGGCCTGCATCGCCTTGACCTCGTCATCATCGCCGCTTACCTGGCCGGCGTCACCGCCTTCGGCATGTCGTTTCGCCGCCGGGGCGCCACCCTGAAGGATTATTTTCTGGGCGGCCGGCGGATTCCTTGGTGGGCGATCTCGCTCTCCATCGTCGCGGCGGAAACCAGCGTGCTCACGATCATCAGCACGCCGGGGCTGAGCTTCGCCGGCAATTTCGAATTCCTGCAACTCGTGCTGGGCTATTTGCTGGCCCGCATCGTCATCGTGGTGGTGCTGCTGCCGCACTATTTCCGCGGCGAACTGTTCACGGCGTACCAGCTCATGCAGCGGCGCTTCGGCACGCGAATCAAGAGCCTGAGTGCACTGATTTTTTTGGGCGGGCGCGCGCTGGCCGAGGGCGTGCGCGTGTGGGCCGTGGCCATCGTCGTGGGGGTCGTGCTGGAGGCGCTGCCACGGCTGGGGTTTCCCTGGCACTTCAGCGAAATTCAAGTGATCGGCCTGATCGCGGTCTTGACCTTGGCCTATACCTTCGAGGGCGGCATGCGCGCGGTGATCTGGACGGATTTCATCCAGATCTGCATTTACCTCTTCGGCGCGCTGGTCAGCTTCTTCCTGATTTTGCGCGGCATCCCCGGGGGCTGGGCGCGGGTCGCTTACGAAGCCGCCGTCCACGGGCACAAGTTTCAAGTATTCGATTTTCACTTCTCCTGGCACGTTACCTACACCTTTTGGTCGGGCCTGATCGGCGGCATGTTCCTGACGACCGCCACGCACGGAACCGATCAGCTGATGGTGCAGCGCCTGCTTTCCGCGCGCAACGAACGCGAAAGCCGCTGGGCGCTGCTGAGCAGCTGGCTGGTGATCTTCGGGCAGTTCGCCCTGTTTCTGGTGATCGGCGTGATGCTCTTCGTCTTCTACCAGACGCATCCGCTGCCCGCGGCGGGCCAGTTTGGCCGCTACGACCGGCTGTACCCGGAGTACCTGGCGCGATATTTTCCCGCTGGGCTGGGGGGCCTGGTGATCGCCGCCATCATCGCCGCCGCCATGTCGAATCTGAGTGCGGCGCTGAATTCACTGAGCTCGACCACGATCATGGATTTCTACAAGCCGCACCTCAACCCCGGCCGCAGCGAACGCCACTACGTCTGGATGTCGCGGCTGGCGACGGTGGGCTGGACGGTCGTGCTCAGCGTCGTGGCTTACGCCAGCCGCGATTCGAAATCGGTGCTGGAGGCGGGTTTGGCGATCATTAGCTATCCGTTCAGCGCCCTGCTGGGGGTTTTCATGCTGGGCACGCTGACCCGCCGCGCCAACGAATTCGGGGCGATGGTGGGCATGGTGCTGGGCGTGATCGCGGCGCTGGCGCTGTGGCGCTTGGGGCTGCCCTTCACTTGGTTTATCGTAGGCGGAACGGTGACCACCTTCGTGACCGGCTATGCGGCCAGTTGGCTGCGACCGCGCGACCGCGAACATAGCATCGACGGCGAACCCCGCCCGGCGGAGGCGGCGCTTTGAGCGGAGCGGCGCCCCCGGGACGCGCGCGAGCCACGGCATCGCCGCCCGCGGCGAAAGCCGGCGACGGCCTCGTGCGCGAGCTGACCGCGACGCAGTGCATCGCGCTGGTCGTGGGCACGCTGATCGGCACCGGCATTTTTCTCGTGCCCAAGGAAATGGTCCTGGCCGTGCACAACTTCGGCTGGGTCATGGCCGCCTGGGTCATCGGCGGCGTGCTGTCACTCTTCGGGGCGCTGGCGTACGCCGAGCTCGGCGCGATGCGGCCGGAGGCGGGAGGCGAAGTCGCCTATTTGCGCGACGGCTGGGGACCGCTGTTGGGCTTCCTCTTCGGCTGGGGCATGTTCTGGATCATTCGCCCGGCTTCGATCGCCACCATCGCCGCCGGCTTCTCCCGCGCCGCCAGCTTCATCTGGCCGGGCCTGGATGTGGCGCACCACTTCGGGTTTCTCGCCGTGGACGGCGCGCAATTGCTGGCAGCGGTGCTCATCGCCGGCGTCACCGCGATCAACTATTTGGGCGTGCGCCGGGGCGGGCAGACGCAGACGATCTTTACGGCGCTGAAACTCTTGCTGATCGCCTTTCTGATCGTCGCCGCCTTCGCGTGGGCGCCGGGCCACTGGCAGCATCTGGCGCAGCGGCTGAGCGGGCCGGTTGGAGTCGGCGGCTTCACCGCGGCGTTGGTGGCCGCGCTCTGGGGCTACGACGGCTGGAACAACCTGACGCTGGCGGGCAGCGAAATCAAGAACCCGCAACGCACCATCCCCTTGGCCATGGGGCTGGGCGTGCTCGTCGTCTTCCTGGCGTACGCGGTGATCAACGTCGCGTATTTTTACGTCTTGCGGCCGGAACAGATTGCACGGGCCGACAACGTGGCCGCGAGCATGGCGGCCGTCTTCCTGGGGCGTTACGGCGGCGCGCTGGTGGCGGCGGCGGTGATGATCTCCGCGTTCGCCACCATCAACAGCTCGATTCTCTCCGGCGCGCGGGCGCCTTTCGCGCTGGCTCGCGAAGGGCTCTTCTTCGAACCGCTGGCGCGGGTGCATCCCCGCTTCCGCACGCCGCACGTCTCGCTGGTGATCCAAGCCGTGTTCGCCTCGCTCCTCGGCCTCACCGGCACCTACCAGAGCTTGTACACGCTGACGATTTTCGCGGAATGGCTCTTTTATGCGCTCTCGGTCAGCGCCCTGTTCGCGTTTCGCCGCCGCGGCGAGCGCTCGCCCTATCGCAGCTTCGGCTATCCCGTGGTGCCGGCGTTGTTCTTGATCGCCTCGGTGGCGCTCTTGGTGCAGAACTATCTCCACAACCTCGGGCCGTCGTCGATCGGCTTGGGTATCATCTTGACCGGCATCCCCTACTACTACTGGAAGCGGCGGCGCGCGGCGGCGCGCGCATAAGCGCCGCGGCCGGCGCCTTCCATCTACTTAGAATCGCCTATTTTCTGGCAGGTATATACCTTATCTGCTAGCATCAGGGAAATTCCTGCCGTTTCTTTCGGTTTGCATGCAAGCAGAAGTATTACGGGTCTTGAAGGCCTTCCACGCGGGCGACTTTTCCGTGCGGGTGGCATCGCCGGCGGTCGAACCCGAGGTGGCGGCCGAACTCAACGCCTGCATCGCGCGCTGCGGCGAGTTGGCCGGCAATCTGCAAGAATTGCGGGCCGCCGTGGGCCGCCGTGGGGAGACGGAACGGCGGTTGGGGCCGCCGCCGGGCTGGGAGGGCGGATGGAGCGGGTGCGCGGAGGCGGTGAACGAGCTGATTGACGATCTGGTGCGCCCGTCGCGGGAAGTGGCCAGCGTGATCGGCGCCGTCGCGCGCGGCGATCTATCGCGGAGCATGTCGTGCTCGGGCGCGGGGACCGCGCCGCGGGGAGAATTTTTGCGCACCGCCGAGGTCGTGAATGCCATGGTGGCGCGCCTGCGCGCCTTTGCCGGCGAAGCGACCCGGGTGGCGCGCGAGGTCGGCACCGAGGGCAAGCTGGGCGGGGAGGCCGAGGTGCCCGGCGTGGCCGGGGTATGGAAGGAGCTTACCGATAGCGTCAATTTCATGGCCCGCAACCTCACCAACCAAGTGCGCAATATCGCCAGCGTGACCACGGCGGTGGCCAAGGGGGACCTGTCGACGAAGATCACGGTGGATGCGCGCGGCGAATTCCTGGAGTTGAAGAACACCATCAACACCATGGTGGATCAGCTCAACGCCTTCGCCGGCGAAGTCACGCGGGTGGCGCGCGAAGTGGGCACCGAGGGCAAGCTCGGCGGCCAGGCGGAGGTGCGCGGGGTCGCGGGCGTCTGGAAGGATCTGACGCAAAACGTGAACCTGATGGCCGGCAATCTCACCAATCAGGTGCGCAACATTGCCGGCGTGACCACGGCGGTCGCCAAGGGGGACCTGTCGACGAAGATCACGGTGGATGCGCGCGGCGAATTCCTGGAGTTAAAGAACACCATCAACACCATGGTGGATCAGCTCAATGCCTTCGCCGGCGAGGTCACGCGGGTGGCGCGGGAAGTGGGCACCGAGGGCAAGCTCGGCGGCCAGGCGGAGGTGCGCGGGGTCGCGGGCGTCTGGAAGGATCTGACGCAAAACGTCAATTTGATGGCCGCCAATCTCACCACCCAGGTGCGCTCGATCGCCAAAGTCGTCACCGCCGTGGCCAACGGCAATCTGAAGCGCAAACTGGCGCTCGAAGCCAAGGGCGAAATCTCCGCACTGGCGGAAACCATCAACGACATGATCGACACCTTGGCGCTCTTCGCCGAGCAGGTGACCGGCGTGGCGCGGGAAGTCGGGGTCGAGGGCAAGCTGGGCGGCCAAGCGCGGGTGCGCGGCGCCGCCGGCATCTGGCGTGATTTGACCAACAACGTCAACCAACTCGCCGCCAACCTCACCGACCAGGTGCGGGCCATCGCGGAAGTGGCGACGGCGGTGACCAAGGGCGATCTGACGCGCTCGATCACCGTCGAGGCCCGCGGCGAAGTCGCGGAGCTCAAAAACAACATCAACGCCATGATCCGCAACCTGCAAGAGACGACCGAGCGCAACCGCCAGCAAGATTGGCTCAACACCAATCTGGCGCGCTTCGGCGGCATGTTGCAGGGGCAGCGGGACTTGCTGGAAGTGGCGCGGCTGACGCTGGCCCGCCTCGCGCCGCTGGTCTCGGCGCAACAAGGGCTGTTTTATGCCATGGAGGATGGTGCGGCCGGCGACGGCGAAGGCCCGGTGCTGCGCCTTAAAGCCGCCTATGCGGAGGACCGCCGCCATCCGGCGCCGGCCAGCGTGCGCTTGGGCGAAGGGCTGCTCGGGCAGGCCGCCGTCGAGGGCGGCCCCGTGGTGCTTACCGACGTGCCCGGCGGCTTCCTGTCGATCACCAGCGGATTAGGCGCCGCGCCCCCCGCGCAAGTGGCAGTGCTGCCGGCGGTCTTCGAGGATCAGACCAAGGCCGTCGTCGAGCTGGCGACCTTCGGCCGCTTCAGCGATGTGCATCTCGAGTTCCTCCGCCAGTTCATGAAACACCTCGGGATCGTGCTCAACTCGATCGCCACCACCATGCGCACCGAGCAACTATTGCGGCAATCGCAGGCGCTGGCGGCGGAGCTGCAAATCCAGCAGGAAGAATTGCGCGAGAGCAACCAGCAGCTCGAGCGCCAAGCGCAGAGCCTGCGCAGCTCCGAGGAACTGCTGCGCAGCCACCAAGAACAATTGCAGCGCACCAACCTCGAGTTGGAGGAAAAGGCGCGGCTGCTGGCCCTCGCCTCCCATTACAAGTCGGAGTTCCTGGCGAATATGTCGCACGAGCTGCGCACGCCTTTGAACAATTTGATGTTGCTGGCCAGCGCCCTCGCCGAAGACCGCGACGGAGCGCTGCCGCCCAAATATCTTCACTTCGCGCGCACGATTCACTCCTCCGGCGCCGATTTGCTGGCGCTCATCAACGACGTGCTGGATCTTTCGAAGATCGAGAGCGGCGCGCTCATCATGGAGGTGAGCGAGGTCACGCTCGCCGAATTGGCCAGCTACGCGCATACGGCCTTCGCCCATGTCGCCGAATCGAAGGGGCTGAACTTCCGTTGCGAAGTGGCGCCGAGCGCGCCCGAGGCGATGGTGAGCGACGCGCGCCGCGTCAAGCAGATCCTCAAGAACTTGCTGGCCAACGCTCTCAAGTTCACCGATGACGGCGAAGTGGCTCTGCGCATCGAGGGGTGCGCGAACGATCAAGTGGCCTTCACGGTGTCCGACACGGGCATCGGCATCGATCCCAGCCAGCATCGCGCGATTTTCGAGGCTTTCCGCCAGGCCGACGGCACCAGCAGCCGCAAGCACGGCGGCACGGGCCTGGGGCTCTCCATCAGCAGGGAATTGGCGCGGCGCTTGGGGGGCGAAATCGAGTTGGAGAGCAAGCTGGGCGCCGGCAGCCGCTTTACGCTGTTGCTGCCCCGGGTTGCTCCGGGCGCGCGCCCGGCGCCGGCCGCCCGCGAAGGCCACCGCGCCGGCGCGGAAGACGGGGCCGCCGCCGCGCCGCGAGCGCCGCTGGCGGGCAGGCGCGTACTCGTAGTCGATGACGATCCCCGCAATATCTTTGCCCTCACCAGCGCGCTCGAAGCGCAGGGGATCATCGCCGTGCATGCCGACAGCGCCCGGGCGGGCCTGCAACTGCTCGAGGAAATTGCCGGCCGCGGCGAGCGCGTGGATGTGGTGCTGATGGACATCATGATGCCGGAGATGGATGGATACGCCGCCATCGCGACGCTGCGCGCGCGGCCACAATGGACGGAGCTGCCGATCATCGTGGTGACCGCCAAGGCGATGGAAGGAGATCGGGAGCGCTGCCTGCAAGCCGGCGCCAGCGATTACTTGGCCAAGCCGGTGGATCTCCACCAGATGTTGGATTTGCTGCAACGATGGCTGCCCAGCCCAACCAACCAGCACGCAGCGTAACCGCCGCCAGCGAGCTGCCGCCCGCGCCGGTGCTGCTCGTGGACGACGACCCCGTCAGTCTCTTGGCCGAGGAAGCGGTGCTGGCGGATCTCGGCGCCGATATCGTCGGCGCGGCCTCCGCGCGGGAGGCGCTGCAGCGCCTCCACGAACGCGATTTTGCGCTGGTGATCTTGGACGTCGGCTTGCCGGATCTCGATGGCTTCGCGGCGGCGCGCCTGATTCGGGCGCAGCCGCGCAGCCAGACGACGCCGATCATTTTCCTCACCGGCCGGCCGGGCGAAGCCGCTCTCTACCGTGCTTACGATTTGGGCGCCGTGGATTATTTGCTGAAGCCGGTGGTGCCGGCGGTGTTGCGCGCCAAGGTCGGCGCCTTCGTCGAGCTGCACCGCCAAAACGGGATTATTCGGCGCCAGATGCAGGAGCTCGCCGCCGCGCTCGATCAGCTCCAGCGATCGCGAGCCGAGTTGGCGCAATTCGCCTCCATCGCCGCCCACGACTTGAAAGAGCCGCTGCGCACGATCGCCAGCTTTCTTCAGTTGTTGGCCGAGCACCTGGGCGATGGGCTCGACGAGCCCGCGCGGCAATATTTGGGTTTCGCTCTCGACGGCGCGCGGCGGCTGCAACGCCTCATTGACGGCCTGCTCGAGTACGCGCGCCTGGGCATGTCTGAAAAGCCGGGCGAACGGGTGGCGATGCAAAGCCTGCTGGCCGCGGTCATCGCCGGCATGCGCGCGATGATCGAGAGTTCACATGCCCTGGTCAGCGTCGGTCCGCTGCCGGAAGTGGCCGGCATTCCCAGCCGTCTCGAACAACTCATGCAGAATTTGCTCGCCAACGCGCTCAAGTTTGTCCCGCACGGCTCTATCCCGCGGGTGGAGATCGGCAGCTGCCGCCAAGGCGCGGAGTGGCAGTTTTGGGTTCGCGATCACGGTATCGGCTTTGAACCCAAGCATGCGGAGCGCATTTTTGTTCCCTTTCAGCGTCTGCACACCGCGGCCGAATACAGCGGCACCGGCATCGGACTGGCCCTGTGCAAGAAGATCGTTGTGATGCACGGCGGCCGGATATGGGTGGAGAGCGCCCCGGGCGAGGGATCGACCTTTTATTTCACCCTGCCCGCCGCCGATGCCGCCGAGGAAGGAGCGCCGAACCCTGACGTTCATGCCAACGCCGACACCAAATGACCTTAAACCCGTGATTCGAATTCTCCTGGTCGAGGACAATCCCGCTGACGCCCACCTGACCATGCAAACGCTGCTGGCCGCGATTCCCGATCTGGCTAACGCGCGGCACTTGGAACTGGATCATGCATGGAATGGCGAGGAGGCCTGGAAATACCTGGAAGCTTCTTTGCCGCGCCGGCCCGATCTCGTGATTCTGGACTTGCAGCTGCCCAAGAAAAGCGGCCAGGAATTGTTGCAGGACATCAAGCGCGATCCCCGGCTGCAGGCGATTCCTGTGGTGATCTTCACCACCTCCAGGGAGGAAGCGGAGATCTTCGGCGCCTACGCCGAGTTTGCCAGTTGCTACGTCTGCAAACCGATGGAGTTGGCTGATTTTCGCGCCGTGGTGCGCGCGCTCGCCGCGTTCTGGATGCGTGAGTGCGTGCTGCCGTCGGTGGCATGAAATCGAGAGGCTGGTGCATGACGACAACCCCACTAGAAATCTTGTTGGTGGAGGACGACGCGGCCTACGCGGCGCTGGTGACACAGTTGCTCGAGCGCCTTGGGGCGGCGCGCGTGACGCATCGGTCACGGCTGCGCGACGGCTTGGCGGCGATCGACGCGCGCCGGTTCGATGTGCTCTTGCTCGACTTGTCCTTGCCCGACGGCTGGGGGCTCGATTTGCTCGCCGCGGTCCGCGAGCGGGCGCCTGACTTGCCCGTGGTGGTGCTGACCGGCCGCGACGATGACGAACTGGCGATCAGCGCGGTGCAACGGGGAGCGCAGGATTATTTACTGAAGAGCCAGGTGGATAGCGGCAGCGCCTTGCTGCCGCGCGCGCTGCGCTACGCCATCGAGCGCCATCGTTTTCTGGCGGAGCAAAAGGAGCTGGAGCAGCGCCTGCGGGCCGCCCAGGCCGCCACCGAAGAGCAAGTGCGCCAGCGCACCGCGGAGCTGACGAATAAGGTCATGGCTCTGGAGCAGCGTGAGAGATGGATGCGCCGCCTCAACGAAATGAGCGAATGGCTGCAAAGCTGCCAAACGTTCGAGGAAGCCTTTCGCGTAATCGCCCGCAGCGCGGAGCTGATGTTCGCGGCCGGCGGCGATGAGAGCCCCGAGGGCGCAGCCTACCGGGCCGAGACCGGCCTATTGGCCATGGCGCGCGGTGACGACTCGACCTTGGAGGTGGTAGCGGCTTGGGGTGCGGCGCCGCCGGCGCTGGTCTTCGCGGCCGACCAGTGCTGGGCCTGCCGCCGCGGACGCTTGCATCGCAGCGGGGAGATGGGCGGCTTGACCTGCGCACACAAGGCGCCCGGCACCACCCATTCGCTCTGCGTCCCGCTGCTGGGCCCGGGCGGCACCATGGGCGTGCTCCATCTCGCGACCGCGTCTCCGGCCATGAACGAGTCCTCCCTGGCGCGGAATTTGGCGCCGATGGCGGCGGCGTTGGCCGTGCAGGCGGCCCTGGCGCTGAGCAATCTGCAACTGCGCGGCAAGCTGGAGCGGCAGGCGCTGCGCGACCCGCTCACCGGCCTGTACAACCGCCGCTACATGGAAGAATCGCTGGAGCGGGAACTGCGCCGGGCCCAGCGCACCGGACGCGGCGCCGGCCTGCTGATGCTCGATATCGACTATTTCAAAAATTTCAACGACCGCCATGGCCACGGCGCCGGCGACGCGCTGCTGCAAGCCATCGGCCGCTTTCTCGAACATCATACGCGCGGCGCCGATTTGGCTTGCCGCTATGGCGGCGAGGAGTTTCTCGTTTTATTGCCGGATACGGATGCGGAGACCCTGCGGCAGCGCGCCGAGGAGATCCGCGCCGGGGTCGAGCGCATCCGCATCGAGCACGACGGGATTGCGCTCGAGGGCGTCAGCTTGTCGGTGGGAGTGGCCGCGTTTCCCGGCGCCGGCGGCACCGCCGCGCAACTGCTGCGGGTCGCCGACCAGGCGCTCTATGCCGCCAAGGCCGCCGGGCGCAATCAGGTGAAGTTCGCGCTCTCCGCCGCCTAGCCGAGCGGCAACCTCCAGTTCGGAAGCCCGTTTCGCGCCTGAAGCGCCAGAGTGGCTCCGGCGGGGTTACGCCGGAGCGAAGTCAATGCGGTGGCGCACCGGATCGACTCGGTCCACGATCACCTCCAAGCGGTCGCCAAGGCGATAGCGATGGCGAGAACGTTCGCTGACGAGCTCGTGCGCCCCCTCGCGGAATTGATAGCGGCCGCCGGGCAGCGCGCCTATCGGCACGAATCCTTCGATGAAGAGATCCACGAGTTCGACGAAAAAGCCCGCCTTCGTGACGTGCAAGATCAGGGCGGGGAAGCGTTCGCCCAATCGCCCTTCCATGAAGCGAACCTTCTTCCACTCCATCAGCTCCCGCTCGGCTTCGTCGGCGCGGCGTTCGGCATCGCTCGTCTCTTCGGCCAGCACTCTCAGTTCGGCAGGCTCCAGGGGCGGGTTTCCCGCTGAGCCGGGCAGCGCCGCCTTAAGAATGCGATGCACCAGCAGATCGGGATAGCGGCGGATGGGCGAGGTGAAATGGGTGTAGGTGGAGGTCGCGAGCGCGAAATGGCCGCGATTCTCTTCAGCGTAGCGCGCCTGCTTGAGCGAACGCAGCATGAGAAACGATAGGATGCGTTCCTCGGGCTTGCCCGCCAGCTTGGCGGCGAGGCGCTGGTATTGCCGCGGCGAAATCTCGAACTCGTGGCGCGAGGCCGCCAGCAGCGGGGCGCGCCGCCGCCCGGCGCCGCCGCGCGGCGCGATGCGGCGCATGGGCACGGCGGCGCCGAGGGAATAGCCGAAACCGGCGGCGATCTCTTCGAACTCGGCGACCTTTTCCGGGTCGGGCGGTTCGTGGATGCGATACAGCGAGGCGATGCCGCGGTCCTGCAGATGGCCGGCGACGGTCTCGTTGGCCGCCAGCATGAACTCCTCGATGATGCGATGGGCGACGTTGCGCTCGGATTTCACGATCGAGCGCATGAGGCCGAACTCATCGAAGGCGATCTCCGGCTCGGGCAAATCGAAGTCGATCGAGCCCCGCGCCATGCGTCGTTGGTAGAGGCGCTGTTGCAGATCGAGCATGGACGTGAAGCCTGGCGCCAGATCGCCGTGGCGGCGGCGCGCGAGTTCGTCGCCCTGCAAGATGGCGTTGACTTCCGTATAGGTCATGCGCGCGGCGGAGCGAATGATGCCGGGCACGATCTCGTACGCGCGGCGCCGCCCCTCGCCATCGAAGCGCATCAAGCAGCTCAAGACCAGGCGATCCACGCCCGGGCGCAAGCTGCAAAGGTCGGTCGAGAGCTCGACCGGCAGCATGGGCACCGCGCGATCGGGAAAGTACACCGAGGTGCCGCGCAAGCGCGCCTCGCGGTCCATGGCCGAGCCGGCGGCGACGTAGTAGGCGACGTCGGCGATGTGCACTTGCAGTTCGAACTCCCCGCCGGGCAGGCGCGCCACGTGTACGGCGTCGTCGAAGTCGCGCGCCGACTCGCCGTCAATCGTGACGACCGGCAGCGCGCGGAAGTCGCGGCGGCGCGCGATCTCGTCCGTCGGTATGGCCGCGGGTGCTGCGGCGGCTTCGGCGAGCACTTCCTCCGGGAAGCGATGCGGCTGATGGTACTTGCGGATGATGATCTCGATATCGATGCCGAAGTCGTCGCGGCGGCCGAGGACCTCGAGGACGCGGCCGCGCGCGGCGCTCGTCGGCGTCGGGAATTCGGTGATCTCGGCGTCGACGATCAGGCCGTCAAGCGCTTCCACGGAGCCGGGAACGGCGGCGGCGCGGTGGCGCGCGCGCGCCTCGCCGCCCAGCACGCGATCGGGCGTTGCGGCGCTCCCAGCCGCCGGCCGCTCCTGGCCGGCGGGGATCACCACCGGCTCGCGCAGCCGCTCGTCGAAGGGCAGCACCAGGTTGTGCGGGCGCCCCAGGCGGAACTCGCCGACCACGGTGGCGTGGGCGCGGCGCAGGATGCGCGTCACCTTGCCTTCGGCGCGGCCCTCGGCGCTGCGCCGCAGCACCCGCACCGCCACGGTGTCGCCGTGCATGGCGCCGCCCACGAACGGCGGCGGAATGAAAATGTCGCCGCGCAGCGGTTCGGCCTGGCGCCGGTCGCGGGGCAGCACGAAGGCAAAGCCGTCGCGATGCACGCTGATGCGGCCGGCGATCTCGCCCGGAGCGGCCGGCCGCTCGGCCGTGCGCGCCGGCAGCCGCTCCGGAGCCGGCCGCGGCCGCGCCGGCAGTCCGAAATAATGCCGGGATTCGATCAGACGGCGCTCGCGCACCAGTTCGGCGAGCATGAGTTTCAGTTCCCGCCGCGCGGCGGCCTTGGTCCCGAGGGTGCGCAGCAGTTGCTTGAAGCTGGCGCGGCGATGCGGCTGGCGTTCGATGTGCCGCAGCAGACTCTCGGGATCGAGGGGCATCGACGCTTTCAGTATGGGGCGGGCGCGCGCGTCCCGGCGCCCCCGCCGGCCGCGGCTCGGGGCGGCTTCACGGCCAGCTTGGGGCGCGGCTGTGCTTCAATAAAAGATCGAGCGCGAGTCGCGCCGGAGCCCGCGTCCATGGCCAAGGAAAACTCCTTCGATATCGTCAGCAACGTCAACCTGCAGGAAGTCTCGAACGCCGTTCAGCAGACGTTAAAGGAAGTGGGAACGCGCTATGACCTGAAGGATTCGCACAGCCGCATCGAGCTGAACGAAAAGGACCACAAGCTATTGCTCGAGAGCGCCGACGAATTCAAGCTCAAGGCGGTGGCCGAAGTGCTGCACCAAAAGCTGGTGAAGCGCGGCGTGCCGCTGCGCGCGCTGTCGCCGGGCAAGATCGAGCCGGCCGCGGGCGGACGGGCGCGGCAAGAGATCGACATCCAGCAGGGAATTTCGGCCGATAAAGCCCGGGAGATCGTCCGGTACATCAAAGACACCAAGAAGAAGGTGCAGGCTTCGATCCAGTCCGATTCCGTGCGGGTGGCGGGCAAGGATCGCGATACCCTGCAAGAAGTGATCGCGCTGCTGAAGCAGCACGATTTCGGCATCGACATGCAGTTCGCCAACTACCGCAGCTTGTGAGTGACGCCGCTCCAGCCTCGTCGGCGCCGGCCGGCGCCGTGCCGCGCCCGTCGCCCTTCGATTTGGTGCGCGATGCGCTGCGTCGCGTCGAGGCGCAATTTCTGGAAGACACGGTCTCCACGGTCTCCGGGATCACCGAGATCGGCCAGTACCTGCACGCCGGCGGCGGCAAGCGCGTGCGGCCGGCGCTGGTGCTGCTGGCGGCGGCGCTCTGCGGCGTGGAGGGGCCGGGAGTGATCGCGCTGGCGACGGTGGTGGAGATGATCCACGCGGCGACGCTGATCCACGATGACGTGATCGACGGCGCGGAGACGCGGCGCGGCCGGCCCTCGACCAATTTCCGCTGGGGCACGCAGAAATGCGTGCTCGCCGGCGACTGGCTCTACATGCAGGCCTTCAAGGTCGCGCTGCAGTTGCGCCACTTCGGCATCCTCGACGAGCTGATCACGCTGACGCAAGCCATGGTGGAAGGCGAATTGCTGCAGCAGGAGATGACGGGCCGGGTGGTTACGCGCGAGCAGCACCTGGAGTTGATCGAACGCAAGACCGCGCGCCTGTTCTCGGTCTCGTGCAAGCTGGCGGCGATGCTGGGCGGACTCGGCGATGACATCATCGCGCGCCTGGGCGCCTACGGCCACCACCTCGGCCTGGCGTTCCAAATGGTGGACGATCTGCTCGACCTGACCGCCTCCGCCGCGCAATTGGGCAAGCCCGTGGGCAACGACCTGCGCGAGGGGAAGATGACGCTCGCCTGTCTCGATGCTTATGCCGCCGCTTCCGCCGAGGGCCGCGCCCACTTCGAGTGCGTGCTGCGCGAACGGGGATATCGGTCGGTCGCCTTCGATGAAATCCAGGCCTTGCTGGCCGCCTCCGGCGCCCTAACGCGCGCGCGGCTGGAAGCGCGCCAACATGCCGAACGCGCGCGCGAGCTCATCCTGCTCTTTCCCCCTTCGCCCTACCGCGACGCCCTCGAGGACTTGCCCCTGCTCATGGTCGAGCGGGCGAGCTGACCGCCCGCGCGCCCTGCGCTTGCGCCCCCATGCCCCGCAAAACCGAAGTCGAAATCAAGCTGGCCCTGGCGAGCCCGCGCGCCGCCGTGCGCGAGCTGGCGCGGCTCGGTTTTCGCCGCCGCGGCGGTCGCCAGTTCGAGCGCAACTGGATCTTCGACGACGAACGCGGCTGCCTGCGGCGGGCGCAGCGGCTTTTCCGCTTGCGCCGCCGCGGCGCCGCCCGGCGCGCGTTGTGGACGCTCACCGCGAAAGGGCCGGTCGCGCGCGGGCGCTATAAAGCCCGCGAGGAGGCGGAGCTGGCCCTGCCGGCTGGCGGCGAGATGGCGGCCGTGCTCGCCGTGGCCGGCTTTCATCCCGTCTTCATCTACGACCGCTACCGCACGGTCTTCGCAGACGGCCACGGCGAGGCCTCGCTCGACGAAACCGCGGCGGGATGCTTTCTCGAGCTGGAGGGCCCGCCGCGCTGGATCGACCGCGTGGCCGCCGCGCTCGGGCGCGGCGCGGCGGACTACATCACCGCATCCTATGTCGAGCTGTTGGCGCCGGGCGCACGGCGCGGGCGCGGCGCGCCGCTTGCCAGCGCCGCCAGCAGGCCGTCGGTGGTGAATTCGCGGGCTTCGATGCCGGCTTCGAGGCCCAAGCGGCGCAGGGTGGCGCTCGTCACCGGCCCGATCGAGGCCAGCAAAACGCCCGCCAAGCGTTCGCGGTAGTCCTCGCCCAGCAAGCGCGCGAGATTCTCCGCCGTCGAAGAACTCGTGAACAGCACGGTGTCGGGCCGCGGTCCCGGGCCGGCGGGGAAAAGGCGGCGCGCTTGCGCGCGCGCCCGGGCCGGCAATTCGGTGCGGTAGGCGGCGACCACGTCGACTTCGGCCCCCGCCGCCGCCAGCGCGCGCGGCAGCGCGTCGCGCGCGGCCGCGGCGCGCGGCAGCAGGATGCGCCGGCCGCGCAGCTCCCGCCCGGCCAGCGCCGCCGCCACGCCCTCGGCCACGTAGTCGGCGGGAATGATGTCGGCGCGCCAGCCCTGCTCGGCAAGCGCCGCCGCCGTCGCCGGGCCGATGGCGCAAAGCCAGGCCCGCGCCGGGCGCGCCGGCGCCAATCCCAGCGCTTGCCCCCGCCGGAAGAAGGCGCGCACGCCGTTGGCGCTGGTGAAAATCAGGCCGTCGTACTCCGCCAAGCGCGCCAGCGCGGCATCGAGCGGCGCCCACTCGGCCGGCGGTGCAAACGCGATCGTGGGCAGAGAGATGGCTTCGGCGCCCGCGGCGCGCAAGGCGCTCAGCACACCGCTCGCCTGCTCCCGCGCGCGCGTGACGACGATGCGGCGGCCCGCGAAAGGCTTGCTATCTTCGGTCACGGCGCCTCCGGAGCCGAAGCGGGAAGGCCCTCGAGCCGCGCCAGCAGTACCCGCGCGCCCTGGCGCTCGAGTTGCGCGGCCACGGCTTCGCCCAGCGCCGCGGCGGCGGCCGGGCCGCGCGCGCTTGCCGCTTCCGCGCGCAGGACGCGCGAGCCGTCCGGTTCCGCCAAAACCGCGCGCAGGCGCAGCTCCCCGGCGGCGGCGCTTGCATGCACGCCGATCGGCGTTTGGCATCCGGCTCCCAGCGCGTGCAGCACCGCGCGCTCGGCCGACGCCGCCATCGCGCTCGCCTCGTCGTTGAGGGCCGCGGCGGCCGCGAGCGCCGCGCGATCCTGAGCCCGGCACTCCAGGGCCAGAATGCCCTGGCCCGCCGCCGGGCACATGGTTTCCACCGGCAAATATTCGGCGATCGTTTCCTGTCTGCCCAGCCGCAGCAATCCCGCCGCAGCCAGCACCAGCGCGTCGCATTCGCCCTGCGCCCATTTGGAGAGCCGTGTGTCCACATTCCCGCGCAAGTCGCACGCGCGCAGGTCGGGCCGATGCGCCAGCAATTGCGCCTTGCGGCGCAAGCTGCTCGTTCCCACGCGGGCTCCGGCGGGAAGGGAAGCGAGGGTCGTGCCGGGCGGCGCGATCAAGGCGTCGCGGGCGTCCTCGCGCGGCAAAAACGCGGCCAGCACTAGGCCGGCGGGCAGCTCCGCGGGAACGTCCTTGAGGCTGTGCACGGCGAGGTCGATCTGGCCGGCCAATAGCGCTTCCTCGATCTCCTTGGTGAACAGGCCTTTGCCGCCGAAAAGCGCAAGCGGTGCTTGAGCGATGCGATCGCCGCTGGTCGTGATCACTTCGATATCCGCGCCGAGCCGCGCCGCGACATGGCGCGCCTGCCAGAGCGCCAATTGCGAGCCGCGGGAGCCGATGCGCAGCCGTGGAGCCACGCTCTAGTATCGCCCGTGGGCACAGGCCGGGGAACGCTGCCAGCGGCTGGCGGCCCGTCCTCGGCGCGGCGGAGGCGCGCCGGCGCGACGCGCGGCGACGCCCCGCAGCGATCCCGCCGCGCCGCGCCGTCAATTGCGCGTCAGGTGAATCGAGCCGTCGCCGGTCTCCAAGTTCAGCGCGCCGCCGCCGCCGTTGATTTGGCCATGCACGTCGGAGCGCCGGACCTCGCCCGTGGTGGTCACCGGCAGATCGAGCGTAATCGAGCCGTCGCCGGTATGCGCGGCCAGGTCGGCCTTGAAGCCGTCGGGCAGCGCCAGGGTGATGTTGCCGTCGCCGCTGCGCAGCGACCAAGGCTGCGCCGCGGTCGAGCCGTCCGCGGCTTCGATCTGCAGATTGCCGTCGCCGCTGCGGGCGTTGAGCGCCATGAAGCGCCCGTCCAGCCGGATATTTCCGTCGCCGGTCGTGGCCTGGAAGCTGGCCGTGTCGAGGTTATGGCCCTCGACGTTGCCGTCGCCGGTATGGACCTCGAGCGTGCCGCCCACAAACGACAGCGCCACGTTGCCATCGCCCGTCCGGGCATTCAGCGTGAGACGCCGGGGCACCGTAAGCTCGACCCTCACCCACCGGCTGCCGAAGCTAAAACCCCAGTTCCTCGGCTCTTTGACCGTCAGATCGACTTCGTTTCCGCTTTGCATCGCGGTGACTTGCACGCCGCCATCGCCAATCCGCCAGCCGCTGGTGACCACGCGCGCGTCGATTTGCGGCCGATCCCAGGAGTTGATCTGCACGCTGCCCTCATTGGTCGTGACGTGCACGGCCGGCTGGCTCTGAACGTTGAAGGTTTTGTGCCATTCGTCGGCGTGAGCCGGCGCCGGTTGCAGCGCGGCCAATAGGACGGCGATCAAGATCATTCGTGCTTGCACGCTCGCTTCTCCCACCCCGTATACGCAGTTCCCGCTGCAAAGTTCCATGCGAATTCGACCCGCCGCCGGACGCGGCGGCGCCGGCGGTGCGAGTTCAGGCCCAGCGCTGCGCTTGCCCGGCAAGATGGTCTCCCGCGCGGGCGGCGATCGCCTGGATGGTCAGCGCGGGATTGGCGGCGCCTTGGGTCACCATGACGCTGCCGTCGGCGATGAAGAGGTTGGGCACGTCGTGGCTGCGGCACCATTCGTCAACCACGCTCGCGCGCGGATCGCGGCCCATGCGGCAGCCGCCCACGATGTGCGCGAATCTCAATTGCGTGAACGCCCGCGAGCCGCCGGCCGCCTCGAGCACCTCGACGGCCTTGCGCGTCGCGGCGGCGATCAGCTTCCGGTCGTTTTCAAAGAGGTTGAAGATGACTTCGGCGACCGGCAAACCGAAGCGGTCCTTGGTGTCGGGGCCGCGCGCGAGGCGGACGTAGTTGCGCTCGTCGGGCAGCAATTCGCCCAATATGCCGATGGCCGCGTAATGGTTGTAATCGCGCATGGCGTCGCGCAGCTCCTCGCCCCACAAGCCCTGCTCGGCCAGCGATTCGGAGAACTCGGCCGGAAGCGGCCCGATGGTTTGCAGCGAGAACCCGCGCTTGAAATCGTTGCGCGGGTCGGTCTCGTAGAAATCTTCCGACAAGCATTGCGCCGGCGGCCCCTTGTATTGCCGCACCAGGTCCGGAAACCACGCCACGCACTTGGCCGCCGCCTGCGCCATGAAGTAATGGCCCACGGCGCCGCTGCGGTTGGCCAGGCCGTCGGGAAACAGCGGCGAGTCGGAGTTCAGCAACAGCCGCGGCGTCTCGATCGCATACCCGCACACGGCGGCGAAGCGCGTGCGCTGGCGATAGGCGCGGCCGTCGCTGTCGAAGCAGAGCAGCGCGGTGATTTTGCCCTGCGCGTCGTGCTCGAGCCGCCCGACCATGGTGTCGGCGCGCACCTCCACGCCGCGGCGAATCGCCCGCGGCAATTGGTTGGTGATCGGGCTGGCCTTGGCGTTGGGCTTGCAGCCGAGCAGGCACATGCCCCGGTAGGTGCAGCGGGAGCGGCCATCGGGCCGCGAACTGCCGTTGAGAATCGAGACCGGCCCCGGCACCCAGCGAATACCCAGCCTGCTGCACCCTTCGGCCAGCTTCAGGCCTGCCGAGGAAATCAAATGCGGGCCGTTGCGATAAGGCCCATGCGGCTTGCCCCACGGATACCACAGCGGTCCCGACACCGGCTCCTCGTCTTCGAGCCATTCGTAATAGGGCTCGAGATCTTCGTATTGGATCGGCCAATCCACGCCCACCCCGTCCAGCGTGTGCGTCCGGAAATCGGAGGGATGCAAGCGCGGCACGAACGCCGCCATGTGCACGCTCGAGCCGCCCACGCACTTGCCGCTGTTGTTGCGGCCGAAATGCAGCGGATGGCCGCCGCCGCTGATGCGGTCTTCGTTCCAGTACAGCGGCCGAGCCGCCATTTCGTCGCTCACCATGTCTTCGAGCGGGTCCACCACCGGCCCGGCTTCGAAGACCACGATCTTCAGCCCCGCGACCTGCGAAAGCTTATCCGCCAGCATGCTGCCGCCGGGACCCGAGCCCACGATTGCGAAATCAATCACTTCGTCCCGGCGGTAGCGGCGCATCTGCTCGCGCATAAGCCGCTTGATGCTCAAATGCCGCCACATCGCCGGCTGCTCCTTACGCGGCCCGCTCGCCGCGCCGGTAGCGCGGCGCCGCCCGGTCTTCGCGCCGTTCCCAAGGGTCCGGCAGGCCTTCGGTCAGGCGCAAATACCCGAGGGGATAGACGGGACCCCCGAAACCGATTTCGTTCCAGGCATAAGGATGCGAGTAAAAGATGTGCAGCACCGCCGTGGTGAGCATGTGCCAGAAGTGCTTGGGCTCGAGCTGCCGCCACAGCTCGCCCGGCGGCTCGTGTCGCGCCAGCAGCGAAATCACCCGGCGCTGGCCGGCTGCGGCGAGTTGGCTGAAGCTGCCGCCGCCGACCGCCATGGCGCTTTCATCCACGGCGCGGGCGCCGAGGCGAAACGCCTCTTGCATGGGCGGCATGCCGGCGAAACGATAACCGTCGGTTTCATTGCGGTCAAGCTTGCGGTCGAGAAAATTGACGATCGGCACGATCCAGGGGTCGCGCTCGGGATCTTGGCCGGCGATCAGGTTGCAAAGGCGCTCGTAGAGGCGATGCTCGTGCCCCGTGAAGAAGCGAATCGGCGGCGTTTGCTCCATGCGCTCGCGGATCGCCTTCCAGGTCACTTCGTCCCAATTTTGTTGGTTGTCCAGAACGTCGTAGCCGGGGTAATAGCCGGTATCGACGTAGCGGCTGGCGATCCGTTCACCGCGAGGCGGATGCCGGGGGCTAGGCTGCCGGCTCATGGGGAAGTGCGCCGGGCTGGCGGCGGCTTTGCGCCTCGGCGCTGCGATCAAGCAGGGCGGCCAATAGGCCGATCACGCCGGCGCCGGAAAGGATCAGCGGCGCGAACAGCGGCGCGCCGGCGGGAATGTTGAACGTCGCATGGCGGAAGCCACCCGGCCGCCGGTGAATGCCGCGAGTGTGATAGAAGACGCCGGCCAAGCCGTCGGCAACGGTGAGCCAGCTCGCGGCCGGCAGCCAGCGGCGAAAGGCGCGCCGGCTCTTGAGCGCGGCGGCGCTGGCGCCGAGCAGAGCGGCGCTGGCGCCCACCGGGGTCCACATGGACCATTGATTGAAGCTGCCGCGATAGTGTTCCGCCAGCGCCTCGAAACCGCCGATCAGCGCGCTGGCCAGCGCCGTCACTGTCAGCAATTTGGCCAGGCGGCGCGCCACGCGGTTCAGGTCGGGCTCTTCTCCCCGCAACGCCTCCCAGGCGGTGCGCACGCTGGCTACCACCGGCTCTTGCACTGCCGACGCCATGCACGCAGGGAAGCCCGCCGAGCGGGCGGCGTTCGCTTCCGCGTACGATTCCGTCTTCGGCGCTCACACCAAAGTGCCGTCACGCTTCCGGGCATCCGGCGGCGGCGCGAAGGCGCCGTCATCGGCGTAAAGCTCAGAAAGGTCGGTCCTGCATCGCTGTCCTAATCCTTGCCATTGGGCGATTTCTGCGAATGTCGAACGGACTCGGCGACCTCGCCTTCCGCCACAGATTGCACCGCTTGGCGGACGGCTTCGGACGTAATCTCCACCGCTTCTTCCTCACTCAAATGCTTCCGCGCCGCGCGTCCGATCTCCTCCATGGTCGGGCGCCGCTTCGTCTTCTTGATCACTTCTCCTCCTAACCCGCCCCTTGCTGGTGAGCATACCTAAAAAGGATAGCGTCCAAGGCAAGCGAGGAGTAAAAAAACGCCCATTCTGCGTCGGGAGATTAGCCGGTCCCGCCCCTTAAACCGCCGCTTCGGCGGCTGGCGCGCGCCTGTCCTCCGGGTTCAACGCGCGGCTGGCGCCGCCGGGCGTGACGCGCGCGCCGGGACGCGCTAGCGGCCGGTGCGGTGTTGTAAACTCGCCTGTCACTCCCGAGGAAAACCCCGATGCCGCCGTTTCGTCGAATTGGGCCCGTTGGCTGCGTGATCGTGTGCGCTCTCAGCGCGCTGGCGCTTGCGCAGAAGCCCTATGCCGTTGCCGATATTTACAGCGAGCCCGGCCTGACCGGCTATGCGCCCAGCACCGTCGAGTGGAGTCCCGACGGCCGCCACTTGACGTATCTGTTACAGCAGGCGGGCAGCAAGCTGGCCGACCTGTATGTGGTGGACGTAGCGACGGGGGAAACGCGGCTGCTGGTGAAAGGTTCGGTGCTGGCCGGCGCCGGCCAGAAGGAAAGCCATTCGGTGCAGAGCGAGGTGCGGCAGGAGCGCCAGTCGCGCTACGGGATGGCCAGCTATCATTGGTCGCCCAAGGGCGATTTTCTCGTATACGTCAATCACGACCAGCTCTATCGCTTCACGCCCGCCACCGGCCAGATCGCCCGCCTGAGCAGCGAGCCCGGCTACAAGGAAAACCCGCAGGTCTCGCCCGACGAACAGTACATCAGCTACGTGCTCGACGGCGACGTTCATTATCAGAAGATCGAAGCCGATGGCGATGCCCCGGCCACGGCCATCGCGCCGCACCAGGATCAAATCCTGAATGGCGGCATGGATTGGGTCTATCCCGAGGAACTCGACCTGCGCAGCGGCTACTCCTGGTCGCCCGACAGCACGCACATCGCCTTCATGCAATTCGACGAGCATCCCGTGCCGGATTATCCCATTCCGAATTTGCTGCCGCACTGGCCGACGGTGTACGAGGAGAAATATCCCAAGGCGGGCGATCCGAACCCGATCTTGCATTTCGGCGTCTATTCGCTGGCGACGCAGCGCATCCGCTGGATCCACGTCGCGGGCATGCCCGACCAATACCTGCCGCGCGTCGGCTGGATGCCCGACGGCCAGCATGTCTACGCCCTGGTGATGAATCGCGCCCAAACCGACGAAACGCTGTATGAAGCCGATCCGGCTACCGGCCAAGCGCGGCCGATCTTGCACGAGCACAATCCGTATTGGCTCGACCCCGTCTTCGATTACTACTTCTTTAAAAGCAAGCCCTGGCTGCTTTGGGGCTCCGATCGCGACGGCTGGCATCATCTCTATTTGTTCGATCTTCAGGGCCACGAGCTGCGCAAGCTGACGGACGGGCCCTGGCACGTGAAGCACTTCGAAGGCGTGGATGAGCAGGGCGGCTGGGTCTATTTCACCGCCTCCCGCGAAGTCCCCTATCGCACCGATCTCTATCGCGTGTCGCTCGACGGCGGCGCGCCGCAGCGCATCACAGACGGCGCGGGCACCCACGCCGTCTCGATGTCGCCCGATTTCACCCATTACGTCGACACGTTCTCCACCGCCGTCGCGCCGCCTGCGATGACGCTGCGCGCGGTCGGGGGCGGCGCGGAGCAGGTGATTCACGCCGCCGCCGACGTCTCCGCCTATCGCTTGCAGCCGCCCGAGTTCTTCCAGATCCTCGCCGCCGACGGCCGCACCAAGCTTTGGGCCTGGATGATGAAACCGGCCCACTTCGATCCTGCGCGCAAATATCCCGTGATCATGAACCAATACGGCGGTCCCACGGCGCAGACCGTGAATGACGCCTGGAGCGGCCCGAATACCTGGTTCGACAATTTGCTCCTGCGCGACGGCTTCATCCTCTTCGACGTCGATAATCGCGCCAACATGTACTCCGATCGCGCGCAGCAGGCGCTGATCAAGCACCAGTTCGGGCGCATCGAACTCGCCGACCAGTTGGCCGCCCTCCATTGGCTCAAAGCGCAGCCCTATGTCGCGGCCGATCGCATCGGCATCTGGGGCTGGAGCTACGGCGGCTACATGACCCTCTACGAACTGACCCGCGCGCCCGGCAATTGGAAAGCGGCCATCGCCGTCGCCCCGGTGACGAACTGGACCGATTACGACTCGATCTACACCGAGCGCTACATGGGCATGCCGCAGACCAACGCCGAGGGCTACCACGACAGCAGCCCCGTCAACTTCGCCGGCGACCTGCGCGACCATCTGCTGCTCGTGCACGGCACCGGCGACGACAACGTCAATTTTCAGAATTCGCTGCAGTTCATCGAGCAATTGGTCGAGCACGACCGCCCGTTCCAGTTGATGATCTATCCCAACCGCACCCACGGGATCGCCGACCGCGCCGCCCGCACGCACCTTTACACGCTGATGGAGAACTTCTGGAAGCGTGAGCTTCAGCCCTAACCCGGGCGCGGCAACGGGCGCCGGCGCAGTTGCTATCCTAGGGGCATGCCTGTTCAAATCGGCGTCCGGCCGCATTCCGCAGCCGATCCCATGGGGCTGATGAGCGATTGCCACCGCCGCATCGAGATGTTCCTGACCGCGCTGGAGCGCGCCGGGCAGGCGCTGGAGCGCCCCGCCGACGGCACGCTGCGCGACGGGCTCGCGGCGGCGCTGCGCTATTTTCGCGAGGCCGCGCCCAAGCACAACGCCGACGAGGAGGCTTCGCTGTTCCCGCGGCTGCGCGCCACCGGCAGCGCCGAGGCCGCCGCAGCACTTGCCCTGCTCGAGCGCTTGGAGCGCGAACATCGCCGGGCCGATCCCCTGCACGCCACCGTGGACACGCTCGGCGAACAGTACCTGGCGCACGGTCCGCTGCCCGCGGCGGAGGCGGCTCGCTTCCGCGCCGCGGTGGCGGAGTTGCGCGCGATGTACGGCGAGCATATCGGCCTCGAGGATCAAGTCGTGTTTCCGCTCGCCGTACGCCTCCTTTCGCCCGAGGCGAAAGCCGAGGTCACGCGCGAGATGGCCGCGCGCCGGACTGCCTGAACGCCGCCGCGCGCATCAGACCTCAGCGCCGGAGGGCAGGGCCTGCATGCGCGTAGTGGTCACCGGCGGCGCCGGTTTCTTAGGCTCGCACTTCTGCGAGCGGCTGATCGCCCAGGGGCACGAGGTGGTCTGCTTCGACAACCTGCTGACCGGCCGGGAAGAAAACTTGGCATCGCTGCGCCGCGAGCCGCGCTTCTCGTTCGAGCGCCGCGACGTCAGCGATCCTTGGAGCGTCGCCGGGCCGGTCGGCGCCGTAGCCCATTTGGCCTCGCCCGCCAGCCCTGCCGATTACAGCGCCTACCCGATCGAAACCCTGCGCGCGGGCAGCGCCGGCACCTATCACGCCTTGGAGCTGGCGCAGGCCAAGCGCGCCCGTTTTCTGCTGGCCTCGACCTCGGAGGTTTACGGCGATCCCGAGGAACATCCCCAGCGCGAGGAGTATTGGGGCCGTGTCAATCCCATCGGCCTCCGCGCGTGTTATGACGAGGCCAAACGCTTCGCCGAGGCCCTGGCCAGCACTTATCGGCGGCTGCGGGCCGTTAGCGTCCGCATCGCACGCATCTTCAACACCTATGGCCCGCGCATGCGCGGCAATGACGGCCGCGTGATTCCCACGCTCGTCGATCAGGCGCTCAACGGCCAGGGTTTGACGCTCTACGGAGATGGTTCGCAGACGCGATCGTTTTGTTACGTCTCGGATTTGATCGCCGGCCTGGATCGTCTGCTGGCGCTCGCAGAACTCGAAGGCGCGCTGGCGCCGCCGGTCAACCTCGGCAATCCGGAGGAGATCACGATCTTGGAATTGGCGGAGCGGGTGCGCGCGCTGCTCCCCGCTGCCGGCCCGCTCACGTTCTTGCCCTTGCCCGCGGACGACCCCAAGCGCCGGCGGCCCGACATTTCCCGCGCCCGTGCGCTGCTCGGCTGGGCGCCGAGCGTCGGCCTCGACGAAGGCTTGCCCGCCACCGTCGCCTATTTTCGCGGCGCCGCCGCCGCGGCGTAGGTTGCGCCCGCCGCCGCGGCGCGGCGTTCCTCGCCGCGCGCCGAATGATAAAATCGAATCAGGCCGCGGTTCTGGCGGCCGTTTTTTATGGTCGCGATTCGCGAGCGGCGGCGTAGCTCAGCTGGTTAGAGCGAGGGTCTCATAATCCCTAGGTCAGTGGTTCGAGTCCACTCGCCGCCACCATCGGCGCCGTCCGGCGCGGTATTTCGCCCATGATCGATCCCGCCATCTTCAAGAGCTACGATGTGCGCGGCGTCGTGCCCCAGCAGCTCGACGAAGCGGGCGCGGCGGCGATCGCGCGCGCCTTCGCCGGCCTGCTCGGCGCGAAAACGTTGGTCGTCGCCAAGGACGTGCGCGCCACTGGCCCGGCGCTCGCCGCCGCCGCCACCGAGGCGCTGCTGGCCGGCGGCGTGGACGTGCTCGACATCGGCACCGTCTCCACCGACATGTTCTATTACGCCGTCGCCACCTTGCCCGTGGACGGCGGCTTCACCATCTCCGCCTCGCACAATCCCAAGGATTGGAACGGCTTCAATTTTTGCCGCCGCGGCGCCCAGCCGCTATCCCTGACCAGCGGGCTCGCCGAGGTGCGCGAGCGCGCGCTGCAGCCCATGCCGCCGCCGGCGGCGCGCCGCGGCCAGCGGCGGGAAGCCGACGTGTGGGAGGGCTTCGTGGATTATGTGCTCTCCTACATTGACCGCCGCCTCATTCCCAGCGTGACGCTGGTCGCGGATGCCAATTGCGGCATGCAGGTAAAAGTGCTCGAGCGCGTGATCGCGCGCCGCCGGCTGCCCCTGCGCCTGCACGCGCTGCACGGCGATCCGGACGGCTCGTTCCCCGTCCCCGGCGGCGTGCCCAATCCGCTGCTCGAGTCCAACCACGCCGCGCTCACCGCCGCCGTCACCTCGCGCGGGGCGGATTTGGGCGTCGCCTGGGACGCCGACGGCGACCGCTGCTTCTTCGTCGATCACACCGGCTACTTCCTCTCCGGCTACTTCACGACTGCGATCTTGGCGCGCTCGATCCTGCGGCGGCAGCCGGGGGCGACGATCGTGATCGATCCGCGCAGCATCTGGGCGACGCAGGAGACGATCGCCGAGCTGGGCGGCCGCACCGTGCTCAGCCGCGCGGGCATGACCATCATTCCCGACGCCATGCGGGCCGTGGGCGCGGAATTCGCCGGCGAAATGTCCGCGCATTTCTATTTCCGCCGCAACTGGTGCCGCGACAACGGCATGATTCCGCTGCTCGTGCTGCTGGAGCTGCTGGGGCGGGAAGGGAAGCGGCTCGCGGATTTCGTCCAACCGCTGCGCGAGCGCTATTTCACGTCCGGCGAAATCAACTTCGAAGTCGAGGACCCGGCGGCGGTGGTGGCGGAGCTGACGCCGCGGTTCAGCGATGGCGAGCAGGACTTCACCGACGGCCTCTCGGCCGCTTACCGCGACTGGCGCTTCAATCTGCGGCCCTCGAATACCGAACCGCTCCTGCGCCTGAACGTCGAGGCGCGCAACCCGACGGCGCTGGCGCAGGGCTTGGCCCGCGTGCGCGCCGCCATCGAGCTGGCGACCGGCGTTCGCGCCGCCGGCCACTGACTCCGGCCCCGCCGGCTTACGCGCCGCCGATGTCGGCGCCGCGGTAAGTGGTCAGCAAATCCGCCAGCGAGACGATGCCCAGCAATCTTCCGTCGGCGCGATGCACCACCGGCAGCAGCGGCGCGTCGCCGGCTTCGCGCAAGAACATTTCCAGCGGCTCGTCGGGATGCAGCACGGGCAGCGGGTGGCCGGCGCCGGCCTCGGCCAGCGTCCGGCCGCCTTCGCCTTGGCGCGCCAGCTCCTGGAGGCGGCTCGCCAACGCGCCCGACCAGTTGCCGTCGGGGCCCTCGATGAGCAGAAAGGCGCGATCGCCGGCCGCCGCCAGCGCGTCCGCGATGCGGTCGGAAGGGCGGGCGATGGGATCGGTCATCGGCTTCATCGCGTCTTCAACGTGCAGAACTTCTTCCTCGCGGCGCTCCTCCATGGAAGGCAAATCGAGGCCGTCCTGGCGGGTCAGCAGGTCGAAGATCGCAATCGGCTGCCAGGTGCGGGAGATGAAGTAGGCGATCAAGTTCGAGATCAGCAGCGGCAAAACCACGGTGTAGCTGCCGCTGACCTCGATGATCATGAACACGGAAGTGAGCGGCGCGCGCAGGATGCCGGCGAACGTCGTGCCCATGCCGACCAGCGCATACGCGCCGCTTGCGGCCGCCACGCGGGGGAAGAAATGGTGCTCGAAGCCGCCCACCGCGCCGCCCACCATGGCGCCGATCACCAGCGTCGGCGCGAACATGCCGCCCGGCGTGCCGCTGGTGAACGAGATCGTCGTCGCCAGCAGCTTGAGCGCCGCCAAGATCGCCAGCGTCGTCCAGAGGAAATGCGCGTGCAGCGCTTGATCCACGAATTCGTAGCCGGCGCCCATCACCTGCGGATAGCGCATGCCGATCAGCCCCACCAGCAGGCCCGCCCCGGCGGGCAGAAAGAACTGCGCGCGGCGCGGCAAGGCGTGCGCGCGCGGCCGCAACCACGCCACCAATTTGACGAAGAGCAAGGAGGCGAAGCCGCCGATCACGCCGAGCACCACGTAGGCGGCGAGTTCGAGCGGATTCCGCAGCTCGAACTCCGGCACCCGGAACAGCGGTTCGCCGCCCAGGAACCAGCGCGCCACCACCGTGCTCGACACCGCCGACAGCACGACCGCGCCCAGGATTCCGACGCTCCACTGGCCGACGACTTCCTCGATGACGAACAGGACGGCGGCGATCGGGGCGTTGAAGGCGGCCGCGAGGCCGGCGGCGGCTCCGAGCGGCGCCAGCAGCCGCAAGCGCGCGCGGGAAAGGCGCAGCTTGCGTCCCACCAGCGACGCCAACCCCGCGCCGACCTGCAGCGAGGGGTCTTCCGGACCGAGCGATTGGCCGCTGCCGATGGCCAGCGCCGCGGTCAGGAACTTGCCGACCACGGTGGAGAAAGGAATGTGTCCGTCGAAGATGTAGAGCGCGGCTTTGGTTTGGTTGACGCCGCTGCCGCCCGCGCCGGGGAAGCAAAAGAACAGCAGCGCCGCGATCACCAAGCCGACCGCCGCCGGCGCCCACAAAAGCCGCAGCGGCGCGGGCGTGATCGAGGAGCCCAGGACGTCGATCCGCAGCCATTCGATCGTCACCCGGAAGCAGACCACCGCCAGCCCGGCCAGGATCCCGATCAGGATGGCGAGGAACAGGAACAGGCGTTCTTCGCGCTTCGCCGCCAAGCGGCGCGCCAGGCGCGAGGGCCAGGCCGGTGCCAGTCGCGAGGCCGCCGCTGCGGAAGACGTGCTCATGGCGATGTCAGCTCCCGCGCATGGGCCAGCAGCAGCAAGGCGAGATCGTCGCCCGTCGGCGGGCCGCAGGAGCGGGCCGTCTGCTCTTCCACGGCGAAAACGAACGAGAGCACGTTGGGAATGGCATTGGGATCGCGCCAGAGCCGCCGCAGTCCCGCCCCGGTGAGCGCTTGCGAGCGCGCTAGCAGCGGCGCCAGCGGCGACGGCTGCGAATTCGTGCTCTGCAGCCGCGCCGCGCAAGCGGCCAGACGCGCCTGCGCCGTCGCCAGATCGCGCCGGATGCGGCTGCGGCGCTCGGCGCGGGAAAGATGGTAGGCGAGCGGGTCGGCATCCAGCACCGCCGCCACCGTCGCCAGGCGTTGCGCCACCGCAGGATCGCCGGGCAAGCGCACCGCCGCCCGCGCCAGATACCGATGCGCCAGCCCGTAACTGCCTTGCTGATACGCGGCCTCGCCGGCGCCGGCCAGGGCGCCGCCGTTGTCGGGATCGCGCCGCAGCACCTCACGAAATTGCGCAAGCGCGTGCGTCGGGTCGCCGGCGGCGAGGAACTGCCGCCCCGCCTCGAGATGGGCGGCGGCGGTGGGCGGCAACGACTGAATCTCCGCCAGCAATTCCGAGTCGGCCTGGTTCTCTTGGCCGTGGTCCAGCAGGTAGGAGATCAACTCGTGCCGCGCCCGCAGGCTCTGCTCCGCACCCTGGGCGCTCCACAGGCCGAAGATGGCGTTGTGGTAGTAGCGAATCACGTCTTGCGTGCGATTCTGGCTCGCCGCCAAGCGCGCCAGGTTGATATTGACCGGCCCCGACTGCGGCGCCTCCTGCCACAGGGCCAGAAAGTAGGATTGCGCCTCGGCGAGGCGATGCTCCGCGGCCAGCGACTGCGCCAGGGCGAAGGTCGCATCGAACGAGCCGGGCTGGTAGGCGAGCGCATTGCGAAAGGCGGCTTCGGCCGCCGGCGCGCGGCCGCTTTGCAGCGCGGCCAAGCCCCGCGCGTACCATTCGCGCGCCAGCGCCGCCCGCTTGCTGCGGTAACGGCCCACGAAGAACGCGGTGACGGCGAAGGCGACAGCGATGATGGCGATCAGCGTCAGCCAGGCGGCCAGTTCGCGCCGCGCCAAGTGCGCGACCCGCGCCGATCGCCGCTGCCTTGTCTCTTGGGACCCGCGCTCGGCCATCACCGTTCAGCTTAACCGAACGGCTCGGGGCCGCCGCCTAGGGCGTGATCAACAAGGGCGCGGGCTCGGCGGCGCGGCCCGCGGCGCGCATCAGCTCGGGCGGAGCGAGCAGGCTCAGCGCGCGGCGCGAGCGCGGGCGGCCGTTGCCGTGAGCTTGCGCCATCCGCGCCAGCAGCACCACGGCGCGCTCGAAATCGCTCTCGCGCGGCGCCTCCGGCAGCAGCTCCCGGCGCGCGTCCTCTTGATATCGGCGCCAAGCCGCGAGCAGCGCCTCGAACAGCCCGGCGGCAAATTCCCCCAGCGGCCGCGACTCGTAGAGGATGCCCGCCCGCCGCGTCGCCAGCGTCCGCACCAGGCCTTCCAGCGCCGCCCGCAGATCGGCATCCACGAGACCCGGATGCTTGCCCCGATAATCGCCGATCGCCAGATTCAGCGCCATGAGCAGCCCGCGCTGGCTGTGGAGGAAGCGCTCGCTGATCTCGACCTCCGGCGCGATCGGCGGCGCTTCCGGCGCCGCCGTTGGGCGGTCGTGGCGCCGGCTCGCAAGCAGGTGCGGGCACGTCCCGACGCAATCGATCGTCACTTCGCGGTACGTGCCGCAGCAGGGGGCGCAGATCATCTGCCCGAGCGCCGGGCACAGGCGCTTCGGCTTTCGCGATTCACAGAGCGGGCACACCGGTCATCGTAGCATCTCTACGAGTTCGGCTTGGCGCTGACCGCCGGCGCCGGGTTCATGAGCTCCTGAAAGTCGGGCCGGGTGAGCAGCGGCTTGAACGCCGGATCCTTGTACACCAGCTTGAGATGCTTGTAGTGCAGGTCGGCCGCCTGATGCAGTTGGTGCATCGCGTCTTGCAGGTCGCCGACCATGCAATAGAGCCGCGCCAGGAAGAAGTGATACTCCGCCGGATCGCGCACCGAGCGGTCTTGGATCACCGAGCCGCCGTGCGCGGTGGGATCGAGCGAGGTCGGATCGAGGCGCAGCGCGGCAATGTAGTCGCGGCGGGCGTTGGCCAGCTTTTTGCGCATGAATTCGGCGGTGCCGGCGTTGACGTAGAACGTGGCGACGTCGTGCTGCAGCTTCATCGCTTTTTTGTAGTACTTGAGCGCCTTGCCGTAGTTGCCGTGCTCGTAATAGACCGTGCCGAGGTTGTTGTACGGGTCGGCGAGCCGCTTGTTGTAGCGGATGGCGAGCTTGTAGTACTTGGACGCTTCGCGGTCGTTGCTCAGCAGTTGATAGGAGACGCCCAGCCGGTTGGCCAAAGTCGCGTCGCGCGGGGATTGCTCCAGCCCCTGCTGCAAGAGGTCGATGGCGGCGTAATACCGCTTGCGCGCCATCAGGATGTCGGCGCGCTCGGGCAGGCTGATCGGCGGCGAGGCCGGCGCCGCGCCTGCGGCGGCGAGCGTATTGCCCGCGCCGATGCCGTTGGCCGGCGGCTTGACCGTCCCGGGAGGACCTTGCGACCAACTCGCGAGCGAAAACGCCGCGAGCAAACAAGAGCAAGCCACGACGCGCATATGCGCCCCCCGTGCCGAAGAACTGCTTAGGGTAGCTATTTTACTCCAGCTGCATCCTTTCCCTCGAATTGCCATTGGCGGCGGCCTGCGGCAGCAATTTACCGGCGGCGGCGGACATTCTCGCCGCCACCGGCGAGAAATACAGCGGCAAGTTCTTGCAGGGCGCCGAGCGCGCGTTCGAGGCCCTGCGGTCGCAAATTCCGGCTCCGGAGGTGGAGTTCAATCGCGAGGTCTGTCTGCGCGCCACGGGCAATGGGGTGCCGTTGGCTTTGTGCTAGCGGGTCGCTGCGCGAGCGCCGGGCGGCGCGTGCCTGCACCTATCGTGAGATCTTCCAAGCGGCCGCCGGCCGCAGCGGCGGAATGGCGCGCCCCGCGCGTGCCGCCGCCCCTTGCGGGCGGGCGGCGTATCATCGTTCGAGGCCATGGTCAGTCAGAGCGCGCTCGCAATCGGCGATGAAGCCTCGCTCGAGGTGCGCAGCCCCGACGGCGCGCGGCGCTCGGTGCCGCTCGATGCGTCGCCGTTCCTGATCGGCCGCGGCAGCGAGAGCGGCAATCACTTGCAGCTTGCCGACCCGCGCATCTCGCGGCGCTGCTGCGCGGTGACGCGCGATGAGGGCGGCTGGAGCGTCGAAGATCGCGGCCATCAGCGCGGCATTTTTCTCAACGGGGAAAAAGTCCAGCGCGCGCCCCTGCGCGACGGGGACGTGATCGCGTTCGGGTTGGAGGATTCCTTTTCGATCGTGTTTTGCGCGCCTGCCGCCGGGTTGTCGCTGCCGGCGCTGCTGACGCGCATGGAACCGCCGCCGGGCGAGCCGACGACGGCCACCGCGGGATTGCGTCAGCTCAACGTGCTGCTGCAGGCGACGTCGCTGCTGCATTCCGACCTGCCGCTCGATTCCGTCCTGAACACCATGCTCGATCACGCGATCGCGGTGACCAAGGCCGAGCGCGGGCTGTTGCTAGAGACCGATGCCGCCGGGGCGCTGGCGGTGCGGCTGGCGCGCGGCGCGGCGGGCGTGAGCCTGGCGGCGGAAACGCTGGCGCCCAGCCAAACCGTCCTGCGCCGCGCGCTCGCGACCCAGACCAGCATAATCACCGAGGACTTGCGCCAAGCCGAGGACGCGCTGCAAATGGCGGGCAGCATCGTCGGCCAGGCGCTGCGGGCGGTGGTCGCGATTCCGCTCTACGCCCGCCCCCTCGCCGCCGCCGCCGGCCGCGGGCCTTTGCTCGGCGCCCTCTATCTCGATTCGCGCCGCGCCGCCGCCTTTTCCCAGCTCGATCGCCAGGTGCTCGAGGCCCTCGCCCGCGAAGCCGCCAGCATCTTGGATAACGCCCGCTTGGTCGAACGCGAGCGCCAGCGCCAGCGGCTGGAGCAAGAGCTGCAAATCGCCCGCGACATTCAGCAGGCGCTGATCCCGCACGGCTTGCGCGACCTTCCCTATTGCGCCATCGCCGGCGTTCACCAGCCCTGCCATTCGGTGGGCGGCGACTACTTCGACGTTTTTCCTCTCGACGCCGAGCGCACCGCGCTTCTGGTCGCCGATGTTTCGGGCAAGGGCCTCGGCGCCGCCTTGCTGAGCACGATGCTGCAAGGCGCGCTCTCGGGCATGAGCCTCGGCGCCGAGCCGTTGCGCGTGTTCGCGCACATCAACCGCTTTCTCTGCGATCACGCCGAATTGGGCAAGTACGCCACCATGTTCTTCGGCATCCTGCACGCCGGCGGGCGGCTCGATTTCATCAATGCCGGCCACCCCTCGCCGATGCTGGTCAGCGGCGGCCAAGCCGTGGACCTGCTCACCGAAGGCTCGTTTCCCTTGGGCCTCATTCGCGAAGCCGACTACGTGCTGGAAACCAAGACCTTGCGCGATGGCGATACCTTGGTCCTGTTTAGCGACGGCGTGAGCGAGGCGATGGACCTCCGCGAAGAGCCCTTCGGCCTCGACCGCCTGCGCCAACTGCTGACCGGCGGCGCAGGCGCGAGCTTGACGGCGGTGCAAAACGCCGTGCTTCACGCCATCAGCGAATTTAGCCGCGGCGCTCCCCAGGCCGATGACATCACGCTCTTGCTCGTCCGGTACCGCGGCGCCGGCCCCGCCGCCGAGCGCGGGGTCGAAGCCCCGCCGGTCGGATGAATTTGCCGAAGCGGCGCTGCGGAACGGGATTCGCAAGACGCTCGAGTATTTCGCCGATCTGCTCCAGCAGTTCGTGGAGCGCTCATGGCAGAGCGAATCCACCGACGGTGCGGCCTCCGGGTCCTCGGGCAGGCGCGGCCAAGGTGAATTAGACGGCCCTGCGGGCAACATGCATCGTGATTTGATCAACGTTCTGCTCGGCTATGCGGTCTCGGGCATTCTCATCTACCCCGGGCTCCGCTGGATCTATTCTCACGAAAACCCCTATTCGGCCACGGTCAGGCTGTTGGCCGTCGAGACATGGGCCACGCTGACGGCGTCGTTGGCCGTCTACGCGGTCACCGGCCACTCGGTGAGCATGCTTTCCCCCGGCGTCTCGGGTTGCTCGTGGACGGTAAGGCGAAAGCGCTGCTAGGAGTCAGCGGGGGCTGCCCCGTCGTCTTCGTGCTCGAGCTCTACGGAAAATGGAAGCTTGGGCTCGAGGCTACCAGGCGACAGCTTTTTGCGGATGCGGCTTTCGTGGCCGTTTGGGCCGCGGGGCTGCTGGCTGCCTCTCGGTACGCGCCGCTGGTTCTCAAAAGATGAGCCTGCCGCGAACGCTGCAATGAAGCGAATCTTTAGCGGAGCGGGCCGGCGCTCTGAAGAGATGATATTTAGCTGGGCAAGGGCCGGGTGGCGAACGTGGTGGAGAGCGGCGCGATCAGCTATGATTGCACCGACCATCTGGGCTCGACCGTGCTCATGACCGACGGCAGCAGCAACGTGCTCGCGGGCAACTGGCCGCACGCCTACACCATCTTCGGCGCTGACGATCCGCACTACGTGGCCCCGACCGAGCGGCGCCGCTACACCGGCAAGGAGCGCGACCCGGAGAGCGGGCTGGATTATTTCGAGAGCCGGTATTACAGCAGCGCCGCCGGGCGCTTCTTATCGCCCGACGGGGCCGGCAGCGCCTCGCTTTCCGACCCATTCGCCGGCCGGGCGCTCTTCAGCGACCCCGGTCCGCTGCCCTACGCCGACATCACCAATCCGCAATCGCTCAACAAATACGCGTACTCAGAGGGCAATCCCCTACGCTTCACCGACCCTGACGGCCATTGCCCACTTTGCTTCTTTGCCGCTGGGGCGGTTCTCGCGACAGTGGCGATCGTCAAAGGTTACAGCGATTATGAGCGTGCCAAGGCTCAAACATTTGCACTCAAGCGAGCTAGCGCCGACTACGCCATGGCTCTGAAGACCGACAATCCTGACCTGATCGCGAAGACCTCTGCAGCTCTCGGTAAGCAAGAACTGGCAGCGGAGGGCGATCTTATCAAGCTCGGGGCGGATGCCGAGGGTCTGGCTAACTTCGGCATAGGGCGTGTTGCCGCCGGAGCATCGGCCGGCTCTACGTTGCAGCAAGCATTGGACGACGATGCAGGCGCTGCCAAGGCGGTCATCGACAAGACCGTTGAACAGAGTCTGGAGCAGCAAGAGGAGATGGACAAGAAGAAACGGCAACAGTTGGAACAGAAACAGGAGCAGGAGCAGGAGCAGAGCCAGCCGCCGTCGGGCAGCACTTCGGCCAAGACTCAGTAGAGCCGTCGCAGATGCGATCAACGGAAAACCGGACGAGAGCGCGCTCTGTGCGGCAACGAATTGCAATTGCCATTGCAGGCACAATTGCGACAGTTGTCCTGCTAGCTGGACTTGGTCCTCTCGCCGTGACCCTATTGTGGCGAATGCTTGGCGGGACTACCGTTGTGCGAAGCGGCTATAGCTTTACAGTTCCGCCCGGCTGGGTAATTTCGGCCAGAGATGAAGGGGGTATATCGCTGTTCCTCGAGGGGCCGACACCCGCGCTTCTGCTGCGGGTACTTAAATCTAGCCACGCTCCCTCGATCCCATCAATCGCGGTTGGTGCTTACCCCGATGGCCGAGGTGTGGGCATAGCTGGGCTGCTTGCCGAGGTCCCGAGGCCGAGCCGACAAATTCAGTCAAGTGAAACGGGGATCGCGATTTGTGCCGAAGGTCCAGTGGCGCGTGTATCGCCTTCATTTGAAATGATGGCATGTGAGTGGCCGGGTGGCGTAAACGCAGATTATGCGGGATATGATCGAGCGCTTTTCCTGAACTTCGTTCGTAGCGTACGCAGTGCCGAAGCCAAAGTGCCATAGGAAGTTGAGCGGCCCCCGTGACCTGATCCCCTGACTCCACACGAAGCTGAGTAGAATGCTCAGCGAAGAAGGAGGATGTGGATGTCGAGGAGCAGGCATGCGGTGGCACAGATGATTGCGGCGGTGAAGCAGATGGAGGCGGGGCGGACGGCGGAGGAGGTGGGCCGCGAGCTAGGGGTGTCGAAGCACGCGATCTACGCCTGGAAGGCGAAGTACGCGGGGATGGGCGTGCCGCAGGCGGAAGAGCTAAAGCAGCTCCGGGAGGAGAACGGCAAGCTGAAGCGGCTGGTGGCGGACTTGTCGTTGGACCGGCACATCCTGCAGGAGGGCCTACGAAAAAAGGTCTAAGGCCTCGCCGCTGGCGCGAGCTGGTGGGGTGGGCGCAGGCGGCCAACCGGGTAAGCGAGCGCCGGGCGGCGGCTTTGCGTGGACGCGGCTTTCGTCGCCGCCTGGGCCGCGGGGTTTCTGGCTGCTTGGCGGTACGCGCCGCTGCGTCTCAAAAGATGAGCCTGCCGCGAGCGTTGCAATGAAGCGAATCTTTAGCGGAGCGGGCCGGCGCCCTGAAGAGATGATATCTAGCTGGGCAAGGGCCGGGTGGCGAACGTGACGCAGAGCGGCGCGATCAGCTACTATTTCACCGACCACCTGGGCTCGACCGTGCTCATGACCGACGGCAGCGGCAACGTGCTCGCGGGCAACTGGCCGCACGCCTACACGGCGTTCGGGGCCGACGATCCGCATTACGTGGCGCCCACGGAGCGGCGCCGCTACACCGGCAAGGAGCGCGACCCGGAGAGCGGGCTGGATTATTTCGAGAGCCGGTATTACAGCAGCGCCGCCGGGCGGTTCTTATCGCCCGACGAGGCCGACAGCGACTCGCTTTCCGACCCATTCACCGGCCAGGCGCTCTTTAGCGACCCGGGCCCGCTACCATACGCAGACATCACGAGTCCGCGGTCGTTGAACAAGTACCTCTACGGCGAAGACGAGCCGTTGCGGTTCACGGACCCCGACGGCCATTGCGCAATTTGTGTCGCGCTTTTGGTCGGAGCCACCGTCGGCGCGACGGCTGGCGCCTTGTCCGAGGGCTTCGCAGAAGAGCTCAAGCGCGAGAAGCTCAACTGGGGCAAAATAGGGCACGCTGCCGAGGGCGGCGCGGTGACCGGCGCGCTCACGGCAGTTCCCGGCCTGGGCGAGCTTGGCATCGCCGCGAAGCTGGGCGCCGTCGCCGCGAGCACGGTGGCTGGGGGCGTAACGGAGCGAGCGGCCAACCATGACAGCGCTTCGCAGATCTTTTCACCCAAATCGGTCGGCACGGATGCCGCCGCCGGCGTCCTTTCGGTCGGGTTTGAGCGCGGCGCGGCAGTTGCGGTTAAGGACGCGCCGGTCCTGAAGAAGGTCTTTGACGACGGCGTCCGCCAGGTTCTTGTGCCGCGGTCGGCCACCGAGATCGCGAATCAGGCGGCGCTGCGGAACGGGATTCGCAAGACGCTCGAGTATTTCGCCGATCTGCTCCAGCAGTTCGTGGAGCGCTCATGGCAGAGCGAATCCACCGACGGTGCGGCCTCCGGGTCCTCGACCGGCGGCACGGCCAAGGTTAACTAGGCTGCAGGCGGCGATCATGTTTCATGAGCTGCTTAACCGGGTGCTCGGCTTTGCGGTGGCCGGCCTAATCAGCTATTGCGGGCTGCGCTGGATCTATTCCCACGACGACTGGTTTTCGGCCACGGTCAGGCTGTTGGCCGTCGAGACATGGGCCACGCTGACGGCGTCGCTGGCCGTCTACGCGGTCACCGGCCACTCGGTGGGCATGCTTCTCCCCCGCTCATTTGGGTTGCTCGCGACCAAAACGGCGGTAGCGCTCCTAGCAGTCGGCGGTACCTGCCCCATTATCTTTTTGTACGAGCTTTACGCAAAATGGAAGATGGGGCTCGAGACCACCGGGCGGCGGCTTTGCGTGGACGCGGCTTTCGTCGCCGCCTGGGCCGCGGGGTTTGTGGCTGCTTGGCGGTACGCGCCGCTGATTCTCAAAATTTGAATCCGCCGTGAGCGCGAAGCGGCTGCGGCTATGCGACCGACGCCGCCAGCAACCCGACCCAGATTCCCGACCTTGTGACCTGCCCCCATTTTCCGTTCAACCGAGAATACGACATTCAAGCCCCTGAGCGGTCCCCTTTTGATCGCGCGCGGCGCCACCGCGAAGGCGGCCACGGCCCCGCCGTGGCAGTGCGGCCCGGGCTATACCAGCTTGTCGTTCTCTATCCGTACGATGGCTGGTACGGTAAGGACGAAGCCGGCAACTTTCAGCCCGCGGCGGTCGAAGAGGTTTGGGTCCAGTCGCGAAGTATTCACCTGCGCGTGACCTTGTGGGCGGCAGCCATCGACCGGAAGTAGAGAAGGGAAGCGTCGTGATCACCGCTGTCGCGGACGGCAAGGTTACCACGCGCGAGCTGTGTATCGGCGAAGTCAGCTCGGCGGCTGGCTCAAAGATATCGGCTGGCTGCCTCCCGGTATTTCACCAGGGGCGCCGCCCGCGGGCCGGCATTTCCATCAGGCTGGAGTAGGGCTGAAACGCTCGCCGAAGCTCGGGCCGGTGCACGCCCCGGGCTCCGGAAAGGCGGCGCGATCACGGATTGATTCTTTGATCGCCTGGGCTCGACCGCGCACAGGAAGAGCGCATGAGCCTGAGGTCAGATGGTAGCGCCAGCGGGATTCGAACCCGCGATCTTCGCCTTGAGAGGGCGACGTCCTGGGCCGCTAGACGATGGCGCCACGCAGCACGGGCGGCCTCAATTCAGCCTAGCATGCGCCAGCGCGGTGGTGTGCTCGTGGATGATGCGCCAGCCCTGCGGGAAGCGGCGCCAAACCAGCGTGAAGATGCCGCTGACGCGCTGCCCGCCGCGATCCCAATGGAAGCGGCCGTCGCTGAGCGCGACGCCGGCCGCCAGCGGCAGCACGCGCAAGTGATCGAAGCTGAGGTGGCCCATGGCGGCGCGATCGGGATAGACGCGACGATAGCGCTCGAGCAGCGTCTGCCAGCCGCGCGTTTCGCCGTCCGCGCCGATGAAGACGGTGTCGGGCGAGCGCCAATACCCGCGCATGTAGGCGATCAGGTCGCCGCGGTTCCACGCCTCCGCTTGCGCGACCAGCACGGCTTCGATGGCGGGCGCGGATGAGGAGGCGCCGCGGGCTTGCCGGCCCTGCGCCGGCGGCCCCAGCAGCGGGACGAATGCGATCAGCACGGCGGACAAAAAGGCGGGCGTGCGCATGACCGCCATCATCGCCCCGTTCTGGTGACGGCACAAGCGCCGCGCGCGTACCGCGCGCCGGCATGCCTCGCGACCCATCGCGTCTCACGAAATCCGGCAAATGGCGGCGCGAGCCGCGAGTGAGAGCGCGGGAATGGCGGCTGCCGGCGCGTCTACGACGGTCCGCCTACTGCATTCGCGGCGCCGGAGCCTCGCCGCGCCGGGGCATCAGCGCGCCCAAGCATTACCGCGCCGGCTGGGGGTCCTCGGAGACGCTGAGAAGGTTGCCGTCCGGGTCTTTGAACCAGGCGACCGTCGCTCCCGAGGGCGAGGTCCATATCCCAAGCTGATCCTGCGCCATGCCGGGATAGCGTTCGAAGTTCACGCCTGCTTGCGATAGTTGCGCCACCACGGAGGCGATGCCGGTAACGCGCCAGCCCAAGGCCGTGCCGAATCGCGGCGGCAGCTCCTTGGCCATGACCAGGCGCAGCGTGATTCCATGGGCGTTGAAGACGATTGCGAACGGAGGCTCTTCGGCGACCAACTGTAAGCCGAGCGCTTCCATGTAGAAGCGCTTGGCAGACGCCACGTCCACGATCGGAACGAAGGCGACGATGTCGAAGTTCGCGAGGTTCCCGCCGGCTGCCATGAGCGCCATCATCGCCCCGTTCTGGCGACGGCACAAGCGCCGCGGGTGCGGCGCGCCAGCGTGCCTGGCGACCCATCGCGTCGCACGAAACCCGACAGACGGCGGCGCGGGGCGTTCGCGGCTAGCCGCCAGCGGCGCCGGCGCCGCGCGGGGCGAGCGCGGCCGCGGCTTGCGCGACGAGCGGCGCCTGCTCCTCCAAGAAGCGCCGCGCGTCGTCGGCGAGATGGCGCAAGTTGGCGGGGGAGACGTCATCCATGGCCGGTGATGCCCGCTGGAGTTGCGGCTGGAGGCGAAAGAAGGCGCCGGCGAGCGGCGGGCGCAGCACCTCGCGCAGCTCGTAATCCACGCCTTCGGAGACGCTATCCATCATGACCGGCACGATCTGGCGCGCCCATTGCAGCAGGCCCCAGCGGCGCGCCGGGCGCACCGGCAGCGCATCGAAGCGGTCGCCGGTGCCGATGGCGATCAGGTTGATGGCGGCGGCGCCGGGATAGAGCCGGCGCGCTTCGGCGTAGGCGGCCATCGCGGGGTTGTTGGCGAGGATGCCGCCATCCACGAAGGCATACTGCGCCGGGCCGCGCGCGGCCAGCAGCGGGGGAAAATACGTGGGCGCGGCGGAGGTGGCGCGGGCCACCAGCCGCAGCGGCCAGTCGTAGCTGGCGTCGGCGGCGATGCGGTGGCTCTTGAAAAAGAAAGGCTGCTGCGAGCGCAGATCGTAACTGGCGATCAGCAGCGGCGTGAGCGCGCCGGCCAAGCGCGCCTCGCCGAAGAATTTTGCCAGCACCGCCTCCAGCGGACGCGGCGAATATTTCGGACGCAGATATTGCGTCATGCCCGTGTACCAATGGCGGGCGAAAATGCGCGGGCCCTCGCTCATGTAAAGGTCCAGCAGCTCCGATGTTTCCGCCGGCGCGCCGTCGCGCACCGCCGCGCCGACGCCCAGCGCGATGATGCCGCCGGTCGAGGTGCCGGCGATGAGATCGAACAGTTGGTGCGGCGGCGCACCCGCCCGCTGCGATAGCGCCTGCAAGAGATGCGCGGCGATGATGCCGCGAATGCCGCCGCCGTCGAGAGCCAGGACGTTGATCGCGCGAGGCATGGTTAGCACTCTAGAACAGTCCCGGACGAGGCCGTGCGCAACGGCCGTGCGTCAAAGGCTTCTCAGACCTAAGAAGTCCCCCAACGGGAGAAGATGCGGGCCGGAGTGGAATGGTTGTGCCGCTCGGCTGTTTCTTCAGTGGGGCAGGTATTCCTGCCTGGCAGGCGTGGGGAAGATATTCTTGCCTGCCGGGCGCGAGCAAGTCTTAGCGACGGGGTCTTGAGTCGCCGAGGTGCAGGGGGCTTCGCCGGCCTTCCGGGACATTCTTTACACCGATGCGGGGGGAGAGACCAGGGCAGATTCGCCGCAATGCGCGGGATGCTGTGCAAGTGCCGTACAGTCAATCGGTTACACGGAAGAACACGGCGTGGCTGCGGCCGAAAAAATGGTCTCCTGGTCGGAAGTACAGGTCAACGCCCCCTGCGGCGCGGCGAACGCGTGCTGGCGGCTAAGCGATTGCGGCGCTTGGGTTTGCAGGTGGCACACGGGCTCGCGTGGGCTGCTTGCAGTGTTGAGCTTCCCAACGGGCGGAACCCAAAAGTAGGCCCCCCGAAAGGAGGGAATCGACGCACGCGATTCCCTCCTTGTCTAACGCCCGAGCAAGGCGCGGCCACATTATTCAGTTGTCAAACAGCGGCGGAGGCGCCGAGGCGCGATCCGCGGAGGCTACCCCTGGGGGGCCTCGTAAGTAGGATTCGGTTTGGGCCTGCGGAGTTGGCCGGGATCCCTGGATGGGCGCTTTATTGAGGTTGGCTGGCAGGCAGGAATGCCAGCCCCACGGCTGCCAGTTGGGGTGGTGGTTAGCTGAGGGAAGTTCGCAGGCAGGAACGCCTGCCCTGCAGCTTCGGGCGGGCAGGCGGGGCGGACGATTTGCAAAAGGCGGGATGGCAGGCGAGAATGCCTGCCCCGCGGGCGCTGAGGGAGCGTCGGGTTGGCAGGAAAGAATGCCTGCCCTACGGCTGCCGGTTGCGATGGCGGCTAGCTGCAAACCGTAGGGCAGGCAGGAATGCCTGCCCTACGAGCGTTGGGTTGGCAGGCAAGACTGCTGCGCTACGGCTCTGGGTCGGCGGGCAAGAATGCCCGCCCGACGGTTGGTGAATGCCTGCGCTATGGCTCTGCGTTAGCGGGCAAGAAAGGCCAGCGGCACGAGCGGCGGGAGGCAGCGTGCTAGAATCCTGCTGAGAAGGCCGATTTTTTCAGGCAGCGGAGGTTGTTTTCAGCAGTAGCACCGGCCAAAGCGGGCTCTCGGTTGTTTGGTCACAACTCGCAGGGCGGAGCTTTTGCGCTCTTTTCCCCTCTCCCTGCCGCATCTGCTCCCAGCCGCTTGCCCACTGGCGGCGCCTTCCGGTCTGCGAAGGCTGCCTGGCTGCCGTGGAAACCATCGCTGAAGACGATCTTTGCCCGAGCTGCGGGCGCGGCATGGCCGGGCAGGAAGGCCGATGCTTGAGCTGCCGCGCCGCGGCGCCCGCCTACGACGGCGCGCGCAGTTGCGTTCACTATCGCGGGACGGCGCGGGCGCTGGTGCATTTGCTGAAATATGAGCAGGTGCGAACGGCGGCGCCTTGGATCGCGGCGGCGCTCGCGGCGGCGCCGCTGCCGGCGGTGGACGTCATCGTGCCGGTGCCGCTAGGGCCGGGCCGGCGGCGGCGGCGCGGTTTCAACCAAAGCGAGGCGATCGCGCGCGCCTTGGCGCGGCGGCGGCGACTGCGCCTGGCGCCGGCGGCGCTGGCGCGGCGGCGCGAGACCGCGCCGCAATCCGGGCTGGATGCGGAAGCGCGGCGGCGCAACGTCGAGGGCGCGTTCCGCGCGCGCGCCAAGGAAGCCGTCGGCCGGCGCATTTTGCTGGTGGACGACGTGCTGACCACGGGCGCGACCGCCGGCGCCTGCGCGACGGCGCTGAAGCGGGCGGGAGCGGCCGCGGTGCACGTGCTGACCTACGCCCGCGCCGACCTGCGCTGGGTCGCGGCCGCCACGCCCGGCGGCGGGGAGGAAGGCGCATGAGCGCCGCGGCCCTGTTCCAGCCGGTGCTGGTGCTCAACGCCAGCTACGAGCCGATCAACGTGTGCGCCGCGCGCCGCGCCTTGGTGCTGGTGCTCAAGGGGGTGGCGCACGCGGAAGAGATCAACGGCCATTGCCTGCACTCGGCGCGGGTGGCGTTCCCGGTGCCGTCGGTGATCCGCCTGCTCGACTACCGGCGCATTCCCCACCGCACACGCGCCTTGTCGCGCAAGAACATCCTGCTGCGCGACCGCCATAGCTGCCAATATTGCGGGCGCACCTGCAGCGCGCCGGAGCTGACGCTCGATCACGTCGTACCGCGCTCGCGCGGCGGCCGCAGCTCGTGGGAGAACCTGGTCGCCTGCTGCCACCGCTGCAACCATCGCAAGGGCGACCGCCTGCCGGAAGAAGCCGGCATGCGGCTGCTGCGCGAGCCGCGTCCCTTCAACTTGCACACCAGCCGTCATTTGATGCGTATGATGGGACACGGCGACGAAAAGTGGCGCAAGTACCTCTTCTTTTGAGGCGCGCGCGAGGCGGCGGTGGATTACATTTTTTCCCCCTGGCGGTACCGGTATGTCAGCGAAGCACGTGCGGGCGGCGAGTGCGTGCTCTGCCTGAAGCTGGCGGCGCAGGACGACGCCGCCAATCTGATCGTGCACCGCGGGCGCCACAACGCCGTGATGCTGAATCTTTACCCCTACACCTCCGGCCACATGATGATCCTGCCGTTCGCTCACGTCGCCCATCTCGCGGATTGCGACGCCGAAACGCGCGCCGAGATGATCGAGCTGGCGGCGCGGGGCGAACGGGCGCTGGAAGCCGAGTACCGGCCCGACGGCATCAACCTGGGCATGAATCTCGGCGCCGCCGCCGGCGCCGGCATCGCCGGTCATCTCCACTTGCACCTGCTGCCGCGCTGGATGGCCGATGCCAACTTCATGAGCGTGGTGGCCGAGACGCGGGTGTTGCCGGAGGCGCTGGCGGACACGTATCGCCGGCTGCGGCAATATTTCTGAGGGGAAGCGCGGCGCCTAGGCGCCGTCCCAGCGCTTGAAGAGCAGGGCGGCGTTGGTGCCCCCGAAGCCGAAGGAATTGGACAGGACGTAACGCAGCTCGCGCGCTTGCGGGCGATTGGGCGTGTAGTCGAGATCGCAATCGGGATCGGGCACCTCGTAGTTGGCGGTGGGCGGCACGAGCTGATGGCGGAGGGCGAGGATCGAGATGCCGGCTTCGAGGCCGCCGGCGCCGCCGAGCAGATGGCCGGTCATGGATTTGGTCGAGCTGATCGCCAGCCGGCGCGCATGCTCGCCGAAGAGACGCTTGATGGCCATGGTCTCGAACTTGTCGTTATAGGCCGTGGAGGTGCCGTGGGCGTTGATGTAATCCACGGCGGCGGGCTCAAGGCCGGCGTCGCGGAGGGTATTGGCCATGGCGTGATAGGCGCCGGCGCCGTCTTCGGCGGGCATGGTGATGTGGTAGGCGTCGCCGGACATGCCGTAGCCGACGATCTCGGCCAGAATCGGCGCGCCGCGCCGCCGCGCGTGCTCCAACTCCTCGAGCACCAGGATGCCGGCGCCTTCGCCGACGACGAAGCCGTCGCGCTCCTTGTCGAAGGGGCGGCTGGCGCGGGCGGGATCGTCGTTGCGCGTGGAGAGCGCGCGCATGGCGGCGAAGCCGCCGATGCCCATGGGGGTGATGGCCGCCTCGGTGCCGCCGCAGATCATCGCGTCGGCGTCGCCGTGCTGGATGATGCGATAGGCGTCGCCCACCGCGTGCGCGCTGGAGGTACAGGCGGTGCAGGTGGCGGAGTTGGGGCCGCGCGCGCGATAGCGGATGGAGACATGCCCGGCGGCGAGGTTGACGATGCTGGCGGGAATGAAGAAGGGCGAGATGCGGCGCGGCCCGCCTTCCAGGAGATTGCGGTGCTCGCGCTCGATGACGTCGAAGCCGCCGATGCCGCTGCCGATGTGGACGCCGGTGCGGTCCGGCTCGGCGACAGGATCGCCGAGGCGCGCCGCCGCCACCGCCTCCGCCGCCGCGGCCAGGGCCAGCTGGATGAACCGGCCCATTTTCTTCAGCTCTTTTTTCTCGACGAACGCCAGCGGATCGAAGCCCTTGACCTCGGCGGCGAAACGGCAGGCGAACTGCGAGGCGTCGAAATGGGTGATGGGGGCGACGCCGGAACGCGCCGCCAACAGCCCTTCCCAAGTTTCCGGCGCGGTCAGGCCGACGGCGCAGATGAGCCCGACTCCAGTTGCGACAACGCGGCGCGGCACGGTGCCCTAAGCCTTGACGTGCGCCTTGATGTAGTCGACCGCCTCTTGCACGCGCCGGATCTTTTCCGCGTCTTCGTCGGGAATCTCGATGCCGAAAGCTTCTTCGAATTCCATCACCAGTTCCACCAAGTCCAGCGAATCAGCGCCCAGATCCTCGACGAAAGATGCTTGCGGGGTCACTTCGCTGGGCTCCACGCTGAGCTTCTCGACGACGATTTGCTTGACGCGCTCTTCAATATTTTCGGCCATTCCTTCAGTCCTTGGGTGCTGAGTAAACCCCCATCATACAGCATGGCTGCGGCGGGAAGACCGCCGTGCGGGGCGCATCCGGCGGTCAGCGGCGGCGATCGCGGGCGGCGGCGGGCGGCGGGCCGGCGGCCGGCTCGGAGCGCCACAACGCGCGCGCGGCGCGCGCCACGCCGCGCCGGTGGCGAACGAGGGCGAGCGCGGCGAGCGCGAAATAAATAGCGGTCACGGGAAGGCGCCATTCCGGCACGGCCAGTTGGACGGTGAAGAGCACCCACAGCGCCGCCGCATCGCGCCGGTCGAGCGCCAGGTCCAGGAGAATCAGCGCGGCGAAGAGCGATTGCGCGCCGGTGAGCAGCAATTCGCGGCTTTCGAGCTGGGTGAGCGGCAGCGCCGTCCAATGCCCGCGGCTGAGGGAGTAGATCACCGGCAACAGGCTCACGAGCAAGGTCCACTGGCTGACTTTCGAGGAGATCAGCGCTTCGAGCGCGCGGCCGCCGGCGGCATGCCAGGCGAAGATGGACACGACGACAAACTCCGGCAGCTCGGAGGCCAGCGGCGCCAGCCATTGCACCAAATAGAACTGGCTGACGCCGAAGAGGCTGCCGGCGGCCACGAGCGCGCGGGCGAAGGGCTCGCTGACCAGCAGGATGGCCGCAGCGGCCGCGCTCACCAGCGCGGCCAGCAGCCAGCGGCGGCGGCGGCGCGGCCGCTCCGCCAGGCGGCGGGCCATGCCGACCGCGTGCGAGGGCGCGCCGGCCGCCGTGGGCAGCCGCCAGACGTAGAGAGCGAAGAGCCCCAGCAGCACGATGGCATCGAACAGCGTCAGGCTGCGGCGGGCAGCGATCCAGAACGAAAACGCGGTGGCGGCGAGCAAGACCGCCACCTTCTTGAGCTGCGCCCGATCGAGGGATACCCGGCGCGCGCCGTGCCGCTTCCAGACCACCGCGACGACGAGCGGCCATCCCCAGCCGATCAAGATCCGGTTCGCGCCGGTCATGTTGGCGAGGGGAAAGGCGAGGTAGCCGGGATGGCGGCCGGCGAGCCAGGCAAACGTGCCGTCCACGGCGAACTCCGGCAGCACCGCCACCAATGCGAGCAGCGCCAGCGCGACGCCGCGCGACAGGTCTTGTTCGGCGGCCTCCGCGGCCCAAGCGAGCACGAACGCCGCCGCCGCGACGGTGGCGCCGAAGGCGAGCGCCGCCCCGGGCGCCGGCCAAGCATGCGGCGCGAACCGCAGCAGCGCCCCCGGCGCCGCACAAGCGGCGGTGATCCACAGCGGCCCATTGCGGTTCCACCCGGCGCGCATCTTCTCAGGCTACCGCCGGCGGGACGGCGGCCGGGCGGGGGGATTATTCGCAGCGGAGGGCGACGAGCGGGTCCACGCGGGTGGCGCGCCAGGCGGGCCAATAGCTGGCCGCCGCCGCCACGGCCAGCAGGAGGAGGGCGACGGCGGTGAGCGTCAGCGGATCGGAGGCGCTGATGCCGTAGAGCAGCGCCGCCAGGCCCCGCAGCGCCAGCAGCGAGATCACCGCTCCGGCGGCCACGCCCGCCAGCGCCAGGCGCAGGCCCTGGCCCACGACCAAGCCGGCGACGCTGCCCGCGCGCGCGCCCAGCGCCAGGCGGATGCCGAACTCGCGCGTGCGCTGGCTGGCGGAAAACGCCACCACGCCGTAGAGCCCCACCGTCGCCAGCGCCAGCGCCAGGAGCGCGAAGGCGGCGAGAAGAATCGCCGTCAGCCGCGAGAGCAACAACGGCACCCTCATGAACTGCGCGCCGGTCAGGATGCCGTCGGCGGGCAGATCGGGGTCCAGATCGGTCAGCGCGCGGCGGAAGCCGGGCAGGAGGGCGGCGGGCGGCGCCGCCGCGCGCGCGACCAGGGTGGCGCGGCTGTCGAAGCGATGGAGCTGGAAAAATACCGGCCGCGGCGCTTCGCCGAGGGTGCGGTATCTCCCCGTGGGCACGACGCCGATCACCGTCGCCTTGCCTTGCGATTGCAGGTCTATTTCCTTGCCGATCGCGTCCTGGCCGGGCCAGAAGCGCGCGGCGAAAGCTTGGTTGACCACGATCAAGTGACCCGCGCGGGGCAGATCTTGCGGGTTGAAATCGCGGCCGGCGTCGAGCGGCGTGCCCATGGCGGCGAAGAAGCCGGGACCGACCTCGAAATATTGCACGTCGAAGCCGTCTTGCCCCGGTGGGGGCGGCAGGCCGGGAATGTTCATCGAGGTGTCGGACTCGCTGCCCTGCAGGGGCAGATAGTTGATCCGGGAAACGGCGGCGATGCCCGGAAGCTGCCGCGCGCGCTGGGCCATCGCATCCAGGAACGACGCGGCGCGCGCGCCTTGGTAGCCGAGCAGGCTGGGATCCACGTCTTGCGCCAACAGCACGTGCGCGACATCGAAGCCGGGGTTGATGCGGCGGGCGCGATTCAGGCTGCGCAGGCACAGCCCGGCGCCGGCGAGCACGATCATGGAGACCGCAATTTCACCGGCCACGAGCAGGTTGCGCAGGCGGGCGCGACTCGCGCCGCTGCCTGGCGAGCCCTGACGCAGCGCCGCCGCCACCGAGGCGCGGGCGCCCCGCCAGGCGGGTGCAAGGCCGGTGACCAGCCCAGTGGCCAACGCCAGCGCGAAGGTGAAGAGCGCGATCGGCCAGCCCACCTGCAGCGTGGCCGCGGGCGCGCCGCTGGGCGCCAGCTTCAACAGCAGCGGCGCCAGCCAGCCGGCGATCCAGAGGCCGGCGACGCCGGCCAGGACCGCCAGCAGGACGCTCTCGGTGAGCGCCTGGCGCGCCAGCCGCCAGCGGCCGGCGCCGAGCGCGCCGCGAATCGCCAGCTCGCGCTGCCGTCCCTGCGCTTGCACCAGCAGCAGGTTGGCGGCATTGGCGCAGGCGATGAGCAGCACCAGCGCGACGATGATCGCGAGCAGCGCCACCACGCCATTGACGGGCTGGCGAAAGGCGTAGGGAACGGCGCCAAGCGGGGTCGCGCGCACGGCCAGATCCTTCAGCTCGTCCTGGGGATATTCCGTGCGCATTTGCTGCGCGATGAGATCGAGATCGGCGACGGCGGCGGCGCGGGAGACGCCGGGCTTGAGACGGCCGACCGCCAGCCAACTGTGGTTGCCGCGGCTGGTCAAGGCGCCGGCCAGCCCCATCCCGCCGCTTTGCGATGCCGGCACGTAAAACGCCGCCGAAAGGCCGGCGAACAAGCCGTTGAAGCCGCGCGGCGCGACGCCCACGATGGTGAAGTCATGGCCGTTGAGGCGCAGGGTTTGCCCCAGGATGTCGCGGGCGCCGCCAAACTGCTGCTGCCAGGTGGAGTAGCCGAGCACCGCCACGGGCCGCGCACCAACCACGCCCTCCGCCGCGGTGAAGCCGCGCCCCAAGACCGGGTTCACGCCCAGCACGGCAAAATAATCCGCTGAAACCACTTGGCCTTGCAGCGAGCGCAGGACGCCGCTGCGGTTCCAATTGGCGATCACATAGGGCGAGTAGATGGCGATGCCGCTGAGCGAGCGGTTCTGCCGCGCGTAGTCTTTGTACTCGGGATAACTGAGCGGCAAGTAGCCGCCGAAGGGCAGAGCGGGCAGCCGCGAAAAGCTCCAGAGCTCCACCATTTGCCGCGGCTCCCGCACGGGCGGGGTGCGGAGGACGAGCGTTTCCGCATAGGTGAAAATCGTGGCGTTGGCGCCGATGCCCAGCGCCAGAGAAAGAATAGCCGTCAAGGAGAGCAGCGGATTCTTCCTTAACAGCCGCAGTGCTGACCGCAAGTCCGCCCACATGACGCGGTTGACCTAGCATTTGAAAGGCCAGACCGGGCGCTTGCTAGCACGGCGTTTAGCCGGAAGCGTGGTGTCCGAAAGCGGACCGGGGTGTCCGGGGGCGGACACGGCCGCGCGAGGATTCCGAGCTCGGGAATCGCGGAAGGGCAGACCGCGTCGGCCTGCGACGGCGCGCCGGCCGCCGGCGCTCGAGGACAACGTTGCCAGAGGAACCGCCGCGATGCTCGCGCCCGGCGCTCACGGAGCGCCGAAGATGCACGGCGCGCCGCCGGACCTAACGCATGCCCTGTTCGACCTTCTCTTGGCAGTTGAGGCAGAAGCGGGCCCAGGGGACGGCTTCGAGCCGCTTGGGATTCATTTCATTGCCGCAGGTGACGCATTGGCCGTAGCTGCCTTCCTTGATGCGCTGCAGCGCCTCCGCCACCATTTGCAGCAAGTTGCGGTCCGAGTTGCTGAGATGGAACAGGAACTCCTTGGTGTAGGAGTTGATCGCTTTGTCGGCGACATCCTGGGTCGCCTCTTCGTCGGCGGCGCGGCCATCCTGCTCGTTGCGCGAAACCGCTTGCAGCAGTTCGGATTGCTTTTGCATGAGCCGCTTTTTGAAATGCTCCAGCCGCTTCTTATCCATCGTAGCGCTTCTTGTTCCGATCACAGATAAACCTCTGATTCTAGCCGACGACCTCCGGAGAGTCAAACCGCCGGTCTCGCATAACGATTGGATGCAGGCTACCGGGCCGCAGGGTACAAATTTTTGCGAGAGGAACCGCCGGGCGAGACCGCCTCGCGGGAGGCGAGGGCGGCGGGGCCGCGCTCCCCGGCCCGCGCGCGAACGGCGTGCTAGCATCGAGTTTCGGGGCGAACTTTGGAGGCCCGCCAACGTGGCGATCAGCCGGCAGGAACTCAAATCGGACCAATTCGTCAGCACGCTCGACAACTGGTACGAGTTTTACCTCAATTACCAAAAGCAGATCCAGACCGCGGCGATCGTGGTGGCGGTGGCGATCGCGGCGGGCGTGGGGCTCACGGCCTGGGTGCGCAACCGCGACGCGCGCGCGGAAGCGCTGTTCTCGCAAGGCCTCGCCACCCTGCACGCGCCGTTAGCCGGGGCGGCGACGGCCGCGCCCGGCGTCACCACTTACGCCAATGCGCAAGCGCGGGCGCAGGCGGCGGAGAAGTTCTTCCAGCAAGCGGCCGACTCCTACGCGAGCACCGAAAGCGGGCGGGAAGCGAAATACTACCTCGGCCTGATCGCCATCGAGCGCGGCGATACGGCGAAAGGGGAAGCGGTGCTGAAGGCGGTCGCCGCGGGCAAGGACGCGCGCGTGGCGAGCTTGGCGGAGAACGCGCTGGCGAACCTATACGCGACGCAAGGCAAGACCAATGAAGCGCGCGCTCTTTACCAAAAGCTGATCGCCAATCCCTCGGTCGTCGTGCCGAGATCGCTGGCGATGATCGAGCTCGCCGATCTGGAAGCGGTGAACGATCCCGGCGCGGCGCGCAAGCTCTACGAGCAAATCCAACAGCAGTTCCCGGATTCCGATCTGGCGCGGACGGCGCAAGACAGCCTGGCCGCTCTGGCGCGCTGACCGGGGGAAGCGCCGCTCGGAGCCGCGGCGGCTAGTGCGCCTGCGCGTGCAGTTGCGAAACCGCGGCATTCGCCTGGGCCACGGCGGCGGCGAAGGCGGCATTCGGCTCGCCGGCGGCATTGACCAGCCCTTGCGGTCCGCTCCATTCGTTCCAGTCGAAGCCGAAGACCGCGGGCGTGGCGGCGAGGGCGCGGACGAACCGGCTGTAAGCCGCGCCGCGGTCGGCGGCGGCGTCGAGGCCGAAGGCGGCGACCCAAATCGGCTTGCCGGTCAGGCGGTAGGCGCGCGCCAGCGCGGGCCGCGGATCCGCCGCGGTCAATTCGAGCGCGACGGCATCGGCGATGCGCGCCGCGATCCAGACCGGCTCCGGCGCATCCGGCGCCAGTACCGCGCCCAAATAGAGGTGGTTGGGATCGGCCTGGTGAATCGCATCGGCGCAGGTTTGAAAATAGCGCGCGGCGACTTCGGAGAGGAACGCCTCGGCATCGGCGCGGTACGCGGCGGTCGTGCCGGGCGCGCGAATCTCGTCAAAATCCTTCAACCGCTTCCGGCCCCAAGCCTGGCTCCAGCGGCGGATGTTGTCATGGTAGCGGAGGCGCAGAAAATGAACGGCCGCCTGGCGCCCCGGCGCTTCCTCCGGCAGCCGCAGATAGAGCGCGAGCATGGTCTCGCCGGCGCCGCCCGGCGCCGCCCACGGAATGTCGTCATCGCTGAGGTAGCCGACCAGCCCATGGTCGGGGGTGCGCGGCAGCGCTCCTTCGTTGGCGATGGTTTGCGCCTGCTGGGCGAAGCTGGGATCGAAGACGTCGAGCGGGCGGCCCGCCTTCCAGCCGGCGCCGGCATGCGCGGCAATGTGCAGGTCCATCACGTAGGGGACGCGGTAGTTCCAGAGCCGGGCATCGCTTTCGAGGCCGATGGTATTGAAGCGCCACCGCTTGAGCCGCGCCAGGGCCTCGAACTGCCAGGCGTCTTCGTCGGGGTAGAGGGTCTTGGCGGCGGCGGCGGGGAAGCGCATGCCATTGGCGCCGATCAGCAGCGCGTTTTGGCCGTTGGGATCAATCAGCCACCAGGTGCCGTCCTCGGCTTGCAGGCGGAAATACCCGATCTGCGCCGCGGCGGCGGCGAGCAGCACGAACGGCAGCAACGCCGTGACCCAGACGCGAAGCACCCATGGCCGCGGGCTGCACCGGGAGGCAGGCATCGGTGGTTCTTAGCGGAATATACTCTCAATCAGCGATGCTTGCGCGTTGGCTGGGCTGTTCCGTTCTGATTGCGCTTTTCGGCCTGCTGGGAGGCGCCCCGCGGGTGCGGCTGCATTTGCTCGCGCGCCATGTCGCCGCCGGGCAGACGTTCGAGATCGAGGCGCGCGGGCCCGGGCCGGTCCCGGATGGCCAGGTGCTGGAAGTCGCGCTGCGCGACGCGCAGGGGCGGCGGCTGTGGCGGCGCGCCGTGCCGGCGCGCGGCGGCGAATGGCTGCTGCTGGCGGCGCTGCCGGCGCCCGGCGCCTATCGCATTTCCGCGAGCCTGGCCGGCGCGCACGGCGCGGCGGCGACGGCGGAGCTGACGGCGATCGCGCCGCCGCCCTCGTACTATGGCGGCGTCCTGTCGGTGGGGGAATTCGGCTTGCCGGACGCCTTGCAGGAGGCGCTGCGCGAGCATGGCTTCGCGGTGCAAGAGGGGCTGACGCAAGGCACGCCACGCGTCATCGCCATCGCCGACCCCTCTCTCGGCGGCGGCGCGAGCCAAGGAGCGAAGTATCGCGCCATCTGGCGCGCCGTCGCGGATGGGGCGAACCTGGTTTTGCTGACGCCGCCCGCGCCCGACACCATGAAGTTCTGGCCGTTTCAGGCGCGGCTGGCGCCCTATTCCACGGCTTGCGGCACGGCTTGGGATCAAGGCTCGGAACAACTCGTGGAGGGACTGCCGGCGGCGGCGGCGGAGGTCTTGCGGCCCGATTATGCCTATGATCTCGCGGACGCCGGCCTGATCGGCCTCGAGAGCCTGGGACAACGGCTGCTGGTGCGAGCCGGCGACGGCGTGAGCGGCTGCCATGCCTGGTTTCGCTTCCGGTTCGGCGAGGGCTTGGTGACGGTTTCCGCCGTGCCCGTGCTCGAGCGCGCCAGCGACGCCTATATGCGGCGCTACCTCATGAACCTGCTCAAAGTCGCCGCCGAGGCGCCGCGCGGGGAGGCCAAGCCGGGGCTGGCGGCGATGTTCAACCGGGAACTCCAGGCGAAATAACCGCCGGGATCGGGATCAGGGGCGCAGCGGCGCTGCCGCGTTTTCATTCGGCGTCGCCGGCGGCGGCGGCGAGCGCGCGCGGCGCGTCGGCCTCATCGAGCAAGGGCGCGGCTTCGGCGGCGGGCAGCGACTCGACTTCGGAGAGCGCGCGCGAGATCTTGCGCGATTGCCGGGCGGCATCGTCAATCTTGTTGCCGGCCTGCTCGAGTTTTTTCTTGACCCCATCGAGCAGGGCGCCGAATTCGCTGAATTGGGTCTTGACCGCGCCGAGAATCTTCCAGACTTCGGCCGAGCGCTGCTGCACGGCCAAGCTGCGGAAGCCCGCCTGCAGGCTGAGCAAGAGCGCGCTGAGCGTGGCGGGACCGGCGATCATCACGTGGAATTTGCGCTGCACCATTTCGGGCAGATCCGGCTTGCGGATGATTTCGGCGAATAAGCCTTCGCTCGGCAAGAAGAGGATGGCGAAGTCGGTGGTTTGCGGCGGATGAATGTACTTTTCGCAGATCGTCTTGGCGCATTCGGCGACGCGCGCTTCGAGGGCCTTCGCGGCCGCGTCGGCGGCGGCGGCGTCGTTGCGGTCGAGGGCCTCGGAGAGGCGGCGATAGTCCTCGATGGGGAACTTCGAGTCCAGGGGAAGCCAAACGGGCGCATCACCCTCGCCGCCGCGGCCCGGCAGCTTGACCGCGAATTCGACCTGACCGTCGCGAGGACCGAGGGAGACGTTGCGCTGGAACTGGGACGGCGCCAGCATCTCCTCGAGCAAAGCGCCGAGTTGCACCTCGCCCCAAGTCCCGCGCGCCTTGACGTTGCTCATCACGCGTTTCAGGTCGCCGACGCCTTCGGCCAATTGCCGCATCTCGCCCAGGCCTTGGTGCACGACTTCCAACTGCTGGCTGACCTGGCGGAAGGATTCACCCAGGCGGGCCTCGAGCGTACCTTGAAGTTTTTCCTCAACGGTGGCGCGCATCTGCTCCAAGCGCATGGCGTTATCCTGCCGGATCGTCTCCAGCTTGGTTTCCACGCTGTCGCGCAGCGCCTCCAGTTTTTGCTCCACGGTCTTGCGCAGGCTGTCTTGCGCGGCAGCGCCGCGATCGGCGATCAGGTTGAGGCTGGTGGCGATTTCGGCTTGCAGCCGCTGGAGGCGTTGATCGAGGGTGGCGCGGATTTCGTTCAGGTTGGCGGTCACCTCGGTGCGCAGTTTGGCGCCGGCATCGGCGTGGCCGGTACGCAAGGCGTCGAGTTGCGTTTGCAGGCGGCCGTCGAGCTGGACGATCGCGGCCGAGACCTCTTCGCGGCCGCGGCGGGCGGCGCTGTCATTCTCTTCGCGCAGCAAGCGCCCTTCTTGCTTGAACAAGTCGGCGAGGTGCGCGAGCAGCCGCGAGTTGCCGCTGCGCGCGAGCGCGAAGACCTCGAGCGCAACGACCACGAGCAGCAAGGCGAGCACGAAATAGGCAAGCGCGACGGGCATGCGAACGCCTCCCCGGCCGTCGGACCCACCCGGCATGGCCGTTGGCTCGATTGTAGGCGCCGGAAGCGGGCGGAGGGTAGAGGGCGGCGGAGCGGCGGAGGAAGCCGGCGCGGGGCTAGGGCGCGACGCGGGAGCGTGCGGCGGGGGGAGTGGCAGCGGAGGGACGGCGGCGCGCCTGCCCTTGCAAGGAGGCGGGATCGTGGAGAACTTGCATCGCCAGCGCCAGCCGGTTGCTCACGCCCATTTTGGCAAAGATCGCCTGCAAATGGCTCTTGATCGTGCTTTCGGTGACGTTCAGGACGGCGGCGATCTCGCGGTTGGAGCGCCCGCGCACGATTTGCGCGACGATCTGCCGCTCGCGCTCGGTGAGCGGCTTGCTACTGGCCAGTTGCGGGCTTTGGCGAAGCTGGTCGATGGCGTCGGAGAGCACGTCATCGCTGAAATGGCGCAAGCCGCGCGCCACGCGGGCGAGAGCGGCGAGCAGACGATCGAACGGCTCGGCCTGGTCCACGAAGCCGCGCGCGCCGGCCAGCAAAAGCTGCGCCTGCGCGGCGCGCGAGCAGGCGGCGCCGAGCACCAGCACGCGCAACTTCGGCGACCACCGCCGCAGCTCGGCCAATTCCGAGGCTTGGTATTGCCAGTTGAACGACCAAAGGATGACGCTCTCGGGGCTGGACGCCGTTTCGCTCGCGGCCCCGAAGCCGGGCAGGACCTCGGCGGCGATGCCGGCGTGCTGCATCTTTTCGGCGAGCAGGCGGCCGGCGAGGCGATTGGCATCCACGATCAGCGCGGCGAGAGGAGAAGCAGTGTCGTCTTCTGGAGTGCTGGGCGGCATGCAGTCGCGGATTTGAATCAGATCACAACCGCGCGTTCAATGCAATCGTCACCAACCCGTAACTTGTGCAAGCGTGTGCATGTCATTGGCCGGCGTTCGCGAGAGCGATGGGATCGAGCCCGGCGGCCTTCAAGCTGGCATTGAGCTGCGCCAAGTCCTGCGTGCGCAACGTGCGCCAGCGCGCGGCGAGCTTATTCCAGCTTGCCTGCTCGCGCTGGACCGCAGCGGCGGCTTGGCTGGTCGGCGCAACGTCGGCCCCTTGCAGCAGATTCATCAACGCGAAGCAGCGGATGCGCGTGGCAGCGATGGTGGGCGGGCCGGCGGCGGCGGCGAAAAACATGAAGAAGCGCGAGTTGGAGCCGCCGCCCGCGAGTGCCTGCGCTTGGCGGTCGAAGGCGGCCAGCGCCGCCGCGGCGGCGCCCGAGGCGGAGCTTTGCCGTTCCCGAATCTGGCGGCGCAAGGCGTTCAGTTGCTCGAGCGCCTGGCCGGAGGCGACGACCGCGCGGTACATTTGCTCGGAAAGCCGGTATTGGGCCGCGAGGCCCGCGAGCGGCGTGCGCACGCGCGGATCCATGCGCACGACCAGCGGCTGCGAGTAGGTATGGCCATCCACGGTCAGCTTGACCGTGTAGGAACCCGGCAGCACCCAGGGCGAGGTCGGCGCCGGTTGCGTCTCGTGGACGACGGCTTGCATCGGGTAATTGGCGGGGAAGCCCGGCGCCGGAGTCTCGTGCAGGTCCCAGACGAAGCGGTGCTCGCCGGCGGCGGTGCTGAGCCGGCGGGGCGGCGCGACCCAATAGGTTGGGATGTCGAGACGGGGATTCACCGCCGGCGCCGCTTGCTCGCTCGAGTAGCGGCGCACGAGCTTGCCGTCGGGGGCATAAACGGCCAGCGCCACTGGTCCGGAGGCCGGCGCGGGCAAATAGTAGTCGAGAATCGCCCCGTCGGGCGGATTTTGCCCGGCAGGGACATCGGGCGGCAGGGGCGTGTCGGTGTTGACGTCCCAGCGGACGCGATAGGCGGTTGCAGGGCGATAGAGATAGGGGCGGCCCGCGGCCGCGGCGGCGGCGGCCTGGCGCAAGGGCGTGATGTCGTCGAGAATCCAGAAGCCGCGCCCATGCGTGCCGGCGATCAGATCGGCGCCTTTAATCTGCAAATCGCGGATCGAGGTGGCCGGCATATTGAGGCGCAGCGATTGCCAGTGATCGCCGTCGTCGAAGGAGACATAGACCTGATTTTCGCTGCCGGCGAAGAGCAGGCCCTTATGCTTGGGGTCCTCGCGCACGACATTGATGGCGGCGCCGTCGGGAATGCCGTTGACGATCTCCGTCCAGGTCTTGCCGCCATCGTGCGTGCGGTAGATGTGCGGGCGCAAATCGTCGAGGCGGAAGGTGTTGATCGCCGCGTAGGCGGTGTTGGCGTCGAAATGGCCGGCATCGAGGATCGAGACCTTCGCCCAGGCGGTGAGCTGAGGCGGAGTGACGTTGCTCCAATGCTGGCCGCCGTCGCGGGTGAGCCAAATCAGGCCGTCGTCGGTGCCCGCCCAGATGAGGCCGCGCTGGAGCGGCGAGGGCGCCACGGCGTAGATCACGCCGCGGTCGGTGGGGCGGGCGGCGGGGGTGGCGGCGTATTCGCCGAGGTTGGGCGGGTCTTGCCAAGTCTTGCGGGTCAAATCGGGACTGATTTGCCGCCAATGGTCGCCAGCATCGCCGGTGACCCACAAGGTGTTGCCGGCGAAATAGAGCAGGTGCGGATCGAGCGGCGAAAAGATCAGCGGCGCCGTGCGCAGCGCGCGGAACGCCGACGAGCGCAGCGGCTGGGGCGAAACCTCGGCGGTCTGGCCGGTGCGGCGATCGAAACGGCTGAGCTTGCCGCCGAAGACGATGTTGGGATCGAGCGGATCGGGGGCGATGGCGGCGTATTCCTCCGCGCCGACGGGCAGCCAGTCGCGTTCGGTGATCTCGCCCCAATTGCCGCGGCTGGAGATGCAGACCGAGCCGCTATCCTGCTGGCCGCTGCAGACGCGGTAGGGGAAGGCGTTGTCGGTGGCGACGTGATAGACCTGGGCGGTGGGCTGGTTGTACCACGAACTCCAAGTCCGGCCGCCGTTTTCGGTGATGATCGCGCCTTGGTCGCTGCCGACCAGCATGATGGCGGGATCGTTGGGGTTGATCCAGACGCTTTGATAGTCGTCGCCGCCGGGAGCGCCGCGCAGGCCCATCCAGGTCTTGCCGCCATCGCTCGATTTCCAGAGCACCGGCGTGCAAACGTACACGACGTCGGGATTGCGCGGGTCCACGACCGGCACCGGCAAATCGCCGCCGCCGATGCGGGCGTTCGGCCGCGGATCGTCGGTGATCCGCCGCCAGGAAGCGCCGCCGTCATCGGAGCGGAACAAGCCGACTTTGCGCTCGCCGTAGGCCACGGAGGCGTAGAGACGCGCCGGCTCGCTGGGCGCGATCGCGATGTTGACCTGGTCGACGCCGGCGGGCAGGCCGTCGGTGAGCGGCTGCCAGGTCGCGCCGCCGTCGGTGGACTTGAAGAGCCCGCCGTCGGCGCCGCCGAACTCGCCGTTCTCCCACGGCCCTTCCTGCGCCTGCCAGAGCGCGGCGTACACGATGGAGGGGTCGGCCGGATCGACGGCGACATCGGAGCCGCCGGTGTATTCGTTCTTGTAAAGGACGCGCTCGAAGGTTTGGCCGCCGTCGGTGGAGCGATAGATGCCGCGCTCGGGATTGGGGCCGTAGGGGTGGCCGAGCACGGCGGCAAAGAGGCGGTTGGCGTCGCGCGGATCGACCGCGATTTTCGCGATCTGCTGGCCGTTGCGCAGGCCGAGGTGAGTCCAGGTGCGGCCGGCATCGGTGGATTTGTACATGCCGTCGCCCACGGAGAGGTCGGGGCGATGCAGGCCTTCGCCGCTGCCGACGTAGATCACATTGGGATCCGAGGGCGCGACGGCGAGGGCGCCGATCGAGCCGGTCGGCTCGCTATCGAAGATCGGCTGCCAGGTGCGGCCGTAGTCGGTGGACTTCCAGACGCCGCCATCCACCGCGCCGATGTAGAAGACGTTGGGCTGGCCGGCGACACCGCTGGCGGCGCGCGTGCGCCCGCCGCGATAGGGGCCGATCGAGCGCCAGCGCATGCCGGCGAACAGGCTGGGAGAGAGCGTTTGCGCGGCGAGGCCGAGCGAGAGCAGGGCGGCGGCGGCGAGCAGCGAGGGAAAGCGGCGCACGGGTGGGCCTCCGGAACGTTGCAGTGTAGCGCGTTCTTGCGCCGGCGGGGAGCGGCATGGGAAGATGAACGGCATGACGCTTACGCGACGGCAGTTTCTCGCGCGGGCCGGCGGCCTGGCGGCCGCGGCGCCGCTCGCGGGCTGGGCGGCCGCCAGCGACGGCGCCGCGCTGGTGCGCCCGGCGCAGCTCGCGGCGCGGCTGAAGCGCGGCGACAGGCCGGCGATTTTTCAGGTCGGCTTTGACGTGCTCTTTCGCGCGGCGCACATTCCCGGCGCCGAGTACGCCGGTCCGGCCTCGCGCCCCGAAGGCTTGGCGATGCTGCGGCAAGCGCTCCAGAAGTTGCCGCGCGATCGCGCCGTCGTGCTCTATTGCGGCTGCTGCCCGTGGGTGAAGTGCCCGAACATTCATCCCGCCGCCGCCGAGGTGCGGCGCCTCGGCATGCGCGACGTGGAACTGCTCTACCTGCGCACCAGCTTTGCGCAGGATTGGGTGCGCGCCGGCTTCCCCACCGCCGGTCGCGACATCCAGCAGAAGGCCTGACGGCGGGATCGGCCTGCGCCGGGTTGACCGCCGGTGGATTCAGTCAAGGATCGGTTCGCCGCTGACGGGGCAGACCCAAGCGGAAAGATGCCCAAGCCCGCGCGGATCAATGCTCGCGGGGAGGGTGATTTCGCGCAGCGGCTGGCCATGCAGCTTGCAGACCCAAACGCCATCGGGGCTGCGTTCGCGGCCGCAGCGCGCGGATTGTGACGCTTGGATGATTTCGGCCATGGGCGGGCGCTATTTGGCGGAAGCGTGTCGGGGTCGAACCGACCGTCCCGCCTTTGGACGGGACCACTGGTTTTGAAGACCAGGACAGCCACCGGGCCGCATGCGCTTCCAGGTCGAATTTTAGCAGGCGGGGATCGGGGCGAACGAGCGCGCTGAGGGCGGTTGCGGGCGCTTCGCAGAGCGGGGCCGCGAGCGAGGGATCGCGTTGCGGCGACGGGCAGGCCGGGCATCCGCGACCCGGGACCGGGCGGGGAGCGGGACGGAAAAGTCCGTGCCGGCATGAAGATCGGTTGCGCATCGCTCGGGCGCGGCCGCGCTAAGTCGCGTCAAGCCATGGCGGCGGGCGTGGCGCGAAACGTGCGGTTCGGAGAAGGCGTGGAGGACCCTTATGAAGAAGGTGCTGTTCAGTTGCCTCGCTCCTTTAGCTTTCGCCGGGACCGCGATTGCGGGCCGGCCGGCTCCGACCCCTATCGTGAACACTCCCGAGCCGAGCGCGTTCTACTTGACGATTCTCGGGCTGGCACTCGTCGGCTGGTTCGCGTATCGGCGGCGGCGGCCGGCGCTTGACGAGAGCAAGTAAGAAGTTGCGGACGGAGGGCAATTGGGCCCGTAGCGCCACGAGAGGCGCCATGAGCAATGCCCCTTGAGCCTTGGTCGTTGCGCGCCACGGGCATCGGCTTGGGACGCCAGACGCCGCCATCGCCGGCGACCCGAGCTCGCAGGACCGGATATCGGTGCGAGAATCGCGAAAGGACCTGGCGCGGGAGGCGGCTCATGGCCAAGGCTCAGGACGCGATTCGCATCGCGGAAGGCGCACTTCGAGAACAGTTAACGCGGCTGCTGCGCGGCGGGCAGGCGCATGCGCGCTTCGAGGAGGTGGCGCGGGGCATTCCGCCGGGGGATCGCGGGCGGCGCCCGCGCGGTTTGCCGCACAGCGCCTGGGAACTGCTCGAGCACCTGCGCATCGCGCAGTGGGACATTTTGGAGTTCAGCCGCGATCCGGCGCATGTCTCGCCGTCCTTTCCCGACGGCTATTGGCCGGCCACCGCCGCGCCGCCGAGCGCCGCCGCCTGGACGCGTTCGCGGCGCCAATTCCAAGCGGATCTCGCGGCGATGGTGGCGCTCGTCACCAAGGGCGATCTTTGGACCCCCTTTCCCCATGGCAACGGCCAGACCCTCCTGCGCGAGGCGCTGCTGCTCGCCGACCATAACGCCTATCATCTCGGCCAGCTGGTTCTCTTGCGCCGCCTGCTCGGGAATTGGAACGCGTAACCGGCGCCCCCGGCACGCCGGGTTTCGAAGCAGCCGAAGTCGTTCGGCTGTATGCGATCCCGGGAACAAAGGCGGCTTACGGAACGTAAGTACCAGCGTCCAAGCGGCAAGGGCTGAGAATGCTGAAACAGGATGCGCGGTATGCGCTGCGAGTGCTGGCGAAGTCGCCGGCGTTCGCGGCGGTCGCGGTGCTGACGCTGGCGCTGGGCATCGGCGCCAATACGGCAATCTTTCAGCTCATTGACGCCATCCGGCTGCGAATTTTGCCGGTGCGGGAACCGCAAACGCTGGCGATCGTAAACATCGCGCATCGTCATTGGGGCCAAGGGAGCTTCAACGGCCCGTATGCCGACTTCACCTATCCGCTCTATCGCGCGATCCGAGAGCGGCAGCAAGCGTTCGCCGCGCTGGGGGCATGGGGGGCCGACCGGCTGAACCTGGCGCCGGGCGGACCGACGCAGATGGCGCAGGCGATGTGGGTGAGCGGCGAGTTGTTTCCGGTGCTGGGGGTGCAGCCCTGGGTGGGACGTCTGGTCGGCCCCGCCGACGATCAGCCCGGGTGCGGCTCGCCCGGCGTGGTGCTCAGTTACGGCTTTTGGCAGCAGCGCTTCGGCGGCGCCGACGCGCTGGGCAAAACGCTGCTGGTCGAAGGGCATCCGTTCGCGGTGATCGGGGTGACGCCGCCGGGCTTTTTTGGCCTCGCGGTCGGCGATCGCTTCGATATCGCACTGCCGATCTGCGCCGAGCCGCTCATCTATGGCGAGGAGAGCCGTCTGCAAGATCGCCAGAGCTGGTGGCTGGCGCTGGTGGGGCGGCTGAAGCCGGGCTGGAGCCTGGCGCGCGCCAGCGCGCAAATCGCGGCGGTGGGCCCGGGGGCGCTGCAGGCGACGATCCCGCCGCAATACGACGCCGAGGGCGTCAAGCACTACCTCGCCTATCAACTGGCGGCGTTTCCCGCCGCGCATGGCTTTTCGCAACTGCGGGAGGACTCCTCCAACTCGCTCTGGCTGCTGTTAGGGCTTTCCGGCATGGTGCTGCTGATCGCTTGCGCCAATCTGGCGAGCCTGATGCTGGCGCGGGCGAGCGCGCGCGAGCAGGAGATCGGGGTGCGGCTGGCGCTGGGCGCGTCACGGGCGCAGATCGCGCGGCAGTTGCTGGTCGAGAGCGGGTTGCTGGCGATCGCGGGCACGGTGGGCGGCTGGCTGCTGGCGGCGGGACTGACGAAGGCGATCGTGGCGATGATCAACACCGGCGACACGCGCATCTGGCTGAATTTGGGCACGGATTGGCGCATGCTCGGCTTCGCCGCCGGATTGGCGGTGGTGACCACGCTGCTCTTCGGTTCGGCGGCGGCGTTCCGGGCGAGCGGCGCGGCGCCGGGCACGGTGCTCAAGAGCGGCGGACGCGGCGCCACGGCCGGCGGCGAGCGCTTCCGGCTGCAGCGCATGCTGGTGGCCGGGGAGGTGGCGCTGTCGCTGGTGCTGCTCGCCAGCGCTTTGCTGTTCGCACGCAGCCTGACCAATTTGCTGCACGAGGACTTGGGGTTCAGGCCCGCCGGGGTGCTGGTGGCCAACGTCGAGTTCTCGCGCCTGCACGTGCCGGAAGCGCGACGCGCCGGGTTCGAGCAGGACTTGCTGCAGCGTATCCGCGCGATTCCGGGGGTCGCCGCGGCGGCGGTGGCCAATCGCTCGCCGATCAGCGGCTCGAATTGGAATGACATGGTACTGGCCGACACGGGCGAGGCGGTTAAGGGCGTCACCTGGATTACCTACGACAGCCCCGGATACTTCCGCACGATGAGCATGCCGCTGATCGCCGGCCGGGATTTCAACGACGCCGACACGGCGACCTCCGACAAGGTGGCGGTCGTCAGCGCCGCATTCGCGCGCAAGTTCTTGGGCGGCATGAACGCCGTGGGGCGGCGCTTCCGGCTGTGGGAGCCGCCCGGCCAGGCGCGGCCGTTTTATACGGTGGTGGGGGTCGTGCGCGACAGCATCTATCAGGATCCGCGGCGCGCGGCGGAGCCGATCGCCTATTTTCCCGAGACGCAGCGGCAGCATCCGGACGTCGCCGACACGTTTTTGATGCGCTGGGGCGGCGCGCAGCCGGGGAGCGCGGCGCCGGCGGGCCTGATGCGCGCGGTCACGCAAGCGCTGGCGGCGGTGAGTCCCGAGATCGGCGTGGAGTACAAGAGCATGCCGGAGCAGATTCGCGCCAACCTGATGCCCGACGAGCTCATGGCCACGCTCTGCGGATTTTTCGGCGCGCTGGCGGTGCTGCTCGCGGCCCTGGGGCTTTACGGGCTGCTGGCCTACACGGTGGCGCGGCGCACGAACGAGATCGGCATCCGCGTGGCGCTCGGCGCCGAGCGGCGGCGCATCCTGGCCATGATTCTGGGGGAAGTGAGCGGGCTGGTGGCGATCGGGCTGGCGATCGGCGCGGCGATCACGCTGGCGGCGGGACCGGCGGCAGCATCGCTGCTGTACCAACTGAAGCCGCGCGATCCGCTGACGCTGGCGCTGGCGGGCGCGATCTTGGCCGCGATCGCGCTGGCGGCGAGCCTGGCGCCGGCGCGGCGAGCGGCGCGGCTCGACCCCATGACCGCGCTGCGCTACGAATAAGGACGAGCTCCGGCGGCCGGGGCTGGCGTCCCGCGGCCGGCGCACGCGTCAACGGCCGGAGAAGTGGCGCTCGGCGCGCTCGAGGTCTTCGGCGGTATCCACGCCGATCGAATCGAAGGGCGTTTCGGCGACGGCGATGGCCCAGCCGTTCTCGAGGAACCGGAGCTGCTCGAGTTTCTCCGACGCTTCCAGGCGGCCGACGGGCCAGGAGCGAAACGCCTCAAGCGCGCGCCGCGAATAGGCGTAGAGACCCAGGTGCTTCAAGAAGCGCGGCGGGCCGGAGCGGGGGAAGGGAATGGCGGCGCGGGAGAAATAGAGCGCCCGCCCCCGGCGGTCGAGCACGACCTTGGTGGCGCTCGGCTGCTCGGCTTCGGCGGCCGCCAGCGGCGTGCACAGCGTCGCCACCTCGACGTCGGGATCGGCGAAGAGGGCGGCGAGGAGCGCATCGAGCTGTTCGCCGCGCACCATCGGCTCGTCGCCTTGAATGTTGACGACGGCGTCGGCGCCGGCGAGGCGATCGAAGGCTTCGCCGACGCGATCGGTGCCGGAGGCGTGCGCCGGCGAGGTCATCGCCACCGGAATCGCCGCCGCGCGGCAGTAGGCCGCGATTTCCTCGCTATCGGTGGCGACCAGCAGTTCGCGCAGCCGCCGGCAGGCGCGCGCGCCGGCATAGACGCGGCCGATCATGGGGACGCCGGCAATCGGGCGCAGCGCCTTGCGCGGCAGCCGCACGGATTCCAGCCGCGCCGGGATAATTCCGACAATGGCGTCGGTGGTCCGCACCGGGTCATTGTAAATGGGGCGGAGGCGGGAAGCAGCGGGTGAAAGAGGGCAGCGCGCCGCGCGGCGAGGCGGGCCGAGCGGCGGAGGCCGAGCCGGCAAGAGCAACGGCGCAGTTCAGAAGCGGACGGACTCGGGCACGACCAGCACGTCGGTGCCGTAATACGCGCGCACGGCGGTCACGCACGAGCCCGGCGCGCATGCGAGCAGCTGGTCGGGAAGATAGGCGACCTTGCGGTGCAATACCGCCGACCAGCACAGGCGCGCGGCGACGATCGCCAGGGTGGAGCGCGCCACCAAGATCTCGCTGGACTCGGCTTCTTCGGCGGCCGGCGCCGGCCGGGCGCGCAAATATTCGTCCAAGGTCAGGACCATGGCCGCTGCCTCTAGTGTAGCGTTCTAGCCGGGATAGACCGCGATATCCTGCTCGATCTTGAAGGCGATCAGCGCCGCCTGCGCCGCCCAGTCGGTGCCGGGAAAATCGCGCTCCACGGCGGCGGCGTCAGCGAGGGCGGCGGCGCGATAATGCGCGGCTTTGCCGGCGTCGGCATGATCGCCGGCGCGGTACAGCGACCAGGCCGCGCCGTCGCGATAGACGATGTCGTAGGCGGCTTCGGCGCTGCGCGGGCCGCGCGGGTATTTCTTCAAGTAGTCGCGGTAATGGTCTATTTCTTTGCCGATGCAACTCGGCTTGGAGTCCCAAATGCCGCAGGTGAGTTTCTCTTGCAGCAGCAGGAAGTCGGCCCGCGCCGCCCAGGGCGTGCCGGGATACTTTGAGCGCACGCGCTTCAGCAGGGAGTCGTCGGGAAAGCGCCGCTGGCTGGGATCGGCGACGACGGGCATGTCGTTCAGGCCGAGCTGCCAGCGGATCTCGGCGGCGCGATACAAGGCCTCGCCGGCGAGCGGGCTGGAAGGGAAATTGTCGTAGACGCTGTAGTAGAGCCGGGCGGCGTTTTGCGCGGCCACGCGCTGGCCGCTGGCATCTTCGGCGCGCTGCTCGAACTGCGAGGCGGCGCCGAAGAGGATTTCCCCGCCGCCGGGCTGCGTCAGCCGCACCAGTCCCTTGTCGAGCATCCAGCCCGAGCGCCCGGCGAAGACCTGGGCGAAGCCGTGGGCGAGATTAAGCACGGCGAGGTTCTGGCCGGGCAGCACTTGGCCCACCACCGCCGAGGACGGGTCGGGATCGACGCGCAGCGTCGCGGGCTCGACGGCGACCGCGCGCACCGGCGATTCCGGCGTGGGCACGGCCGGCGCTTGCGCGGCCAACAGGCTGGCGGCCCAGAGCAGCACCGCGGCCGCAGCCGCCGCGCCCGCCGCGCCGCGAGGGCGATGCAAGGACTGTGCGAGAAGTGGCCGGCGCATGGCTAGACCTCCAGAATCACCGGCAAAATGAGCGGGCGCTTGTTCGTCTGTTTCTGCAGGAATCGCTTGAGGTCGTGGCGAATCGTCTCTTTGATGAGCGACCAGTCGCCGCGCTCCTCGACGTTGGCGGCGGCCATGGATTCGCGCACCATGTCGCGCGCGCGGGCGAGCAAGCCGTTGGCCATCTCGGGGCTGACGAAGCCGCTGGTGACGATCTCGGGGTCGTTTTGCAGCTTGCCGGTGGCCTTGCTGATGGCGACGATCGGCAGCACGATGCCGTCTTCGGCGATGTGGCGGCGGTCGCGAATGACTACGTCTTCGGCCAGCTCGTCGAGGCTGCCGCCGTCGATGAGCACGCGCCCGACGGGCACGGTGCCGGTGCGCGCCAGCTCCTGCGGGGCGAGCTCGAGCACCTCGCCGTCTTCGACCTGATGCGCTTGGAGGTGGGGAAGGCGCAGGCTGCGGGCAAGCTCGGCATGCTGGTAAAGCTGGCGAAATTCGCCATGGATCGGAATAAAGTGGCGCGGGCGCACCAGGCTGATCAGCAGCTTGAGCTCCTCCTGGCTGGCATGGCCGGAGACGTGGACGGGCGGGCCTTCGCCGGTGTCGTAAACCACTTGCGCGCCGCGGCGATAGAGGTGGTCGATCATGCGAAAGATCGCCTTCTCGTTGCCGGGAATGATGCGTGAGCTGAGCACCACGGTGTCGCCGGGGCTGACTTCCACCGCGCGATGAGAGTTGACCGCGACGCGCGCCAGCGCCGATGCCGGCTCGGCCTGGCTGCCCGAGATCACCACCACGACCCGCTCGCGCGGCGCATCGCGGAGGTCTTGCTGGCGCAGCAGCAGGCCGTCGGGAATGTGCAGGAAGCCGAGGCTGTGGGCGATTTCGGTGTTGCGCTCCATGCTGCGGCCGAGGAAGCACACTTTGCGCCCGGTCTCGAGGGCCAAATCCAGCGCCAGTTGAATGCGGTGAATCGAGCTGGTGAAGCAGCAGACGAAGATCCGGCCGGCCGCGCGCGCGAAGACCTCCTCGAAGCGCGGCCGCACGGCGAGTTCGCTGCCGGTATAGCCGCGGCGCTCGACGTTGGTGCTGTCGGAGAGCAGCGCCAGCACGCCGCGCCGGCCGTAATCGGCGAACTTGTGCAAGTCGAAGGGCGTGTTGTCGGTGGGCGTGGGATCGATCTTGAAGTCGCCGGTGTGGAGGACGATGCCGCCGGGCGTGGTCAAGGCGATGGCGCAGGCGCCGACGATGCTATGGGTGACGTGAATGTATTCGACGGAAAACGGGCCGAGCTGGAAGGGCTCGCCCGGGCGCACGGCGATGCGCTGGGTCTCCTCCAGCATGTCGTGCTCTTCCAGGCGCGCCTCGACCATCGCCAGCGTGAACTCGGTGCCGTAGACCGGCACCGGCAGGTCGTCGAGGACGTAGGGCAGGGCGCCGATGTGGTCCTCGTGGGCATGCGTCAGCAAGATGGCGCGGAGCTGCGGCCGATTTTCGACCAAGAAAGAAATGTCGGGGATGACGATGTCAATGCCGAGAAGCTCGGGTTCCGGGAACATCAGGCCGGCGTCAATGACGACCATGTCCTGGCCGTAGCGCACGGCCATCATGTTCAGGCCGAACTCCCCCAAGCCCCCCAACGGAATCAGTTCCAGCTTCGCCGGCACCTTTTCATTCTAGCGGATGCACCGTTTCGCCCGCCGCAGCCAGGGCGCGAAACAGCGCCAGCAGCGCCTCCACGCCGCACTGTTCGGCGCGCGTCTCCGGCGCCAGCCCCAGGCGCTCGAACGCGGCGGCGATGGCCGGCGGCGGCGCGAGCGCGCGCAGGTTCGCGCTCAGGCGCTTGCGCTTGTGGGCGAAGGCGGCGCGCAAGAAGCCGTGGAACGCCGCCGTCTCCGCGCCAGGCGCGGCCAGGGGCGCGGTGAACTCCAGCCGCAGCAGCGTCGAGGTCACTTGGGGAACCGGGCGAAACGCGCCCGGCGGCACGTCGAACAACTTGCGCGCGCGCGCGTGCAACTGCGCCATCGCCGAGAGCAGGCCGAAGTCGCGGCTGCCCGGGGGGGCGGCGACGCGCGCGGCGACCTCTTTTTGCATCATCAGCGTGGCGTCGGAAAACAGCGCGGCGGCGGCGAAAAGGCGGAACAAGATCGGCGAGGTGATGTAGTAGGGCAGATTGCCGAAAACGCGCCGCCGCCCGCCCTCGCCCAGGGCGGCGAAATCGAACTCCAGAATGTCCTGCGCGACGACCTCGACCCGGGCCTGGCCCGCGAAGCGGCGCCGCAGCGCCGCCGCCAGCGCGGGGTCGAGTTCGACGATGACGAGGCGGCAGCCGGCCGCGGCCAGCCGCGCCGAGACGTCGCCGCGGCCGCCGCCGATCTCCAGGATGAGATCGTCCGGCTGGGCCGCGACCGCCTCCGCGACGCGCCGCTGCCAGGCCGGCGCGACGAGCAGGTTTTGTCCCAGCCGAGCGCGCATGCCTCCAAGCCTACAGGCTGCAGCAGCTTGGGGCGGGCGGAGACGGCTGCGACCTTTTTGGGCGGACAACATCCAATAAAATGTTTGCAGCAGGGAATTTCACGAAGGACGAGGACCATGGCAGGCAACATCGTGGAGCTGACCGACGCGAATTTTAAGCAAGAAGTCTTGCAATCCGACCAGCCGGTGCTGGTTGACTTTTGGGCCACATGGTGCGGGCCTTGCCGGCAGATCGCGCCTCATGTCGAGGCGGTGGCCAACGAGTTGGCCGGTCAGTTGAAGGTCGGCAAGCTGAACGTGGATGACAATCAAGCCACTCCGTTCCAGTACCACGTGCAAGGGATTCCGACGCTGCTGTTGTTCAAGAACGGAACGGTGCAAGAGCAAATCGTCGGCTATGTCAACAAAGACGCCATCCGGCGTTCGGTGGACCGGCACCTGAACCATCGCTAATTCCGCGGTTCCATCCGCAAGCGCAAGCGAGGGCGGCAACGTTTCGAGTTGCCGCCTTTTTCTTCCCCAGGTACCATTAAGCGCGGTGAGGTCGCGGCGCGGCGCTAGGCCCGCGCCGCTGTTGAGGAGATCCTTTGACGAAACTGGCGGCGAACGCTTCCGCGGGAAGCGAAGGCCGGTCCGCGGCCGACTGCGTGGTCGTGGTCGGCACGCAATGGGGCGACGAGGGCAAGGGCAAGGTGGTGGACCTGCTGGCCGCGCATTTCGCCTGGATCGCCCGGTATCAAGGCGGCCACAACGCCGGCCATACGGTGGTGGTGGACGGGAAGCGGTTCATCCTGCAGCTCGTTCCCAGCGGCATTCTGCGGCCGCACTGCAAGGCGGTGATCGGCAACGGCGTGGTAGTGGACCCGCAGGCGCTGGTGGAAGAGATCGCAGCGCTGGAGCAGGCAGGGGTGAGCGTCGACGGCAAGCTGTTTCTTTCCCAGCGCGCGCACGTCATCCTGCCCTATCACCGCATGATCGAGCTCGCCGCCGAGAGCGCGCCCGGCCGCGTCAAGATCGGCACCACCTCGCGCGGCATCGGCCCCACCTACGAGGACAAGATGGGCCGCCGCGGGCTGCGCGTCATCGATTTGTACGACACCGAGCTGCTGCGCGCCCATGTCGCCAACGCGGTAGCGGAAAAAAACGCCGTGGCCGGCGCGCTTTACGGCGCGAAACCGCTCGACGCCGGGCGCATGTTCGAGGACTACCGCGAATTGAGCGAGCGCATCCGGCCGCTGGTGCGCGACACGGCGCAGCTGCTCAACCAAGCCGCCGCCGAGGGCGAATCGATCTTGCTCGAGGGCGCGCAGGGCACCTTGCTGGATATCGACCACGGCAGCTACCCCTTCGTCACCTCGTCTTCGACGACGGCGGGCGGCGCCTGCATCGGGACGGGCCTGGCGCCGACGCGGATTCGCGGCGCCATCGGCGTCAGCAAGGCCTACGCCACGCGGGTCGGCGGCGGGCCCTTTCCCACGGAGGAGCAGGACGGGCGCGGCGCGGCCTTGCGCGAGGTCGGGCGCGAATTCGGCAGCGTCACCGGCCGGCCGCGGCGGGTGGGCTGGCTGGATGTTCCGCTGCTGCGCTATGCGGTGACGCTGAATGCGATCGAGTCGCTGGTGGTGACCAAGCTCGACGTGCTGGACCGTTTCGACGAGATTCCCGTCTGCGTCGGCTACCGGCGGGAGGGGCGCCCGGTGGATGAGATTCCCGCCACGGTGGCCGAACTCGAGCGGCTGGAGCCGGTGTATGAGTCGTTGCCCGGCTGGCGGCAGAGCACGGCGGGCGTGACGGCGCTGGCGGCGCTGCCGGCGCGGGCGCGCCACTACCTCGACTTCATCGCCGAGCGCGCCGGCGCCGAGGTGGGCATGATCTCCACCGGGCCCGAGCGCCACCAGACCATCGTCGTTCCGGGCAGCCGGCTGGAGCGGCTGCTGCCCGCGCGGCTGGCGGCGCTGTCGCGATAGCCGTGGACCTTTCGCTGGAAGAGGCGCGCGCGCGGGTGCTGGCGGAGGCCGGCCGGCGCGGTCCCTGCGGCGCGCCGGTGCGCGTGGCCGCCGCCCGGGCGCTGGGCCGCTGGCTGGCCGAGCCGGTGCATGCCGACCGCGCCGCGCCGCCCTGGCCGCGCGCCATGCGCGATGGCTATGCGGTGCGCGCCGCGGACGGGCTCGCGCCGCGGCGCGTGACCGGAATGGCGCGCGCGGGCGAGGCGCCCACGGTGCGCATCGCGCCGGGTGAATGCGCCGAGATCATGACCGGCGCCATCGTGCCCGAGGGCGCCGACAGCATCATCATGGTCGAGCACGCGCAGCGGCAGGGCGAAACGGTGAGCTTCGAGCGGGCCGCGGCGCCGGGCGACAATATCGCCGCCCCCGGCGCCGAGTATGGCGCCGGCGACGAACTGTTGCCGGCCGGGCGCCGTCTCGATGCCGCGGCGCTGGCGGTGCTCGCTTCCGTCGGTCTGGCCGAGCCGAGGGTTTATCCCGCGCCCCGGGTCGCGCTGCTGGCGACGGGCGACGAATTGGCGGAGGCATTCTCGGGCGCGGCCTTGGGCCCCGCGCAAATCCGCAATTGCAACGCGCCGGCCCTGGCGGCGATGTGCGCGCTCGCGGGCGCCGAAGTCGCCTGGACCGGCACGGCGGCGGACGAGCCCAGTGCGCTCGGCCAACGGGTGGAGGAAGCGCTCGCCGCCGGCGATGTGCTGGTGCTGTCGGGCGGGGTTTCCAAAGGCAGATTCGATTTCGTGCCGGAGGTCCTGGCCGAGCGCGGGGGCGCGGTCTTCTTTCATGGGGTGCGCATCCGGCCCGGCCGTCCCGTGGTATTCGGAAAGGTACGGGAGCGGTTGTTTTTCGGCCTGCCGGGCAATCCATTAAGCGCCATGCTCACCTTTGAGTTGTTCGTGCGCCCCGCGCTGGCGCTGCTGGCCGGGGCCGCCATGGCGAGCGTGAGCCGGCCGTATTTCACCGCCGAGATGGGCTTCGAATATCGCGGCCGGGCGCTGCCGCTGGAGCTGTTTTTGCCGGTGCGCTTCGAGGGCGACTTGCGGCGAGCCCGCGTCGCCCGCGTGAGCTATCACGGCTCGGCCGACGTGGTGGCGTGGGCGGCGGCGGACGGCTATTTGGCCGTGCCGGAAGGGACGAGCGAGCTCGCCGCGGGCAGCGCGGTGAGCGTGTTGCCGAAATGACGGGAGCGGGAGTCCAGGGCGAGCGTGCGCGCGCGCCGCGACGGCGCGCGCAAGCGCCTGCGCAGGCGGCTGCGGCGCGTCCCGGCCTTTCGCATTATCGCGACGACGGCGGCGTGCAGATGGTGGATATCAGCGGCAAACCCGCCAGCTACCGGGAAGCCGAGGCGCGCGCGCGCGTGCGCATGGCGGCGGCGGTGCTGCGGCAACTGGGGCGCAATCCCAAGGGCAACCCGCTCGAAATCGCCCGCATTGCGGGCATCGCCGCCGCCAAGCGCACCGCCGAACTCGTGCCGCTCTGCCATCCGCTGCCGCTGACGGCGATCGAGGTCGAGGCGCGGCGCACGCGCGAGGGCGTCGAACTGCGCAGCCGCGTCGCCACCACCGCCGCGACGGGCGTCGAGATGGAAGCGCTGACGGCGGTGAGCGTGGCGGCGCTGACCGTTTATGATATGTGCAAAGCGCTCGACAAAGGCATGACCATCGCCGAGATCGCGCTGACGCGCAAGGCCGGCGGCAAGAGCGGCGTTTATCGCCGCGCCGGGAGGCGCTAGGGAAATCATGGCGCAGAAGCTGCTGGTGCTCGAACCGAATTCGCGGATGTTGGAGGTGATCCATAACGGCGTCTCCGACATCGTCGAAATGCGCCATGCCGGCGGCATCGTCGAGGCGGAAAAGATTCTCAGCACCTGGCCGCCGGACCTGATCCTGGCGGAATTTCGCTTGGCCGACGCCACGGGATTGGAGCTGCTGGAAAAGCTGCGCCGCTCGGCGACGCCGCGCCGCCGGTGGTCATGATCGCGTCGCGCGCCGACGCCGTGGACCGGCTGGGGCCGCACGTGGCGTTGTTCGAGGAGATCGTCCAGAAGCCGTTCTTCGCCACCGATCTGCGCGAGCGCATCAAACGCGCCCTGGGGCGCACCAGCCTGCGCCGCGCCACCGGCTCGCCGGATGCCGGGCCGCTGCGCGGGCGGCTGGAGGACCTCAGCGTCGTGGATCTGCTGCAAGCCCTCGATTTGAGCCGCAAGAGCTGCGGCGTCGCCGTCACCGGCCGTCCGCTGGGCGCGACCGCGCCGCCGCAGTCGGCGCTGCTGCTGCTGGTGGACGGGCAGGTCAAGGACGCGCAACTCGGCGAGGCCACCGGCGACGAGGTGGTCTATACCGCGCTGGGCTGGGGCGAAGGCGAATTCTCCATCGACTTCAATCGCCGCCCCGACGCCACCACGGTCAAGAACAGCACCCAGGGCCTGCTGATGGAAGGCCTGCGGCGCCTCGATGAAACCAACTTCCGGCGCTGAGCGCCTGCGCGCCGCCGTCCTGACCATCAGCGACGGGTGCGCGGCGGGCCGGCGCGAGGATCGCTCGGGACCGCTGGTGGCGGCGGCGCTGGCGGAGGCCGGTTTTCAGGTCACGGTGCGGGAAGTTTTACCCGATGAGCAGAGCGCGATTACCGCGCGGCTCAAGGAACTGGCGCAGGAAGTCGCGCTGGTCGTCACCACCGGCGGCACCGGCTTCGGACCGCGCGACGTCACGCCCGAGGCGACGCTGGCGGCGAGCGAGCGGCTGGCGCCGGGGCTGGCCGAGCTGATGCGCCAGCAGGGGGCACAGGCCGCGCCCTTCGCCTGGCTTTCGCGCGGCGTTGCCGGGCTGCGCGGCGCCACGCTCTACCTGAACCTGCCGGGCAGCCCGCGCGGCGCGGACGAGAGCCTGCGGCTGGTGCTGCCGCTGCTGCCGCACGCGCTGGCCCTCTTGCGCGGCCAAACCGAGCACTGATCGGACCTGCGGCGGCGCGAGCCCGCCGGCGCTGTTTTCTCCCCCGGCGCTGATCGGCGCGCGGGCGCCGGCACCGCCGCGCGGGCTTGAGCATCTGTTTGCACGTGGGTCAGTTGCGGATCCTGGGCGGAGCGGTGCAAGCCGCGCTGCGCGACGGCATGGTGGATGTCGCCGCCGCTCTCGCCTACTACTTTCTCTTCGCTCTCTTTCCCCTGGTGGTGTTTCTGGCCACGCTGCTCAACCTCGCCCGCATGTCGGGGTTTATCGGCGGCATCATCGCGGCGCTCGGCCGCAGCTTGCCGGCGGGGGCGGCCCAACTCGTGCGCGAGCAGTTGACCGCGGTTTTGGCGACGCGCCATGTCGGCCTGTTCAGCCTCGGGCTCGTGCTCACGATCTATTCCGCTTCCATGGGTTTTTCGGGCGTCATCTCGGGCCTCAACCGCGCCTACGAAATCAGCGAGACGCGCTCGTACCTGCACGTGACCGGCCTGGCGCTGCTGATGACGCTGACTTCCGGCGTTTTGATGGCGTTGGGACTCTTCTCGCTGGCGCTGAGCGAACACGTGCTGCTGGTGCTGGCGGGCAAGGCGCGGCTGAGCCCGGTGCTGACGGTGACCTGGCCGGTCCTCCGCTGGACCGCCGTCGCCGGGTTCTTCATCGTCGCGATCATGCTTTTGTACCGTTGGGCGCCGAATTTGCCGCGCGAGCGCCGACCGCTCTGGCCCGGCGCGCTTTTCGCCTTCGCGGTCTGGATCGTAATCTCCGCGCTGCTGGCTTCCTATGTCGCGCACTTGGGAGATTACCCGGCCCTGTATGGATCGCTGGGCGCGGTCATCGCGCTCATGCTGTGGTTTTACTTTTTGGCGTTTGCGCTGCTGCTCGGCGCGGAACTCGACAGCCAGCTGGCGAAGTCCCGCGCCGCGCGAGACCGAAGCAGCGGGCCGGCGCGGCCGCCGCGGGCTGCCTAGGGCCGGCGCTCGGCGGCGGGACGCGCCCGCAAGAGATCGCGGAGGAGCGCCAGCGGCAGGCCCACGACGTTGCTATAGCTGCCCTCGATTCTGGGAATGAACTGCCCGGCCCGCCCTTGAATAGCGTAAGCGCCGGCCTTGCCCTGCGGCTCGCCGCTGGCGACATAGGCGGCGATCTCCGCTTCCTCGAGCGGCACGAACCAAACGCGCGTGCAATCGGCCGCCAGCACCAGCGGCCGTTCGCCCTGCGCCGCCGCCGGCCAGAGCAGGCAAAGGCCGGTCCAGACCTCGTGGATGCGTCCGGAGAGGCGCCGCAGCATGGACGCGGCTTCCGCGTCATCGGCCGGTTTGCCCAGCAGTTCGCCGTCGAGCACGACCGTGGTGTCGGCGGCCAACAGGGGCAAGTCGGCGCGGGGCGCGCCGGCGGCGGCCGCCCGCGCCTTGGCCTCGGCGAGGCGCAGGACGTAGGCGCGCGCCTCCTCGCCCGGATGCGGGGTTTCGTCCACTTCGGCGGCGTGCACGATCACCGGAATGCCGGCGGCGGCGAGCAGTTCACGGCGCCGCGGCGAGGCCGAAGCCAGCACCAGCATGCGGGAGGGAGCGGAGGCGGAGGACCGGGCCAATCCATTACAATAAAGCTGCCCCGGGATCGCCTTCAATGACAGCGCTGGCAAGCTTGGCCGCATGGACGCCGCATGGCGGCTGGCTGCAACACGCGCGCCGCGAGTGGTTCGACACGACGTTCACGATCGGCGCCGCCGGCCGGCCGCTTTACGTGCCCAACGCCTTCGATCTGGCGCTGCTGATTCCCTATTTCGGCGTGCTGATCATCTTGGCGTTCTACGGCTTCCATCGCTACGTGCTCGTGTATCTCTATTACAAGAACCGCAAGCGCCGCGCGAAGGAGCCGGCGCAGCGCTTCACCGAGCTGCCGCGCGTGACCGTGCAGTTGCCGCTTTACAACGAGCGCTACGTGATCGAGCGGCTGATCGAGGCGGTGTGCCGCCTCGATTATCCGCGCGACCGCCTGGAGATTCAGGTTCTCGACGACTCCACCGACGAAACGGCCGCCGTCGCGGCCGCGGTGGTCGAGCGCTACGCCGCGCGCGGCGAGCCCATCGTCTTGCGCCACCGCACCAACCGCGAGGGCTTCAAGGCCGGCGCGCTGCACGCGGGCATGGTTGAGGCGCGCGGCGAATTCATCGCCATCTTCGACGCCGATTTCGTCCCGCCGAGCGATTTCCTGCGCCGCACCATCGACTACTTCACCGATCCCAAGCTGGCGATGGTGCAGACGCGCTGGGGCTACATCAACCGCGAATACTCCTGGCTGACGCGCATCGAGGCGATCTTGCTCGACGGCCATTTCGTGCTGGAGCACGGCGCCCGCTACCGCACCGGCCTGTTCTTCAACTTCAACGGCACGGCCGGCATTTGGCGCCGGGCGGCGATCGAGGATGCCGGCGGCTGGCAGCACGACACGCTCACCGAAGACACCGATCTCTCCTACCGCGCGCAGTTGAGAGGCTGGCATTTCCTCTATTTGCCCGAGCTCGAGTGCCCGTCGGAGCTGCCGGTGGAAATGAACGCCTTCAAGGTGCAGCAAGCGCGCTGGGCCAAGGGCCTGATCCAAACCTCGCGCAAGATTCTGCCGCGCCTGCTGCGCCGCCGCGACGTCAGCCTGCATCGCAAGGTCGAGGCCTGGTGCCATCTCACCGCGAACATCTCCTATCCGCTGATGATCGTGCTGTGCGCCCTCCTGCTGCCGGCGATGATCGTACGGTTTTATCAGGGCTGGTTCCAGATGCTGTACATCGACCTTCCCTTGTTCATCGCCGCCAGTTTTTCGATCTCTTCGTTCTACCTGGCCTCGCAGCGCGAGTTGTTCCCCCGCTCCTGGCCGAAGACGTTGCTCTATATGCCGATGGTGATGGCGGTCGGCATCGGGCTGACGGTGACCAACAGCCGCGCGGTGATCGAGGCGCTGCTCGGCATCCAGAGCTCGTTCAAGCGCACGCCGAAGTTCCGCATCGAATCGCGGCGGGACCGCGTGCAAGCGGCCCAGTACCGGCGCAAGACCGGCTGGGCGCCGCTGATCGAACTGGCGCTCGGGAGCGTATTCGCCTGGGTGGCCTGGTACGCCTGGCAGAGCCAAAACTGGATCACCATCCCGTTCATCCTGCTCTTCGTGCTCGGCTTCTGGACCACCGGCCTCGCCTCGATCTTCCAAGGGCGCTGGCAGGCCTTGCGCGCTCGCCGTGCGGCGCGCGTCGCCGAAGCCGAGCCGCCGGCCGCCATGCCGCTGGGCGCCTAGCCCCGCCGTTTTCGAATCCGGCGCTCCGCCCCCGGCCCGGGGCCGGGCAGGGCCGGGCCGACCTGGAAGTCTCCTTACCCGATCCTGGCCGCGGCCCGACGTTCGCCCGATTTGTGTCACTGGTTGACGTACTCTGGTACGTGACCAACAATCTTCCTGTCTGCCGCCGCCCGGCCTTTGGCGCGCCGGGCATCGAGCCGCGCTGGACCCGCGGCGCGAAGGACGCTGTCGGCACTGCTTACTCCGCGGCCAGCCGCCTCTGGTTCACGATCGCGCGCGGCGTCATCACTGAAGTTTATTTCCCCACCATCGATCATCCGCAGATACGCGACTTGCAATATCTCGTCAGCGACGGCCATTCGCTGTTCCATGACGAACGGCGAAACACGGCTTCGGAGATCAGCCCGATCGCTCCCGAGGCGCTGGGGTATCGCGTGGCCAACCGCGATTTGGGGGGCGCGTACCAGATCACCAAACAGATCATCGCCGACCCGCACCAATCCTGCTTGCTGATCGCGACCGAATTCGAGGCGCTGGGCGTGCCCGCCGATCGCCTGCGCCTGTTCGCGCTGCTGGCCCCGCATCTTGATGTCGGCGGCTGGCATAACAATTTGCGGGTGGCGGAGCTGGCCGGCCGCAAGATGCTGATCGCGTACAAAAACGACACCTGGCTGGCGCTGGGCGCGACCGTGCCCTTTCTGCGCTGCTCGTGCGGCTATGTGGGCACAAGCGACGGCTGGACCGACCTCGCCGAGGACTTCCGCATGGATTGGCAGTTCGACTGCGCCCTCGACGGCAATGTCGCCGCCATCGCCGAGATGGACCTGAGCCAGCGCCGCGACTTCACGCTGGGCTTGGCCTTCGGCGATTCGATGCACAGCGCGGTCAATACGCTGCTGCAGGCGCTCGACCTGCCGTTCGCCGAGCAGCGCAGCCGCTTCGCGGCGCAATGGGAGCGGGCGGCCGCGCATCGCCTCGATTTGAGCGAGGAAAGCGGCGACGGCGGCGCGCTCTTCCGCCGCAGCGTGCAATTGATCCAAGCGCACGAAGACAAAAGCTACCCCGGCGCCATCATCGCCTCGATGAGCATTCCCTGGGGCGAAACCAAAAGCGACGACGACCTCGGCGGCTATCACCTCGTCTGGACCCGCGACATGGTCAAGAGCGCGACGGGGCTGCTCGCCGCCGGCTTCACCGAGACGCCGCGCCGGGCGCTGATTTACCTGGCGACGTCGCAGCGCGAGGATGGCGGCTTCTTCCAGAATTTTTGGATTGACGGCCGCCCTTACTGGCGCGGCGAGCAGCTCGATGAAGCCGCCTTCCCCATCATCCTGGCGTCGCGGCTGGAGCGGCTGCAGGCGCTGGGCGACTTCGATCCCTATCCCATGGTGCTGCGCGCCGCCGGCTTTCTCATGGCCTTCGGGCCGGTCACGCCGCAGGAGCGCTGGGAAGAATGTTCGGGCTATTCGCCTTCGACGCTCGCGGCCCTGATTGCCGCGCTCGCCTCGGCCGCCGACATGGCGCGCGCGCGCGGCGACGCCGCCACCGCCGCGCTGATCCAGAACTACGCCGACTTCATCAATGCCCATCTCGAGGGCTGGACGGTGACCCACCACGGGACGCTGGTCCCCGGGATTGCCCGGCACTTCATCCGCATCTTGCCCGTCAAGCCCGGCGCCGCCGAGCCCGAGGGGCCGTATGAAGAGGCGCAGGTCGAGCTGATGAACCGCGGCCCCAACGAACAGCGCTTCTTTCCGGCGCGCGAGGTCGTGGATGCGGGATTTTTGGAGTTGGTCCGGTATGGCATTCGCCGCGCCGACGATCCCATCATCGTGGACTCGGTGCGTGTCATTGACGCGGTGCTGCGCTTCGACATGCCGTATGGACCGGTGTGGCGGCGCTACAACCACGACGGTTACGGGCAGCGCAATGATGGCAGCGCCTATCAGGGCTGGGGGCAAGGCCGCAGTTGGCCCTTGCTCACCGGCGAGCGCGGCCATTACGAGCTGGCGCGCGGGCGCTCGCCCGAACCCTACATTCGCGCCATGGAGCGCTTCGCGAGCGGGGCCGAGCTCTTGCCCGAGCAGGTCTGGGACCGGCCCGACTTGCCGGAAAAATTCATGTTCTTCGGCCGCCCCACCGGCTCGGCGATGCCGCTGCTGTGGGCGCATTCGGAGTACATCAAGCTGCTGCGCTCGCGCCGCGACAGCCAGGTGTTCGACCGCTTGCCCAGCGCCGCGGCGCGCTACGGCGCCGGTCTGGCGCCGAAGCAGCCGGTCGAGTTTTGGACCTTCAACTATCCCAATCCCCGCGTTCCCGCAGGGGGCACAGTCTGCATTCCCGCCCGCGCGCCCTTTTTGGTGCACTGGAGCGCCGACGAGTGGCGCACGGTCCATGACACCACCGCCGTCGCCACCGCGCTCGGCCTGTATGCGGCGCACATCAACGTCCCGCCGGGCGGCAAGGGCACCCTGCGCTTCACCTTCTATTGGACCGCCGACCATCGCTGGGAAGGCCGCGACTTCGCCATGGCCATCACCTAGCCCCGGGGCCGGGTAGGCGCTTGTGAGCGCCGCGCTTCGCGGCTAGGATCTGGGAGCCAGCGAAGGTGATGGCCGCGGCCGTGCGGCCGCCCGCTATGTGGGGCAACGATCAGTATTTGGGGACGGGTTAGTTGTGGTATGATCCGCGCATCCGCTTCGGAAGGAGGTAGGTCGTGTCAGTTGCGAGAAAAGGTTCCCCAGGATGCCAGGCAGGCAGGCAGGCGCATCCCTTTTTGCCCTGCTGATTCTCGCGGTGGTTGTTCCAGCGGCAGCGCAAACCTGGACCGCTGTAAGCAATCCATTTAACATCCAGGCCTCGCACCATGTGCTGCTCACCGATGGGACCGTTTTGGTCCAGGAGTATTTAACGGGCAACTGGTTCCGACTTGCCCCTGATGCCAATGGCAACTATGCCGACGGCAGCTGGACCCAGGTGGCAAGCTTGCCGAGCGGCTATGCGCCCGACGCCTATGCTAGTGCGGTATTGCCCGACGGGCGCCTCATCATCGAGGGTGGTGAGTACAACGGTTCCACCACAGTGGTGGAGACAAATCTGGGCGCGATCTATGACCCAGTGGCGAATACGTGGACTTCAGTGAATCCACCAACACAGCCCGCGCTATGGACGAACATCGGAGACGCAGTCAGCGTAGTCCTCCCGAACGGCACCTTTATGATGAGCGGCTCCGGGTCTCCTGGAAACCGGGACCAGGCTTTCCTCGATGCGCAGACTCTGACCTGGACGGTGAGCACGGCTGAGAAACCTGACGGAGACTTTGGCAGCGAAGAGGGCTGGGTCCTCCTTCCGGGCGGGAAGGTCCTTACGGTGGAGCTTTCCGCGGTGCCCGGAACGCTTTCAGACCTATTCGATCCCAACAGTGAAACGTGGTCGGCGTCGGGAGCTATCCCGGTTCAGCTCGGCAACCCTTGCGGCATGCCAGCGGGCTATGCGGCCGGGATGGGCCCAATGGTCTTGCGGCCCGACGGCAAGGTGCTGGCGATCGGCGGCACGACCAGCACGGCCATCTACGATCCGGCCTCAGGCGCCTGGGCCGCAGGACTGACGATCAACCCAGAGATCGATGCTGACGGTCCGGGCGTCTCATTACCAGATGGTAATGTTTTCTTGCAGGCCTCGTGGGCATTGGGTGGGCCAAATGGGGCGTGTTATAATCCGCCGAGCATATTTCTTGAGTATGACGGTAGCTCACAGTTCATCGAGGAGCCCCCGCCGCCGAACGGGGATAACGACGCCTCTTATCAAGGCGAGATGCTGTTGCTCCCGACCGGCCAGGTGCTCTTCACGGATGAGGGCACGGATATCGAGATTTACACGCACGCTGGGAACTACCAGGCGTCCTGGCAGCCGACCATCACCTCGGTGTCGACGACCCTCGAGCCGGGAAGCGTTGACAATCAAATCTCCGGAACTCAATTTAACGGGCTTTCGCAGTCGTCCATGTACGGAGACGACTGGCAGATGGCCACGAATTTCCTCCTCGTGCGCATCACCAACGACGCCAGCGGCCACGTCTTTTACTGCCGAACTCACAGCTTTAGCACGATGGGCGTGGCTACGGGGGCGGCGCCCGTAACCGCTCAGTTCGATGTTCCTGCGGGCATCGAGGCGGGTCCGAGCCAGTTGGTGGTCGTGGCCAACGGCATCCCGTCGACCCCTGTGGCCGTAACCGTTGCGGCGCCGTTCTCAATCTCGGTCACTCCTGGCTCCCAGCAGGTTTACCAGTACAACGATGCCTATTTCACCGTTAACGTCTCGTCGGGAGGAACCGTAGACCTCAGCTCTAGTTGCGGAACGGTCAATTGCTCGATAAGCCCCACGACGATCAGCGGCACGGGCTCGGCGACGCTGGACGCGGAGTCTGACCATTACGGCAGCTACACGCTCACGGTCACCGACACGATGAACGGCACCAAGGAGAGCGCCCACGCGACGCTCATCGTCAACCGGCTGCCGCAAAGCCCGCAAGCCCTGCCGAGAGGCGGTGCGCGGTGAGGGCCGCGCTGGCGGTCGTTTTCGTTTGTGGGGCGGCGTGCGCGTGGGCGCAGCAGCCCGTATCCCGGCCGGTGCTGGTAAGGCCGGGGCCCATTATATCGGCGCTTGAGTCGCGGGCGTGCCTCGGGCCGCTGTTGGCGCCAGGCGCAGCGGCGGACGCGCCCTGCGCGCCGCTGCCCGCCCGGCGCGCGGGCGCGCGGCGAGCGGCGGAGCCGGCGCCCGGCTGTTGCCGCTTGCCGCGGCGGGTTTCTCTGGTGAAAACGATCATCTTGGCCGGGATCGCGGCCGGTGTGACCGGGCTGATCGTCTGGGCAAGGGCGAAGCAACCGCCTCCGTGTGTAAGCCGCGGCGGATGCCATCCCTGACGCCCGCGACAAATATTTAAAGGCGGCGCGCGTGGGCGCGGCAGCCTGGCGCAAGCGACCTAATGGAATGGACCCATCTCGATGAAGGAATGTGGGCAGCAGCGGAGCTGCACATCGGCTGACATCAGAGGAGAGCCATTAGCGACAGCCCCCGAGTCCGCCACTGAAAACCCAGCACGCCGAGATCGAGGGGGAGGCCCGCGAAATTCCACAGGGCGGGTCTCTGCCAGCTAATTACGCCGGAGCGGGGCGAGCAGCAAGTGGGGCGAGGTCGCAGGCTGGGAGGGGCAGGAGGAATACACGGATGTATCCGATCCGCCCCGAGCAGCCGAGCCGGGGACCCCAAGGCGCAGCGGCGCGCCTTGGGGTGGGAGAACGAAGCTCTGCGAAGCTTATCGCCCCGCCCACCATTCATGCAGATGGCAGTCGTTGCGTTGGACATCGTCAAGGACGTCTTTCCGCTGCACGGGACCGAGGCCCACGGAATGATCGTGCTCGACCGAAAGCCGCCCCGCCGTGACGCGACTCCGATTTTCGGCAACCCTCCATCGTGCAGGGTTGGGCTGGAGGCCTGCGGAGGCACGCACTACTGGGCGCGCCGCTGCCCGCCGCGGCATCTCTCCGCACGCGCGTGTCAGCTTCGCCCCTGGCGCACTTCCGCAGCGGCAAGCTCCGCGGCGGCCTGTCGTCCCATGACCAGGGATGCGTGGCTTAGACTCGCCGGATGGGGCTGTTAACCTTCTGTATCAACGTCACCCTGGACGGCTGCATCGACCACCGGGAAGCAGTCGCCGACGACCAGACCCACGCCTTCTTCACGCGCCTCATGGACGAGAGCGGGGCGATGCTATGGGGCCGCGTCACCTACGAACTAATGGAGAGCCACTGGCCCGCAGTCGCCCGCGGCGACGTGGCGGCGCCGCCGGCGATGCGCGAGTGGGCGATCAAGCTGGAGGCCAAGCCGAAATACGTGGTGTCGTCGACGCGAAAGGATTTCTCATGGAACAACAGCCACCGCATCACCGGCGACCTGCGCACGGGGATGCAGAAGCTCAAGGACGCGACCCCGGCCGGCGTGCTCCTCGGTGGCAACAAGCTCGCGATCGAACTGGAGCGGCTGGATCTGATCGACGAGTACAAGTTCCTCGTCAACCCCAGGATCGCCGGCCACGGCCCGACCCTATATCAGGGCAGTTTGCCCAGGACGCGACGGCTCGAGCTGGTCTCGGCGGCGCCGCTCCGCAGCGGCGCGGTCGCCGTGCACTATCGGCGCGCGCGCTGACTCAGAGCAGCGCCGTTGCGCCCGCCGGTGCCTCGGGCCGGTGCTGGCGCCGGGCGTGGCGGCAGCCGCGCCTTGCGCGCCGCTACCCGCCCGGCGCGCGGGCGCCGGGCAAGCGGCGGAGCCGGCGGCCGGCTGCTGCCGCTTGCCACGGCGCGTTTCGCTGATGAAGACGATCATTCTGTCCGGAGTCGCCGCAGGCGCGACCGGGCTGATCGTTTGGGCCAGGGCGAAGCAGCCGCCTCCGTGCGTACGCGTCGGTGGGTGCCACCCGTGACGGCCGTGCGCCGGAGTTGCTGGGCGGCGCGGGTGGGCGCAGCGGCCTGGCGCACCCGCGACGGCCGCGCGCCGGACGCGCTGCAAGGCGGCGCGGGACGGCCGCAAAGTCCGCAGGCGCGAAACGTCCTAAACTGAAATTCAGTTATGGGCGGCAGGCGAGCGAGCGTGAGCGGAGCAGTTCTGACGGCGCTGCTGGCGTGCGCGCTGGCAGGCTGCTCGGGCCGCGTCCGGCCCGGCCGTCCGGTTCCTGACTTTTCCCTGGTCACGGCCGACGGGCGGCCGGTGACGCTCGCCAGCTTCCGCGGGCAAGTGCTGGTGCTGGACTTCTGGGCTTCCTGGTGCCCGCCCTGCGTCGAAGAAGCGCCGGCGCTGAATGCGCTGGCGCAGCAGCTCGCCGGCCGGCCGGTGCGGATCCTGGCCGTCTCGATCGACACCGACCCGGCGGCCTATCGCCGCTTCCTGCAGCAATATCACATCCGCTTCGCCACGGCCCGCGATCCCAGCGCCGCGCTCATGCACCGCTACGGCACGGTGCAGATCCCCGAGACCTACATCATCGATCAGCAGGGCAGGCTGGCGCGCAAGATCGTGGGCGCCATGGATTGGAGCGCGCCGGGCATGGTCGCCTATCTCAAAGACTTGGCCGCCGGCCGCATCAACGGGCCGCTGACGGCACTGCGCTGATGGCCGCGCCGCCGCAGTTCCCGCTGGCGATCCTGATTCCCGCGCGCAACGAACAGGCCAATCTCAATGCCTGCCTGGCAGCGGCCACGGCCAGCGGCGCGGCGGAAATTTGGGTCGCCGACGACGGTTCCACCGACCAGACCGGCGCGATCGCCGCGCGCTGGCAGGCCGCCGACGCGCGGGTTCGCGCCCTGGCGATCGCCGGGCCGCCGCCGGGCTGGGCGGGCAAGAACTACGCGTTGTGGCAAGCGGCGCAGCACGCGACGCAGCCGTGGCTGCTGTTTCTCGATGCCGACGCGTGTTTGCTGCCCGGCGGTTTGGAGCGCGCCTGGCGCGAAATCGAGCGCGACGGCCTGGCCTCACTTTCGCTCTCGCCGCGGCAAAGGGCCGAAGGCTGGGTGGAGCGGGCGGTGCAGGCGCGCGTCTTCGATCTGCTCGATCGCCGGTTCCCGCCGGCGCGCGTCAACGATCCCGCCGATCCCTGCGCCGCCGCCAACGGCCAGTTCATCTTGATCCGCCGCGCCGATTATTTCGCGCTGGGCGGCCACGCCGCGATCGCGGGGGAATGGCTGGAAGACGTGGCCTTGGCGCGGCGGATCAAGGCCGCCGGCCTGCGCTACCGTTTCGGCGACGGGCGCGATTGCGTCGCGACACGCATGTATCGCGGGTGGGACGAACTGGCGGCGGGCTGGAGCAAGAATTTCGTCGGCTTGTTCGGGCCGCCGACCGCAGCCGGGCTGGCGCCGCTCGTCGCGCCGCTGGCCGGCGCCGGCCTCGCCCTGGGGGCCTGGGTGATGCGGCGGCCGCGGCTGGCGGCCCTGGCGGCGGCCTATGTGGCGTTCGAGCACGTGCGTTACGCGCGCCGCCAGCGGCGTGCCGGACGCGATGGCGCGGCGTGGCTGCTGCCGGCCAATGCCTTGGTCGCGGCCATCTGGTGGCGCGCGCGCCGGCCGGCGCAGTGGAAAGGCCGGGTCGCGCCGCAGCCGCGGGCGCTACCATATGAGGATGGCTAAAGAGGAATTGGTTCTCGCCCCGAGCGGGGGTCTGAGCGATCCCTCGGCGTTTGAGCTCGTGCGCGAGTTGCTGCTGCGCATGGGCGAAGACCCGCAACGCGAAGGCCTGGCGCGCACGCCCGAGCGCGTGGCCAAGGCCCTGGACTTTCTCACCAGCGGCTATCGCGCCGATCTCCAGCAACTGCTGCACGGCGCGCTCTTTCCGGTCGCTTATGACGCCATGGTGATCGTGAAGGATATCGAAGTGTTCAGCCTTTGCGAACACCACATGCTGCCCTTCTTCGGCCGCTGCCATATCGCGTATTTGCCGAAGGGCAAGGTCATCGGCCTGAGCAAGCTGCCGCGCATCGTGGACGTCTTCGCCCGCCGCTTGCAGATTCAGGAGCGGCTGACGACGCAGATCGCGGAGACCATCCAGAACTTGATTCAGCCGCAAGGCGTGGGCGTGGTGATCGAGTGCCGGCACCTGTGCATGATGATGCGCGGGGTCGAGAAGCAGCATTCCGCCGCCGTGACCTCGTCCATGCTGGGCCTGTTCCGCACCTGCACCGACACGCGCAACGAGTTCCTTTCGCTGATCCGCGCCGGCAATCACGGCTGATGGCGGGGTTTCGCTTCGAGGTTCTGGCGCAGGATGCGGCGACCGGCGCGCGCCGCGGCCGGCTGCACACCCCGCACGGCACGATCGAGACGCCCGCCTTCATGCCGGTGGGCACGCGCGCGAGCGTCAAGGCCGCCAGCCAAGCCGACCTCGAGGCGCTGGGCGCGGAGATCATCCTCGCCAACACCTATCATCTGTTTCTGCGCCCCGGCGCGGAGCTGATTCGCGAGCTCGGCGGCCTGCACGGCTTCATGGCCTGGCCGCGGCCGATGCTCACCGACAGCGGCGGCTATCAAATCTTCAGCCTGGCGGCGCTGGCCAAAGTGGATGACGAGGGCGTCACCTTTCGCTCCCATCTCGACGGCGCCGCGCACCGGCTCACGCCCGAGCTGGCGACCCAGGTGCAAATGGAGCTGGGCGCCGACATCATCATGGCCTTCGACGAGTGCACCGCCTATCCCGCCGGCGAGGCCGCTGCGCGGCGTTCGATGGAGCGCACGTTGCGGTGGGCCGAGCGCTGCCGCCGCGCCTGGGAGGAAGCCGGGCGCGGCGCCGCGATCCGCCGCGGCGCCGCGCCGCCGGCCGAGCAGGCGCTCTTCGGCATCGTGCAGGGCGGGATGCACGAGACTTTGCGGCGGGAATGCGCCGCGCGCTTGCGCGCGCTCGATCTGCCGGGATACGCGATCGGCGGGCTTTCGGTGGGCGAGCCGCGCGCGCTCACCGCCGCGGTGGTGGCCGCGACCGCGCCGGAGTTGCCCGCGGACCGCCCGCGCTATCTCATGGGCGTCGGCCGCCCGGAAGAGCTGATCCGCTACGCCGGAATGGGCATCGACCTTTTCGACTGCGTCCTGCCCACGCGCAACGGCCGCAACGGCGAGGCCTTCACGTCCGAGGGCACCATCTCCATCAAGAACGCCCGCCACGCCCGCGATCCCGGACCGCTCGATCCGCAATGCGCCTGCGCCGTCTGCCGCCGTTACAGCCGCGCCTACCTGCGGCATCTATTCCAGAGCGGGGAAGTGCTGGCGGCCATGCTGCATACCTACCACAACCTGCATCACTACCTTGACACGATGCGGCAAGTCCGTCATGCTATCGAACTTGGGGAGTTTCTCCCCATGCATGCTGCCGCGCGCCTGCCGGCGCCCGGGTCCGCGGGCCTCCAGCCTTGAGCGGCGGAGGGTCGCGCACTCTCGATCTTTCGCATTCCTGGCGAGCTCGTCCGCGGCAACGGTGCAGTCATCTTCGGCAGTTTAGGATCGAAGCAGTTGTTCACCGCTCTTATCAGTCTTGTGGCAGCGGAGCCCGCTCCCGCGGCCGGCAACTCGATCGGCTTGTTGATGATCGTTGCCGTCTTCGCGATCTTCTATTTCCTGCTGATCCTGCCGGCGCAGCGCCGCCAGCGCCGCGTTCAGAAAATGCATGCGGCGCTCAAGAACGGCGACCGCGTGGTCACCACCGGCGGCATTCGCGGCACCATCGTCAGCATCAAGAACGATTCGATTCACCTGCGCGTGCCCCCCGACCAGCTCAAAATGGAGGTCCTGCGCAGCGCCGTCGCGCACGTGGAGGGGGAAGAGAAGTAGGCGCCGCATTGCGCACCGGCTCGCGGGCCGGCGCGATCGTCCGGAGGGCGGCCGGATCGGGAAGGATTTCGAGATGAAGCGAAATTTGCGCTGGAAGACGATTTTTATCGTGGTCGTGGTGCTGGTGTGCATCCTCGGCATCACCGGGATTCCCAACGGCCTCAGCGGCAAGGCGATTCTCGCCTCCACCATCCAGCGCATCCATCTCGGCCTCGATCTGCAAGGCGGCACGCACCTGATTTTGGGCGTGCACGTCAACGACGCCGTGAACGCCGAGACCGATCAGGCGATGGGCCACTTGCAAGACGCCTTCAGCAAGCAGGGCATCGCCGCCACCGTCACCAAGCCCGACCCGCAGAACCATCCGGAGCGCATCCTGGTGCAAAACCTGCCGCCCGACAAGGCAGGCGATCTCCGCTCGATCGTGGACAACGATCTCGGCAGCAATTACGAACTGCGTCCGATCCCGGGCAGCGCCACCGGCTACGAGCTGGATCTCAAGCCCACGGCGGTAGCGGCGATCAAGGATCGGGCCTTGCAGCAAACTATCGAGACCATCAGCAATCGCATCAACCAGCTCGGAGTCACCGAGCCGACGGTGCAGCAGCACGGCTTGGGCGCCTATCAAATCCTGGTGCAGTTGCCGGGCATTGACGATCCCGCGCGCGTGCGCAACGTGATGCAGCAGTCGGGCCAGCTCTCGATCCACCTCGTGGAGGGCGGGCCGTTTCCCGATCAAGCCTCGGCGCTAGCCCAATACGGCGGCGTGCTGCCGGCGGATTCGATTCTGGTGCCGGGCGGCAACGTGGGCGAGAGCAGCGGCGAGCAGTGGTACGTTTTGCAGCGCACCGCCGTGGTCACCGGCAACGATTTGCGCGACGCGCAGCCGCAAACCGATATGTCGCGCGGCGGCGCCATGGCCGTGGGCTTCACGCTGACGCGCGCCGCCGGCCGGCGCTTCGGCAGCTTCACCGCCCGCAACATCGGCAAGCAGCTGGCGGTGGTGCTGGACAATCGCGTGAAGGAAGCGGCGGTCATTCAGAGCCGGATCGATGAGCAAGGGCAAATCACCGGCAACTTCACGCCGCAATCGGCGCACGATCTGGCGCTGGTGCTGCGTTCCGGCGCCCTGCCGGCGTCGTTCAGCTATCTCGACGAAGAGGTGGTCGGCCCCTCGCTGGGCGCCGATTCGATCCATGACGGCATCGTCGCCGCCATCACCGGATTTCTGGTCGTCGCTTTTTGCATGTTGGTGTACTACCGCGGCGCCGGCATCAACGCCGTGCTGGCGCTGATTCTGAATTTGATCATTCTGATGGCCTACATGGCGTGGGTTTCGGCGACGCTGACGCTGCCCGGCATCGCCGGCATTATCTTGACCATCGGCATGGCGGTGGATTCCAACGTGCTGATCTTCGAACGAATACGGGAGGAGTTGCGCCACGGGAAGAGCGTGCCGGCGGCCGTGGATATCGGCTTCCGGCAAGCGTTCATCACCATTCTCGATACTCACGTTACGACTGTCGTTTCCGCCGTGATCTTGTTCCTGTTCGGCACCGGACCGATCAAGGGTTTCGCGGTGACGTTGACGGTGGGTCTGATCGCCAACCTGTTCACGGCCGTGTTCGTCTCGCGCGTCATTTTCGATTACGTTCTGGAGCGCATGCCGCGCGGCGCTGCGCTCAGCATCTAGCCGCTAACGTACTGGGGATCAATGGCCTGCGAGGGACGGAACAAATGGGCCGGGAGCGGGGTCTATGGGGAAAGCGGCACTGGCCGGCCGCGCCCCAGGCGAGAACTGGTTTGAGGATGGCAAGGGATTTGGGCGCCAAGGCCGGTGAGCATGGAATTTTTTAAAGACACCAACATCGATTTTCTCGGGAAGAAATGGTACTTCCTCACTTTAACCATGGTCCTGTTCGTGGTCGGCATGGTGTCGCTGGCCCTGCACCATGGTCCGCAGATGGGCATCGATTTCACCGGCGGCACGGTCGTGGACGTCAAATTCAGCCATGCGGCGCCGATCGAACAGTTGCGCCGCGGGCTGGACGCGGCCAACCTCAAGGAGACCACGCTGCAGCCGGTGGGCGGGCGAAATGGCGACGAGGTGCTGATCTCGATGCCGCTTTCGGCGCTCAACGAAGCCCAACTCGAGCGCAGCCGCGACGAGATTCTCGCCGCTCTCTACCGGACGCTGGGCGAACAGAGCCAAAAGACCGATCTGAACAACGTCAGCCCGCAGGCGCTGACGCAATGGCTGCTGCAAAAGGATCCCAACCATTGGGGCGTTTTGGGCGGACAAGAGGCCGAGACGCGCTATCACGCGCTGGCGGAAACGATCCTGCACCAATACCGCGACACCAAATGGGGCGGGCTGGTGCCGTCGTTCGCGGCGCTGAACCAAATTCCCGGCGTGAGCCCGGCGCTGGTCAGCCAGATGCAGCAGGACTTTTTCATTGGCTCGTTCAATATCCGCAGCGCGCAGATCATCGGTGCGCAAGTCGGTTCACAACTGCGGGGGCAGGCCATCCGCGCAATTCTCTATGCGCTGGTGGGCATGTTGGTGTATATTGCATTCCGTTTCGAGTGGATTTACGGCCTGGCGGCGGTGGTGGCGGTGTTTCACGACGTGCTCATCACGCTGGGCATGTTTTCGATCGCCAAGCTGCCCATCACGCTGACCGTGATCGCGGCCTTCTTGACGCTGATCGGCTACTCGATGAACGACACGATCGTGGTGTTCGACCGGGTGCGGGAAAACTTGAAGATCCTGCGCCGCGAGAAGCTGCCCGACTTGGTGAATCTGAGCATCAACCAGACGCTGAGCCGGACGATTCTGACTTCGGGGCTGACATTTTTGTCGGTCCTGTCCCTGCTGGTGCTGGGCGGCGACGTCTTGCGCGGCTTCTCGTTTTGCATGACGTTCGGAATTTTGGTGGGCACGTATTCGTCCATTGCCGTGGCGGCGCCGATGATGGTCGCCTATATCGAGTGGCGCAACCGGCGGCAGCGGCCGGCGCGGGCAGCCGGCGGTGCTGCCAGCCGGGTCGCGGAGAAGAGCGTGGTGCGCAGCCGTGGCTAGCTAGCTAAGAACCGGCTCAGGGGGACGCGGGAACGATGTTTGAGCAAAGCGTAGTCATATCGGGCAATCGGGGCAAGACGAAAAAGCCGCTGACCATGATCATCTCCCTACTGTTGCAGGTGGGCGTGATCGCGATCTTGGTCGTCATTCCGTTGCTCTATTACGAAGTCCTGCCGGCCTCGGCGATGAGCGCGTTCTTGACCGCGCCGCCGCCGCCGCCGCCGCCTCCGCCGCCGGCGCCGCCCACGCCCAAGGTGGTGGTGCACCGCATGGTCAGCGAGTTCCAGAACAACCAATTGCTGGCCCCGAAGGTGATTCCCAAAAAGATTGCGATCGTGAAAGATACGGCGCCGCCGCCGCCGCCTTCGACCGGCGGCGTGGTGGGCGGCGTAGCGGGCGGCAGCGCCGGGGGCGTGTTGGGCGGCATCATCAGCGCGGCGGCGCCGCCGCCTCCGCCTCCGCCGGTACCCACGGCCCCGATTCGCGTCGGCGGCGACGTGCAAGCGGCGAATTGCATCTCGTGCCCGCCGCCGCAGTATCCGCCCTTGGCGCGGCAAGCGCGCATTCAAGGGTCGGTGGTCCTGCACGCCATCATCGCCAAGGACGGCACCATCAAGAACCTGTCGCTGGTGCGCGGCCACCCGATGCTGGTCGGCGCGGCCATGCAGGCGGTGCGCAACTGGCGCTACCGGCCGACCCTGCTGAACGGCCAGCCGGTGGAAGTGGACACGGAGATCACGGTGAATTTCACGCTCAGCGGCTGATGCGGCTGAGCTGAGGTAAAGCACGAGCGAGCGAGAAGGGAATCAAGACTCCCGCGAGGGAAAATTTCAAACGACCTTTTTGGAGAGGAAGGGACAATGCTTTTCGCATTTCTGACGTTGTTGCAAGAGGGCGGGGCGCCCAGCTTCGGCGTGGTGGCGCTATGGCAGCAGATGGGCTGGGAAGCCAAGGCCATCGTCATCATCCTGTTCATCATGTCGGTCATCTCGATCGGCGTGATGGTGGATCGCTGGCTGGTGTACGGCGGCGCGCGCAAGCAATCGCGCTCGTTCGCGCCGGCGGTGGCGGGCGCGCTGAAAGAGGGCCGCTTGGACGAGGCCATCAAGATCGCCGAGCGCAATAAGAAGAGCCACCTGGCGAAGGTGGTGACGGCGGGGCTGGCGGAGTTTCAGGCGCACCAGCAGTCGCCGGATCTTTCCGGCGACGAGATCGAGGCCTCGCGCCGCGCTCTGGATCGCGCCGAAGCCATTGAGCACGCGGAGCTGAAGCGCGGCCTGGGATCGCTGGCCACCATCGGCGCCACCGGCCCGTTCGTCGGCCTGCTCGGCACCGTGCTGGGCATCATCCACGCGTTCCAGAACATCAGCTCCGAGCACACCTCGGGCCTGGGCGCGGTCGCGGGCGGCATTTCCGAAGCCCTGGTCACCACCGCCATCGGCCTGTTCGTCGCCATCCCGGCGGTGTGGGCCTACAATTACTTCACGGGCAAGGTCGAAGCCTTCGACGTCGAGATGGACAACTCGTCGAGCGAGTTGATCGACTATTTCCTGAAGCGCAGCGGCCGCACCGCCGCCCGCGGCAAGTAACTCGGGTGCCGGCTCGCGTCCCGTCGCCTCTCCGGCCCGCGTCAGAGCGCGGGCTGGACGCGGGCCGGCCGCCCCGGAGGAGTTTGCAATGCCTTTGCCACGCGCAAGCGTCAACGTAACCTCGGACATCAACGTCACGCCCCTCTGCGACGTGATGCTGGTGCTGCTGATCATCTTCATGGTGATCACGCCCATGTTGCAGAAGGGCTTGCAAGTCGATCTCGCCCGCACGCAGCATCCGGTGCCGATGGAAGCGGCCAACAAGACCGACGCGATCATCGTCGGCATCAGTCACGACGGCCGCGTCTTTCTCAACAACAAAATGATCGACTTGGATCAGGTCCCCGATCAGGTCAAGGACTTGCTGCAAGATCGGCTCGACAAGACCGTTTATATCCGCGCCGACGGCCGCGCCCAGTACGGCGACGTCGCCAATGTCGTGGATGCGGTGCGCTCGGCGGGCTGTGACAAGGTCGGGATGATCACGCAACAGGTGAACGCCCAAGGCGTTCCCATGACCGGCGGCGGCTAGAGCCGATCGCGCGCGCCGTCGCCAAGGAGAATTCGCCATGGCCATGAACGTCGGTGGAGGCAGGAGCGGGCCCACCTCGGACATCAACATTACGCCCATGATCGACATCATGCTGGTGCTGATCATCATCTTCATGGTGATCACGCCGATGACGCCCCACGGGCTCAACGCGCTCGTGCCGCAGCCGCCGAAGAAGAAGGAACAGCCGCAGGACAACAGCCGCACGATCGTCGTGCAGGTGCTCGACGGCGGCGGCCCGGCAGGTCCCATCGTCAAGATCAACCAGACGCAGGTGAGCTGGGATCAACTGGGGCCGGAGCTCGAGAACATTTACAAGACCCGCGCCGAAAAGGTGATGTTCGTCAAGGGCGACAAGGACATTCCATTTCAGGATGTGGCGCGCGCGATCGATATCGCCATGGGCGAAGACCCATCCATTCAGGTGGGTCTGCTGACGCCTAAGATCGAAGCGGGTCAATGACCGCGGAAGCCCGGAGCAGGGAGAGCAGGGCTGCCGCGGGCTGCAAGGGATATCAAGGGACGAGCCGATGATGAGAACGTGGATGAAACTTGCCGCCGCCGTTGCGCTGGCCGGCGGCATTGTCTCCTTGACGGCGTGCACGAAGCTGGAGGCGCGCGATCAACTCAATAAGGGCGTGGACGCCTACAAAGCCGCGCAATTCAACGCCGCCATCGAGCACTTCCAGAACGCGATCAAGCTCGATCCCGGACCGGACTTCATCGTGGCCCGCCTCTATTTGGCCACGGCCTATCAATCGCAGTTCGTTCCGGGCGGCACGTCGGCGGAGAACATGCAGCTGGGCAATCAGGCCATCGCCGTCTACAAACAAGTGCTGCAAATGCAGCCCAACAACGCCAACGCCGTCGCCGGTCTCGCTAAGATGTATTACGACATGAAAAAGCTTGACGACGCGCGCACCTATTACCAGCGGCTGATCAAGCTCGAGCCGAACAATCCCACGCCCTATTATTCGATCGGGGTCATCGATTGGATGGAAACCTTCCAGCCCGACACCGACCTCCGCAAACAGCTCAAGACCACCGATCAGACCAAACCGCTCTTGCCGCCCAAGCCTTCGCGCAAAGACGTTGAGGCGTGCCGCGACCTTTCCGCAACCTCCATGCCCAAGATCGAGGAAGGCATGGCGAGTTTGCAGAAGGCCATGGATTTGCGCGCCGATTACGCGGATGCCATGACGTACATGAACTTGCTGTATCGCCAGAAGGCGGATATGGAGTGCACCGACACCGCTGCGGCGCGGCAAGATCTCGATGCGGCCAATGAATGGGTCAGCAAGTCGCTGGCGGCGCGCAAGGCGGAGCAGGCGAAAGCCGACGAATTGGCGCGCCGCTCCGGCGGCATCCACTAATCGGGGCGGCGCCGATTGCGGCGCGCCCGCGCCCTCCTTACGCTGGCGATGACCGCGTCCCCCTGCGCGCCCCCGCTCCCTGGACCGGGCGCGGCGCACGGCCGGAGGGCGCGCGGCGCGGCGCGCGCGCTGCTCACGTGGTACGACGCACACCGCCGCGATTTGCCGTGGCGGCGCGCGGAGCGAGCGCGCAATCCCTATTGCGTTTGGCTGGCGGAAGTCATGCTGCAGCAAACGCGCGTGGCGGCGGCCGCCGGCTACTACGAGCGCTTCCTGGCGCGCTTCCCTGATCTCGCATCCCTCGCCGAAGCGCGAGAAGCCGACGTGCTGGCGCTCTGGAGCGGTCTCGGCTATTACCGCCGCGCCCGGCAACTTTGGCGCGCCGCCCGCCTGGTTCAGGTGCAATCGGGCGGGCAGCTCCCCAGCGACTACGCCGTCTTGCGGCGCCTGCCCGGCATCGGGCGCTATACCGCCGGCGCCATCGCCAGCATCGCTTTCCAGCAGCCGGTGGCGGCAGTGGATGGGAACGTTCGGCGCGTGATGCGCCGGTATCTCGGCCGCGAATGGGCGTTGCGGCGGCTGGAAACGCTGATCGCGGACTGGGGCCGCGAGCGGCCGGGAGACTTCAATCAAGCCTTGATGGATCTCGGCGCGACGATATGCTTGCCGCGAAGTCCGCGATGCCCGCTTTGCCCGTGGCGCGCCGCTTGCCGCACACGCGGCGAGGGCGAGACGGCGCGCCCGGCCGCGGCGCGGCGCCCGCTGACCGAACGCTACGCTTTGGCGCGGAGAGCGGGCCGGATCGCGCTCGTGCAACGGCCCGCAGCGAGCGCCCGCATGGCCGGGCTTTGGGAACTGCCGCGCCATCGCGGCCGCGGCCGGCTGCTGGGCCGGTTGCGGCATGCAGTCACGATTTCGGATATTACAGCGGAGGTCTATGCCGCCCATTCGCCCGCGGGCGCAATTCGCTGGGCGTCGCCGGCCGAATGCGCGGCGCTGCCGCTGACCGGCCTGGCGCGCAAAATTCTCCGGCGCTTCGCGGACACACCCGCCGCCCGCTTGCCCGGCTAAGCGGCGATTTGCCGGACCAGCTTGAGCAAGCGGTGGGCCGGCGTGCGGCGCAGCCAGGGCTCATTTTGGTGGTAGCGAATGATGCCGCGCCGGTCAATCAGGAGCGTCGCCGCGCCGAGGCCCGTCTCATAACGCTCGGCGATGCGGCCGTCCGGATCGCTGAGAAAGACGAAGGGCAGGGCCAAACGCGCTTGCAGGCGGCGCAGGTCGTTCACCGCGTCGCCGCTGATGACCACCAGTTCGGTGGCGAAGCGCACGAACGCGTCGTAGTGCCGCAAGTAATTCCAAAATTGCCATCGTGAAGGCCAACTGCACGCGGAGGGAGTGAAGAGCAGCGCCGTGGGCCCTACTTGATGGAACTCCGCCAGGCGCCGTATCGTGCCTTCCGTATCGGGTAGGCTGAAATCCTGGGCCACATCGCCCACGAGCGCCGAGTACTGCATGGGTTGATTCTAGCGCCGCTCCAGTTTGCAATACGCCCTTCGGCGGGCGGGCGGCGCGCCGCGCCGGGTTGCAACTGACCGCCGCCTATACCAAAATCAGGGGGATATGCTGGCGCGCCTCCGCTTCCTTTGGCTCGCGGGACGGGGCTGGCGATTGCGGCCCTGGCGCAGTCCCTACTTGCGGTGGCGCATCGAAACCTTCACCGGCATGGAAGCCGAGCGCATCGGACTGCGTGACATGCTGCGCTTCCTTTGGCGCTATCGGGGACGGCTCGCGGCCTTTGTGTGGTGGTGCGGGGAGATGGAGCACTGGCGGCGGCTGAGCCGGCGGCGAATCGCCTCCGCGCGCTCCGGCCCTAACGACTGAAGCGAAACCCTTGTGCAGACGATTGCCACCGTCGTAGCCTTCATCGGCGCGCTGGTCTTTTTGGCGCATCTGCTGGCCGGCATCGCGGAGCGCACCCGCATTCCCGACGCCTTTTTTCTGCTGATTGTCGGGCTCCTGCTCGGCCCGGTATTCCACCGCGTCAGCCCGCAAAGCTTCGGCGCGGTCGGGCCCGCGTTCACCACCATCGCCCTGATCTTGATTCTGTTCGAAGGCGGCCTGGAACTGCGCTTGGACGTGCTGTGGCGTTCGCTGCGGGCGAGCATCGTCTTCAGCGGCTTGAGCTTCGCCGCCAGCCTCGCGATTGTCGGCTTTCTCGGCTGGCGATTCCTGCATTTGCCGCCCTTCGCGGCGCTGTTGCTCGGCGCCATGGTCGGCGGGGCGTCGCCGACGGTGGTGATTCCGCTTACCCGCCAATTGCATCTCGAGCATGAGCCGGCGGCGCTGCTGGCGCTGGAATCCGCCAGCGGGGACGTCTTGGCCATCGCCATCACGCTGGGCTTGCTCGACGCTTACCGCTTTGGCGGCTTGCACGCGGGTCATGTGGCGCTGCACGTGCTGTTTTCATTTTTGGTGGCCACGATGGTGGGCATCGCGGGCGCGTTGTTCTGGTCGTTGGTGCTGCAGCGCGTGCGCACCATCCAAAACGCGATGTTCACCACGCCGGCCTTCGTCTTCCTGCTCTTCGGCTTGGTCGAGGTCATCGGTTTCAGCGGCGCGATCGCCGCGCTGGCCTTCGGCGTCACCATCGGGAACATCGAAAACATCGGCGTCTGGCGGCTCTTCGGCCCCATCGCGCTCAATCAGACCGAGAAGGACTTTTTTTCCGAGATCGTGTTCCTGTTGAAGACCTTCTTTTTCGTGTACATCGGGCTCTCGATCGAGGTGCACGATTGGCGCTGGCTGGCGGCGGGCGGCGCGATCGCGGCGGCCTTCCTGGCGGCGAGGGTGCCGATCGTGCGCTTCGCGGGCAGCCGGTGCTGGACGGCGCGCGATGCCAGCTTGATCGGAACGATGGTGCCGCGCGGCCTGGCCGCGGCGGCGCTGGCGGGAATTCCCCTGCAAATGGGATTGCCGCAGGGCGCGACCCTGGAGAATGTCACCTATGCGGTGATCGTTTCCAGCATCGTGCTGACCTCGGTCGCCGTGTTTTTGGTGGATAGGACTTCGGTCGGCACGCTGTACCGCCGCCTGTTTGCCGGCTGGGGCGGCGGCAAAGCGGTGAGCGCGGCCGCGGGCGCCATGCCGGACGCCTCGCTATGATGGAAGCCATGGAGGGGTCGCCGGCCGTTCTCTGCCGGAACTTGCACAAGACCTATCCCGGCGGCGTCGAAGCGGTGCGCGGCCTCGATCTGGAGATTCCGCGCGGGGAGTGCTTCGGCTTGCTGGGGCCGAACGGCGCGGGGAAGACCACGACGATCGAAATCTTGGAAGGTTTATCGGCGCCGACGGCGGGCGAGGTGCGCATTCTCGGGCTGCCTTGGCGCGGGCACGAGATGGACCTACGCCAGCGCATGGGAATTTCCCTGCAGGAGACGCGGCTGAGCGAAAAGCTCACCGTGCGCGAGACGATCAATCTCTTCGCGGCGTTTTACGCTCGCCCGCGGCCAGTCACCGAGGTGCTGGAGGAAATGGCGCTCACCGAAAAGGTGAATGCGTGGGTGGGCAAGCTTTCCGGCGGGCAGCGGCAGCGGCTGGCGGTGGCCACGGCGCTGGTCGGCAATCCAGAATTGCTGTTTCTCGATGAGCCGACCACCGGTCTCGATCCGCAGAGCCGCCACCAGTTGTGGGACGTGATTCGCCGGTTCCAGAGCGCCGGCGGCACGGTGCTGCTAACCACGCATTACATGGAAGAGGCCGAGCGGCTCTGCGACCGCGTCGCGATCGTGGATCACGGCCGCATTATCGCCTTGGGTTCGCCGGGCGAGTTGATCGAATCCTTCGTCGGCCCCCACGTGGTCGAGTTCGCGCTCAACGACGCGGCGCGGGCGTTGAACTGGGCGCAGTCGCTGCCCGGCGTGCAGGCGGCGCGGCAAGCCGACGGGATCGTGCAAATGAACGTCCGTGAGCCGCATCGCGCCATCCCCGCCCTGATCGCCGCGCTCGAACGCGAGGGGCTAACGCTGGCGTACCTGAGCACCCGCCGCGCCAGCCTGGAAGACGTCTTCGTGCACCTGACCGGCCGGCACCTGCGGGAGGCGTGAACATGGCGACGGAACCGCGAATCGAACCCCTCGCACCCGCCGCGCCCGCGCCATCCCGTTTGCGATACCGCCGCTGGGCCAGCTACACCGCCTTGCTGACGGTGCGCATGAAAGAACTCCTGCGCGAGCCGGAGGTGATCTTTTGGGCCTTCGCCTTTCCCCTGCTGCTCGCCATCGGCTTGGGCATCGCCTTCCGGCAAGCGCCGGTGGAGCACGTGCCGGTGGCGGTGGCCGCGGGTCCCGGGTCGGCGCACGTCGCAGCCGCGCTGGGCGGCGGGCGCTTTCAGGTTTCGGTCTTGCCGGCGGCGCAGGCGCTCGACCGCTTTCGCCTGGGCGCGTTCGACCTGGTCATCGTGCCCGCGAACGGCGGAGTGACCTACCGCTTCGATCTGGCCCGGCCCGAGAGCCTGCTCGCCCGCAGCCTGGCCGACGATGCCTTGCAGGCGGCCGCCGGGCGGCGCAATCCACTGCCGGCCGCGAGCCGGCCGTTCAGCGAGCCCGGGGCCCGCTACATCGACTTTCTGATTCCCGGCCTGCTCGGCATGAACCTCATGAACTCGGGTATGTGGCTGGGCTTCGCGCTGGTGGAGATGCGGCAGCGCAAACTGCTGAAGCGGCTGGTGGCGACGCCGATGCGGCGCGCCGATTTTCTCCTGGCGCTCGGCAGCAGCCGCCTGCTGCTGATGCTGCTGGAAGTCTTTTTGCTGCTGGCCTGCGGGGTGTGGCTGTTCCGCATGCGGGTGATGGGATCATGGGGCGCGATCCTGATCCTGGGCGTGATCGGCGCCATCGGCTTCAGCGCGATGGGTCTGCTCGCCTCGGCGCGCGCGGAGAAGATCGAGAGCGCGAGCGGCATCATCAACCTGGTGACGATGCCGATGTGGGTGTTTTCCGGCGTGTTCTTCTCGTACGAGCGGTTTCCCCACGCCGTGCTGCCGCTGATCCGCGCATTGCCGCTGACGGCTCTGAACGACGCCTTGCGCGCGGTGATCCTGCAAGGCGCGCCCCTGGCTTCGCAAGGCTGGCAGATGCTGATCGTCGCGCTTTGGGGCGGCCTGGCCTTTCTGCTGGCGCTGAAATGGTTCCGCTGGACCTAGCGCCGCCTTCGCTCAGGCCAAGAAGATCTTGAGCGTCAGCGTAAAATCGGGATCGGATCGCCGCTGGGGCGCTTCCACGCGCAGCGCCGCCGCCGACTGCCGCCAGCGCGGCTTCTCCCCGGTGGCCAAGACCTCCACATGCTGGATGCGGCCCGGCCGCGCCGCCGACGCCAGCCCGAGCGATTGGATGCTGATCGCCTGCTCCGGCCAGCCGAGCGCGAACGCGTAAATGACCGTGCCCGCGCGATTGCGCGTGAAGCGAATATCGGCGGCGCCAAGCTGCCGCACGGAACTGCCGGCGAACGAGCCGGCCTTGATCGTATCCGGCCCTTCGCCGTACACCCGCCACGGCCGCGTGCCGTAGATCGCTTCCCCATTGCCTTGGAACCAAGCGCCGATGCGATCGAGGATCCGCTCCTCCTTCGCGTCGATCGTGCCATCCGGTTTGCCGGGGATATTCAGCACGAATGTGCCATTCTTGCTGACCGTATCCACCAGCCAGTGAATGACGTCGCGCGGCGGCAGATAGCCGCCGAATTCTCCCGGCTTCTCGAAGAGCTTGCGCTGGTAATGCCAGTCGCCGATGCAGGTCTCCGATTGCCAGGGATGGGGCAGGATATCGGCCGCCAGCCCGCGCTCGATATCCGCCACTACCGCCTTGGTCCACTTGGCCGGAACGTTCTTGACGGTGGTGACGGCTTCATTTTTCCCGCCGTGGGTCTGGAGGTTGTGGTTGTAGAAATAGGCGCCCGCATTCACGCCGGCCCAGCCGAGCGGGAAGAGGGTGTTGTCGAAATAGAGCAGATCGGGGTCGTGCTGATCCACGAGGTCGCGGGTGCGGTCATAGAAGTTCTTCACGAAGCTCGCGTCGGGCAGCGCGTCGGGGGGATGCTTGACCGAGTAGAGCTGCTGCGGATCGAATCCCTGCCACCATTGGTTCTCGCCTTCGGCTTCGGTCAGGCGCCCGTCGTAGGGCAAGCCGGCGAGCGGGCCGGCGGCGTCGGCGCCGTGCGCCGGCTGAAACCACCACCAATTCCGTCCCTGATGCACGGTGACGCCGAAGCGCAAGCCGCGCCGCCGCGCGGCCGCCGCCCAGATTCCGATTACGTCGCGGTGTGGGCCGATGCGCGTGGCGTTCCAGGGGTGAAAGCGGCTTTGCCAGGTATCGAAGCCGTCATGGTGATTGGCGAGGGCGAGAAAGAAGCGTGCGCCGGCGCGCTGATAGCGGTCCATCAACCCTTCCGGATCCCAGTTGAGCAGCGTCCATTGCGCGCAGAGGTCTTTGTAGCCGAAGCGCGTGGGCGGGCCGTAATGCTGGCGGTGGAACGCCGCCTGGCCCGATTTTTCCAGATACATGTTGCGCGCGTACCAATCGCCGTCTTCGGGAACGCATTGCGGCGACCAGTGATTCCAAATGCCGAACTTGGCGTCGCGGTACCAGTCGGGACATTCGTATTGCAGCAGCGAGTCCCACGTCGGCTGGAACGGGCCTGTCCCCGACAAGCCGGCCAGCGGCGAAACCATGGGCACGCCGTCGAGCGAGCCGCCGGGGACCGGCAAGGGCGGCGGATCGCCCCAGCCGGTCGGCTGCCACTTGCTTTCGTCGAGGCGCTCGGCCACGATCTGGCCGCCGCGCAGGGCATAGAAGATCCGGTCCTGCGGCGCTTGCGCGCAGAAGGCGGCGTAGTCCTGAACGACGCGGCCGAAATTGGCGGCGTCCAGCGCGGGCGCTGCCGCGGCTTGCGCCGGGGATGGCCCGAGGCCGCTTGCCCCGGCGCGCGTCGCGGCGGCTGCCGCGGCGGTGGCGCCGAGCCATTGGCAAAATTGGCGACGATGCATGCGCCCCAGTTTACTCTCTCGGCGTGAGAAAGTTACTGGTTCCCGCCGATGTCAGACTGGTAGGGATTGATGTTGTAGAAGAAGAAGAAGCGGAGCCGCAGTTCCGGGCCGTTGAACTGAGAAGGCAGCGGCGGGAAGGGATTGGAGGCGTTGATCGCCGCCTGCGCCGCCTGATCGAAGGAGGCGGTGCCCGATGGCGACTCCAGCAGCAAGCCCGGCACCGACCCGTTTTGCTCGATGGCGAAGGTGATGACGACGCGGCCCTTGCGTCCCAAATACGCCATCTCCGGCATCACCGCATACCAATTCCTGCGCACGGCATCGATGACTCTTTGCAAGTAAGGCTTGAAATCCACGCCTTGCGTGTCGGTGAGAATCTCGACGCCGTTGCCGATTTCGCCGCGTCCTGGCGCGCCTGGATACCCCGGCGCGCCGCCGGGCGCGGGCAACCGGCCCATCTCGGCGACGCTCTGCCCGCCTTCCACCCGGTCGCGGGCGGCCGCGTCCAGGGCATTCCGCAACTGCCTCGCAGCCGACATGCCGGGAATCGGCACCGGCAGCTTCGGCTGCGCCTGCGGCGGGGTGATGTCCTCCAATTGCAGGCCGTTCTTCGCCGATTCTTTGCCGGCGTCGGCGCTCTTGCCGGCGGCAGGCTGCGGCTTGTTGACGGAAGCGGAGGTTTCCGGCCGCGGCTGCGCCGCCCGCGGCGGAGGCGAGGCGGGCCGTGCCGGGACGGGCGCGTGCAAGGCGCCGGCGGGCGGCGGCGAGGAAGGCGCGGCGTAGCTCTCCAGCACCGGTTGGTGGCGATGGAAGAGCCGGTCGCGGTCGCTGAGCACGTTGCTGCGCACCTTCACGCGCGGCTTGGGCGGGTTAAGCGGCGTCTCCAAATAGACGATGCGCTGGTTTTGCAGTTGTTCTTGCGGCGAGCGCAGCACCACCGCATGGCTGGCCGTGAGCCACGCCGGCAGCTTGGGATGCAGAAGAATGAGAATGAAAACGCAAAGGTGAAAAATTACCGATAGGAAGACGGCTTCGCGGCGGCGATTGCGCTCGCGCTCGTCGCGCAACTCGAAAAACAAGGTTTCGACATCGAAGTCGCTGGAAGAGTGGCGCTGGACCTCAACCGTTTCTGGAATATTGCCGATCGCCATGAGGCAGCGCCTGTGGCACTGGCCCGCCCGCGCCCGCCCGCACCATGCCGCTCAGCCCCGCAAGGCACGACGCGAGGACGCTGGCCGGTGTGCGTAGTCTCCTAATCATATCAGCAGGGCAGCGCCGAACGCGTACGTGCTGGTACGTTTACGGCGCCGGCGCCACGCCGACGCGAGCCGCATGGGCGGCCACGGCTTCTCCGGCGGCGAGGGCGGCGGCCAGCGCCGCCCGTCCCGCGGCGCCCCCGGCCGCGCCGCCCGCCAGCGCACCCGCCCGGATGGAAGCCAGGAACGCCGCCAGCTCGGCGGCGAGCGGCTCCTCGGCGGGACCAGTCAGGTGCTCGTGTGTGATCGCGGGCATGGCGGTTTGGCTGGGCTGCAGCCGGAAGCCCTGCGCATCTTGGCGGCTGTAATCGAGGGAAAAATAGGCCCCCGGCTGGAAAAACCGCAGCTTGCGCACCTTTTCCGTGCTGACGCGGCTGGCGGTGAAGTTGGCCACGCAGCCGTCGGCGAAGGCCACCCGCACGTTGGCGATATCCGTGCGCGGCGACAGCACCGGCAAGCCGACGGCGCGCACCTCCCGGATGGCGGGAGCCTGGCCGCCGGCGCTCAAGAAGTCGAGCACGATGTCCAGGTCGTGGATCATCAGGTCAAGCAGTACGTCCACATCGAGGCTGCGCGGCGAGAACACGCTGAGGCGATGGACCTCGAAAAAGAGGGGCCTGGTCACCAGCGGGCGCACGATGCGCACGGCGGGATTGAAGCGTTCGAGATGGCCAACCTGCAAGATGCGGCGCGCCGCCGCCGCGGCGGCCAGGATCTGGTCGGCTTCGGCGAGGGTGGCGGCCAGGGGCTTTTCCACCAGCACGTGCTTGCCCGCGGCCAGCAGCGCGATGGCGGTCTGCGCGTGCGCCGAAGTGGGCACGGCGACGCTGGCGGCGTCGATTTCCTCCAGCAGCGCGGGCAAGCTCGGGAAGGCGCGGGTGGCGAATTCGGCGGCCAGCGCGCGCGCCCGTTCGAGGTTGGCATCGTAAACGCCGGCCAGGCGCGCGCCGGGAAGGCCGGCATAGACGCGGACATGCTGGCGTCCGAAGGCGCCGCAACCGACCACGCCGACGCGAAGCTCGTCCGCCATCGCTCTAGGACGCCTCCTGCGGCGCACGGTCGACGCCGGTGATCGCGATGGCGGCGGCGTCGGCGGCCGCCAGCAGCGCCTCGCGGTCGAGCAACAGCGTCAGGCCGGCCTCGACGGCCAGCGCGGTGGCATGGCATTCGCGCATGGTCGCGATGGTTTGCGGGCCGACGACGGGGACGTCGAAGCGCAAATCCTGGTTGGGCTTGGCCACTTTCACGAGCGTCAGCGGGCGGCCACGAGCCAAACCGGCGGCGCGCCGCAGGATGGCGTCGGTGCCCTCCATGGCCTCGACCGCCACGCAGGCGCCCTCGGCCACCACCACGCTTTGGCCCACGTCCACAGCGGCGAGATGGCGGGCGATGCGCAGCCCATAGGCGATATCGGCTTGCTCGCGTGCGTCGGCGGCGCGGCGCGTCAGCGTGCCGGCGCCGGCCAGCAGCGGCGCCAGGAACTGCGTGGAACTCTCCAGTTCGATGCCTTCGTCGCTCAGCACGCGGGCGACGGCGCCGATGAGCGAGTCGGTATTCTTGACCGCCAGCGAGCCCAAGACCTTGAGCAAACGCCAGTCGGGGCGGATGCCCGAAAAGATCTGCTTGTGCTTGACCTGCCCGGCCATGATGGCGCGGCGGATGCCTGCGCGATGAAAGATCTCGATCAGTTTGCCGAGCTGCCCCAAGCTCAGCCAATGCACGGGAACGCCGCTTTCGCCGATGGCGGGATCGGTCTCTTCGCGAATCGCGGCCACGATCATCGGAATGCCGCGGCTGCGCGCCGCTTCCAGCACGAGAAAAGGGAAGCGGCCGTTGCCGGCGATCAGTCCGTAGCGCTCGACGGGGAGGGGCGAGGGCATGGCCGCGTTTATTTGATGACGCCGCGCTCGCTGCTTTCGATAAAGGCGATCAGCGCGGCTAGGTCCTCGGTCTGCGGCATCCCTTTGATCTGCTCCAGCGCCTGCGAGGTGTTCAGGCCGGATTTGTGCAGCACGCGAAAGGCGCGCTGCAGGGCGGCGATGCGCTCCGGCGCGAAGCCGCGCCGCTCCAGGCCGATGCCGTTGACGCCGAAGGCGCTCGCTTCCCGCCGCTCGGAAGTCTTGCTGAAGGGCAGCACGTCCTGCGTGATCACCGTGCCGCCGCCGATATAGGAGTGCCGGCCGATGCGGCAAAACTGATGCACGGGAGAGAAGGCGCCGACGGTGGCGTAATCTTCGACGTGCACATGGCCGCCGAGGGTGGCGCAGTTGGCCAGGATGCAGTGATCGCCGATCACGCAGTCGTGAGCGACATGGCAATAAGCCATGATCAGGTTGTCGCTGCCGATGCGGGTCACCCCGCCGCCCTTCCGCGTGCCGCGATGCAGGCTGCAGAACTCGCGGATTACGTTGCGGTCGCCGATCTCGAGCCGCGTCGGTTCTCCGGCGTAGCTGATGTCCTGGGGCGGCAAGCCGACGGTCGTGAACGGAAAGACGTGATTGTGGCTGCCGAGCCGCGTCGGGCCCTCGATCACCACGTGCGCGTCGATCCGGCAGTGCTCGCCCAGCTCAACCTCGGCGCCGATCACGCAATAGGGCCCGATGGAACACGATTCGGGAATCTGCGCGGCGAAGGCGACGACTGCGGTGGAGGCGATGGCCATGGACGGTGCGAGCCGGCTACTCCTTTTCCGGACGTTGGACCACGTGGCAACTGAGCACCGCTTCCGCCGCCAGCCGGTCCTCGACATAGGCGCGGCCGCTCATGCGGCCGTGCGAGCTGCGCCAGGCAAGCACTTCCACCTCCAGGCGCAATTGGTCGCCCGGCACGACCGGGCGGCGAAAGCGCGCTTGATCGATGCCGGTGAAGAAGATCAGATGCCGCGCCGGATCCTCGACCTCGAGCATGATCATCAGCGCGCCGGCCTGCGCCAGCGCCTCCAAGACCAAAACGCCGGGCATGATGGGATGGCCGGGAAAATGGCCGGCGAAGAAGGGCTCGTTGGCGGTGACATTCTTGATCGCGGTGATGCGCCGGCGGGGCTGGTGCGTGGCAACCCGATCCACGAGCAAGAAGGGATAGCGATGCGGCAACAGCCGCTCGATGGCGTTGATGTCGAGCGGCAGTGCGTGCGCCGCACGCGGCGGCGCCGTGGCGTCGGTGGTCTCAGACACGATCGGGGCGCTCTCGGGGAACCCCTTGCATTATAACGGCTGGCGCCTGCCGCGAACCGCCGAGGCTAGCCGCGGTCCGCCGTCACGGGCCGATACTTCTCTTGATGTACGAGGTCATCGAGCACACCGCCGATATCGGCCTGCGCGTCAGCGCCGCCACGCTCGAGGAACTTTTCGCGGAGGCGGGCCGAGGCTTGCTCGCGCTGGTCGTGGAGAACCCGGAGGCGGTCGAGCCGCGCCAGTCGCTCGACCTGGCTCTTGCGGCTGCCGCCGTGGAGTATCTGCTCTTCGATTGGCTAGCCGAGCTCCTACGCGTCTTCGACAGCCGCCACTTGCTGCTTGGCGCCTTTCAGGTCCAGATCGACGGCTTGGCGCTGCGTGCTCGCGCCAGCGGCGAGACGGCAGATCCGGCGCGCCACCGCTTGCTGCGCGAGATCAAGGCCATCACCTATCATCGCCTGTCCGTCGCACGTGTGAATGGCGGCTGGCGCGCCGAATTCATCGTAGATATATAGAGCCATGGAGAGCCAGCGCGGCTACCAAGGGCCGCTCGAACAGCTCGATGCCTGCCGCTGGCGCATCCCCCGCGCCTACAAGCCGGGCATGCGCGTGGACGGCATCATCTACGCCAACGCGGAACTCATCGAGCGCGTGCGCGCCGACCCCGCGCCGGAACAGGTCGCCAATGTGGCCTGTTTGCCCGGAATCCAGGTTGCCAGCCTGGCGATGCCGGACATTCACTGGGGCTATGGCTTCTGCATCGGCGGCGTGTGCGCCACGGATCCCGAGGAGGGCGGCATCATCTCGCCCGGGGGCGTCGGCTACGACATCAATTGCGGCGTCCGGTTAGTGCGCAGCCAAATCCATTGGGCGGATCTCGCGCCGCGCCTGGAAGCCCTGGTCGGCGCCCTGTTCCAGGCGATTCCCAGCGGCGTGGGGCGCGGGGGCCGGTACCGCTTCCCAAACGTCGAGCTGCGCGAGCTGATGGTGGAAGGCCCGCGCGCGTTGATCGCGCGCGGATTGGCCACCGAGCGCGACATCGAGTTTACCGAGGCTCACGGGCGGCTGGAGGGCGCCGATCCCGGGCAGGTCAGCGAACAGGCGCTCGAACGCGGAGAAAACCAGTGCGGCACCCTCGGGGCGGGCAATCACTTCTTGGAGGTCCAAGTCGTCGAGCATGTCGCCGATGCCTCCGCGGCGCAGGCGTTCGGCCTCGCCGAAGACATGGTTTGCGTAATGATCCACTCCGGCTCGCGCGGCCTGGGTTATCAAGTCTGCGACGATGCGCTGCGGGCGCTGCGCGGCGTTCCAGAGAGCTACGGCATCGTGCTTCCCGATCGCCAGCTCGCCTGCGCTCCCGCCGGCAGCCCGCAAGGCCGGGCGTATATCGCCGCCATGCGCGCGGCGGCGGACTTTGCCTGGTGCAATCGGCAGCTTCTGATGTGGCAAACGCGCGAGGTCTTCGCGGCCGTGCTGGGGCGCTCTTGGCAGGAACTCGGGATGGAGCTGGTGTACGACGTCGCTCACAACATCGCCAAATTCGAAGAACATGTCGTCGACGGGCGCCGCCGGCGAGTGTGGGTTCACCGCAAGGGCGCGACGCGCGCCTTCCCACCGGGCCATCCGGAGATTCCCGCGGCGTACTCGGCCGTAGGGCAGCCGGTATTGATTCCTGGCGACATGGGCCGGGCAAGTTGGGTTTTGGCCGGGCAGCCGGGCAGCATGCGCCAGACCTTCGGCTCTACTTGCCATGGAGCGGGCCGGCTGATGAGCCGCACCGCGGCGATGCGGGGTGCGTCCAAGCGGCAAATCAGCGAGGAATTGGCCAGTCGCGGCGTGATTGCCCGCGCCGCCAGCCGCCGGGGATTAGCCGAGGAGCAGCCTGGCGCCTACAAAGATGTGAATGCGGTTGTGGATGTCGTAGCGGAGGCTGGACTCTCAAAAAAGGTGGCGCGGCTCCGGCCCGTGGGCGTCATCAAGGGCTGACGTTTTCTGGCCCCGGCCTCCTTTCCGGACGACACCCCAGCCAACCGCAGTTTCTCGCGCCGCCTCTAAGCCCAGGTTCCATTGGCCGATGATCCCAGGCTGGGGACCTCGCCCAAAGCCGGCTCTGGTTTATCCGTCAGTTTGGCACGGCCGTTGGTTTGCTTGGTATTATTCGTGGACGTCATGTTTGCCGACCGTCGCGAAGCGGGCCGGAAGCTCGCGATCCAACTCGGCGATTATGCCGGGCGGGAGGACGCGATCGTGCTCGGGCTGCCTCGTGGCGGCATTCCCGTGGCTTACGAAATCGCCTCGGCGCTGCGGCTCCCGCTAGACGTATTTCTCACCCGCAAGCTCGGCGTTCCCGGCGAAGAAGAACTGGCGTTTGGCGCGATCGCCGCGGGCGGCGTGATCGTGCTCGAGCCCGAGACGGTGCGCATGTTTGGGCTGACGGCCGACGAGATCGAATCGATCGCCGGAACCCAACGCAGCGAGCTGCAACGGCGGGAGCGGCTCTATCGCCGCGATCGTCCGCCGCTGGAATTGGCCGGGCGGACGGTGATCCTGGTGGACGACGGAATCGCCACCGGCGCGGACATGAAAGCAGCGGTAAAAGCCTTGCGGCTGCTGTCCCCGGCTCGGATCGTCGCCGCCGTTCCAGTTGCGCCGGCGGAGAATTGCGATGCCGCGCGCTTCGGCGCCGACGAGATGATCTGCTTGGCGACACCGGCGCGCTTTTACGGAGTCGGCCAGTTTTATTCCAGTTTTCCACCCGTCTCCGATGAGGAGGTCGCACGCCTCTTGGAGCGCGGCGCCGCGCCGGCAACCAATCACGAGGTCAAGCAAGGGACGAATCAAGGAGTGGAGCGATGAATTCCGACAAGATCGCGAACATGTACGATTTGGGCGCCGAGATCGAAATTGGGTGCGAAGACGCAATCGTAAACGGGATCTTGCAGGTGCCGGAACAGCGCCAAGGCCTGGTGCTGTTTGCGCACGGCAGCGGCAGCAGCCGTTGGAGTCCGCGCAACCAATACGTGGCTCGCGTGCTGCGCGATGCCGGCTTCGCGACGCTGCTCTTCGACTTGTTGACGCGCGAAGAAGAGGTCGAGGACCAGCGCACCGGCCGGCTTCGCTTCGATATCGAGCTGCTGGCGCGGCGCCTGTCGGGCGCGACGCGCTGGTGCGCGGGCCAGAAATCCTTGGCGGGCATGCGCGTTGGCTATTTCGGCGCCTCCACCGGCGCCGCCGCCGCGCTCATGGCGGCCGCCGGCGCACCGGAACTGGTCGCGGCGATCGTCTCGCGCGGCGGCCGGCCCGATCTCGCGGGCGCCGCGCTGGCCATCGTGCGCGCGCCGACGCTGCTCATCGTCGGCGGCAACGATGGTCCGGTGATGCAGTTGAATCGCGAGGCGCTCGACCGGCTGCGCATCGCCGAAAAGCAGTTGGTGATCGTGCCGGGTGCGTCGCACCTCTTCGAAGAGCGCGGCGCATTGGAATCGGTCGCCGGCATCGCGAGACAATGGTTTCTGCGCTATCTACCGGCCGCGCCCCACGTCTGGATGCCCGCCGCCGGTTGACCACCGTTCGCCCGCCACGCGCCAGCCCAGTCGCCGAAGCCGAGTATCATCCGCCAGTTGGCGAAGTGGGAGAAGGCCTAGGAAATGGCGCCGCCGATTCGGTCAGGAATTGCAGCAATGTCGTGCGTCTTGGCGCCGACCGCCAGCCGCAAGCCGATCTCGCGCGTGCGCTCGGTCACCGGCACCAGCCTGATGTTCATGATGCCGATGCCGCCCACCAATAAGGGGACCGAAGCCACGGCGGCCAGCAGCGCCGACATGATCCGCGCTGAAGCCGTTTGCGTGGCCAGAATGTCCTGCAGGTTGCGCAGCGTGAAATCGTCCTTTTCGCTGAGCAGCAGGCGATGGCGCTGGCGCAACGGCGTGCGGATTTGGTCCTGCGCTGCCGCAACGTCGCCGTTCGAGCGCGCCTGAACGAAGATGAAGTTCACCGCGTTCACTCCCGCCGAGCTCGCGCCCGGCGGGCGTTTCTGTGCGGTGGTGATGGGAATGAGGATCACGTCGTCTTGATCCTGCCCCATGCCCGATTGGCCCTTAGGCGCCAAAACGCCGGCAACGGTGAAGGGCACATGGTTCAGGCGGACGGTCTGGCCGGCCGGATCGACGCCACTTGCACGACCGCGTTCACCGTGCCCGTAGCCGCCACGCTCGCTATCACCGTTCCCATGCTGATCGGCTGCGTCTGATATTGCACTTGCGGGCGTTGGGAGGAAGCCCAAACCCAGACCAAAATTGCCCCCGCCATCACCAACGCGATCCATCGCCAAGGCAGCGGCCGTCTCGCGCGTACGGGCTCGTTCGGGGGAGCCGCATTCGCGTGCGATGGGGGTTGTGCGCTCATCGCCAAATCAAACGCCCACGTGAAAAGACGGCGGGCAATTTAGGTCGAGCACCCCAGACTTTAATCGAGACCGACCGTCGTAGGCCGTTGTTTGCGATCCGGCTGCGCCTATTGAGCCAAATCTGCGTCACATGCCCCTAGCGGTCCGCGTTCGAGGGGCCGGCTTTGGTGGCATCGGAGTTCGAACCCCCCGCGGCTCTGGTTAATGGACATTCAAATGCTCCACGGTAATTGCTGCAGCCGAGTCGAAGGAGGAGGCGCATGGACCGGTTGAAAGGCAAAGTGGCGATTGTGACCGGTGGTTCGCAAGGCATCGGGCGCGCTTGCGCCGAGCGCATGGCGCAGGAGGGCGCCGCCATTGCGCTCTTCGACGTCGCCGATACAGCCGGCCAGGCGCTGGCGGCTAAGTTGGCGAACGCCGGGAACCAGGTGCGTTATTGGCATGTGGACGTAAGCGACGAAGGCCAAGTTCAAAAGGCGATCGCCGCCGTCGTGGCGCAAAATGGCAGGCTCGACGTGCTGGTCAACAACGCGGGCATCGCCGGCGCGAGCAAGCCGACGCACGAGATCACCGAAGCGGAGTGGGATCGGGTTCAGGCCATCAACGTCAAAGGCGTGTTCTTCGGCCTAAAGCATGCGATCCCGGCGATGCGCCAAGCGGGTGGCGGCAGCATCATCAACATTTCGTCCATCTACGGCATCATCGGTGCTCCCGACGTGCCGCCGTATCACGCCTCCAAGGGCGCGCTGCGGGCGATGACGAAAACGGACGCGCTGCTCTATGCCGCCGACGGCATTCGCGTCAACTCGGTGCATCCCGGCTATATCTGGACGGGCATGGTGGAGGGGGTCCTGCGCGTGCAAGGCGATATCGCCGCCGCCCGCAAGGCCGTGGACGCGCTGCATCCGCTAGGGCACATGGGCGAACCCGACGATATCGCCTGGGCGGTGGTCTATCTGGCGTCGGATGAGGCCAAATTCGTCACCGGCGCCGAGTTCGTGATTGACGGCGGCTACACGGCCCGGTAGCCAGGAAAAGCGGCGCGGCGTCATGCGCGACTCGAACGCCGGTATCGGTGAGCGGCCGCTTCTCGAATGTCGCGACCTTGCGGTTACGCTCGAGGGCCGCGTTATCTTTCGCGGCCTGAACTTTACACTGCGCACGGGCGAGTGCCTGGCCATCGTGGGGCCGAATGGCGCGGGCAAGACCGTCTTGCTGCGCGCCCTGATGGGGCAGGTGCCGCATGCGGGCGAGATTCACTGGGCCGATACTGTCCGCCCCGGCTATGTGCCGCAAAAGCTGGCCGTGGACCTGCTGCTGCCGCTGACCCCGCGCGACTTGCTTGCGGCCAAAGCGCGCGTGCTGCGCCTTGCGGCCAGCCACCTCGATGCCGCTTTGCCCGCCGACTTGGAGCAACGGCCGATCGGGCTGCTGTCCGGCGGGCAATTGCAGAAGCTGTTCCTCGCTTTCGCCTTGCTGGGCGATCCCCCCGTCCTGCTCGTGGACGAGCCAACCGCGAGCCTCGATGAACTCGCCGAGGAGCAGATCTACGAGCGGCTCGAGCGGCTCGGCCGGGAGCGCAATCTCGCTGTCGTCCTGATCTCGCACGATCTCAGCGTCGTGTATCGCTATGCCGAAAACGTCCTCTGCCTGAACCGCACTCAGCCCTGTTTCGGCCCGACCCGGCAAGTGCTCTCGCCGGCACAACTCGAGGAGCTCTACGGACGCCCGCTGGCTTACTACGAGCATCGCCCGCGTCCGTCACGACCATGACCTTGGCGGGCGCGGCAGCAGGAACGATGGCGGCGGAGTTTTGGTTGCTCGCCGCGGCCGCCAGCATTTGCGCCGGCTTGGTCGGCGCATTTCCCCTGATGCGCCGCGTCAGTCTCGCCGGCGATGCCATCTCCCACATCGCGCTGCCGGGCCTCGGCATCGCCTATCTGTTGCATTTCGATCCGCTGCTCGGCGCCGCCGCCACGTTGGCCGCCGGCGCGCTGCTGATTTGGCGCGCCGGCGCGCTCGCGAACGTCGACATGGAGACGGCGGTCGGCGTGATCTTTGTCTCCGCCCTGGCCGTCGGCGCGCTGTTGACGCCCAACACGGAGATGCTGGAAGCGCTTTTCGGCAGTACCTAAGCGATGACCTGGGCCGAGATCGGCGGCGGCTTGCTCCTGGCGGCGGTGATGATCGGCGCGCTGATTCGCTATAAGGACCAGTTCACCGTGACATTGTTCTTCCCCGACCTCGCCGCCTCCTGCGGGCTGGATCCGGCGCGTTTCGACCTCGCCTTTTTGCTGCTGTTCGCCGGCGCCGTGCTGTTGTCGTTGCACTTTCTAGGGGCGCTGCTCGCAGGTGCGCTCATCATCGTTCCCGCCGCCATCGCCCGGCAATTGACCCATGGACTGGCGCGCTTTCTCGTTGCCTCCTCGATTGCGAGCGTGCTGGTCTGGGTCTTGGGGACCTTGGCCGCGCACGCGCTGGCTTGGGCCGCGGGTCCGACCGTGGTGGCGCTGGCGGCGCTGCTTTTCGTTGTGGCCGTGGCCTATGGCCGGCGCCGCCGAACGGCAATCGCCATGCGCGCCGGCCGCGGCTAACGCCTGCGCTCTTCGGCCCCTCTTGGCTCACCGTTCGTCGAGCGGCGTGCCGGGCGGCCGGCGGCCGGTTGCCCGTTGCATTCCAGCCTCCGCCTGGCCGCGCGCTTTGCTGATCTCTGGCCCCGATCCCTGGTCCCTGGCATAGTAATAGGCGTCCATGGCCCTAGACGCCTCCGCCAGCCTCGATCTCGTCGCGCTCGCGCCGCGCTTGCGCGGGGTGATTCAAGCCCGTGCCGAGACCGCGCTCGAGCGGTTGCGCCGCTGGGTCGAACTCGAGAGCCCGAGCGACGACAAGGCGGCGCTGGATTTTTGCGGCCGCGCCATTGCCGCCGACTTTGCCGCCGCGCACGCGCGTCTCGCCATCCATCCGCAGGCTCAAGCCGGCGATCATCTGGAATTGACCTTGGCCCCGGGACGCGAGAAGGGCCCCGGGTTGCTGCTGCTCGGCCATTTCGACACCGTCTATCCGCTGGGTACGCTGGCCGCCATGCCGTTTCGCGCCGCCGGCGGTCGCATCGAGGGGCCCGGTGTGCTCGATATGAAGGGCGGCATTTCCGTTGTCTATGAGGCCTGGGTGGCGCTGCGCCACTTCGGCCTGGAACCCCGCCGGCCGGTGACCCTGCTCTTGGTCAGCGACGAAGAAACCGGCAGCGCCACCGCGCGCCCGCTGATCGAACGGCTCGCGCGCGATGCCGCGGCCGTGCTCGTGCTCGAGCCGGGGGCGGGCGCTGAGGGCCGTTTGAAGACGGCGCGCAAAGGCATCGCCCATTTCACCGTGCGCGCCGAGGGAATCGCCGCACATGCCGGCGTCGACTTCGAACAGGGGGCGAGCGCGTTGCTCGAGCTGGCCCGCCAGACCGTCGCCTGGGCCGGCTTGACCGATCTCGAGCGCGGCGTCACCGTCAACCCGGGCGTGCTGCGCGGCGGCACGCGCTCGAATGTCGTAGCCGCCTCGGCCGAGCTCGAGCTCGACGTGCGCGCCTGGCGCGATCAGGACTTGCGCGAGGTCGTGGCGCGCATCCAGAGCTCGCGCCCGCACGATCCCCGGGTGAAGCTGGCGGTGAGTGGCGGCATCAATCGCCCGCCGATGGAGCCGACGCCCGCCGCCGCCGCGCTCTTCGAACGCGCCTGCGGCATCGGCCGCGCGCTCGGTCTCGCCCTCGCCGCCGCCGCGACCGGCGGCGGTTCCGACGGCAACTTCACCGCCGCCCTGGGCGTGCCCACGCTCGACGGCCTCGGCCCCGCCGGCGGCGGCGCGCACTCGCCCGGCGAATATTGCACCGAAGACTCGCTCGTCTCCCGCGCCGCCCTGCTCGCCCTCCTTCTCCTGGCCCTCTGACCGGCCGTCGCCGCCATCCAGTTCCGCGTCAGTGCACGTAAAGGGAGGCCAGATGGCCGACGCCATACGTCACGACTGCCTCGATCACTCCGATGATGGTCATCTCCGCGCCGCTCCAAAACCAAGCGCGATTGGTGAAGAGCGTTTTGGCGGCGCCCACGGCGAAATGCGCAGCCAAGCTGACGATGAAAGCGGTGATCACGGCGGGCAACCCGGAAAGAAAGAAAAAGGGAATGACGGGAATGATCGCGCCCGCCGCCGTCGAGAGTCCCGCCGACCAGGCCGCCGAACTCGGGCGGCGCGTGGGCGGAGTGGCCAGGCCCAGCTCTTCCGAGGCCATGCTTTGCAGGAACTGTCGCGGATCCTGCGCGAGCCGCGCCACCAACGCTTCCGCCTCGCTTTCAGTGAATCCCTTGAGTTGGTAGAAGAGCTGCAGCTCCTCACGCTCCTCTTCCGGCGCCTCGGCGATCTCGCGGGATTCGCGGTGAATCTCGGCCTCGTAAAGCTCGCGTTCGCTTTTGGCCGCCAGGTACGCTCCGGCGCCCATGGAGAGGGAGCTGGCGATCATGCCGGCGATTCCCGAGATCAGCACGTAATGTCCGGCGTCGGTGTAACCGGCCACGCCCGAGACGATGCCGAAGACGGCGCCCAGCCCGTCGTTGGCGCCGTAGATGGCGTCGCTCAGCCAATTGTGTTCATGGCGGTGCCAGCGCTCGCGCCCCATGGCGACCGAGAGCGCGCGCGCCGGCCCCTGGGTCTGGGCGAGCAACCGCAGCTTGCGCGCGTGCGAACGCTCTTCGTTCTCGATTTCGCCCAAGATATCGCCGGCCTCAGGGCCGAAGCGCTGCTCCATGCGGCGATAGCGCGCTGCCGTGGTCTCTTCGCCCATTTCGCGCCGCCGGATCGCGGCTTCCGTGCCCATCCAGCTCAGCAGGCGCAACCGCCAGCGGCTCAGCCAGCCCAGGCCGCGCACGTCATCGCGGCCGCCGTACTCGGCGAGCTTGGCGCGCCAGCGTTGCGCATGCCGCTGCTCGCTGGCGGCGAGCTTGAGCAGCAGCTGCTTGCGGCCCGGCTCGGGCTCTTGCGCCGCCAGTTGCTCGTACATGGCCGCGTCTTCGCGCTCGGCGGCCAGATTTTCTTCGATTAGGCGCAGCAATTCGCGCCGCGCGCGCGGCGTCAAGCGGCGCGCCTCATCGGCCGGCGGTCCGGGGTTTTCCGCCATGAGCGCAGGATAACAGTGTTATTCGCCGCGCGTCCCCGTAGCGAAGATGCGCGGTCCACGCTGCAAGTCAAAGAAGATGCCGGCTGCCGGCTGTCGGCGCCGGGCCCCGCTCCAAATCCCCGTTTCCCCCTGTCTGTTCGCGGGGCTTCCGGCAGCGGTCGGCTGCGCGGACTTCTCTCTCGGCGGGCTGGGTCGGGACGGGGCCGCCGCCGGAAGCGCGCGCCAGGGCACAACCGAAGCCCAACCCAGCCGGAGGCACGCGGCACGTATCATAAGGCGGGATGGAGGCATCGGTTCCAATCGCCGATTTGCTGGCCCGCGCGGCCAATCCGGCGGCGGCCGCGCACGCGCTCGACCGTTTATTGGATGCCGCCGACGCCGCGACGGCGGGGCGAATCCGCGCGCAACCGCGGCTGATTCAATCGCTGCTCGTGATCTTCAGTCACAGCCAGTTCTTATCCGAGGCGCTGATCCAAAATCCAGATATGGTGGATTGGCTCGAGCGCGCGCGCCGTCAGGACCGCGTGCTCCAGCCCGAAGAACTGGCGGCCGAGCTGGCCGAAGCGGCGGCGGCGGCGCCCCCGGAGGAGCGCGCCCTGGCGCTGATGCGCTGGAAAAAGCGCGAGCTGCTGCGCATCGCGTTGCGCGACTTGAGCGGCCAAGCGACGCTGGGCGAAACCACGCTCGAACTCTCGAACCTCGCCGACGCTGCCTTGGCGCAAGCCTATGCCTGGAGCTGGAACGATCTCGTGGCTCGCTTCGGGACGCCGGCGGCGGGCATGGTGATTTTGGGTTTGGGCAAGCTCGGCGGCGAGGAGTTGAACTACAGCTCCGACATCGACCTCATGTTCTTGTACACCGGCGAAGGGCAGACCGATGGCGCGGGCAGCGCCGGGCCCACCTCGAACCGCGAATTCTTCATCCGGCTGGCGCAGGCGACGGTCCGCTACCTCTCCACGCCCACGGACGAAGGCATGGCGTATCGCGTGGACCTGCGCTTGCGCCCCGCCGGCCGCGAAGGCGAACTGGCGCTGCCGCTCGCGCGCGCCCTCGCCTACTATCGCGACGAGGCGCGGCCTTGGGAGCTGCAAATGCTCATCAAGGCGCGGCCGTGCGCCGGGCTGCTGAAGCAGGGCAAGATCTTTCGGGCGCAATTGGCGGACCGCATCTATCCCGCCCGCGGCGGCGCGGAAGCGGTGGCCGCGGTGCGCGCCACGCGCGAGCTGATCGAGGCGCACCATCGCCGCCGCGCGCGCGATGGCATCAATGTCAAGCTCGATCCCGGCGGCATTCGCGACATCGAGTTCATCACCCAAGGCATGCAGCGCCGCTTCGGCGGCGGCGACGGCTGGCTGCGCGCGTCCAATACCCTGCAGGCCTTGCAGCGGCTCCACGACAAGCGCCATTTGAGCGGGCGCCAATTCCAGACCCTCTCGAGTGCCTATATTCTGCTGCGGCAAGTCGAGCACCGCTTGCAGCTCCGGCTCGGCCAGCAGACTCACTTCCTCCCCGCCGAACCCGAAGCCGCGCGGCCAATCGCGCGCGGCCTGCGGGTCGTGCCGGAAGGCCAGGGCGGCGACGATGCCGAGTGGCTGCAGGCCCGGCTCAAGCAGGCGATGGGGCAAGTCGCGGCGCTCTTCGAAGAACTGCTGCCGCTGCCTGCGGCGCCGGGCTCGGGCGCGTTTCAGCTTGCGGGCGAAGATGCGGCGTCCGAGGCCTCGGGCAGCCGCCGTTTGGCCGAGTATCGCCGCGCCATTGCGCCCCGCCTGACGCCGCGTGGGCGCCGCCAGCTTGAGCGCCTGCTGGTTTCCTTGGCCGGCCGCGACCGCGCGGCGGCGCTCTTCGGTCGCTGGCCCGAGGAAATGAACGCGCGTTTGGCGGTGTTCCTCAACACCAGCGAATTTCTTATTGACAGCCTCTCGATGCATCCCGGCGGCTGGGAATGTCTGCTCGAGCCCATGCCCGCGCTCGACGAGCGACAGTTGCTGCTGATCCCCGAGGAACAAAACGGCGCCGCGGCCGCCCTCGCCGCCGCGGTCTTGCGCGGCGCGAGCGATTGGGCCGGCCGCATGCGTGCGTTGCGCCGGTATTATCACAGCCGTCTTTGCCGCTATGTGGCGGGCGAAGTGCTCACCCCCACCGGCGTCCGGGCCGCCCTCCACCGTCTGACCGCCTGGGCGGAAGCGGCCATCGCCGCCGCGCTGCAGATCGCCGCGCACGCCGGCGATGTCCCGCCGCTGGCGGTGCTGGCGCTGGGACGCCTGGGCACGCGCGAATTCGAGCTGTTCTCCGACGCCGATCTGCTTTTCGTTGCCCGCGAAGCGGACCAGCCGCACGCCGCCAAGCTGGCGGCGGCAATCATCGAGATTCTGGCCAGCTATACGCAGGAGGGCTCGGTGTTTCCCGTGGATGCGCGGCTGCGGCCCGAAGGCTCGCAAGGCGAGCTCGTGCACACGCCCGCGCGGCTGGCCGATTACTTCCGGCAGCGGGCCGGTCTTTGGGAGGCGGTCAGCTACCTCAAGCTGCGGCCCATCGCCGGCGACCTGGAGCTGGCGCGCAGCGCGGCCGCCGAAATTCGCGGCGCAATCGCCGCGCGCTTCGGCGGCGCCGACCCCAGGGCGGAGTTGCGCGCCATGCGCGCCCGCCTGGAGCGTGAGCCGCGCTCCGAACCGCGGCCGCTCAAGACCGGCCCAGGTGGCAGCTATGACTTCGATTTCATTCTCTCAACCATTGCTTTAGGGACTGGCCGCTTGTCGCGGGAACGGGGGGACACGGCATCGGAGTTCGCACGTTGGGCGCAGGCTGCCGCCGCGGAACTCCCAGCGGCACGCGCGCTCGAGCTGAGCGGCTTGGCGGCGCAACTCCGAGCCGCCGATCATGTGATCCGCATCGTGACCGGCAAGCCCGCGCGCAGCATCTCACTCCCCGCCGCCGCCGCGGAGCCCGCCGGCCTGCTTTGGTCGGCGATGACCGGCCGCCGTATCGAACCGGCCGCGTTCACCGCCGAATTGGAGGCCGTCTTAGAACGCACGCGCGAGCTTTATCGGGATGTGATGGGCTGTTGAGCCGCGCGCGCCGGCGCGCCGCGCGAGCTTTCCGCGGTTTGCGCTCCCGATCCCCGATCGTTGCCCCCACGCTTGGCTCATGGATTGATAAGATGGGATGTTTAGGTCGTGATGCGCCAGTCTCCATGCCACCTCTGACCGCCCGGCGAAAGTTCATCCGGAGTCTGTATTGGGCAGGGGTGGCGGCCGTGCTGGTCGGCGTGATACTGCGGCTCACGGCAGGATGGCCCAACTTGGGGTTCGGTTTGGCGCTGGTGGGTATTCTCGCCTTGGCCGTCGCCCGGGTGGTGAGCCGGTTTCGGCTCTGAGGCGCGTGCGGCCGACAATCAAATCTATGCGCTCGTTCAATGGAATCTCCGTGCCGGCCGAAGGCGAGGCGATCGAGTATCGCGACGGCCGGTTTGTCGTTCCCGATCGCCCGATCATTCCTTTCATCGAGGGCGATGGCACCGGCCGCGATATTTGGGCGGCGAGCCGGCGGGTTTTCGACGCCGCCGTGCGCCAGGCGTATGGCGGCAAGCGGCAAGTGGCTTGGTATGAAGTCTTGGCGGGGGAGAAGGCATTTTCCAAGCTGGGGACGTGGCTCCCCGACGATACCGTCGAGGCGGCGCGCCAGTTCCGGATCGCGATCAAGGGCCCGCTGACGACGCCCGTGGGCGGCGGCATCCGCAGCCTCAACGTCACCCTGCGCCAGGTGCTCGATCTTTACGCCTGCGTGCGCCCGGTCAAGTACTATCCCGGCGTGCCCTCGCCGGTGCTGCACCCCGAGCGCATGGACCTGGTCATTTTCCGCGAAAACACGGAAGACGTTTACGCCGGCATCGAGTTCCGCGAAGGCACGCCGGAGGCGCAGAAACTGATCGCGTTTTTGGATCGCGAATTCGGCAAGAAGATCAAGCCGGATTCGGGCGTCGGCATCAAGCCGATGTCCGTGAGCGGTTCCAAGCGCCTGGTGCGCATGGGTATCGAATACGCCCGCGAGCATAAGCGCAACCGCGTCACCCTGGTCCATAAGGGCAACATCCAAAAGTTTACCGAAGGCGCCTTCCGCGATTGGGGCTATCAAGTCGCCAAGGAAGAGTTCGGCGACGTCTGCCTCACCGAGGAAGAGCTGGCGCAGCCGCCTTACAACGGCCAAATTCCGGCGGGCAAGATTCTGATCAACGATCGCATCGCCGACTCCATGTTCCAGCAGGTGCTGACACGCGCCGACGAGTACCAGGTCGTTTGCACCCCCAATCTGAACGGCGACTATCTCTCTGACGCCTGCGCCGCGCAGGTCGGCGGATTGGGCATGGCGCCGGGCGCCAACATGAGCCGCGAATACGCCTTCTTCGAGGCGACGCATGGCACGGCGCCCAAATACGCCGACAAAGACATGGTGAATCCCGGTTCGGTGCTCCTCAGCGGCGTGATGATGTTCCATACCCTGGGCTGGCACGAAGCCGCCGACGCCATCGAACAGGCGCTGGCGCGGACCATCGCGCAGAAGCGCGTGACGTACGATTTGGAGCGTTTGATGCCCGGCGCGACACGGTTGAAAACGAGCGAATTCGCTTCGGCATTGATCGAAAATCTGGGCGCGGCGGTGCCCGCCCGCGCTTAAATTTGGCACCGGGGCTGAAGCCCCGATTGACTCGGCCGCGTCGAGGCTGGGCTGAGGCCCGGCGCTTCCACGACCGAGAGAGAAGGGAAGACATGGCAAGGAAGAAAGTCACCGTGGTTGGCGCCGGCAACGTAGGGGCCACCACCGCTCATTGGCTCGCCGCCGCCGAATTGGCCGACATCGTGCTCACCGATATCGTCGAAGGCATTCCTCAGGGCAAGAGCTTGGATCTTTATGAGGCCACGCCCATTATCGGCAGCAACGTGCACGTCACCGGCACCAACGACTACGAGGCCACCGCCAACTCCGATCTGGTGGTGATCACCGCCGGGCTGGCGCGCAAGCCGGGCATGAGCCGCGACGACCTGCTGAAGAAAAACTACGACGTGATCGCCGCGACGGTGAAGCAAGTCGTCGCGCACTCGCCCAATAGCATCCTGATTCTGGTCACCAATCCGCTTGATGCGATGGCGCAAGCCGCATTCAAGCTCTCCGGCTTTTCCCGCAATCGCGTGATCGGGATGGCTGGCGTGCTCGACTCGGCGCGCTTTGCCGCGTTCATCGCCGAAGAACTTAAAGTATCGGTTGAGAACGTACAGGCTTTCGTGCTGGGCGGCCACGGTGATACGATGGTGCCGCTGCCGCGCTTCACTACCGTGGCCGGCATTCCAATTACCGAGCTGTTGGATGCCGCCGAGATCGAGCGGCTCGTGCAGCGCACCCGTGACGGCGGGGCGGAGATCGTCAAGTACCTCAAGACCGGCAGCGCCTACTATGCGCCCTCGGCGGCGGTGGTGGAGATGGCCGAGGCGATCCTCAAGGACAAGAAGAAGATTTTGCCCTGTGCCGCTTATCTGCAAGGCGAATACGGCATTGACGGCTTGTTCGTCGGCGTGCCCTGCAAGCTGGGCGCGCGGGGCATCGAGGACGTGATCGAAGTGCGGCTCAGCGAGTCGGAGCGCGCCGCGCTGCAGAAGTCCGCCGCCGCCGTGCGCGAGCTGGTGGCCGCGATCGGGCTGTGACGCCCGGGCGCGTCGAGAGATTGAAGAAGAAAGGACGATTGGCTCATGGATGAACGCAAATCCGCCGTGACTTTCAAGGGCAGCCCTTTGACCCTGCTCGGGCCCGAGCGCCGGGTCGGCGACAAAATGCCGGACTTCACCGTGGTCGATACCGCGCTGAAACCGGTCCGGGAGAGCGAAACGCGTGGGACGGTCCGTATCTTTGCCAGCGTGCCCTCGCTCGATACTCCGGTCTGCGATCTGGAGGCGCGGCGCTTCAACGAAGAGGCCGCCAAGCTCGACGGCGTGCGCGTGCTGGTCGTCAGCATGGATCTGCCGTTCGCCCAGAAGCGCTGGTGCGGCGCTGCTGGCGCCAACCAGATCGTCGCGCTCTCCGACTACCAATCCGGTTCCTTCGGCCTGGCCATGGGCACGCTGATCAAGGAGCTGCACCTCGAGTCGCGCGCCATCTTCATCGCCGGCAAGGACGACGTGATCCGCTACGTCGAGTACGTGCCCGAGATCGGCCAGCACCCCAACTACGAGCAAGCGCTCAATGCCGCTCGCCAGGCGTTGAAGTAGGAGGGAAAGCCCGTGTCTTCCGCCCCCACGCCACCGCCCAGCTTCGAACAGTGCCTGAAGCGCTTGGAGGCGATCGTGACCGAGCTCGAGCGCGCCGACCTGCCGCTCGAAGATTCGATCCGCCTCTTCGAGGAGGGTATGGCGCTCTCGCACGATTGCCGCCGGCAATTGGACGAGGCGGAGGCGAAGATCGAGATCCTGATGAAGCGCAACGGCGGGCTGCAAGCCGAACCGTTCGAGCTTAAGGACGAGTAAGGTCCGGGGACAGGCGGGGCAGCCGGGAGCGCGCGGCTGGCGGCGGCGCGGAAATCCCGGCCGGCGGCTGCCTTCGGCCCGCGGCTCGCCGCCGTGCTTGCGTTCACGCGCTGAAGCAGAGGCGGTTCTTGCCTTCGCGTTTTGCGCGATAAAGCGCCAGGTCGGCGGCACGGAGCAATTGCAAGCTGTCAGTGCCGTCGGCGGGGCAGACCGCGACGCCCAGCGAAACATGCAAGATCAAGGGCTTGCCGACCTCCGGCGCCCAGAACTGCGTTTCGCGGACGCTATCGCGCAGGCGCGTGGCCACGAAACGCGCGCCTTCGTGGTCGGAACCGGGAAGAATCATGGCGAATTCGTCGCCGCCGTAGCGGGCGACGGTATCCACCTGCCGCATGTCCCGCGTCAGCACGCGCGCAAATTGCCTCAAGATTTCATCGCCGGCGTGGTGGCCCCAACGATCGTTAACTTGCTTGAAGTCGTCAATGTCGAGCAGTAGCACGCTGCAGGCGGCGCGATTGCGCAGCGTGCGCTTGACCTCTTGGCTTAGCTCTTGCTCGAAGTAGCCGCGCGTGCGCAGGCCGGTTAGATAGTCGGTGAAGGCCACCGTCACCAGCTTCTGCGCGGAATGCGCGCGTTCGAGTTGGGCCTCGGTGAGCAGGCCCAGAAACCAGAGCATCTGCGCGTCTTCGATCTTGAACCCGGGGTCGCCGCGCCGGAAGAATTGAATCGCGCCCGCCGGGCCGTACTCGAGAAACATGGGCACGGCCAATGCGTGGCGCGCCTGCACCCGGTCCAGAAAGGCGTCTAGCTCCGCGTGCGTGCCGCGCCACGCCAGGATCGGCTTGCCGGCTCGCCCGCACCAGGTCGCCAGCAAATTGGCTTCGATGGGGGGGAGTTCGAGGCCCTCGAACCCGCGCGCCACTTGCTCGCTCGGCCGCTGGCTGGGACCGCCGGTGAAGATCAGCAGTTGGCGATCGGCCCAGCGCATCCGTTCCGCGACGTCGGCGGAGAGGTGCAGGATCGTGGACGTGGTCATGTCCAGACCGGAGAGGATGGCCATCCGCAGCAGCAGCACGAGATCTTCCAGCCGATGCGCGAAGTTCTCCAGCGTCGGGTCGGAAGCGACTTCCACGACGAATTGTTCCGGCACGGGTGACGGAAGAACCATGGGAGTGGCGCGGCCTATTTCGTGAGATGCGCAAGCCGCCAGCTTCGGCTTCGAAGCCGCTTTTGAACGTAGTGCTGCACGGGCGCGGCGCGGGTTGGCCGAAAAATTCCCCATTTGGGTGTAGGCGGCCCAGTGCCGCGCACCTATTGTTTTCGGCATGCGGAGCACGATCCTGGTGGCGGATGCGCGGCTTTGGGAACTGCGGCACGTTTTGCAAGAGGTCTGGGGCGGGGAGGCGCGGCTGCTGGGGGCCTGGCCGGTCGCCCTCGCGCACGAACTGATCCGCCGGGAGCAGCCGGCTTGGATTTTGCTTCCGGCAGGCGAGGTGGCTTGCCTGCAAACCTGCCGGGCGCTGCGCACCTTGGCTCCGGGCGCGTGGCTGGTGGGCGTGAGCGACGCGGGCACGACGGAATTCGCGCGCACCGCGCTGGATGCGATCTTGCCGCGCCCGCTGTCGGCAGGCGGGCTGCAGGAGCAGTTGGCGGCGCTGCTCGAGTCGCGGCGCAATGGCGGCCGCCGGCCCGGCAGCCGAGATCTGATCGGCGCGCATCCGAAGATCGTGATCGCGCGCCAGTGGATCGCCAAAGCGGCGAGCAGCGATGCGCCGGTGCTGTTGCGCGGCGAGAGCGGCAGTGGCAAGGAGGTCGCCGCCGCCATGATCCATCAGTTCTCGCCGCGCGCCGCCGCGCCCTTCATCAAGGTGAACTGCGCCGCCATCCCGCGGGAATTGCTGGAGAGCGAGCTGTTCGGCTACGAGCCCGGAGCGTTCACCGGCGCCGCGCGCAAGAAAGCCGGTAAGTTCGAACTCGCCCACCGCGGCACGATCTTGCTCGATGAGATCAGCGAGCTGGATCCGACGATGCAGGCCAAGTTGCTCCATATCCTGCAAAGCGGCGAATTCTCCCGGCTCGGCGGCGAAACTAGCGAGATGCTAGAGGCGCGAGTGCTGGCTGCCTCGAACGCCGATCTGGAAGGCGAAGTGGCCGCCGGCCGCTTCCGGCCGGATCTGTTCTACCGGCTCAACGTGCTCTCCGTCCGTTTGCCGCCGCTGCGCGAAAGGATCGACGACCTCGAAGAGCTGGTGGAGCATTTTCTGCGCCTGCACGCGCCGCCCGACGGCGCGGCGCCGGTGCGGCTGAGCGCGGCGGCGATGGTGCGCTTGCGCCAGCATGATTGGCCGGGTAATGTGCGCGAGTTGGAAAACTTCGTGCGGCGCATGCTGATCCTGGGCAGCGAGGCGGCCGCGCTCGAAGAACTGGCGCCGTTGGGCGGCGAGCCGCCGTTGCGGACGCCGCCGCGGGCGGCCCTGCCGTCCCCTGCGCTGTCGAGTTCGGCGGGAGCGCCTTCGTTGGTCGAGATCGGCCGGCGCGCCGCCCGCGAAGCGGAACGCGCCGCCATTCTCGCCGCCCTGGAGGAGACGCGGTGGAACCGCCGCCAGGCCGCGCGCCTGCTCAAAATCAGCTACAAGGCCTTGCACAACAAGCTGCGCCGGATGAAGCAAGAGGCAGCGCCGCCGCCGGCCAATGTTCATCCCTGGCCGGCGGATGCGAACGCGCGCGCCGCCGGCTGACAAGTTGCCGATCGTATTCGCGGGGCAGGGTGGTCCTCTTCTGTGTCACTTCTAGCGGTAACTCACCGAATCGTTCTCGACCAATTCCCCCGCAGTCCATTCCTCCCTCTTCCACCCGCCCCGCGAAGGCTTGGCTGAAGGCGTCCACCGGCCCCCTTGCCGCCATCTCAACGATCGATGGAGGTTGCGATGGTTACTCGTCCCTTGGAGCGCGGCGCACCGGCGCCGGCGCAACTGGCCACCCCTACCGATCTCGAGCGCCGCGGCGTGGAAGAGATCGCGAAGGCGCTCAACCCGCTGATTGCCGACGCGTTCTCGCTCTATATCAAGACCAAGAATTTCCACTGGCACCTTGCGGGTTCGCTTTTCCGTGACTATCACTTGCTGTTCGACGAGCAAGCCGAGGCGCTGTTGAAGTCGGTGGATCCGTTGGCGGAGCGATTGCGCCGCATCGGTGCGACCACGATTCGCGGGCTGGATCAAATTCGCGAGCTGCGCGAGATCGGCGACGACACCGAGGACTTCGTGCCGGCCGTGGAGATGGTGCGCCGCCTGCTCGAGGACAATCGCGGGATGGCCGAACGGCAGCGCCGCGCGCTGGAAGTCTGCGATCAATACGGCGATCGCGCCACTGCCAACGTGCTCGAAGAGATCTTGAACGGCACGGAAAAGCGAGTGTGGTTCCTCTTCGAGGTTCTGCACGGCGAGCCGGCGCGGCCCAAGCCGCACCGCGCCTAGCCGCGGGCGCGCTCAGCTCGCAAACCGGCGGCAGCGGCGCGCCCATCCGGCCGGCAATGGCGAGATCGCGCCTCTCGGGATCGCGGCATCGTAGATGGCGGAGCCGGAATTGTGCCTTACTACGGTTGGGCTTGGTGGTGGATTTGGTGGGTCATTTGGGCGCTGATCATCATTTTCGCCATTTCCTGGTGGACGCCTTGGGGCGGCCGGTCGCGGTTCGTGCGGCGTGAGACGCCGCTCGAGATCTTGCAGCGGCGGCTGGCCTCCGGCGAACTCACCCCGCAACAATACGAGGAACAAAAGGCGATTCTCCTGCGCGACCGGCAGTATCACTCCGGCTACCGGGACGGCGGCAAGGCATGAGCGCGAAGGTTAGGCGCCGCCGGACGAGGGTGGCCGGCAAAGATCGCAGGGGCAAATCTCGCGCAGATAATTCCACGTGAACAGGCCGGTGTTGTGATCGTCGCTGAACTGAAATTGCAGCGCGTACCGCCCTACCGGCTGCGCCGCCTTTAGTGTGGCGCCCACCGGCTTGAACATCGGCAGTGGGTTGCTGCGGCCGTCGGCGGCACGGACTCTTGTCGTGGCTTCGCCATGGGTGCCCGCGCATGTAGCGCAAGGACACCGCTCGCGCAAGTAGAGGATGGGATAACGGCTCAGGTGGCCATCGCGCCAAACGATGGAGATGCCTTGCGACAGGGATATATCCACCGACCGCGGCTCGCTCACGGCCACCGGCATCGAGTCTCCTTACGAAGAGTCTTTCATGTTTAAGGCGGCGAGAGCAATATCACGGCGACAGCGTTGTGAGCGAGCCCGAGTTGCAGGCAGGATTGTGAGCCGGCGCCCTGCATCGCCACTGGGGCGCCAGTAAGCAGATTCTCCGCGCGCGCGGCGGTGCGCGCCAGGGTAAAGCCAAACCGGCCGGTCGGTCCACGATTCACGGCGATCAGCAAAGTCTGCGGCCCATCCGCGAGCAAGCGGGCTTCGACCTGCGCCGGCACACCCTGGCCATCCAAGGTCCGGACCGAAACCGGCGGCTTCGCGCCCGCCCACGCGGCCAGAGCCTGGAGGGCGCGTTGCGCCGCCGGATTACCGCTACGCTCCGCCGCCATGCCCAAGAAGCTGCCGATGAGCACGGTGCGCCCCTTGCCATAGCGGGAAGTTACGACGGCCGGCTTGCCGTCGCTGAATCGAGCCCAAACCGTGCCGCGCTGGATGCTCAGGTCTTCTTCGAACTGCGCCGCCGGCACGCGCAGGCCTGCCAGGCCGTCGGGAGCGGCCTTGGCGAAGGTGTAGTCGCCGCGAGTTCCGGGCCAGAGCGCGGTCTCGAGGGCGCCGAACACCTGGTCGAGGCCGGCGCCCGGGATGCGCTCGTTGGCGGCGCCGCGTTCATCGTTCCACGCCAGGCGGGCCTCGGCGATGGCGGTCCCGCCGTCTTCGACGTAGCGGGCGATCGCGCTCGAAGCGGCGCGCGACAGCGTGATGGGGTAGGGAAGGTAAACCGCTTGATAATGGGCGAGGCCGCCAAGCTCGACCTGGTGCGCATGGACGAAATCGACCGGAATATTTTCCGCCCATAGCGCTTGATAGACGCCCAGCATCGAGTCACGGATCGCGGTGCCCGGGGCGACGGTGTCGCCGCCGCTCAAATACCCAAGCGGGTTGTAGAGGATTGCGATCTTGGCCGGCAGCGGCTGGGCATCGTGAAACAGCGCGGCGTGGCGCGAGACGGCGGTGGCGATCCGGCCGGCCAAACGAGCGCGGGCGGTCAAGGAACCGTCGAGGTTGATGAAACCGTAGCCATTGGACTCGTAGCCGGCGTTCATCGGGTACCAAGCGTAATAGCAGATCGCCTTGGCGCCATGCGCGATCAGCGACCAAGTCCAGTCCGCGATATCGCTGGGCTCGACCGGCACGTTGACGCGCAAACCGGTCGCGCCCTGGCCTGCCTGCAATTCACCGACGTAAAACCCGCGACGGCGGCTGGCGGAGTACTCGCCGTCGAAGGCGAAGGCGCGGAATGCCGGCGGCCAGCCGCCCAATTGCGCGCTGGCATGCTTGGGATAAATGCTGGCGCCGTAGTAATCCACCTGCGCCGACATCTTCCAATCGTCGGGCATGCCGTAGTCGTCCAAGGGCGAGGCGAGCACGCTCGGAATATCGGAGTGGCTGGTCGTGAGGCGCGTCGGGTCCGCTTCATGCACCGCTTCTTCCTTCGCCCGGAGATCTTCGGCCAGCTTGTCGGAAATGAAGGCCTTCCAGTCGAGAAAGTCGGCGTAGGAAAGGATCGTGCCGAAGCGCGGCGGATCCACCAGATTCCAGGCGGTGAAGGTACGATACCAGCTGGCGTTCAACGCGTCCAGCGTTCCGTATTTTTGGCGCAGCCAATCGCGGAAGCGGGCGCGGGTGTAGGGGCAATAACAGAACTGCGCGTGCGGCAGATCGTTGAACCAGACCCAATTGACGATGTGCGGCTCGCTCCATAGATCGTAGCCGTAGGTCGCCGGGCTGGCCGCCCCGACTTTCGCCACCGCCCGATAAAAGCCCAGCACCGCATTGCGCACGCCTTGGCTGTCGAAACAATAGCCGGGCGCCGCCTGCGAGTGAATCTTCACGCCCGTCGCGGTCACAAACTCCGCGTCCGGATATTTCTGCCCGACCCAATCCGGCGCGGAATCGGCGTAGAGCTGGATGATGACCCGCAAACCCACCTGGTGCGCCAAGTCCAGCAACTGCTTGAGGTCTTCGAGGTGGTATTGGCCTTCCACCGGCTCGGTCGTCGCCCAATCCACCCAGGTCTTGACGGTGTTGAACCCGGTGGCTTTGATCGTCTGCAGGTCGCGCAGCCACTCCGCCCGCTCTTGCTCGGGTTGGCGCGAGATCATCGGCGCACGATATTTGCCGCCCGAGTACCACACCGCCATGGGAAAGAACTCCCGATCGGCGGCGGATTGATCGGAGCGGACCGGGCGCATCGGCGCTTCCCAGGTCTGCGCGGAAACCAGGGAGGCGCCGGCGAGGGCCAGCGCAGCGACGAGGGCGCGAGTCCAACTCCGCCGCATGGCGCGAGACTGGGCCGCCCGCAGCGGCGGCTTAGAAATGAAGCGGAACAAAGCTATCCTTGCGCGGTTTCACCTCCGGGCCCGAAGGGCTCACCGCTGGCGCCGCTTTTCTAGAAGAAACGCCGCGCCCTGCCACCGCCCTCAGCCCGACCCACCATGATGGAACCGCTCTCCTTGTCTAATAGGTGATCCGCAGCGCGAACTGGAATTGCCGCGGCGTGCTCACCACGCCGCTGACTTGCCCGAAGGTCGAGAGGTCTTTCGGATTCCAGTACCCATTCGGCGCTCCCAACTGCACGGAATTTGTGAGATTGAACGATTCCACGCGGAACTGCAAGTTGCGCTTTTCCCCCAGCGGGAAGTTTTTGGCGATCGCCAGATCCAGGTTGCTGGTGCCGTCGGCCCGGACGTGATCGAGCATGCGCGGGCCGGTGCCGGGCAGATACGGATCCGCCGGCATGGCATAGCAGCCCGGCAGGAACCATTGTTCGGAGGTTTTCGGCATGTCCGTGCCGGGGTCGCAGGTTAAGTCGGGCCGCTGGTTGAACCAGGGATCGTTGGTCGCCCCGCTGACGGAAACTGGCGTGCCGGTGGAGAGGCTCAAGACGGTATTCAGCGTCCAGCCGCCGGCCAATTCGTTGGCCCAGCCATTTACGTTGATCATCCGCCCCGGCCCGATCGGCAGATCGTAGCTGGTTTGGATTGCCATCCAGCGGTTGACGTCTTGGGCGCTCAGCGACTTGTCGAGCGCGACGTTGCGCCAGTCCTGGTGCCCGCCGCTCACGCGGCCGATGAAGGTGAAGGGTCCGTCCCCGGTGCCCAGCAGTTTGCCGCCTGTGTAGGAGGCCAGCATGGAGAAATGCTTGGTCATCCGCTTCTGCACGGTGAGCTGGAGCGAATTGTAGATCGAGCTTTCAATGGGATTGGAATAGATGCCCACGCCGGCATTGACGCCGCCGGTCGTGAACTGCGGGAACGGCTCGAGCGATTCCCACAGCGGCATGGTCGCTGTCCCGTAGAGCGGCGAGTTGGGATCGGTGATCGCGTTCACGTAAGGATTGGGAACCGCTGAGGTCAGGCTGGGACAGCCGCCGCAAGTGGCCGGGTCGTACTTGGCGAAGACCGAGAGCGGCAGCTGATTCAGGTCGGCCGTCTGCGAGATCTCGTGGATGCCGTGGTTGGCGACATACGCGGCCGTGACCACCCATTGCGCCGGCAGTTCATACTGCAGGCCGAAGTTCCAGTTGTAACTGGAGGGTTCGGGCTGGCTGCGCAGCACGGTGGTGAGCGCGGAGCCCAAATTCGTGGCCGGCCCGAGGCGCCCGTTGGTGCCCTGCACGACGCCGCTCGGGAAGGGATTGCTCAGCGGATTCACCATGACGCTGTTCCCGTCGGCATTGAGCGTCGTGGCGTTCCAAAGCGTGTTGGGTGCGAAGGAGTCGCTGTCGATGGCGCTGTTCGAAACCATGTGCGAACTGGGCCCGTAGAAAAGCCCGAAGCCGCCGCGGATCACCACGTTCTGGAAAGGCTGGTAGGCCAGTCCCAACCGTGGGCCGAAATCACCGTAGTTGGTGGTCGAGGGACTTTCGTGATCGCGCACGAATTGCTCGCCCCCCTTCAGCGCCACGCCGTTGACGGAGTAGGCGACATTCGGGTCGAACCACTCCAAGCGGTCATAGCGTTCGTTGCGCCCGCCAAATACATCCCAGCGCAGGCCTAGGTTCAGCGTCAGCTTGGCGTTGACCTGGTACTGATCTTGAACGTAGAAGGCCCAATAGGGATTGCTTTCCGCCAAGAACTGGTCCTTGCTGAAAGCCGGCTGCCATTCGTCGCCGGGCGCGCCGCCCATGCCCATCATGAAATCGGCGAAGGGGTCGCCGTCGCCCGCCCAGGTGCTCGAGCTTGAAGCCGTGCCGTCGAAGATGTAGAAGCCGCTGGGCGCGACCGGTTGGCCCACGTTCATGTACTGCTCTTCGTATTCGGCCCCGAGCTTGATCGAATGCCGGCCGCGAATCAGATCGAAGGCGCTGATGAAGTCGTGATTTTGGGTGGCGAAGTGAAAGTTGGTCCAGGCGGGGGAGCCAAGGCTAGGGCCGTTGATATAGATGTACGGCATGTCCTTAAACACTTGCTGCGCCGCCAAGGCCGCGGGAAAGCCCACGGAGGTCATATTGAAGCCCAATCCCGCGGGATCGGACGTTTGGTTTTCGTAGTGCCGCACGAAGGAATAGCGGAACTCGAAGATCGTGGTGGGCGAGAACGAATAGTCGTCGCCGAAAAGGAAGTTGCGGTCGTTGGTGATGTTCTGGTACTGCTGCGGGTCGGCGAGATTGTGATAGTGATTGGCGTTGCCGAAATGCAGGCGGGCGAAGGAGAAGCGCCCGAAGATCTGCTGCTTCTGGCTGAAGCTGTCGTCGAGACGCACGTCGAACTTCTCGGCGTCGTTCGGGTCCGTGCCTTGATCGAAATAGTTGCCGGTATGATAGATGCCCTGGCCGGCGCGGTTCGGTTGCGGATAGTATTTGACCAGCGCCGCCGCGACGGGATCGATATGGGCGGATAGGTTGTTGCTGGCAAACGGCGTGCGGTTCCCGTTCGATTGGTCGGGAGCGAAGGGATTGTAGATGGGAGCCATCGCACCGGTCGTGGGGTCCACCAGATCGGAAAAGTCGCCCTGCCGCTCCGCCATCGTGGGCACCGTGCCGACGTAGGTATCCACGGTGCGCTGCTGGGTGCCTTCGTAGTCGGCGAAGAAAAAGGTTTTGTCCTTGCGAATCGGGCCGCCGATGCTCGCGCCCCATTGATAGCGGTGAAAGGCGGGCGGCGTGTTACCGGTGATGTTCTGGCCCGGCTGGACATTGATGAACGGCACCGAGGCGGCGAGCTTGTTGGGCCGCAAATAGCCGAACAGATCGCCGTGCAGCGCATTGGTGCCCGACTTGCTCACCAAACTGATGACGCCGGAGCCGGCGCTTTGGTAGGCGGCGGAGAGATTGTTCGTCTCGACCCGATACTCCTGCACCGAGTCCAGCGGCGGGGTGAGGGAGGGAATCGTGCCGCCGGGATTGTTTTCGGCGATGGTCAGCGGGCTGCCGTCTTCCATGTAGGCGATCGAGCCTTGCGGCCCGCCGTTGATCGAGTAGCCGCTGACCTCCGCGCCCGGGCGCGAGTTGAACTCGGTGTCGTTCAACACCCCGTTGACCGGTGTCACGCCGGGGCTGAGCTGCACTAATTGGTAAACGTCGCGGGTATTGAGCGGGACGTTTTGGATCTCCTGCGCGGTGATCAGCTGGCCAATGGTGGCGTTCGAGGATTGCAGCAGCGGCGGCGCGGCGCTGACTTCCACGGTCTGTTGCACGGCGCCGGTGGCGAGGGTCAGATTGACTTGCGCGGTCTGATCCACTTCCACGGTGAGATTGCCGCGGCTGGTAGTCCGAAAGCCGGCATGGCTGGCGGTGAGCGTGTAGGTGCCGGGATCGACGGCGACGAAGGAATAGAGCCCGGCCGAGGTGGTGACGGTGTGGCGCGCCACGCCCGTCGCGGTGTTGGTCAGGGTCACCTGGGCGGCGGGAATGGCGCTGCCCGAAGCATCGGTGATAAGGCCGCTCACCCCGCCCCGGCCGCCTTGCGCCGCCGCCAAGCCGGCGGCGAACAGCAGCGCCGCCGCCATGATCGCCCACCGCCACCGTGCATAATCCAGTCTGCTGCGCATGCTCGATCCTCCCTCGGCCTCGAACGAAGAGTGCCTGACTGCCGCCAATACCTGACTGCCGCACCAAAAACTTCGCCCCATACGCTGTCACAATTGCTGGCGCGCGTCAAGCATATTCATATATGATTTGGGCAAGCGGTCCGGCGCCCCCCGAGACCGCCCGCGGCGCGTGCGGCGGAGTGACAATGGCGCATGCGCCGCTCTACGGTGGACACCAGCACGCTCGCCATGCCGCGTCCCGCCCCGCCATTCCGCGCTGCCCGGTCCTCCGCGCCCTGGGCGAAGGAATCTGCGGCGGTGGACCGCACCCATCCCCTGCCGCTCTACGCGCAGGTCAAGGAGGTAGTGGTGAGCGAGCTCGACCGCGCCCTGGCCAGCGGCCTGCTGCGGCCGGGCGACTTTTTCACGACCGAGCGGGCACTCTGCCGCCGCTTCGGCATCAGCGCGATCACCGCCAAGCGCACCCTCGACGAGCTCGAGGCCGCCGGCCGCGTCAGCCGCCAGCGCGGGCGCGGCACCATGGTGGCGCAGCCGCGCGTGTCGCAAACGCTGGATCACTTCTACCGCTTCACCACCCACATCGCCAGCCAGGGCCTGGTGCCCAGTTGGCGCAACTTGCGCGTCGCGGTCGTCCGCGCCGCGCCCGACGTCGCTCAGGCGCTGGCTCTCGGCGCGCGCGAGATGGTGGTGGAACTGCGGCGTCTGCGGCTCGTGAATGGGGAGCCCTTCTTTCTGCAAACTTCCTATCTTCCGCACCGCTTGTTTCCCGGACTCGAGCGCAAGGACCATGAGCGGCGATCGGTCTATGACCTCCTGGCCAGCGAGTACCATCGGCCGCCGGTGGAGTGCCGCGAGACCTTCGAGCCGGTGCTGCTGCGGCAGGAAGAGGCGCGTCTGCTCGGAGTGCGGCCGCGCAGCGCCGGCATGCGCTTGGAGCGGCTGACGCGCAGCGCCGACGGCGTCGCGATCGAGCTCTCGCGCGGGGTCTTGCGCGGCGACCGGTGCCGCTTGACCGTGGATCTGCGCTAATGCCCCGCCGCGGCCGCCGCCTTCGCCGGGCCGTCCTCCCGGTCGCGGTTTTGATTCTGGCGGGCGCGGCGGTTGCCGGCCAAGACGCTTCGCTTTCCGCCGCCATCGCTGCCGCCCGGCGCGGCGACTGGGACGCGGCCGCGGCGCTGGACCAAGCCTATCTCGCCGCTCACGCCCGCAGCGCCGCCGCCTGGAATCTCGCCGGCTTCATCGCCGATCATCGGAGCGCCGGCGGCGAGGCGGACAAGGATTATCGGACGGCGCTGAAGTGGGCCGATTCCAAGCCCCTGCGTGCGGCGATCGAGAGCAATCTCGGCAATCACTTCTTGCTGCGCGGCGATCGTGACGGCGCCCGGCAAGCGTTCGCCGCGGCCCTGGAGCTTGACCCCGCCGACGACGAGGCGCGTCTGCAATTGGCGAGCCTCGAACTGGCGGCCTGCGCGCCCGGCGCCGCAGGCGCCCGCTCGGACGCCCCGGCGAGTGCCGCCTGCGGAAAGCGCGCGCTCGCCATCTTCGACGGCCTGCCGGCGCGCGCGCGCAAGCCGGCGGCGGTGGGCGTGCTGCACGTCCGGCTGCTGCTCGCCGCTGGCGAGCGCCGCCAAGCCGAAGCCGCGGCCCTGGCCATGCGCGGCGATGCCCCCGGCGGCGCAGCGCAAGCGAAGCTCGACTACTCGCTGGGCCAAGCTTTTTTTTTGGCGCAGGATTGCACGCCGGCGGCCGGCTACTGGCGGCGCGCCTGGCAGTTCGCCGGCGGCGACGGCTTGCGTCTGCAACTGGCGACGGCTGAGTTTTGCGCCGGCGCGCCGGCGCGGCCCGCGGCGGCCGCCGACTTCGCGGCGCTGCAGAAGGCTCAGCCGGGCTGGTGGCAACCCGACTACTATTTGGCCCGCATCCTCGCCGAACGCGGCGACCGTGCCGGCGCCACCCGCCTGCTCGTCGCCGCCGAGCCGCTGGCGAAGGCCGCGCACGATCACGGCCAAGGCGCGGCGCTGGTCGCGGCGGCGCTCGGCTCGCTCTGCATGCAGCAAGGGTTCTGGCGCGACGCGCTCGACGAATGGCAGGCATATGCGCGATGGCGGCCCGATGATCCCGCCGGCCAGCGCAGCTTAGCGATCTCGGCCGAAATCAGTGGTCAGGACCGCGTCGCGGAAGCCGCCATGCACCGCTATGTGGCCGCCCGCCCGCGCGATGCCGCCGGCCATTTTCTGCTGGCGCTGATCGAGAAAAATCGTGGCGAGATGCCGGAGGCCGCGGCCGAATTAAGCGAAGCGGTGCGGCTGGATCCGCGCTTGGCGCCGGCCTGGGCGGCGCAGGGCCGGATGCAGCTGGACGCCGGCGACCTCGAGGCCGCGGGCCAGTCCTTGCGGCGCGCGCTCGCCGCGGATCCCGGCGACGTCCAGGCGCTCACCGCGCTGGCGGAGTGCGAGGCGCGAGGGGGCCGGCCCGCGGCCGCCCGCGGCCTGCTCCAGCGCGCGCTCGCGCTGCAGCCGGAAAACGTCACGGCGCTGTATCAGTTGAGCCAGATCGACAGCCAAACCGGCCGCTTGGCGGAGGCCCGCGCCCTGCGCGCCCGCTTCGAAGCCGCCCGCCGGCAGCCGCGGCCGGGTCCGGGCGGCGGCGGCTTGCTGGCTTACTTTCGCGCCGATCTGGGCCTCGATGCGGCTGCGCAGCGGCAACATTACATCCGCTACCTGCAGGCGGCGCTCGCCTCGCAGCACGACCCCGGTCTCGCCGCGCGCCTGGAGGCACGCCTGGGAGTCGCGGAATGGCAAGCCGGCCAGCGGACCGCGGCGCAACGGGATTGCGAGCGGGCACTGGCGAGTCCCGCCGGCGCCTTGCCCTATGCCGACGCCCTGCGCGCGGCCGAAGCGCTGGCGGCGGCCGATGCGCCGGACGAAGCGCTCGCCTTTTATGACCGGGCGGCGGCGGCCGCGCCCGCCGCGGATGCGCGCGCGGCCTTGGGCAAGGCGCGCCTCTTGCTGGCGCTGGGCCGGCGCACCGGCGCCTTGGCGGTGCTGGCCGCGATCCCCGCCGCCGCGCAGCCGCGGGGCGTGGCGGCGGATCTTTACGGCGCCATCGCGGCCGGCGCCGGCGATACCCGCGCCGCCGCCGCCGCGTTTCGCGTCGCGGTGGCGCAGGACCCGTCGAATCCGCGTCTGGTCCGCGATCAGGCGTTGTTCCTCGCGAGCCAGGGCCGGTGGTCTGCCGGAATTCAGGTGCTCGATGCCGCCCTCGCGCGGCAGCCGCAAGCCATCGCGCTCAAGCTGGACCGCGCCATCTTGCTGCAACTAGCCAATCGCCGCGCGCAGGCGCAACAAGAACTGAAAGATTTGGCGGCCAACGCCGCGGACCCGCAGCTGGGCCAGGATGAGACGCTGGCGGCCCTGCTGCTCGGCATCTCGTACTACACCAGCGATCGCCGCGCCGACGCCGCGGCCATCTTTGCCCAACTCGCCGCCCGGCCGGATTTGCCGCGCGCCCAGGCGGCGCTGGCATGGTACTATCGCGCGCTCTTGGATCAAGCCGATGCCGGGCAAGCGCTGCTTTGGTGCCGGCGCTCGCTGGCGCTCGCGCCGCATTATGCGCCGGCGCTGTATCTGCGGGCGCAATTGCTGGAACGCCGCAACGATGACGGCGCCGCCATGGCTGCGGCGCATGCCGCCATCCAAGCCGAGCCCGATTGGAGCGCGCCGCATTACCTTTTGGCGCGCTTGCTGCGGCGCCAGGGCGAGACGGCGGCGGCCACCGCCGAGATGCAGGCGGTCTCCCGCCTGCAAAACACATCGCCGCGCTCCGAGCTGGCCAATCTGCTCGTCGCCCTCGAGGAGCAGCCGTGACGCGAAGCCCTCGCCCGGCATGGGTCCTGGCCGCAGATTTGGGCGGCACCAAGATCGCGGTGGCGCGGGTGTCGCGCGCCGGCGCGGTGCGCGATCGCCGCGTCTTGCCCACGCCGCGGGAGGGCGGGGAAGCGGTCGTCGCAGCCCTCGCCGCCGCCCTGCGTGCATTGCCGCAAGAAGGGGCGGCCGGCGTGGGCGTCGGCGTGCCCGGGCTCGCGCGCCGCGACGGCACCGTCTGGGCGCCCAATCTGGCGGGGTGGCGGCGGCAGCCGCTCGCCAAACGGCTGCGCGCGGCGCTGCGCTTGCCGGTGCTGGTCGAGAGCGATCGCAACGCCTTCATCGCCGGCGAAGCCTGGCGGGGCGCGGCGCGCGGCTGCCAAGACGCCGTCGCGGTGATCGTCGGCACCGGTATCGGCGCCGGCATCTTGATCGGCGGCCGCCTGCTGCGCGGCCATGGCGAACTGGCGGGCGCAGTCGGCTGGATGGTCGTGCCCACTGCCGCCTTCGCCGATCCCAAGCTGGCCGCCGCCATGCGCGCCCGCGGATGCTTGGAATTTTTGGCGGCCGGCCCGGGGATCGCCGAGGCGGCCGAGCGGCGCGATCGCCGTCGCCGGGACGTCAAGGCGCTGGCCGAGCGCGCGCGGCGCGGCGACACCGCCGCGCGGCAAACGCTCGCCGAGGCCGGCGAAGCGCTCGGCTTCGCCCTGGCCAACTTGGTTAGCACCTTGAATCCCCGCGTCATCGTCCTCGCCGGAGGCGTCACCGGCGCGGGCGCCTGGATCTTAGGCCCGGCGCGGCGCGCCTTGCGGCGCTGGGCGCAACCGTTGGCGGCGCGCCAAGTGCGCCTGTCGCTCAGCCGCCTCGGCGCCGATGCCGGCTTGCTCGGCGCCGCCCGCCTGGCTTGGCTCAAGTTGGCGAACGAATCCCAGCAGAAAGAGAACTCCTGATTCGTATGGTCGAAACCTATCAACGCGAAATTTCCGCCGTGCTCGAAAACATTTGGGGCACGCAGACCTCCGCCATCAAGCGCGCGGCGGCCTTGATGGCCGATTGCATCGCCGCCGACGGCTTGGTGCACGTGTTCGGCAGCGGCCATTCGGTCTTGCCGGTGATGGATATCTTTCCCCGCTACGGCAGCTTTGCCGGCTTCCATCCCATGATGGACGCGCGCCTGATGTGGACCAGCGTGCTCGACGCCGGCGGCGTTCGCGAGTTGCTTTGGCTGGAGCGGACCGAGGGCTACGCCAAAGTCTTTTTGGCCGGGCAGGATCTCGCGCCGGGCGACGTGACCTTGGTCTTTTCTCACGGCGGCCTCAACGCCGCGGGCATCGAAGTGGCAATGGGAAGCCGGGAACGCGGACTGCGCGTCGTGGGCGTAACCTCGCTCGACAATGCCCGGCGCCGCGCCGCCGTGCACAGTTCCGGCAAGAAGCTGGCCGATGTCTGCGACTTGGTCATCGACAATTGCGTTCCCTCCGAAGATGCGCTGGTGGCCGTGGAGGGCGTGGCCGGCAAAGTGGCCGCCGGCTCGACGGTGGCCTTCGTCACCATCGGCATGGCGCTGGTCGCCGAAGTCGCGGCGCAATTGCGGCAGCGCGGCGTCAAGCCGCATCCCTTCGTTTCGCCGAATGTGACCGGCGTCGCCCCTGACAACAACGAACAAGTCTTCCGCGAATACGACGCTTTGCGCCTCCGGCACCGCCAGCGCGCCGCCGCGTCACCGGCTCCGGTAACATCCCGATAATGTCCTCGCTTGCGCCCGCCGCCTCCGGCCCCCTGCCCGAGGCGCATCGCCGCGGTTTGATCGGCGTCGCCTACGCCGCCATGGCCGTCTTCGGCATGGTGCTGCTGATCATGGGTTCGCTGCTGCCGCGGCTGCGGGTCAGCTTGCATCAGGCCGGCAACCTGGGCTCGCTGCCGTTGTTGGGCATTCTCATCGCGACCGTGATCATCGGCCCGCTGCTCGATACCGTCGGCGCCAAGCCGATCCTGGCGGCCGGCTTGCTGCTGGTGGCGGCGCCGCTGGCGGTTTTGCCCTCGCTGGCGAGCTACGGCGCGCTGGCCGCCGCGGCGCTGGTCTATGGGCTTGGCGGCGGCATTCTCAATACCGCCACCAATGCGCTGGTTTCTGATTTGAGCGCGCTCGGCCGCGCCGAGGCGCGGGAGCGCCGCGCCATGGCGCTCAACCTGCTGGGCTTCTTCTTCAACGTCGGCGCGATCTTGGCGCCGTTGCTGATCGCCTTCGCCGATAGCCCGCGCGGCGTGGCGGCGATCCTGCGCGGGCTGGCGGCGGTGACCATCGTGGTCCTCGCCGCCGTGCTCGCGCTGCGGTTTCCACCCCCCGCCCACCCCGGGTCGAAGCCGCTCGACATGCTGCGCGTCTTGGCCAATCCGCTGGTCTGTTGGATCGGAGTGATCTTGTTCTTCGAATCGGGCAGCGAAAATGCCATGTTTGTTTGGGCGGGCAAGCTCGTGCAATCGGCGCTTTCGGTGAACCCGGGGCGGGCGACGGCGGCCTTGGTGGCGCTGACTGCGGCCATGGGGCTGGGCCGGCTCTTCGCGCTCGGCTGGTTGCGCCTCCTCGGCCATTTCAAGACGCTTTGGCTCTCCTGCTCGACGGTGGCGATCGGTCTGGCGCTGACCGCCGCCGGCGGCACGTTCGCGCTCATGCTGGGGGGTCTGGCGGTGACGGGGCTGGGCTTCGCGGCGATCTATCCGACGGTTTTGGGCATCGCCGGCGATCGCTTCCCGAGCGATACCGGCACGGTCTTCGGCGGAATCATCACGGTTTCATTGCTGGGCGGCACGGCCGGCCCTTGGCTGGCATCGCGGCTGGCGCCCGGCCATCCCCGGCATGTGCTGTGGTTGCCGCTGGTGGCGGCGGTGGGCGTGGCGGCGTTCGCCAGCCTCATCGCCATCCGTTACCGCCGTCAAGCTTCCGCCTGAGCGGCCGGGACGATGACGGCGCCGGATGCGGCGCCGGCGTCGCTGACGATCCCGTCGCTGACGCAGAGTACGCGGTCGGCGAGCGCCAGCGCGGCCTCGTGATGCGCGATCAGCAGCCCGGTGCGGCCGGCCAACAGCGGTGCGAGCGCGGCGTTCAGCGCCGCTTCGCTGGCGCCGTCGAGGTTCGAGCTGGCCTCGTCGAAGATGACGATCGGCGCGTTGCGATACAGGGCGCGCGCGATCGCCAGCCGCTGGCGCTGGCCGCCGGAGAGCCGCGCGCCGCGCTCGCCGATAGGACTCCGGTAACCCTCCGGCAGCCGCAAGATGAATTCGTCGGCTTGCGCCGCTCGCGCGGCGGCGCGCACCGCGTCCGCGTCGGGCTCGGAGGCCGCGAAGGCGATGTTTTCGGTGACCGTGCCTTCGAACAAGATGGCGTCTTGGAGCACCACGGCGATCTGCGCGCGCAGCCATGACGCCGGCACGGTGGCGAGATCGCGGCCGTCGAGCAGAATGCGCCCGCGCGTGGGTTCGTAGAACTTCAACAGCAGATCCGCGATCGTCGTCTTGCCGCCGCCGCTCGGGCCGGTCAGGGCGACGATTTCTCCCGGCGCGATGCGGAAGCTGGCGTCGCGCAGGACCGTCGTGCTCTCCCCGCCCGGCGCGGTGTAGGCGAAGCTGACGTTTTGAAATTCGATCGCTCCGCCGAGCGGCGGTCCGGGGCTGGGGTCGCCCGCGGGCGCGGCCGCCTCGCAAAGCTCGAGGGCGGCGCCGGCGGTGACGAGATGGGTCGAGAGCGAGGTGTACAAGCCGCTCAGCCCGGCGAGCGGGCCATAGATCATCCCCGCATAGCTGACGGCGGCGATCCAGGTGCCGGGCGTGAGGCGATGCGCCAGCACCAGATCGGCGCCATACAGCAGCACCGCCGCGCGCCCGGCCGCCGATAACAGGCCGCGCGCGCCGCCATACCCGGCGTCCCGCCGCATCAGCCGCCAGAGGCGCGCAAAGATGGCCGCGGCGCCGCGTTCATAGCGCGCCAGCTCGGCATCTTCGCCGCCGAGCGATTGCAGCGTCTTGATGGCGGCCAAGACCTCGTGCACCCGCCGGTAGAGGCGCCGCCAGCCCTCTTGCACTTCTTCTTCGGCCGCCACCCCCTCCGCCGTCGCCCGCCAGCTGACCCACAGAAACGGCGGCAAAGGCGCCAGCGCCACCCATCCCAGGCGCGGCGCCAGCCGGAACAGGAGCGCGGCCATGATGGCGAGATTGGCGAGATTGGGCAGCAGCGATTGCAGGACGTCGCCGATGAGCTGGCCGAGCGCCATGACGCCGCGATCGATGCGGGTCATGGTGGCGCCGACTCCGTGATCGTCCCCGGTGGCCAGATGGCGGCTGAGGGGTTGCCGCAGGACTTCCGCGAGCGAACGCCGCGCGAAGGCGAAGCTGGCGTCGAAGCGGACTTTGTTCGTCGTGAGGCTCAAGGCCGCTTGCAACGCCTGTTGCCCCAAATTCACGGCTAGCAGGCCGGCGGTGGCCAAGATCGCCGGGCGCAGCACCGCTGCGGCGCCGGTATGGCCGCTGGCCGCCTGCACCACCAGATCCAAAAGATAGCGGTAGAAGAGAGGATCGGCGCTGGCGGCCAGGGCGCTGGCCCCGCCGATGAGCGCGGCCAGCGCCACCCAGCCGCCGTAAGGACGCATCTGCCGGGCGATGACGCAAGCGTGCCGGGGCAGGCGGGATGGACGTCGAGACGGCAAGCTTCGCCAGACTAGCGGCCTCCGCCATCGGGCGCTATCAGGCAAAGTTTTTGGGGTAAGTAGGTAAAGGCCCTAGAAACGGCGCTGACGCTCCGCCCAGCGAACGGCCGCGTCTTACGGCTTGACCAACCCGCGCTTCACCGCGAACAGCACCAATTCCGCCGTTCCATGGACCCCGAGCGTGGCCATCAGATTGGCGCGGTGCACGGCGACGGTGTTGGGGCTGATCGAAAGCAGGCTGGCGATCTCTTTGTTGGCCTTGCCTTGGCCGACCAACTGCAAGATTTGCTTTTCGCGGAGCGTGAGCCGCTCGTACGGATCGTCGGCGGCTTGCGTCCGGCCCTGCTGGAAAGCCTGCGCCAGGATTCGCGCCACTTCCGGGCTCAGGTATGTCTGCCCTTGCGCCACCGCCATCACCGCCTGCGCCAGATCCAGGTTGGCGGCGTCTTTGAGCAAGTAGCCCTTGGCGCCCAGCCGCAGCGCTTGCCGCACGTAGGCTTCGTCGGAGTACATGCTCAGCACCAGCAGCTTGACCTCCGGCGCCGCGCGGGCCAGCTCCTCGGCGGCTTCCAAGCCGCTGAGTTCGGGCATGGAGATGTCGAGCAACAGCACGTGCGGATGGAGATTCTGGGCCATCTCGACGGCCTCCAAGCCGCTGCCGGCTTCGCCCACGACCTGAATCCTGGGATCGTCCTCCAGCAGGCGGCGAAAGCCGCGCCGGACGAGCGCATGGTCGTCCGCGATCAAGACCCGAACCGTTGCCTCACCCATGAGCCGTAGTGTAGCTGGCCTCGCAAGGGACTTCGGCGCGGACGAGCGTCCCGCCCGCGCCGCTCTCGACGACGAGTCGCCCGCCGAGAAATTCCGCGCGCTGCCGCATGCCGCGCAGCCCGGTTCCCGCGGTGATGGCGCCGGGGCTGAAGCCCTTGCCGTTATCGCGGATCGAAAGCGTCAAGCGCCCCGCTTCGGCGCGCAGCATCACCGTGACCGCGCCCGCGCCGGCGTGCCGCGCGGCGTTGGTGAGCGATTCCTGGGCGATGCGATAGAGATGCACGGCGCGCTCCGGCGGCAGCACCGGCAGCGCGCCGCTCGCTTCGAAGCGCGCTTCCACCCCGGTCTGCGCCGCGAACTGCCCCACCGCGTGCGCCAAAGCGCGTTCCAGGCCGAAATCGTCGAGGAGCGCCGGCCGCAGCGCGCGCACCAGGTCGCGCATCTTGCCTTGCGCTTCTTGCAGCGCGTCGCGTGCGCTGGCGATCTCCAGCGCCGCGGGCGTGCCCGCGCCCGCCAGCGCCGCGGCGCGCGCCAAGTTGGCCCCGGCCGCCACTAGCAACTGCCCAAACTCGTCGTGCAAGTCGCGCGACAGCCGTCCCAGCGCCTCCTCTTGCACCACCAGCAGGCGGTCGCCGGCGGCATGCAGATCGCGCGCCAGCGCCTCGATGCGGCGAAAGGCCCGGCGGTTGAAACGGATCGCCCAGAAGGAAAAAATCGCACCCAGCGCCAGCGAAAGCAAGGTGAACCAAAGGAAATTGCGGCCGATGCGCCCGGGAGCGGCCTCGATCAGCGCTTGCACCTGCTCTTGCTGGCGGCGATCTTCGCGCAGCCAGCTCGCCACCAGGTCGTTGATCACCCGGCGTTGCGGCATCAGCTCCCGCTCGACGAGATCGCGGGCGGCTTGCGGATAGCCGAGGCGCGCCAGCCGGAAGACTTGATCGCTGACGCTCCAAAATTGCGCCAATTGCCGCTCCAGATCGCCGCGTCCGGTCGTGCCGCGAGCGGGCGGCGCCAGTCGCGCTTCCTGCTGCAGCGCCGCCTCCAGGTCGAGCCGCAGGCGGCGGAACTCCAGCCCCCAGATCGCGAACGGCGGTTGCGCCAGCGGCGCCAGCCGCTGGACCGGCTCGGACGGCGCCCGGGCCGGCGTGGTCAAGACCATGTCGCGGACCAGCTCCGCCAGTTGAAACGCGTCCTGCTGGATGCGCAGCAGTTGCTGTGTATCCGCGTAGTTGCGCTCCAAAACCTGGCCCTCGTCGTGGCGCAGGCGCGCGGTGGCATGTACCGCGTACACCCCGAAGCCGACGAAGAGCGCCAGCAGCAGGGCGACCGCGGCGATCACATAGAGGTCCTGGCGCGGCGGTGACATCCTGAACGCGTGCACTTGCAGCGTACCCCAGCGCGCGCCGCCCGGCCAGCTTGCCTTCGCGCCCCGGCGAAACATGGCACAGTGAGGCTATGCAGGATTCCCTCCCGATCGAGTTTCGCCGCGATTATCGCCCCGAGATCGAGCTCATTGCCGCCCTCTACGACGCGGCGCCGCTGCGCCGCCCGACTTCGGACCTGCCGCGGCTCCGGCAAATGTATGAGGCGGCCAATGTCGTGCTGTCGGCCTGGCAGCAGGGGCGCCTCGTCGGGATCTTGCGCGGCTGGACCGACGGCGCTTACCACGGCTATATCTGCGACTTGGCGATTGCGCCCGACCTGCAGAACGCCGGCATCGGGCGGCGCCTGCTGGCGATGGCACTGGAGATGTCGCCGCGCATCGAGTGGATTCTGCGCGCCTCGGTGATCGCCAAGGACTACTACCGCCACCTCGGCTGGGAAAAGATCGACAACGGCTGGTTCGTCAAGCGCGCCGATGCCGGCCGGCCGGCCGGGGCGCCGGCTACTTAGCTGCTTGCCAACTGCGGCCGCCGTCTCGACTCAACCATGAGTGGCCGCTTGCCGTCAGCAAGCTGCCATGCGCGGCATCGTCGAAGACCAGCGAGCGAACCACCGTTTGCGGCGGGAGTTGCGCCAGTCGCTGCCAATGGGCGCCGGCGTCGGAGGAGTAGAAAATCGTCGCGCCGGAGACGATCCAAACCCGCCCGTTGACCGCCGCCACCGCGGCGGTGTTGGTGACGGGAGCGTAGGGCCACTCGAACCACATCTTTCCGTCCGGCGAGGCCTCCAGGGCGCCCCGCGGCGTGACGCGCCAGAGCGAGGGCGCGAAAAGCGATTGCCGGCTTGCCCAGCCATTCGCATCAAGCGCCGTGGTCTGCGCGGCCCCGGCCGCCCGCGCCAAGCTGGGCCGGGCCAGCGATAGGTGAATGGTGAAGCGCGGCGCGCGCGGCGCGCTCGGCGCCGCCGTGAAGGCGCTCGCGATGTCCGGCGGCGGCGCGGCTGCCGCCGCCGAGGCCGGGATGAAGCCGACAAGCCCCTGCGGTGTACCGGCATGGGCCGTCAGTGCGGGTTGCGTGAGGCGGGGCTGTTCGGCAAAACCCGCCGCGGCGGTAGCCATGGGCGCCGGTGTGGCCACCGAGGGTGCGGGCAGCGGCAGGCTCGCCGCCGCACGGCCGGAGGATGCGGTTCGCGAGGCGACCGCCGTCGTGCTCGGCCGCGCAGGCAACGGCCGTTGCGTCGCCACCCGCGCCTCGGGCGCGAGACGGAGGTAGCGGGCGGCGGGGGCAGCGGGTGGCGCCGGCGGCGAGGGGGGCGCAATGCCCGGGCCCCACGCACCGCGCGCGACCAACGCCGCCGCCGCGAGGACGACCGTCGCCGCCAGCGTCGCCCACTGGCGGCTGAGCTGCGGCCGGGCCGCGGGCGCCGGCATCACGTTCACAACCCGGGCGCGACAGCTCGCGCACTGGGTCAAATGCTCGGCCACCGCCCGCCATCGCCGGCGCGGCAGGTGCCTCTGGCTGAACGCCGCCAACTGTTCCGCCGGCGGATGGTCTTCTCCCTCCGTCTGCAGCGCCGCCAGCGATTCACGAATTAGCCGATGCCACGAATCCATGTCCCACACACACCGTACTGAGGCCTTTAACCCACATCGTCCGGCGCCAGGGCCTGGCGCAGATCGAAATCCAAGGTTCTTACGTCGGCGCGCAGTGCTTCACCCACGGCGCGCCGGTCCAATCCTTGACGCAAAAGTTCCCGCCGTACCGCCCGTTGTAACGCCGCCTCCAGCCGGTGTACCCGGCGGCTCATCGTGCTCTCATGGACACGAAACAGCGCCGCGATTTCGGCCAAATGGCGGCCGTCCAAGAAGTAAAGCGTGAGGATCAGCTTGTGTTCCGGCTTCAGCTCCGCGAGCGCAGCGCGCAAAGCCCGCTTCAGCGGCGCGACAAAGTCGGGCTCGGCCGGAGCCGCGACCATGGTGCGCTGGACCGTCGCCTCCACCTCATCCCAAGGCACGTTGGCGCGCTGCCGCCTCCACTCATCCACGCGCCGTTGCACCAGCACGCTGCGCAGCCATGCTTCGAGCGAGCCGCCGCCCATGTACCGGCTCAGTTTCGAGGTTCGCTCGCCCTCCCGGTTGATTCCTCCAAATAGGTGCGCGGGCAGAGAATCGGCTAAGTCCCAGGCCTGTTGCCGGTCGCGCAGCAGCGCCTGCGCCATCAGTCGCAGCTTCGGCTGGTACTGCCGCAGAAAGTCGGCCCAAGCCGTTTCGTGCCCCCGGGCGCAGGCCCGCGCCAGCACCAGATCCCGCACATGCAACCGCGCGCGCAGGTCCTTGCGCGTCGTTGGGCTGGCGTTCAAGCCCAAATAGAAGCTTTCCGCTTCGCCTAGGAAAGCCTCGAAATCGGCCAGCTCGATGCCGTAACGGCCGGCTTCGGTCTGGGCGTAAAGGGCCGGCAAGGTTGTCGCTGCGTCGGCGGGCAACAGCGGAGACCGATCTGTGGGCGCGGCAAGCATGCGGGAGGCGCGCTGCCCCTGAGCATATCGGATTCTCGCCCCATCCGTTGGTTGCGCAACATTTTGCCCACCCGTTTCGGTCCGCCGCAGTACCTGCAATCGCGGCCCGGGCCCCCGTCCACGGGGCGAAGCCTCCATTGCGGCGATCGAGCGCATGCGATGGAAGAACGCACCAGCCTAAATTCCTTGCATGATTTTTTCCAGAGTTCGTTCTACTCTAGTACATCGTGCGCCCGGCATAGCCGTGCCCGATCCTACCCAACCACCATGTTTGGATACTCCCCCAATCGTTCGTCTTTGCGCTCGCTTCGTGTGCTCGGCATCTTCGCCTTGATCTCGGCCTTCGTTTGCGCCGCCGCTGCCGCTGCTCCGATGCCGGCGCTTCGCGCGCCGAAGCCGCGGGTTCGGCCGATCAGCGTGCCCTTGCTGTTCGAGGCGAACCACGGGCAGACCGACTCCCGGGCCCTGTTTTTGACCCGCAATTCCGGCTATGTGCTGTTCCTCACTTCTGACCGTGCGCGCCTGCGTGCCGCGCGGCGTGACGGCGAAGCCGGAGTACTCGATTTGCGGCTGTTGGGGGCAAACGCGGTCGTGCCGCGGGGCGTGGCGCGCGCGTCAGCTCATGCCAACTATCTGCTGGGCGCCAATCCCCGCGCCTGGCGCCGCGACGTGCCGGAATATCGGCGTGTCCTCTATCCGGGGATCTATCCGGGCATCGATCTCGTTTACTACGGTCGTGCCAGCCAACTCGAATACGACTTCGACGTGGCTCCGGGCGCGCGGCCGGAGGCGATTCGTCTAGCGCTCTCCGGGGCCACCGAGACCACGCTCTCGCCATCGGGCGACCTGCAGCTCCGGATCGGAGCGCTGCGGTTTGCGCTCTTGAAGCCGGTGGCCTATCAGATCGTCAACGGCCGGCGGCATTTCGTCGCTGCTCGCTACCGCCGCGCGGGCAATACCATCGGCTTCGCGCTCGGCGCCTATGATCATAGCCGCGCGCTGGTGATCGACCCGGTATTGTCCTTTGCGACCTTCCTCGGCGGTTCGGGCGTGGACCAGGCCAACGCGGTCGCCGCCGATTCGAGCGGGGATGCCTACCTGGCGGGTTTCACGCTCTCGACGGATTTCCCGGTCACCACCGGCGTCGTGCAAGGTGCGGCAGCGGGCGGTTTCGATGTTTTCGTCTCCGAAATCGATCCCACCGGCGCCAAGCTGATCTTTTCGACCTATCTCGGCGGCTCGAGCGACGATGAAGCCAACGCCGTCGCCGTCGATGGTTCCGGCGATGTTTTCGTCGCGGGCTTCACCAATTCCAGCAACTTCCCGGTGACGACGGGCGCCTTTCAGACGGTGGAGGCGGGCGGCAAGGACGGCTTCTTGGCCGAGTTGGCGCCCGGCGGCGCCAGCCTCAAGTACTCGACCTATCTGGGCGGGACCAGCGACGATGAGATCAACGCCATCGCGCTCGATTCCGCGGGACATCCTTGGGTCGCGGGCGACACCATCTCCAGCGCCTTCCCGGTGACCACCGGCGCGCAGCAAGCGACCTCCGGCGGCGGGCAGGATGCCTTCGTCGCCAAGATCGTTCCCGCCGGCGCCGGCGCCGCGGATTTGGCCTATTCGACGCTTTTGGGCGGCAGCGGCAGCGACAAAGCCACCGGCATCGGGCTCGACGGCTCGGGGAACGTCTATGTGACCGGATTCACCTCGTCCACTAATTTCCCAGTGACCGCCGCGGCGGAACAAACGACATTCGGCGGCAAATTCGATGCGTTTGTCGTGAAGTACACGAGCGGCGGCGCGATCCAGTACGCGACCTACCTCGGCGGCGCCGGCGATGACGAGGCCAATGCCATCGCCGTGGATGTCGCCGGCGACGCGTTCATCACCGGCTTCACCGATTCCACCAATTTCCCCACCTCGCCGGGCGCCTACCGCACCGCGCCGATCGGACCCAGCGACGTGTTCGTCGCCGAGCTCAATCGCAGTGGCTCGGCGCTGGTTTACTCCACCTATGTCGGCGGCACGGCATCGGACGTGGGCACCGGCATCGCCCTCGACGCGAGCGGCGCCGCTTACGTCGCCGGGTACACGGCCTCGTCAGATTTCCCGACCACCGCCTCGGCGGTGAGCACGACTCTGGCCGGCAATGACGACGCCTTCTTGTTCAAGCTGAACCTAATCGGGACGCAGCTCGATTTCTCGACGTTCTTGGGCGGTTCGCAGCTCGATCAGGCCAATGCCGTCGCCATTGATTCCGGCGGCGACATTTTTGTCGCCGGCAACACCGGGTCGCAGGACTTCCCGGTCACCAAGGGCGCGCTGCAAACCGCGCCGGCGAGTTCGCAAGACGCCTTCCTGGCGAAATTCATCAGCGCGGCGGTGGGGACTTTTGCGCCCAACCCGTTGTCGTTCGCGGCGCAATCGGTCAGCACCACGAGCTCGGCGGAAGTCGTTCAGTTCACCAACTCGGGCGAATTGAACCTGACGATTTCCAGTATCGCCACGACCGGGCCGTTCGCCGAGACCAACAACTGTCCGGCGACGTTGATCCCCAACGCCAGTTGCAACATCAGTGTCACCTTCTCGCCGACGGCGACCGGCGCCGCCACCGGCACGCTGGTGGTTACCGACAACGCCCCCGGCGGCTCGCAATCCATGGCGCTGAACGGTACCGGCGGCGATTTCAGCCTGAGCGTGACGCCGACGCAGGCGCAGATCACCGCGGGCTCGACCACGAGCTATCAATTGACGGTGACGCCCGCCAACGGCTACACGCAGGTGGTCACGCTCACCTGCACCGGCGCGCCCACCGGCGCGACCTGCACCCCCTCGCCCACGTCGGTGACCATGAACGGCACTTCGGCCTCGAACGCCACTTACACGGTGACGACAAGCGCCGGGTTCCTCGCGCCCGGCCCCTGGGACGCGCCGCAGTCGCCGTGGTGGTATGCGCTTTTGGGCCTGAGCCTGTTGGCGCTGGGTTGGATGCTCCGGCGCGGTCTGGCGCAGTCGCGGCGCCGCCGTTGGGCGGTCACCGCCGCCCTGGGGCTGGCCTTGATGTCGCTGGCTTGGCTGGGCTGCGGCAGTAGCAGCAGCAGCAGCCAGAGGACGCCGCCGGGCAACTACAGCTTGACGCTGACCGCGACGGCCGGCAGCACCAGCCACAACGTGCAAGTGACGCTTACGGTAAACTGAAGAAAATCACATCAGGGCCGGCTTCCCGCCGGCCCGGAACGTAGGCCAGCATGCCGCAATGGAGAGAGGGCATTTTTCTGGCGCTGGCCTGTGCCGGCGTCTTGGGAGCGCAAACCGCGCCCGCCGGCAAACCGGTCCCGCCCGACACGGTGGTTCTGCGCGTCGGCAACGCGGCGGTCACCGCGCGCGAATTCGACGCCTTGATCGCCGGCCTGCCCGCGCAAGAACAGGCCGATGCCGCCGCTCATAAGCGCGAGGTCGCCGGCGAATACGCGCAGATCCTGGCGATGGATCAGGAAGCCCTGCGCCTCCACCTCGATCAGGATCCCGCGTTCCAGTCGGAAATGCGGATGGCGCGGGAGCGCGCCTTGGCCGCGGCGCTGATCGCCCATTTGCGCGAATCCGCCGCGCCCAGTCCTGCCGCAGTTCAGGCCTACTACCAAGCGCACCGGGAAGACTTCGAGCAAGCTCGCGTGCGCCACATCCTGGTCGCCGATAGCGCCACGCCGGGCGCCCACAGCCATCGCACCAAAGCGGCGGCGCTGGCCAAGATCCAGGCCATCGCCGCGCGCCTGAAGCGGGGCGAGAGTTTCGCGGCCGTCGCCAGGGCCGAATCCGATGACCCCGGCTCCAAGGCCAAGGGCGGGGAACTGGGCTTCCTCTCGCATGGCCAGACGGTGCCGCAGTTCGATCGCGTCGTCTGGACCCTCAAGCCCGGCGTCGTGAGCGCGCCCTTCGAGACCCCCTTCGGTTATCACATTGTCGAGGTCGAAGAGCGGCGCACTTTGCCCCTCGATCAGGTGCGAACGCAAATATCCGATCAGTTGCTGGCCGCGGCGGTGCGCCAAAAAGTGCAGAGCCTCGCCGCTGCCGCCCCGCCCCAGCTCGATCCCGCCTATTTCGGTCCGCCCGCCGCGGCCCCCGCCGGGCCAAAACCCTAGCGGCGGTGTGCTATTCTTGATGCGACCCTGACATGGCGTTAAGTAAGGAACGAAAACAAGATCTCGTTCGGTCCTTCGCGACTCATCCCGGCGACTGTGGTTCGCCGGAAGTGCAGGTGGCGTTGCTCAGCCAACGGATTGGCGAGCTGACCGAGCATTTCAAGACCCATCCCAAGGATCATCACTCCCGCCGCGGCCTGCTGTTGATGGTGGGCAAGCGGCGGCGTTTATTGGATTACCTCAAGGGGCGCAATCCGGAGCGCTACCGCGGGCTGATCCAGAACTTAGGTTTGCGCAAGTAAGCGGACGCACGGCGCTGCCTGCGTCCCATCCAGCATGCAGTCCGAGTCGCCCGAACGTGACGGGCAGTTCCGAAACCATCGCCTGCGGCCCCAAACTCACCGGTACCGCTGGGCCGCGGCTGCCCCATCGCGACATCTTGGAAGAGTTCCGAGTTCGGCGCTCGCCGCGCCCGCTTCGGTGCGGATTCCGCCCCGGCCAGGCGGCCGGGAGCCGCGGCCGTCCGCCCCTTGAGCAAGACGATCTCGACCGATAAGGAAAACGTTGAAGATGCCTGAAACCGCAACTGTTGAACTCGCCGGAGGCAAGTCTCTGGTCATCGAAACCGGCAAAGTCGCCCGCCAAGCCGGCGGCGCCGTCACCGTCCGCCTCGGCGATACCGTGGTGTTGGTCACCGCGACTGCGGCCGAAACCCCGCGCGAGGGCATCGATTTCTTCCCGCTGACCGTGGACTACCGCGAATATACCTATGCCGCCGGCCGCATTCCCGGCGGCTACATCAAACGGGAAGGGCGGCCCAGCGAAAAGGAAATTCTTACCAGCCGCCTCAACGACCGCCCGATTCGGCCGCTGTTTGCCGAAGGCTTCCGCAACGAAACCCAAGTCATTGCCTTGGTCCTCTCCGCCGATGAGCAAAACGACCCGGATGTCGTCAGCTTGGCCGGCACCGGCGCGGCCCTGCACCTCTCCGACATTCCGTTCCCCAAGCCGGTGGCCGGCGTGCGCGTGGGCTATGTCAACGGGCAATTCCTCGTCAACCCCACCTATGCCGAGCGCCGCGAAAGCGAACTGAACATCGTCGTCGCCGGCACCGCCGAAGGCATCGTCATGGTCGAAGCCGGCGCCACCCAGGTCTCCGAAGAGATGGTGGTGCAGGCCATCGAATTCGGCCATCAGGAGATTCGCAAGATCATCGCCGTTATCGAGGACTTGCGCCGCCGCGCCGGCGCGCCCAAGCGCGAGGTCAAGCCGCCCGAGATCGACGAGGCCTTCTATGCGCAGCTGTTCGCGGCTTACGGCGCGCGGCTCAAGGATGCGCTCGACACGCAGAAGTACAAGAAGCAAGACAGCCACAAGTTGGCCAAGGCCATCGAAGCCGAGGCACTGGCGGCCGTGCCCGCCGAGGACGAAAACCTGGCGGCCAAGACCAAAAAGTATTTCGAGCTGATGCGGGAACGCATCTTCCGCACGGAGTTGCTCGACCATCACCGCCGCCCCGATGGCCGCGCCTTTGACCAGATTCGTGCGATCACCTGCGAGGTAGGCGTGCTGCCCCGCACCCACGGCTCGGCTCTCTTCACCCGTGGCGAGACGCAGGCGCTCGTGACCGTCACGCTCGGCACCAAGGACGATCAGCAGCGGCTGGAAACGCTCGAAGGCGAGGGCTTCAAGCGCTTCATGCTGAACTACAACTTCCCGCCGTTTTCCGTCGGGGAAGTGGGATTTTTGCGCGGTCCCGGCCGCCGTGAAATCGGCCACGGCGCTCTCGCCGAGCGCGCCCAGCTCACGATGATTCCCGACGAGTCGGAGTTTCCCTACACGATTCGCGTGGTCAGCGACATTCTGGAATCGAACGGCTCCTCTTCCATGGCCACCGTTTGCGGCGCCTCGCTCGCGCTCGCCGATGCCGGCGTGCCCACCGCCGCTCCCGTGGCCGGCATCGCCATGGGCTTGGTTATGGAAGGCGGCAAGTACGCCATCCTCACCGACATCGCCGGCGCCGAGGACCACTACGGCGACATGGACTTCAAAGTGGCGGGCACGCGCAAGGGCATCACCGCCCTGCAAATGGACATCAAGATCGGCGGCGTGACCCCGGCGATCATGCGCGAAGCGCTGGCGCAGGCGCAGCGGGCGCGCCTGTTCATCCTCGACACCATGGAAGCCGCCATCCCCGCGCCGCGCGCCGCGATCTCGCCCTACGCGCCCCGCATCTTCACCATGAAGATTCCGGTGGATAAGATCCGCGACCTGATCGGGCCCGGCGGCAAGATGATCCGCTCCATCACCGATACCACCGGCGTCAAGATCGACGTCGCCGACGACGGCACCGTCAGCATCGCCTCGAGCGACGGCGAGTCCGCCAATCGCGCCATGCAGATGATCGGCGACGTCACCGCCACCGCCGAAGTCGGCAAGACCTACCTGGGCAAGGTGGTGCGGCTGGTGGATTTCGGCGCCTTCGTGGAGATCTTTCCCGGCACCGACGGCCTGCTGCATATCAGCGAAGTCGCCGAATATCGCATCAAGGACGTTCGCGACGAGCTCAAGGAAGGCGACCAAGTGCTGGTCAAGTGCCTGGCCATCGAGGGCAACAAGATCAAATTGAGCCGCAAGGCCATCCTGCGCGAGCAGCGCGAGAAGCTGGGCTTGCCACTGCCGGCTGGCGCCGTCGCCGACAATGGCGAGGACGGCGCCGGGCGCAGCTATCCCCGGCGCGAGCGCGACGACGAACGCGGCCCGCGGCGCGGCCCGCGCCACGGCCCCAGCCGCGGCAACCGCCGTTAACTAAAACGTAAAAGGGGACAGCCTGATCTGTCCCCATTTTTTTTCTCCGCCTCCGCCCCGCATCCCCAGCCAGCGTAGCTAGTGCTTTCATGGGTAGGGACGAGCGGTGCCGCCGGCCGCGGCGCCGCTAAAATCGCCGACGGAGGCTCCGGCTGCGACGGCATCGGCGCCGGCAACGCTTCATTTCACGTGTCCGCTTGGACGCTACCTGCCCCTTTCTCGGAACGCCGCCGGGACGCGGCGATCACTTGTTCGCCGATGACGCCAGCAATGGCCGCGAGTGAGGCTGAACCGACGACGGAACCGACGGTGTAGACGGCTGCAGCCGACGGTCGCGCGATACCGACCGGTGACGAGGGGCACAGCCATGGCCACTGCCGCGAGCAGAAAGACGATCCTTTCAGCGCCTCTCGCGACCGAGCCGCTCCAAACGAAGATCGCGAAAAAGATCCCGGTGATCACCGTCGTGGCGAGGCTCGGGGGGCGCTTCGCTATGGGCCCTATCAGCCCGTCGATGGCGACGGCGAGCAGCAGCGCGCCGACAAGCACGCTCCCGACACGATGGTCGTGGATCACGGACTCCATCGTGCGACGTCGCGGCGCGTTCAAAATGCCCCCCGGATCATGTTAGATTGCGCGAACGCAGCGCTCCCGAAACACTTCAAAGCCCCGGGACGCAGGACAGTCGAGGGAATTGCTGCTCGCCGGCGCGGCACGTGTCAGCACGTCAGCCTCGGGTGATTTCGCTCAGGTCCCGGTAGCGAGGGGCGGAACGGTCGCGCGCGAGCAGCCACAGCGCCAGCGCCAGGCCCGCGACCAACACGAAAACCGGCCAGGTGTGGACGCCGATGGCGCCGATAATCGCCAAAGGCAGCAGGCCGCGCAGCCCGGCGGCGGCCCGTGCGCGGCGCGCCCCTGGCCAAGCCAACGAGGCCGCCGCCAGGCCGCTCCAGGCAAGCGGCCAGAGCAGCGTCGTCTTGCGGTCGAAGTACGCGGCCCAGGCGATCATCGCGCCGGCGAGGACGATCATCCAGGCGGCGGCCAGCCAGCGCTCCGCGCCCGCCGCGCGTGGTCGCGCCGGTGCAGTGGGCGGGGCGACCGTGCCCTCCGCCGGCTGCGGCCGGCGATAGCGCCGCAGCGCGTCGCGCAGCACCAGCCAGCCCCAGACGGCCGTCAAAAGCGCCCAGGTCCACTCAAACCCCGTGAGCTGCCAGAGCTTGTCTTCGAACACCTCCGCGTAGCCGGCTCCCAACAGGAAGATCGAGCCGTGGATTAAGAGGCCGCGCCGCAGCGGGTTGCTCATCCCACGAGGACCGACGTACCCCAGATAGAAAAGCACCGCCACTGCGGCGACGCCGCACGGCGGAAAGAGAAGCCGCCAGGCGAGCGGCAGGTCGCTGGTCATCGGCATGCGAACAGCCCCGCACCAAACGTCAGGAAGTCTAACCCGAATTTCGCCCACCCGACGAAGGGCATGGCGGCCTCGCCCAGCGTGCTGGCGCCCGAGGCGGCATCGGCGGCCGCGCCGGAACGCCCGCGCACAACCGCGCTTGCAGGACCTGCGTTTGCGGCCATAACGCCGTTCACTCCTTCAGCTTCTCCCACCAGCTTAGCGGCCTGACGAAGAGGACGACCTCACCGGGCGTCGGCAGCGCCTTCGCCTTGCCGCATGTGTTGGCGCTAACAATGCCGGACTGAAGCACTTGTTTAGTATCGAAGCTCAGGGTTGCTAGCCATGTGTGAACGGCACGGCGAACCTGGCACAACACGTACCCTACGTTGATCCCGATGGAGCTAGCGTATGCGACGACGGGATCAGTGGCGCCGAAGTCTCCGCACTCCTCCCATCGCATCTGGGCACTCACTTCGGCATCTCGATTGGTAAGGCGAAGCGACGCAACATTGTCGTTGTCGGTCGGAATCGCCAGCGCAGATTTGCGTTCGTTCCCCACCCAGACATTCACGCACACGCCGGCCACGGCCCGTCCGGTCCGCCCGCTCACGAGCTTGATCCTGATCACGACCGCCAAGCGGAATATTCCCTTAAGCCCGCGGCGATCTCCTCGCCGCCAGCCTAAATAGCGCCCACACGACCGCAGGTGGGCGCTACCTGCCTTTAGTCGCCGTCAGTGGTGCGTGAGCTAAAGATTGCGTGTTTGAGCGCGGCGACCACCAGCGCGCCCAGGGCGGTTGCCGGCACCTCAATCGTAAGGAATAATGGCCAGCGCTGGGCGCTGTGGAATAAGCCTGCGCCAAACCAAAATAGGGAGCCCCCAAGTGGCTAGGACGCCCACAAAGCGCTGCCCGAAGGTAAGACCGCGGCGCGGCAGCAGGTGCCAAAGCGAGCCGATCTGGCGCTTCGCGGGCGGCACTTTAGTAGGCCCCCAGGCCGGCGCAGGCCGCGGCTACTGCTGCCCCCAAAAGGACACCGCTGCCGGCGCCAATCACGCCCAGTACGAAACCGCCCGCAATCGCGCCCGGCACACCCCCGCCGAACGGTTCTATAACTTCGCCCCCGGCGGCGCCGATCGTTGCACCGCGAAGCGCGCCCACTGCTGCTCCCTGTTCGACGCTCGCTAGTACTCGCGCCGCCGGAGACGCCTTGCAAAGGAGCTCGTACCACCAGTTTTTGTTAGGTCCGCCCAGTGGCTGCGGTTTTCCAGGCTGCTTCCCGCCGTTCCCAGGCGCCGGCTTGTGTGGGCTGGCAGGCCCGTTGCCGCTGCCGCCCTGATGGCCCCGCCACCGGCCGGGCCGCCGCAAGCGAACGGGCTGGGGCCGAAAACGCTGAAAACCGCCATCGACTTGGGGACGCCTCCACCGCAGCCCCCGCCGCCACCGCCGCCGCCCCAGGTAACGCCGCTCCCGCCGCCGTTGCCGCCCCCTTCCCCGCAGGGGTAGGTGATTTCGAGGACCGTGCCGTCCTGGGCGAGGACCGCCGTCGAGCCCAGCGCGTCGGGCAGCGTGAAGCGCCCGTCGCCATTTTGGTACAGCCAGCCCCGGCGCACGCCCTCCATGATCGCCTCGCGGTACCACGCCCCGCCTGAATTCTCAGCGATGGGGTGGCCGCCGTCGCTTGCCCCGTACAGATCATACGTCGTCTGCCCGTTCAGCGCTTTCGCGACTCACCGTGCGTGACCGACGGGGCGCTGTCGTTGATCTCGGCTAAATCCTGGTAGGCCGCGCCGGATTGGCGCGTTAGCAGGAACAACGCGACGCCGAGCCCGGCGACGGCCAGCGCCGCGCCCAGGGCGGGCTGGACGATGAGGCCGATGACACCCAAAACGAGCACGACCTTAAGACCCGCGGCGGCGCGAGCTCGGCGCGCGCCCGGCCAGGCCGCCGCGCCGCCGGCCGCCGCCGTCCAGAGCAGAGCGAAGGCCAACCGGCCGGCGCCGTCAACATAGACATTCCATTCGATCAGGCTCGCGGCGAGGGCGACGATCCAGGCGAGCGTGAGCCAACTTTCCGCCGACACGCGCTGCCAAAGCGGCCGGGGCGGCGCCTCGCCCCGCGCCCGGCGGCGGCGCTGGATGATCGAGTAGCGCAGCCAGAGGAGCCCACCCCAAATGCAGAGAGCCGTGACAATCGCGGCTACGTGCCAGCGCCATGTCCTCGGGGCTGCGGCCGCGAGGGCGACCCCCAGCTCGGCGATCGCCGCGGTGGGGAGCCAGAACCCGAAGATGACCGGTCCCCTGCGGCGCCAGTAATTTCCGCGACCGGTCGCCGGCCCCATAATTGCCCTGTCGTAAGACACAGCGGCGATCAGGAATGCGCCAAGTAAGCCGACGCTGAAGACTGCGTCCTGGGCCAGCTCACTCATCGCGAACAGGCTCCCAGGAACCCCCACCCGAATGTCGCCAGGTCGCCGACCAATTTGGCGAGGACCACCCCCGAAGCGACAGCGCTCGCCTGCGCGACGGCTTGCGCCGCCGCTTCGCCAGCGGCCTGCGTGGCAACTTCACCCGAGGCGGTGACGCCGAGACTGACCAACTGCGAGCCGGGCAGCACGACCGATCCTGCGGTGGACGCGCCGACAACACCGCCGACTACGCCTGCGCCGGAGACCACCCCGCCGATGGCGCCGCCGGCGAACTGACGAGCGACGGCGCGCACACCTATCAATACGACGCCGCGGGCAGGCTGACCGGCGTGGATGGCGGCGCGACGGCCCGCTACGTCTATGACGCCGAGGGCCGGCGCGTGGAGCGCGCGGTGGGCGGGCAGAAGTTCGAGGAGATCTACGACCTGAGCGGCCACATAGTGGCGGAGATGGCGGCCGCCAACGGCGCCTGGCAGCGGGGCGAGGTCTTCGGGGCCGGCCGCCACATCGCCAGCTACGCCGACGGCACGACGTATTTTCCCCACGCGGACTGGCTCGGCACCGAGCGGGTGCGCGCCACCGCCGGCGACAATCCCTACGAGGCCTGCGCCAGCCTCTGGTTCGGCGACGGGCTCGCGTGCCGCTTCGCCGCCTCCTCGCTCGATCCCAGCCCGCTCCACTTCACCGGCAAAGAACGAGACGCCGAAACCGGTCTCGACTACTTCGGCGCCCGCTACAACGCCAGCCAGTTGGGCCGCTTCATGACGCCGGACCCGCTCGGCGGGCACATGGAGAACCCGCAGAGCCTCAACAAGTACGTCTACGTCATGGACAACCCGATGACGTTTACGGACCCAACCGGGATGTACGTCTGCGCTGACGACAACAATAAGTGCCAGACAGCGAACGATAAGCGACTTGCCAGCTCGCTCTCTCAATTGCTGAAATCGAAGGACTCTGATGTTGTTCGGGCGGCCAAAGCCTACGGCGCTGCAGGGCAAGACAACGGCGTGACGGTCAAATTCGGCGATCCTGGCAATGGGAGGGCTGGCACAACGCTCTCTGTACTGGGCGCTGATTCGAGTGGGAACCTAAAGGCTGATACCACGATTACTCTATCGGGGAAGACATCAGGGGCATCCCTTGATGCGACTGTGGGCCACGAGGGGAGCCACGCGGCCGACGCAACGGATCTTGTGCACTCGATCCAGATCTCTGGGGATGGGAACTTCAAGATCGGGGACAACATTACCCAGTACGCTTCCGAACAAAGGGCATATCACGTGACCGATTCCATCCTCCGTTCGGAGAATACACACGAGGCCGTCGCGTGCGGTATCGGAACATGCCAGCTCGGCAACACTGTGATGAGAGGCCAGGTGACGGGGAGCGTGGACCAGATTCTGCGGGACAATTACTCCAGCTCGCTCAATCACCAGCCGCTTACAAGTTCAAATCCAGGTGGATTGATTGTCAATCCACTCAAAGAGACCGTACCGCACTAAACTCGATTGGCAATCGACTATGCGCAGTTTGCGAACCCTTGCAGCTTTACTTACGTGCATGCTTGCGGCGCTGCCCAGTCTCGCCCAAGCGGGCCCATCGAGCCCACAGCCTCCCATTGACCATCTTCGAGGCGGGAAGGTGCCGGTGTATCCACCCATCGCCATTGCCGCCGGGATCGGAGGATCGGTTGATCTGAGCATCAGCGTTCATAATGGTGTGGTCACTTCGGTTTCCATTACGGCAACGAGCAGCATGACTGCGCAGAAGTGGCTTACGGTGCCAGCCCAGATGTGTGCTGCGTCATGGCGGTTCTCCAAAACAACGAACGGCGCGATTTCTGCCGCGTTCACATACTCAATCGCGAAGCCAGGGGCTGGGGATACTGTCAGCCTCCGGTTCGTGAAGGGCCGTATTAGGGTCGATCTCCGAGCCGAACGGCCCAAGCCGGATGTGACCTTGTGGGAACAGGGGCAGGTGAAGCCCCACAGCCGTTGAGGGGGTGACACGTCACCCCCGCTGGGTTGCTGTGGGGCGCTCGCGGTTGCTCCTGGTTAACTTGTTGAAACTCACCTTCGCTCTGTATCAGTTTTCCGGGGGCCGCTCAGAACGGCCTTGACCGGCGGGGCGGCGGCGAGCTATAGCTTCGTGTTGGGCTTTGCGCCCGACGGCGACGTGACGAGCGCCAACGACAGCGTCAACGGCGACTGGACGAGCTTCCAATACGACGGGCTCAACCGGCAGGTAGCCAGTTCCTGCACCGCCCAGTGCCCCGACGGCGAAGGCACGCAGGCCTTCCGCTACGTTTACGACCGCTTCGGCAATCGCTGGCAGCAGAACGTGACGGCGGGCGCGGGCCCGAGCCCGCAGTTCTCCTTCGACGCCAACAACCGCATCGCCGCCGGCGTCGCCTACGATGCCGCGGGCGAACTGACGAGCGACGGCACGCACACCTATCAATACGACGGCGCGGGCAGGCTGACCGGCGTGGATGGCGGCGCGACGGCCAGCTACGTCTATGATGCCGAAGGCCGGCGCGTGGAGCGCGCGGTGGGCGGGCAGAAGTTCGAGGAGATCTACGACCTGGGCGGGCATATGGTGGCGGAGATGGCGGCCGCCAACGGCGCCTGGCAGCGGGGCGAGGTCTTCGGGGCCGGCCGCCACATCGCCAGCTACGCCGACGGCACGACGTATTTTCCCCACGCGGACTGGCTCGGCACCGAGCGGGTGCGCGCCACCGCCGGCGACAATCCCTACGAGGCCTGCGCCAGCCTCTGGTTCGGCGACGGGCTCGCGTGCCGCTTCGCCGCCTCCTCGCTCGACCCCAGCCCGCTCCACTTCACCGGCAAAGAACGAGACGCGGAATCGGGCAATGACTACTTCGGGGCCAGATACTACGCCTCTACGACCGGACGCTTCCTCAGCCCGGACTGGAGTGCCAAAGTCGAGCCCGTGCCGTACGCGAAACTCGATGATCCGCAGAGCCTGAATTTGTATAGCTATGTCCTTAACAATCCAATGACGGGGCGTGATCCCGATGGACATGTCTGCATCTTCGGCATCGGAAATACCTGCACGACTGTACAAGCACCACCGCCCCCCTCTCCCCCTCCAGCGCCACCGATTGCAATGCTGCACACTAGTATCAAAGGAGGCTACACCACCTTCCAGTGGACTGATAAGAAAGGTGGTTATCACGAAGATAAAGTTCACTCGCTCGTCAAAGTAGATAGCAAGCCAAAACCCGGGGCGGCGGGCCCGATCGATTCCACTGTAGTTGGACAGATAAAAGGATTGAAGAGCCCAGCTTATGGGCCCAAAGGCGCACAGATTAATATCGGTGACAGCCGTGGACGCTGGATTCACGGGGGCGGGAGTTCCTTGGCTAACCCGTATGCCCCAAATCAGAGGCTGACGCCCACCTTCGGATGCACGCGGGCCTGCAACGTTGATGTCCAACGGCTAGGGAGTGAAATAACGAACTTCCAGACCACCAACCCCAACACGCCGATCCCTTATTCGAGGACAGACCAATGAGAGGGATGATCTCATTCATCTTGCTGTTAGCAATTTCCCTGTGCCTTTGTGTGGACTGCACTTTGGGACAACGTCGGAGCAGGGCTGGCAATACTGTGCCTCCAGAGATCGTTCGGACGGGTTACCACGGACCAGTTTTCCTTGGTCCACTCTCGATCAACAACAGGGTGGGCGGCATTGAGTTCAACAAGCTGTTGTCGATACTAGGGAACCCCGTCGCACCGCCAGGAGAATATATCTGCTATCACAACGCCGCCGAAGGCACCTACCTCGTCGTCGAACGCGGGGCAGATGATCCCCGGCTGGTCAGGGGATTGACACTCAGCCGAATCAACATATGCCCAGACGGAAAGATCAGCCAAGCGAGTGGATTCTCCACCTGGGCTACAGAGAAGGAAATCCGGCTTGGCAGCGCAGCGAAGGACGTGCTCTCCAAGTATGGTGAGCCGAGTTCAGTCTGGGATGTGCACACCGAACGGGGATTTGTCCCCTATCCGAGGGAGGGCGACCTTTCTCGTATGACAAACAGAGAGCGCATCCTGGTATATCTCCCGAAAGAAGGTGCTGCGGACACGAGTCATGCATTCTTCGGCATCCGCAACGGTGTTGTGGCCTGGATGACGCTTTCGGACAATGAATGAGAACGCGAGTTCGGGGCGGCTTGCTTCCTTCTGAGCCTTCCACCCGAATCCTCGTCCCGGCGATCATCCGAAAAGCAACGCTGCCTACGGCATCGGGTTGGCGCTACGTCGCGGTAGGGATACGGATCACTCCGTACCCCCCGCACAGATCCGGACAGGCGGATTTCCCGCATCCGGCTCTTGCCTCAGGTGGTGACGTGCAAACGGCGCGATGGATAAGGGTGACAGATGCGGACCGGAGGAAGCCAGCGGCGGATGAGCCGTTTCATTCGCTCCCACTTGACGCGACCATGCTGGCTTCGCCTGCTCAGAGCACGATGCCAGAAGTTCGTCACCATGAAACGAAAGTGAGTAAGAGCGTGCCGGTTGCCCGGCACTCCGAAGTATCGGAGATGCCCGCTCACCACGGACTTCAACCATTTGCCAACTTCAGGAACAGGATCATGCATACGCCGCCGCAACTCGATCTTGACCCGTTGCAACGTCGTCTGCATGCGCTTGCGAATCGTGTGCCGAAGCACCATGAACCTTCCCTTCTTCGTCTTCCCGCAGATGTGCTTGAAGCCGAGGAAATCGAAGGTCTCCGGTTTACCCAGCCCAGCGCGTTTTCGGTTCTTGGCCGCATGGCGTCCGAACTCGATCAGCCGCGTCTTCTCCGGGTGCAGTTCCAGTTGGAATTTCTGCATTCGTTCCTTCAGTTCCGACCAGAACCGTTCAGCATCGTCTTTGACCTCGAATCCAACCACGATGTCATCGGCATAGCGCACCACGATCACATCGCCGTGCGCACACTTCTTCCACCATGCTTGGACCCAGAGATCGAAGACGTAATGGAGGTAGATATTCGCCAGCAGCGGCGATGCACTTCCGCCCTGCCCATCCCCGCTCGAACCGGGGCGGAGTTCGGGGCTTGAATGTCGTATTCTCGGTTGAACGGAAAATGGGGGCAGGTCACCAGTTCCTGCACTGCCCAGTGCCCCGACGGCCAAAACACGCAGGCCTTCCGCTACGTTTACGACCGCTTCGGCAATCGCTGGCAGCAGAACGTGACGGCGGGCGCGGGCCCGAGCCCGCAGTTCTCCTTCGACGCCAACAACCGCATCGCCGCCG